>ERZ772860.2-NODE-2-length-331655-cov-12.582207_pt1 | contig 331655 bp, 314 predicted proteins | sample MGYA00511342_ERZ772860 | MGnify/ENA primary metagenome ERZ772860 (study PRJEB29015, sample SAMEA2737665) | human gut metagenome | biome: human gut; feature: human-associated habitat; material: faeces | place: China | collected 2012 ... | reverse complement strand
CGGCGGAGCAGAAAATGTTGCTATCGCAACCCGCCGCAGGCGGAGAATGTCGCAGACGACATTCTTTATTCTTATGCAACGCAGAATCGAGGAAAAAATGAGCAAAATTGATGAAGTCAGAGCCGAAATGGTTACTGCAATGAAGAATAAGGATAAGGACAGAAAGGAAGTTCTGTCATTACTATTATCAGCACTTAAAAATGTAGCTATTGATAAGAGAGCTGATTTAACTGAGGAGGAAGAAAATACTGTTGTATTAAAAGAGATAAAACAGTTAAACGAATTATTAGAGCAGACTCCGTCAGACAGAAAAGATATCATAGATTTATGCAAATACAGAATAAGTGTATTAGAAGAATTTGCACCAAAGATGCTTACAGAAGAAGAGATAAAAGCAATAATTACAGAGGTAATTAACGGACTTGGAATCACAGAGCCTAAGGCATCTGATAAAGGTAAGATTATGAAAGAGCTTATGCCAAAAGTAAAAGGAAAAGCTGATGGTAAAGTCGTAAATCAGATGGTTGCAGAAATGTTCAAATAGAACATCATATATTATCATATAATTGAAATTATATAAGAATTATTTTTATGCCAGTTTTATGAAAATAAAATTGACATATTTATAATATGACTTAAACTTTGCACATTCATATATATATTTATATTCATCTGCTTAATACAGATAATTTAATTTTATTATGAATGTGCAAAGTTTGTGTTAATAATAAATGAATGTCGCTTTGCGGAGAAATGAGGAGAAGAATGGCTTTAGAAGTTAAGAATCTTGTTAAGAAATATGGAGAGAAAACAGTTGTTAACAATATAAGTTTTCAGATGTCTGAGCCAGGTGTATATGCACTTTTAGGTACAAATGGAGCAGGAAAGACTACTACTATAAGAATGATTCTTGGTATGTTATCAAAAGATGGAGGAGAGGTTTTATGGAATGGTAAAGAATTAGATGTTATAAGCACTAATATCGGTTACCTTGCTGAGGAACGAGGACTTTATCCTAAATATTCGCTTATGGATCAGTTATTATATTTTGCTAAATTAAAAAATGTTTCTAAATCAGTTGCAAAAGAAAGAATTAAATATTGGGCTAAACGTCTTGAAGTTGAAGAATATATCTATCCAAAGCCTGCTAAGAATAAGAAGTCAAAGTCTATGAATGCAGACCAGTTATCAAAGGGTAATCAACAAAAGATTCAGCTTATGGCAGCACTTATATCGGATCCTGATTTAATAATCTTAGATGAACCTTTAAGCGGTCTTGATCCTGTGAATGCAGATTTATTTAAAACTATAATAAGAGAAGAGATTGATAAAAATAAATATCTTATTATGTCAAGTCATCAGATGGCAACTATAGAAGAATTTTGTACAGATATTACTATATTAAATCGCGGAAATGCAGTGTTACAGGGAAATCTTAATGAAATTAAGAAGAGTTATGGACGTGTAAATATGCATGTCAGATGTGAAGAAAATATAGATAATATTATAGAAAAATTTGATTTTATATCAGTTAATAAAAATGCTGAAGAATATGAGATAAAAGTAACAGGAGAAGAACAGGCTAAGAATTTCCTGGCAGAATTAGTTGAGAATAATATAACTATAATTAAATTTGAACTTCGTGAGCCTTCATTACATGAAATCTTTGTGGAAAAGGTAGGAAATGCTCATGAAGAATAGTATAAAAGGATGGAAGGATATATTTTCATTTACATTTATCCAGGGTATAAAGGCTAAATCCATAATTATTTCAACTGCAATTATGTGTGTGATTATAATAGCAGGTGTACCGATTGCCAGTCTTATAAGTAGTAAAAGTGAAACAAAAAAAACATCTATTGAAGAAGTATGTATCGCAGATATGACAGGCATAAAAATAGCTAAAGATTTTGATATACTTAAAAATGTAAAAAATGATGATGAAACCGAAAATATGTACTCGAAAATAAAATATACTGAATTAGATTCACAGAAATTAAACATTGATGAGAATACAGGACTTAAGGATATATATAAATTTGACAAGGATTCTAAGAAGGTTTACTTACAGATTACATATCTAGAAGATAGCTTTGATATAGAAGTAATCTATGATGGAAAAGGAAAGTTAGAATCTGAAGATGTTAATAATTATAGTGATTTTATTAAAGACAATTTTCAAAAAATTCTTATGAAGAATATGAGCGTTGCTGATAAAGACATAGAAATTGTTAATTCAGTAAATACAATTAATTATTGCAATATTGATTCAGTAAAAGATGAAAATAATAATACAGATGCTTCATTAAATGAGTCTGATGATAAGTTAAATTCAGATAAACTGGAAGATGACAATTCTTCAAGTAATGCAGACGGAAAACACAGCAAAGGAAAATATAATATTTTATATACAATGCTAATGGCAACATTATTTATACTTACATTTTGTGGTGAAAGAATTGCGATGTCTATAATTACTGAAAAATCCTCAAAGGTAATGGAATATCTGATGACATCAATTAAACCTATGGCTATAGTTGTAGGAAAGGTTCTTGCAAATCTTTTAATTATTGGTGTACAGGTTGGACTTATAGCTATCTCATTTATAACAGCGATATTTGTTAATACATCGATTACAGGAGAGAAGCTTCCTGAAAGTCTGAGAAATATATTAAGCAGAAATAATTTTGATAGTGCGAATGTATTAACAATTCTTGTAAGCATAATTCTGTTAATCGGAGGAATTATTCTATTCAGCCTTATTGCCGCACTTGCGGGAGCTTCTGTAAGTAAGATGGAGGAAATGAGTGAGGGCATAAAAATGTTTACATTTGTTCTTGTAATAGGTGCATACATAGCGTTATTTGTATTAACAAGTAATACGTATGAAAAGGCTTCAGTAGTTAAATATGTCACAATGTTAGTTCCACTAACCTCAGTATTTTTGACACCAGGAGCTTTATTGACCGGATATCTGTCAGCCGGTTTAGGCGTCCTTGCGTTGTTATTTATGATTATTTCTAATGTTTTACTTGTCAGATTTGTTGCAGATGTATACGAAAGTATGATTTATTACAATGGAACGCATTTGAAATTGAAAGATATAATAGGTATTTCTAAGCAGAACAGAAATGGCAGCAAAAGGAGGGCTAAGTAGATGAAAAAAGGAATGTTTACAGGCTGGAAAGATGTGTTAAATTTTACATTTATACAGAATACTAAAACTAAAACTTTTAAAACTTCACTTATTGGAATTGCTGCATTGATATTTATTATATTCTTTGGCGCAAATGTCATTATGGGATATATGTCTGATAAAGGTGATAAGAAAAAAGCTAATGTTGTCAATAAAGCAGATAATATATGGATTATTAACGAGGTTGAAATTAATAACGAATTATTAGAAGAATTTAAAGAAGCAGATGATTATGTAAAAGATTCTGATATTGTTGTGTATAGTGATAAAAAGATTTCAGAAGTAGTAAAAGACATAGAGGATAGCACGATAGTTATCAATGTGTATAAAGGTGAAGAGAACAAAGATAAAAATGTAGAATATATGTTAGATGTATATGCCACGAAAGATTTATCTAAGAAAAATGTTAAGAAAGTGGCTAAAGCATTTTCAAAATATTTTGATGATATAAAGTATAATTTAACCTCTCTTAATCCTGATGTTATGCATATTGTGACCAGTGATTACGCAGTATATTCTGTTGATGTTAATGAGAAAGAAGAGTCGTTTGGAGTTATAATTGCTAAAATATTTGTACCTATGATATTTGTGCTTTTAATTTATTTTATGGTATTAATGTATGGACAGAGTATCAGCAAGGCTCTTATTATAGAGAAGAACTCTAAATTAATGGAGATGTTACTGACTTCTATTAAGCCACACGCAATTGTATTAGGAAAGATACTGGCAATGTATCTGAATGCAATTATGCAGATGGGAATATGGATTATATCAGCTGTGGCAGGATTTATAGTTGGAGACAGAGTTGCTAAGAATATGTTTAATAGCTATGATAATTCGATAATTAAGGTTATTAATCTGATAAGGGCAGATTCATCATCGGCATTCTCGGTAAGTGCAATAATCATAGGAATAGCAGCAATGTTTATCGGCTTCTTACTATATTGTGTACTTGCTGCACTTGTAGCATCTAATATTACGAAAGCAGAAGAACTTGCAAATGGAATGAGTGTATTTCAGATGGTTACGATAGCAGGCTTCTTAGGTGCATATATGCTTCCGCTGTTACAGGCAGACAGTCCTATTGTGGATATATTAAGATATGTTCCGGTAACATCACCATTTATGATAACATCAGATGTGATTATCGGCAATATAGGAATTATCGGTGCAATTGTATCTGTACTTATTATGATTGCTACAACAGTAGTTATGATTATAATGACAGGTAAAAATTATAAAAAGAAAGTCTTTTAATTATTTATAAAAAATGATAAACTATAAAACGAATGGCTATTTATAAAACAATGGCTAATGATTTGAAAATATTTCCTTAATGGATTTTAATGGAAATAAACAGCATTTTGGAGGCTTTGCAGATGCGAATTACTTATCATTTGTTATCAAATAAAGGAAGTAGAAAGATAAACGAAGACAGAGTCGGAAGTTATGTTAAGGATGAAGAATACTGTTTTGCATTGGCTGATGGGCTTGGTGGCCATGATAAAGGCGAGGTTGCATCTAAGATAGCAGTTGAAACATGCATAGATTTGTTTAAAGAAGATGGCTTTAATGAATTCTATATACGTAATGCATTTGAAGAAAGCCAGGAAAATATACTTAACAGACAGATAAGAGATATGAAACCTGATGATTATAAGACTACATTGGTTTTATTATGTATCAAAAATGGATATATCAACTGGGGACATATCGGAGACTCAAGATTATATTTTTTCAAAAAGAATAAATTGATTTTACATACATTAGACCACAGTGTTCCACAGATGCTAGTTAACATCGGAGAGATAGAAGATAAAGATATCAGAAATCATCCGGACAGAAGCAGGTTGTTAAGTGCAATGGGAATCGAATGGGAGAGACCTAAGTATGAGATTGCTGAGCCTGTGGAAGATGAAAAGGGAATGGCATTTTTAATGGCTACTGACGGCTTCTGGGAACTTATTAATGAAGAAGAAATGATAAAATGTCTAAAGAAGGCACATGACGTACATGAGTGGGTTAATTCAATGGAGAGGATAGTTGTCAAAAATGGTAAAAATAAAGATATGGATAACTATTCTGCCATTGGTGTGTGGATTAAATAGATGTTTGAATAAAGTATGAGAATAAATGCCTGAAAGATTGTTAATTAAGAAAAATTAAGTTAAAAAAGTTAGAAGTAATATTGCAAGTAATATTAATCAATGATATACTAAATCTAGTCGAATTATATAAATTTCTGCAAGAAATGGGAGGCGTAGTTTTATGAGCAAAATTAATCCAGATTATTTATGCCCTGGTTGTATGGCGGTTTTAGATGAACCGGATTTACCTTGTCCTTTATGTGGATTTGATAAGAATACATATGCAGCATCTCCACGTAGTTTAAAACCATTTACAAAGTTAAATGGTAAATACCTGGTAGGTAAAGTAATAGGTGAAGGTGGATTTGGAATTACATATATTGGCTTTAATATGGAAACAGATTTACCAGTAGCAATTAAAGAATATTTTCCGTCAGAATTAGCAACAAGAGATTCATCACAGGGAAATACAATTAATGTATTCTCTGGTGAAGCTAAGGACTTATACAGAGAAGGATTAGAGAAATATTTAAGAGAAGCAAGAAATCTTTCAATGTTTTCTGATCTTCCGGGTATTGTTACTGTTAAAGATTTCTTCTATGAGAATGAGACAGCATACATAATTATGGAATACATAAATGGTATGACACTTAAGCAGTATCTGACAAAAGTCGGTGGAAGAATGAAGCAGAATGAAGTAATCAAGATGATGAAACCTGTTCTTGAATCTATGAATAAGATACATGAAGTAGGTATTATCCACAGAGATATAAGTCCTGATAATATTATGATTACAAGAAATAAACAGATAAAGCTTACAGACTTTGGCGCGGCAAGAGTGTTCGATACAGAAGATAATAAGAGTATAACAGTTGTACTTAAACGTGGTTATGCTCCGGAAGAACAGTACAGAGCTAAAGGTAATCAGGGACCTTGGACAGATGTATATGCATTATGTGCAACAATGTACAGAATGATTACAGGTGTAACTCCACAGGAAGCACTTGAGAGAATTATAGAAGATAATGTTGAACCTATATCTAAATATGATCCAAACGTATGGCCTGAGACAGAATATGCGATAATGAAAGGTTTGTCATTACGTGCACAGGACAGATTCCAGACAGTCAACGAGTTAATTGATGCATTATATTATAGTGTATTAGAGAAAGATGAAAATGGTAAGCCATATCTTGTGGTTACTAAAGAAAATGTACCAGAACCACAGCCAGTAGCACCTGCACAGAATCCAGCACAGGAAGATGAATTTGATTCTAAGCCAATTGTTGTAAGTATTGGAAGAACGACAGCAGAAGAGTTTGCAGCACAGATGCAGGCAGAACAGTCTGTAGAGCCTGAACCTGTAGTAACACCACAACCACAGGTGACGTCTTCGCAGTCTGTAGAGTCTGAACCTGTAGTAACACCACAACCACAGGTGACATCTTCACAGTCTGTAGAACCTGAACGACCAGTAGCACCACAACCACAGGTAACAGAGAGACCGGCACCACAAGGACAGGTAGTACGACCACAGGTAACAGAGAGACCAATACCACAAGGACAGATAGCCCAGTCACAGTCTGCTGTATTACAAGGACAGAAGTCACAAACTGAAGAATTACAACTACAAGAGGTATCTGCACCACCTAGGTCACAGGAGAAGAAAGGAGGTTTCTTCAAATCGACATTCAAGAAACTTGTTAAATTACAGTTAGGTAAAGTCAGATTTGAAGATACTGTTACAGAACTTAATGTAGAGCATATGGATGTTGGAAATATTCAAGTACTTAAGGAATGTTATGGACTTAAGAAACTTGTTTTAAATAATAATATGCTTGATGATTTATCGCCTATTTCTGAATGTAGTAAGTTAGAGTATCTGGCTCTTAGAAATACATTAGTTGGTGATTTATCACCAATATCAAACTGTACAAATCTTAAATATCTAGATTTGTGGGGAACTAGAGTTACAGACTTACATGATTTATATTCGCTTACGAAGTTAACATATCTGTGTGTTAAAAATACAGATATAAGAGAAGCACAGGTAGAAGATTTTAAGAAGCATATTCCAGATTGTGTAGTAGAATTTTAGATGTAATCAATTAGTCCTAGGATATTTATGTATCTTAGGACTATTGTTTATATAGTATATTAAATACTGATACATTTTAAAGAGAAAAAGGAAAAGGAAAAAAGAGAGAAATGACAATGTTCAAGGAGATTAAAAAAAGAGCAACAAGAAATGCGATTTTGACACTTATATTTTGTATAGTAGCAGGCGGCTTTTTATTTGTAGGCTTTGGTAAAGATGCGCTTACATATTTAAAAGGTGCAACTGATATCACAGAGGCTTCAGTCGCAAAGATTAAGGATACAGATTATGCAGAGATTACACTTGACAAACATAATCTATACGGTTGTTACTCTGAACAGTATTCTAAAAGCGGAAGTTCGCAAACAGTATCTGATTACTATTATCTTGTAGTAGTTGGGGATGATAATGATATGAGATTTATGGGCGTAAAAGTCAAAGCAAAGAATCGTTCAAAATTAAAGAAAATCGAAGAAGAATATACAGCTATGGATAATGGCGAAGATACAGGTACGACAACTACTTTGAAGATTAAAGGTAAATTAACTAAAATGGAAAGTAAGCCATATGTACATTTTAAGCAGACAATATCACAATCATATGACTTTTCATACAGTGAACTTGACAGTGTTACATTAAACTTAATGGTAGTAGATGGAACTGTTAATGTTGGAGAATTGGTATTCTGTCTGGCTGGTGTTGTTATTATCTTAGTTGGTATAATAACAATGATTGTGGCTGCATCAGGAGTTACAGTTAACAAGTTTAAGAATGAATTAGAATCAAGGGGTCCTGGATATATTGATTATGTTGAACAGGATTTCATTAACGCAGTTAAGTTTGCTAAGACAGTAAGAATTGGTAGAGAATTCACATTCTTAATTAAAGGTACCAAATGTGTAATGATTCCTAATAATGAAATAGTATGGGCATATCCTGTTAAGACAACACATAGAACAAATGGTATCAAAACAGGTTCTACACATTCAGTTAAATTATTAAATAATCGTAAGAAAGCATTTATATTACCTGCTGATAATGCAGACCAGGCAAATGATATTATTGATTTATATGCAAATATGACAGATACAATTGTTTTAGGATATGATGATGGATTAAACGGATTGTTTGCAAGAAACTTTGATGAATTCCTTAATATAGCATATAATAAGAACCCTATATATGGTGACAAGAATAATCAATATGCAAATGATAATTACAATAATTATGATAATGGTAATTTTGACAATGTAAATAATGGCAATAATAATTATGATAATGTAAATAATGATAATAATAATTATGACAATGCAAATAATGGTAATAATTATTATGATAATACAAATAATACTACTATGTAAAGAAAAGAGGATATATGGTTAATAATCAGATTAACGACATAAAAAAAGAAATCAGTAAAGCTATAGTAGGTAAAGAGAATATTATTGACAAAGTTCTTGCAGCGATTTTTGCAGGAGGACATGTATTACTAGAAGATGTGCCAGGAGTGGGTAAAACCACTCTCGCTCTTGCATTTGCCAAGACACTTTCATTAGAATATAAGAGGATACAGTTTACACCTGATGTATTACCATCAGATGTGGTTGGTTTCTCAATGTTTAATAAGAAGATAAATGACTTCGAATTCAGAGAGGGTGCGGCAATGTGTAATATTCTGTTGGCAGATGAGATTAACAGAACATCACCTAAGACACAGGCAGCTCTCTTAGAAGTTATGGAGGAGGGGAAGGTGACAGTTGACGGTATAACACATTATCTTCCTGATCCGTTCTTTGTAATAGCTACACAGAATCCTATGGGATATGTCGGAACACAGAAGCTTCCTGAATCCCAGCTTGACAGATTTATGATTAAAATGTCTATGGGATATCCTGATGAGAAAAGCGAAATAGATATCTATAACGGCAGAAGTTATTCGGCATTAGATGAGGTCAGGAAAGTTATTTCTTCAGAGGATATAGTTAATATCAGAAAGACAGTAGAAAATGTTCATATCGATGAGAAATTAATGGAGTATCTTGTTAGGATAGTGAGATTATCAAGAGAGAATCAATATGTTTCGTTAGGCATAAGCCCAAGAGGTGGTATTGCATTAGTTAAAATGTCTAAGAGTACAGCATATATGAATGGAAGAGATTATGTTATACCGGAAGATATTCTAGAATGTATAGATTCTGTTGCAGAGCATCGTCTTGTTCTTAATTCCAAGGCGAAAGCAAATGGTTATACTGAGCAGGATATTATTAATGATTTAAAAGATAGAATAGCAGTACCATAGATAAAAGGAGAATATTAAATAATATGTGGTTTGCAAGAATTAATTATTTGACATTAATAATACTTATAATAGTTGGAATGTTATTTTATAACAATTATGCATTATTATTTATGCTTATTTTGTTATTAGTATTACCGGTAATATCTTATTTTATTGCAAGATTTAATAAGGATAAAATATCGGTAGATATATATACAGACAAAACGTCAGTCGGAAAGAATGCATCCGTTGGCGTTTGTTTTTCTGTAAATAATAAATCAATTCTATCTATGGAGAACTTCACATTAGTTGTAAAGATATATAATGCATTTTACGGAAATGAGAAGACCTATGAGATAATTATTCCGGCAGCTTCTTATAGTGAGCGTAAGGCAATTCTTACTATAGAGAATAAATACTGTGGAAGAATGGTTGTGTCACTAGAAGAAATCATAGGCTATGACTTATTTGGAATGTACAGGTTTAAAAAACCCTTTAATAAGACGAGAGAAGTAATGGTAATGCCATATGGAGCGATGAATATAGAAAATCTTCCACTTTCACTTCAGGGCAAATCAGATGATGAAGAACTTCAGTTTAAGAAAGGTGATGATGTTTCACAGATTTCACAGATTAGAAACTATATCCCAGGTGATAAATTGCAGAATATTCATTGGAAATTAAGTGCCAAAGCCGAGGAACTTCAGGTTAAAGAGTTCAGTATGCCTTATTCTGATGATGTAATATTACTCATAGAATTATATTCAGATAAGGATAATCCGGATATATTTGATGAATTAATCGAAAAATTATTTGCAATATCCGTATATATTATTAAGCAGGGAAGAAAATTCTATATATCCTGGTATGATAAAATGAGTGAGGACTTCTATAAGAAAGAGATAAATAATGATGACGAACTTATGGAGGCCATAATAGATTTATATTATGCAGAAATATCAGATACAGATGGCAGAAGTTATGAAATATATGAAAGAATATATGGACTTGATAAAAGCACAGTTATATATCTTTCTGATAAAGCCGGCAAACCAAAGGATGGTAGTGCAATAGATATTAATTCAGAAAGGGTGGTGCTTACATGTCTAAATTAGATTGGAATTTTCTATTCAAACCTATAGTTCAAAAAAAGAACAAAAAGGACGATGAACAGATAAAGAAAACAGGAATAGAGATTAAAGAAGCACCAAAACTTGATGAAAATAAGAAGATATATTTCATTCTTACTAATGCACTAATTAATTTTCTCGTGGTAATCGGAACAACTGGTTCATTTGTAAAACCTTTTGGTATAAAATGCTATATGCCGGTTATATGGGTGGTTTCGCTGATTATTGCTATATTTATGGCATTTTTGTATTATAATATGCTTGCTAAGACTTTGGGATATTTCATATCTTTAGTAACATTTATATATGGTATATTTAATCTTAAATACATGATAAAAGGTGGTTTTGGTTATATTTCTAATAAGCTTATGGCATTTTTTGAAAAGGAATTAGATCTTCCTGTAGAAAGAAGTTATAACGTATATGGATATAGTGAGAAAATATCTGTTACAGTTTGTATGATATTCATAATATTTGCGGTAATGTTGTTGTTTAATATGGTTATATCGGAGATTAAAGGTTTTGTCTTTATATTTCTTGCGACATTTCCTGTAATGCAGATGGGAATGTATTTTAACCAGAAGGCGGATATGCTGTATTTTACAATATATATATCAGGCTTATTAGGCTTATTTTTCCTTAGAAATTCAAGACATTATCATATGGAATATAAGAAGAAAAAGGGATATAAGCAGATAAACAGAAAGAATAAGGTCATATATGATTATACTAATGACGGCAAGAATTCTCTTAGTTTTGTACTGGTACTTGCAGCTTTAATAATTGGGATAACCCTGGTTGGTGGAGCTGCATTTCCACAAAGGGAATATCATACTAATTCTGACTATGATAGCTGGAGAGAAGATACGAAAGATTTCACCAAACAGCTTATTATGGTTGGTTTCTGGGGAATGATAAGTCCTAATGGTGGAAGTGCAGGAGGAGTCGGTAGAAACAGACTTGGACAGTCAAAGTATGTAAGATTAGACTATGAAACGGATTTAATTCTTAGGATGCCTGTGTATAAAGATGAAGAAAGCACATACCTTAAGTCATTTATCGGGACATTCTATCGTGATGAATACTGGGAAATGATTTCTGAGAATAAAGAGAATAAAATCAAGTTAGAAGATTATGGGCTGACATCTGATGACATTATAGAATTACAGAGTGAGATAATAAGCAAATGCAATTTGTATTCGGGATATAGGGCATTTATTAAAAGAACTAAGGACATGGAGGTTATAAATGTAGCAGCTTCTCCACAATTTATGTATGTTCCTTATAATGATTTTACATTGAATCTGTATGATAATGTTATAAATGATGATGAATATATCGGCAGACACAGAATTAATAGAAGGATGATTATACGATCATTTCCGTTTGGTAATAATATTAATATTGATGAATTCAGAAATTATATAAGAAATTATATGGATATTATTAAGACGAATATATCGGCTATAACGCAAGAAGGCAGAGAACTTACAACAGAAGAAAGTGAACAGGATAATATCATTAAAATTGAAGAGAAGTATTCTGAATATGTTCATAATATGTATATGGATGTTCCAAAGAAAAATGAGAAAGTCATAGCAGAATTCTGTGAAAAATATGGTCTTAATAAAGATTCAGAAAATATAACGGAAAAACTTAAAGAGATATTTCAGACGGATTATACCTACACATTAATGCCTGGAATTACACCAAAAGATAAGGAGTTTGTGAATTATTTCCTTACTAAGCAGAAGAAAGGTTATTGTACTTATTTTGCTACTTCAGCAACTCTGATATTCAGATATCTTGGAATTCCGGCAAGATATGTAGGCGGTTATGTATTACAGGATGTGGATTATCTTAGCGGAGTTTCTGTAAGTGATAATATGTTTGATAAAGATTTTACTAATCAGACTGGCGGAGATATATATGAGTATGAAATTAATGACAGCCAGGCTCATGCGTGGGTTGAAATCTATATTAATGGTTTTGGATGGATACCTGTAGAAGTTACTCCATCATTAGATGAAGATATGGAAGAGCCTAAACAGGATAATAATAACAATATAGCGGATTTTTTAGCCAATCAGGTATTTACGAAAAAGACATTTGATGCGGTTAAGAATACAACTGTAAGTATGATTTATATTGCGATAACAGGTGTCAGTCTGTCATTTGTAATCTATATCTGTACAGGCATGTGCGTGAGAAACAGAAGAAGAAATAACAAAAATGTCATAAAGCAATATCATTATTTGTGTATGGTAACTAAATTTATAGGATTAAATAAAGCTGACGAAGAATCTTATGCTTCATTTGGAAAAAGGATTATAGAAAAGAATATATCTGATGCAGACAGTGTTAACAGAATCAATGAGATACTTGAAAAAGATAAATTCAGTCGTAATAATATAAGTAATGAAGAAATTAAAGAATTCAATGATATTGTTATAAGAATATCTGAAAATGTATATATGAAACTAAGCTGGTATAAAAAACTATTATTCAGATATATAAAATGGTTATAAAAGCTACTTGTAATTAAGTGGTAAATGGTGTTATACTAATATTAGGTATAGACAACTGTCATATATTATAAAAGTTGTAATTCAATCGTTTTGTACAGGTGAAACGATTAAAAATAAAATATAATAATGGAGGTATGCATATGAGTTACTTTCTTGGAACAAATTCTAATTCAATAAGTATGTTGTTTTCTGGTATGTCAGGAAATGCAGGAAATTTAACATGTAATATGATTTCAGATTATTATAGTATTAGAAATGGAAGCTATAAGAAGTTACTTACATCATATTATAATAAGTTAAATGCAGCTGATGATAAGACAAACAGTAATAAGACATCTGCCTCAACAAATATTTCTATAGATTCTAATGCACAACTATCACAGATTAGCAGTGTGAGCAGTAAACTTCAGGAGAGTTCGACTAATCTGCTTGCTAAAGGTTCTACATCGTTGTTTAAGACATCGGAAGTTAAAGATGAAAATGGTAATGTAACTAAAGAATATGATATGGACAAGATTTACAAGGGTGTCAAAGAATTTGTAGATAATTATAATTCGGTACTTTCGAAGGCTTCTACATCTAAGGTTAATTCCATCAGTAAAGCTGTAGCTAATATGGCTTCATCAGGTAAGGTTAATTCTAACCTTTTGAAATCAGTAGGAATTACAGTTAATGATAATAATACATTAAGTGTAGATGAGAAGAAATTAAAAGAAGCAGATGTATCAACACTAAAGACATTATTCAATACATCAGGTTCATATGGATATTACATAGGAACAAAGGCTTCAGAGATAAATGCCACAGCGAAATTCGAGGCATCTAAGACGAATACATATACCCGCACAGGTTCATATTCATCATATGTATCTACAGGTAATTTATATAATTCATTTTATTAAGAAATACAATTAGCTATTAAGGAGACAGAAAAGAGCAATGACTAAGATAAGAACACGTTTTGCACCAAGCCCAACAGGAAGAATGCATGTAGGAAATTTAAGAACAGCACTTTATGAATTTCTTATTGCAAAGCATGAAGGAGGAGACTTCATTTTAAGAATTGAAGATACTGACCAGGAGAGATTTGTTGAGGGTGCATTAGACATTATATACAGAACATTAGAGAAGACAGGCCTTGTACATGATGAGGGACCTGATAAAGATGGCGGTTATGGTCCGTATGTCCAGAGTGAGAGACAGGCAAGTGGAATGTATCTTAAATATGCTAAACAATTGGTAGAGAAAGGTGAGGCATATTATTGTTTCTGTACAGAAGAGAGATTACAGACACTTAAACAGACTATAGGCGATAAAGAGATTATTGTATATGATAAGCATTGTCTGTCATTGTCTAAAGAAGAGATAGAAGAGAACCTTAAGAAAGGTATGCCATATGTTATAAGACAGAACAATCCTAAAGAGGGAACTACTACATTTGTAGATGATATATATGGCGAAATTACAGTAGATAATTCGGAGTTAGATGATATGATTCTTATTAAATCAGACGGATATCCAACATACAATTTTGCTAATGTTATAGATGACCATTTGATGAATATTACTCACGTTGTACGTGGAAATGAATATATATCATCGTCACCAAAATATCAAAGATTATATGAAGCATTTGGCTGGGAGCCACCTAAATATGTACATTTACCATTGATTACAGATGAGAATCATAAGAAATTAAGTAAGAGATGTGGACATTCTTCATTTGAAGATTTAATCGAACAGGGTTTTGTAGCTGAAGCAGTAGTTAACTATATAGCACTTTTGGGCTGGAGTCCTGAAGATAATACAGAGATAATGTCGCTTGACGAATTAATTAAGAAATTCGATTATCATCATATTAATAAATCACCTGCCGTATTCGACATTGTTAAATTAAAATGGATGAATGGCGAATATATTAAGGCAATGGATAATGAGAAGTTCTATGAACTTGCTATGCCATATATTAAAAAGGTGATTACTAAAGATTTAGATTTAAAGAAGATATTAGATTTAGTTAAGACAAGAATAGAAATCTTACCTGACTTAGAAGAACAGGTAGACTTCTTCGAAGAATTACCGGATTATGATATAGCGATGTATACTCATAAGAAGATGAAGACTAATTCGGAGAATTCTTTAGAAGTCTTAAAGGAGATGTTACCTATTCTAGAGAATCATAATGATTATTCTATAGATTCATTACATGATTTAATTATGAAATATATAGCTGACAAGGGAATTAAGAATGGTCAGGGTTTATGGCCACTTAGAACAGCAGTTTCAGGTAAACAGATGACTCCTGGTGGTGCATTTGAGATTATGGAGATTCTTGGTAAAGACGAATCAATAAGAAGAATAAAAGTAGGAATTGAGAAACTTGAACAGGCAGTTTAGTGAAGCACAGAGTAAGGCAATCAGACATTATACAGGTCCGAGCTTAGTATTAGCCGGACCTGGTTCTGGTAAAACGACAGTAATTACTCACAGAACGAAAAATTTAATAGAAGAATATGGAGTTAATCCGGCAAATATCTTAGTTATTACATTTACTAAGGCATCGGCAATTGAAATGCAGGAAAGGTTCGAGAAACTTATGGACGGAGTAAGATTACCCGTTTCATTTGGAACTTTTCATGCAATTTTTTTTAGAATTTTGAAATATGCATACAATTATTCGGCGCATAATATCATAAGGGAGGAGGACAGATTCAGACTTATTAAGGAACTAATAGAAAGAGAAGAATTAGATATTGAAGATGAGAATGAATTTGTCAGGTCAATAATGGCAGAGATAGGCAATGTCAAAGGCGATATGATAGACATTAATAATTATTATTCTGCAAACTGCAGCGACCAGATATTTAGGAAGATTTATAATAAATATGAAGAAAAATTAAGAAACAGAAATATGGTAGATTTCGATGATATGCTTATAATGTGTTATGAATTGTTTAAAGCAAGGCCGGATATCTTATCAGCATGGCAGAAAAAATATAAGTACATACTTATAGATGAATTTCAGGATATCAACCGGGTGCAGTATGAAGTGATGAAGATGTTAGCTGCTCCTGAAGATAATCTCTTTATTGTCGGTGATGATGACCAGTCAATATACAGATTCAGAGGTGCAAGACCTGAGATAATGCTTAATTTCGAGAAGGATTATGAAACGGCGGTTAAAATCGTATTAGACGAGAATTACCGCTCAACCGGAGCTGTTATTAAAGATGCACAAAGCCTTATTAAGAATAATAAGAAGAGATTTGATAAGAATATAAAAGCAGTACGTGACATCGGAACTCCGGTGAAATATATGGAATTCAAGTCGGTTGTCGAAGAGAACAGCTATATTATAGAGGATATTCTGAAACATATACAGAGAGGTGGAAGATATTCAGATATTGCAATCCTATTCAGAACTAACATAGGTCCACGTTTTCTGATAGATAAATTAATGGAATATAACGTACCATTTCATATGAAAGATGCGATGCCTAATATTTATGATCATTTTATAGCTAAAGATATAATAAGCTATATTAATATTGCTTTAGGCGAAAATAGTCGCGAAAATTACTTAAGAATAATTAACAGACCTAAGAGATATATTTCAAGAGAAGCACTTAAAAATGAAGAGATATCATTAGATAGTTTAAAGCATTTCTATAGTGATAAAACGTGGATGGTCGAAAGATTAGAGAAGCTGGAATTCGATTTAGTAATGTTAAGAAGAATGTCACCATATTCGGCGATTAATTATATAAGACAGGGCATAAGATATGATGAATATTTAGCAGAATATGCAGAACTTAGAAGAATGAAAGTGGAGGACCTCTATGAAATAATTAATGAAATCGCAGAGGCAGCCAAAGAATATGATACCTATGATAAATGGTTTAAGCACATTGAGGATTATGCTAAGGAATTAGAGAATCAGTCAAATAAGAATTCTAAAACAGATAATGCGGTGGAGTTATGCACGATGCATAGTTCAAAAGGACTTGAATATAAAATTGTATATATCATTGATGCAGTCGAGGGAGTTACGCCTCACAGTAAGGCTACATTAGATGAAGATATTGAAGAGGAAAGACGACTGTTCTACGTGGCTGCCACGAGGGCGAAGGATTATCTTAATGTATTCTGGATTAAGGAAAGATTTAATAAACCTGTGGATATATCACGATTTGTAAGTGAAATGATGCTTGATTATGATGATATATGTGAAGGCAGAAAAGTTTATCACAGGAAATATGGTGATGGAGTAATTAAAAAAATTGAAGATGGAAAGGCAGTTATCTATTTTAGCAAATATAGAAAAGAATTTGTTTTTAATATAGAATTTGCATTTGGAAACAAAATTATACAATTAAAATAATGAAGTAAATGCTAATTAAACAGCTAAAGGTCTAAAGAATGTATCTTATGACTTAAAATATGGAAGATTGATTAGATTTTTGACAAAAATCAGTTGACTTATTAATAAAATCATATAAAATATTTATGTACAAATTACAAAAGCATATGGAAGGAGAACATTTGTGGTTACGAATAACGGTGGCGAAAGTCGCAACAAAGGCACTAAGAATAATGGAGATGGAAAGGAAAGAGGAACAAGTTATCGTAATGGTGAGAAAAAAGACTATAAGTCATATAACAAAGGACCTAGAGATGACGACAGAAGAAATGTAAGGAATAATAATGATAACAAAGGTCCAAGAGATGGCAAGAAAGATTATAGAGACAATAAGAACGGCGGTAATGACAGAGGACAGAGGAACTCTTTCAAGAACAATGATTCCAGACAGAATAACAAATTCGGAGGAAACAAATCATATAAGAAGAATTTTGGTGACAGGAATTATGGAAATCCATATGATAAAGATAGTGATGAAGATTCAAGACCTCAAAGAAGGCCAAGCGCTAATAAAGATAACAAGATAAAAGAGCAGCAGCCGGATAAGATAGAGATAATTAATAGAATTGAGAAAGAGAAAAAGGCAATGCAGAAAAAACAGGCAGAGAGAAAGAACAACAAACCTGTAAGACAGCAGACAAGACCTAAGAGAACTAATAATATTGATTGGACAAGAGCATATGAAAATGATTCATATGATGATGACGATTTAGATATGTATTTATAAAAAAGACATAACGATAAGTGGTATTTACAAGTGAACTTGCGATACCACTTATTGTGTACGTCTGATGAATATACAATTATGATATGTAAGAAATATATAGTCTGTAGCAATGTATGGATAGTATAAGTTTAAAACTATGTATTTTTGAATGTGTAATGTAACAATGGAAAGTTGACAGATAAGGAGCAGCATATGATAAACAATGAAGTAAGGAGTAATATTCAAAAGTATGGTCAGGAACATTTGTTGAAATATTATGATACTTTATCTACTAAAGAGAGAAGTATATATGATGAGCAGTTGAATAACCTGAACTTTGGATATCTTGACATAAATAGAGAAAATAAAAATGAGAAAAAAGAAACTCACTATGAACCTATACAGGCCCTCAGAAAAGATGATATCAATAAAGATAGAGAACAGTATGAGAAAATTGGAATTGATGCAATTAAGAATTGTAAAGTCGGTGCTGTGCTATTAGCTGGAGGGCAGGGAACGCGTCTGGGTTTTGATAAGCCTAAGGGAATGTTCAATATTGGTATAACTAAGGAATTATACATATTTGAAAGACTTATAAGAAATCTTTTGGATGTAGTAGAGAAAACAGGAAGTTATATACCATTATTTGTAATGACTAGTGAGAAGAACGATTCTGATACCAGACAGTTCTTTAAAGAGAAGAACTATTTCGGATATGATAAGAATTTTGTATACTTTTTCGTTCAGGATATGGCACCAAGTATCAGCTATGATGGAAAATTCCTTATGGAAGACAGATATAAGTTGGCACTTTCACCTAATGGTAATGGTGGATGGTTTTCATCTATGGTATCATCAGGCTTATTAGATAAGATGAATAAGATGGGAATAGAGTGGCTTAATGTGTTCTCGGTTGACAATGTGTTACAGAGAATAGCTGATCCTATATTTATTGGTGCTACCATATTATCAGGTTGTCCTGCGGGTGCAAAAGTAGTAAAGAAATCAAAACCTGATGAGAGAGTCGGTGTTATGTGTAAAGAAAATGGTAAGCCATCAATTGTGGAATACTATGAGCTTACACCAGAGATGATGGAAGCAAGAGATGCATACGGAGAACCAGCGTATAATTATGGTGTGACACTTAATTATCTGTTCAGGGTTAAGAATCTGATAGATATTAATAATAATAAATTAGTCAATCATATAGTAGAGAAGAAGATACCTTATATCAATGAGAAAGGTGAAATTGTTAATCCCGAAGAACCTAATGGATACAAGTTTGAGACATTGATTTTAGATATGATAAATATGCTTGATGACTGTCTTGTGTTCGAAGTGGAAAGGCAGAAAGAATTCGCACCTGTTAAGAATAAAGAGGGTGTTGACTCGATTGATACAGCGAGAGAATTATTGAAACTTAATGGAGTAGAGATATAATTAAATCGCACAGAAATGGAGATTAAGAATGAAGAAGATAATAGAATTAATCAATGACGAATTTGTCAAAGCATTTGATGAGTGCGGATATGATGTGAAATATGCTAAGGTAACTATTTCAAACAGACCTGATTTATGTGAATATCAGTGTAATGGTGCTATGGCAGCTGCTAAAGCATATAAAAAAGCACCGATAATGATAGCTAATGAAATCGTTGAAAAACTTTCAGGTAATAATATATTTAGTGAAATAAATGCGGTTATGCCGGGTTTTATTAACTTTAATATAAGTGAAGAATTTGTGGCCGGATATATTGATAAGATGAAGAATGATGAGATGTTTGGATGCAATAAGACAGATAATCCTAAGAAGATAATAATTGACTATGGTGGAGCGAATGTTGCAAAGCCTTTACATGTAGGTCATCTACGTTCAGCAGTTATTGGTGAAAGTATTAAGAGAATGACAAGCTATCTCGGGAATGATGTCGTAGGTGATGTTCATCTTGGTGACTGGGGACTTCAGATGGGTCTGATTATTGTTGAACTTAGATTAAGAAAGCCTGACCTTGTATATTTTGATGAGAATTATACAGGAGAATATCCTGAAGAACCACCATTTACAATTTCAGAATTAGAAGATATTTACCCTTGTGCTAATGCTAAATCTAAGGAAGATGAGGCATTCAAGGAAGAAGCAAGACAGGCTACATTTGAATTACAGAATGGTAATAAAGGTTATCATGCAATATGGAATCATATAATAAATGTTTCGATAAAAGATTTAAAGAAGAATTATGATAATCTAGATGTCCATTTTGAATTATGGAAGAAAGAAAGCGATGCACAGCCATATATTCCTGATATGATTAAATATATGAAAGATAATAATTATACAAGAATAAGTGAGGGCGCTTTAGTGGTTGATGTTAAAGAAGATACAGATACTAAAGAGATACCACCTTGTATGATTCTTAAATCTAATGGTGCAACACTGTATAATACAACAGATTTGGCAACAATCGTTGAGAGAATGAAATTATTTAATCCTGATCACATAATCTATGTAGTAGATAAACGACAGGAGTTATATTTCGAACAGGTATTTCGCTGTGCAAGAAAGACTAAACTTGTTAGTGATAGTACAGAATTAACCTTCCAGGGCTTTGGCACAATGAATGGCAAAGATGGTAAGCCATTTAAGACCCGTGACGGCGGTGTTATGCGTCTTGAGAATCTTATTAAGGAAATTAATGATGCTGTATATGATAAGATAATGGAGAATCGTTCTGTATCAGAAGAAGAAGCAAGACAGACAGCTAAGATAGTTGGTTTATCAGCACTTAAATATGGTGATTTATCTAATCAGGCATCTAAAGATTATATATTTGATATTGAGAGATTTACTTCATTCGAGGGAAATACAGGTCCATATATTCTGTATACAATTGTTAGAATCAAGTCTATACTTAATAAATATGCAGAGAATTCTACAGTAAGCCATAACAAGATTCTTACAGCATTAAATGCGAGTGAGAAAGAGCTTATGCTTGTATTATCTAAATATAATGATGTAATTGAAAATGCGGTTTCAGAACTTGCACCACATAAGATATGTGCATATATCTATGAATTTTCAAATGCATTTAATAAATTCTACCATGAGACAAAGATACTTACATGTGAAGATGAAGAAAGAAAATCAGGCTATATTAATCTTATAAGTCTTTCTAAAGAGATACTTGAAAAGAGCATTGATTTGCTTGGATTTTCTGCACCTGACAGAATGTAATTTGTAATCGAAAAATTCGCTTGTAATTTGTAGAGTTTCGAAGTTTAAAAATTACTCTTTGTGACAATCTTAAAGACAATAAAAATTAAAGAGTTTCGTATTATTTTCTGATTAAATAATACGAAACTCTTTTCAAGTTCTAATATACACTATTATATCAGGTAAAATTTTAAGATGATATCTTAGATGCCAAAATATTAAGAAGCAGTAGTTTCCTTGTTAGAAGTAGTTTCATCTGAAGCAGTAGTTTCATCAGAAGAAGTCTCATCAGTTGATTCTTCAGCCTCTTTCCATGCCTTTGAAATCTCTTTCTCAGAAAGGCTGTATGTAGTTGGTTCTGTATTAGCTGGCTCTTTATAAATGTAATCTTTATATATTGAATAACCAAAGAAACCTACGAATGCTACAATAACTAGAGTTGTTATGATAGTTCTTAAGACTTTCTCTTTTTTCTGCTTAGCAAGCATTTTCTTTCTGTTAGATTTCTCTTTTTTATATTGTTCTACTTTCTGCTGACTCATTTTTCATAAATCCTTTCTATCAATGTTTTATTATAGGGTACTTACAAAACAGTATAATAAATATATATTTTGCTTTCACTTCATAAATAATAAGAGATTAAAATGTAAAACACATTAACTTTATCTATTATATAACAAAATATGAAAATAATAAACAATAAAATACAAAATATAAAAAATATTTAGTATTTTATTTAGAAAATGCTATTAAATCAATATGATTTTTGTGTAAATTATATAAAAACAGGAAAAAATTCGTTGACATAAAGGCGGGTGTGTACTATATTATTTATGTATAGAAAAGTTCGTGAATAGTTAAGCCATTATTGGCAATTGCAGGATATTTGTTTGTATTTAGGACACTTATCTTAATCGTTCTTTTTTATAAAAAAATACTATAGAAATGGGGATACATGTAGATGGTAAAAAGTTTTGTACAGATTCTAAATATTGGATTTGGTATTATTAATAATACACAGCCTATTGAGGATAAGAATCCTGAAGTGATTATGGAAAAGGTATTAGCAATGGATGATCCGGCTCGTGATATTAGAATAATCGGATTTAGAACATATGATATGGATACTGATACCGGTGTGATGAGTAACCAGAGTGGAATCTATTACTTAGAAGGTGAAGAATTTACATATCCAAAAGTTGACCCAGAGATTACAGCATTTATGAAGAATGCAGGAATTGACTATGAAAAGGGTCAGCAGCTTATTAAGATTAAGAAACCTAATGTTTTAGTTTATCCATTCAATGCTAACGATGTAATTCTTGATACAGCCGCTGTTCTTATTAAGATGAAGATTAAGAAAGAAGAAGAGCGTAAGATTAGATTAGAAGAAGAAATCGTAACATATAAGAATAGTCTTGTTGAAGAGATGAAGAAAGCAGCTGAATATATTGAAAATAACCAGTTCAATACTATTCCGCTTGTTGACACAGGAGATAATTCTAAGGCACTTAACTTATTAGGTGATAAAGGTAACTTCCAGAAACATATTGAACATATGAGAAATATTCGTGTTGAGATAATGGCTATCGACAAGTTCTTAAGAGAGAATCAGATTTAATTAACAGAATTAAAAAATTAAATAAGAATTTACATACATATGGCAGGTTGCATAAGAACCTGCCATAGTGTGTTTTTATATAGTTTAGAAAATATATGTAAATGCTAACTGGCTTAAATATACAGCAAGCATTGAGAATACTGCAACGACAACAAGACTTTTCTCTTTATAAGCTAAGAATAATGCCACAACAGTACCACAGATAGAGCTTGCAACGGAATTTGTAGATGTGAAGATATCAGGAAATGTAAGTGCTGCTAATACTGCATATGGTACATAATATAAAAATGATTTTAAATATGTTGATTTAATCTCTTTTCTAAAAACAGCCATTGGAAGAACCCTTGGTAAATATGTTACTAAAGCCATTAATCCGACGGCAATCAGTGTTCTCGTCATTTTATCACCCTAAGTATATTACTAAATATGTGTAATATATATATCCTTTCGTTAGAAATAAAAATAATCTGTTATAATTTATACTTGTTATATATTTGATTTGCGTTAATTTATATTTGTATTAATTCAATGATTGTATCAATTTTATATATGCATTATCTTGTATTTTCTTCGGAAACCGGAAATAAAAATGCTCCGATAGCAGAAGATATGACTGTTGCAATAATAATGCTGAAACCATAGGAAATAAAGCTGAATATAGGAATGTATCTTATAATACATACAATTGCAATTGACATTATGACAATTGTTAATACAGGTTTTGATTTCTTAGATGGTGGAATTATTATAGCGATGAACATAGCATATAATGCAATTCCCATAGCACCCTTAAGACTTGGAGGAAGAAGACTTGATGCACATGCACCTAAGAGTGTTCCTAATGTCCAGCCCCAAAATGGACCTGTAATAAGTCCATACATATATGAAGCTGATAATGCCTTAGGTTCAGTGGCAGCAAGGGCAAAAGTCTCATCAGTTATACCAAAACTAAAAATAAGCCTATGTAATATTGAAGTTTTTTTCTCGACTTTCTGTGAAAGAGAGAGTGACATCAGGAAATATCGCAGATTAATAATAAATGTATTAAGTGTGATTTCTAATAAGGTTCCACCATGAATAATCAGATTAGTTCCAGCAAGCTGACCTGAACTTGTGAGGTTTGTTACCGAAATCAGGACTGCTAACCAGATAGGGAGCCCTCCATTTACAGCCATAAAACCAAATGAAAAAGACACCGGTATATATCCCATGGCAATAGGAATACCTTTTTTAAAACCATATTTAAAATCTGATAGTTTATTATTGTTCATAATAATCCTCATTTCTTTTGTAATATTAAACAAAACATAGAGATTATAACATTGCATTATTTAAAAATCAAATAATATTGAAAAAATATATCGAATGAAGTATTATTTAATATATTAAGTTCAAACAAAGAATAATAAAAATAATTGGAGAAAAATGTGAACGAAAAAGATATCAGATTTAAAAATATAATTATGGCATTTTGTCCACCGATAATATATTTATTTATAACAATGTTTGTTGAAGTGGTAGCAGATATAATAATATTTGTCAGACAGGCGAAAAGCACATCTAACAGTAACGGTTTTATATCATCATATAAATTTATGGATAATATAACGAATAATCTTGATAAATATTCATATCTGATTACATTTATTTCAGCAGCAATAGCAATATTTATTTTTGGATATTATTATTTCAGACATAAAAATACTTATGAAGCTTATAAGTTATCTAAAGTATTTACAAGTCTTAAAGTAAACGATTATTTCAATCTTGCAATAATCGGAGCAATTGGAAGCGTAGGCCTTTCGAGATTCGTATCAATGCTTCCGCTTGATAATATAATAGGCAATTATGAGAATACCAGTAATGCGTTATTATCAGGAAATATTATATTACAGATTGTGTCACTTGGAATTGTGGTTCCGATAGCAGAAGAATTAATCTACAGAGGACTTTTGTTTAACGGATTAACAAAGGTTATCGATGCGAAATATGCAATATTTGTAGCATCACTTGTATTTGGAGTATTCCATTATAATCTGTTGCAGGGAACATATACATTTCTATTATCGCTTATACTTATATGTGTATATATGAGATATAAATGTATTCTGGCACCGATAATTATTCATGCGTGTGCAAATATAGTTGCGGTAATATCAAGTTACTTTGGCATCTCAAGCTTTTTAAATAGAAATATATGGATATATCTGCTTATAATGGTAGTAGAATTGGTCATTGGAGTTATTAGTTTTGAAGTGATTATGAAAGAAGATTTGAAGTAAAAACAGAAAAATACAAAAAAATAAAAAATTTAAAAAAAGTTATTGACAAATATCTCTAAAATGGTTATACTATCCTAGCAAGTTCGATACAGGATAAGGCAACGGGATCTTAGCTCAGCTGGGAGAGCATCTGCCTTACAAGCAGAGGGTCACAGGTTCGAGCCCTGTAGGTCCCATCACTTTTAGAATGTATCTGACATATATGGCGGAATAGCTCAGTTGGCTAGAGCACACGGTTCATACCCGTGGTGTCATGGGTTCAAATCCCTTTTCCGCTACTGAATTTAAACCGGAACGTATTGTTCCGGTTTTTTTGTATAATATTATGTAAAAATATAAAGTGACTTTCTTATTTATAAATTATATGATATATTATTTGATAGAAAATTACTTAAATGAAATATATAATTACATATTAAAGAAGTATAAAAGTTACTTCGGAACGGAGGATATATGCGAGTTGGTTTAGGATATGATGTTCATAGATTAGTTGAAGATAGAAAACTTATACTTGGTGGAGTAGAGATACCTTATGAAAAAGGTCTGCTCGGACATTCAGATGCAGATGTGCTATTACATGCCATAATGGATGCGTTATTAGGTGCAGCTGCACTTGGAGACATTGGTAAGCATTTCCCTGATTCAGATGAAAGATATAAGGGAATATCAAGTATTAAATTATTAGAAGAGGTTGGAAAATTATTAGATGAGCATCTCTACGTGATAAATAATATTGATGCAACAGTTATAGCTCAAAGACCAAAGGTAGGTCCTTACAGAGAACAGATGATTAAAAATATTGCAAATGCACTTAAAATTGATGAAAATCTTATAAATGTTAAGGCAACAACAGAAGAGGGACTTGGTTTTACCGGAAATGGCGAGGGAATATCATCACAGGCAATTGCATCAATAAGCCTTGCAACAGAGCAGTCTTATGGAACACTTAACTGTGGTGGCTGTGGAAGTTGTACAACCAGATAGACAATATAATATTTGACAATAAATTTAATAGAAAATAAATCCGGTATATGATTGATATACAAATATAAATAAAAATTGAATAAAAATTCATAAAATACGATCTGAAATTAAAAAATGCAATACACAATTAATATGAATAAGTGTGTTGCAAGGAAATAATTAATGTGATAATCTATACATTATTGTGAAATAGAGGCGAAAGGAGTTCTAATCAGAATGAAAATTTATAATACATTGACAAGACGAAAAGAAGAATTTGTACCGATAGAAGAGGGAAAAGTCAGAATGTATGTATGTGGTCCGACAGTATATAACCTTATTCATATTGGTAATGCAAGACCTATGATTGTATTTGATACAGTCAGAAGATATATGGAATATGCAGGATATCAGGTAAATTATGTAACAAACTTCACAGACGTAGATGATAAGATAATTAAAACGGCAATTGAAGAAAATGTTACTGCTGATGAGATATCTAAGAGATATATTGCTGAATGCAAAAAAGATATGAAAGCATTAAATGTTAAAGAGGCAACAAAGCATCCGCTTGCTACAGAAGAAATTCCGGGAATGATTGAGATGATAAGCAAACTTATTGAAAAAGGATATGCTTATGACTCAAACGGAACAGTCTATTACAGAACAAGAAAGTTCAAAGATTATGGTAAGCTTTCTAAGAAAAATATAGACGACCTGGAGGCAGGCCACAGAGAGATAAAAGTTGCAGGTGAAGAGAATAAGGAAGATCCGCTTGATTTTGTATTATGGAAACCTAAGAAAGATGGAGAACCATATTGGGAATCACCATGGAGCGAGGGCAGACCAGGCTGGCATATAGAGTGCTCAGTTATGTCTAAAAAATATCTTGGAGACCAGATAGATATCCATGCAGGTGGAGAAGATTTAATCTTCCCTCATCATGAAAATGAAATTGCGCAGAGTGAGGCAGCTAATGGCGTTGAATTTTCAAGATATTGGATGCATAATGGTTTCTTAAATATTGATAATAAGAAAATGTCAAAATCACTTGGTAATTTCTTCACAGTAAGAGATATAAGCAAGAAATATGATTTACAGGTATTAAGATTCTTTATGTTAAGTGCTCACTACAGAAGTCCTATTAACTTCAGCGCAGAACTTATGGAAGCTGCTAAGAACGGATTAGAAAGAATTCTTACAGCAGTAAGTAACTTAAAGCATATGGAAGAAAATCTTTCACTTGAAAGCATTACTCCTAAGGAAGAGGAAAATATCACTAAGGCAGATGAATTTACAGAGAAATTCAAAAAAGCCATGGAAGATGATTTCAATACAGCAGATGCAATTTCAGCAATATTTGAGCTTGTTAAATTTGCAAATACTACAATTAACGAGAATTCATCTAAAGAGTATGCAAAGAAATTAAAAGAATTAATTGTTACATTATCAGATGTACTGGGTATAATTGCCGAAAAAGAAGAAAGCATTGATGATGAAATAGAAAAACTTATTGAAGAACGTCAGACTGCACGTAAAGAGAAGAATTTCGCAAGAGCAGATGAGATAAGAGCATTACTTCTTGATAAAGGTATTGTGTTAGAGGATACAAGAGAAGGCGTAAAATGGAAGAGAGTTTAGAATTATTCGGTATAATTAAAAAAGGAATGGGCATAAGAGATATTGATTTAGTCGATTATTCACCTTTAGTATTAGCATATATCGGTGATTCTATCTATGAGATTATTGTAAGAACCTGTGTAGTAACTAAGGGTAATACACAGGTTAACAAGCTTCATAAGAAGAGCAGCAGTTATGTTAATGCACATTCCCAGGCAGTGATAATTATGTCGTTAATGGATAAATTAACCGATGAAGAAATAAGGATATATAAGCGTGGAAGAAATGCAAAGTCAGTAACGATGGCTAAAAATGCAACCATATCCGATTATAAGAAAGCGACCGGTTTTGAGGCTCTTATGGGCTATCTGTATCTTAATAATGAAACAGACAGAATGTTAGAGCTTATGAAAAGCGGACTTGATTATTTAGAGAAGAATGAAAAATAGCAGGAATGGAGAAGAATGTGCCTGCAGAATGGAGAAAGTGTGAGATACGAAGAACTTACAATAGAGGGCAGAAATGCTGTAATTGAGGCTTTCAGAGCAGGAAAAACTATTGATAAAGTGTTTATACTTGACGGATGTCATGATGGCCCGATTAATACAATTACAAGAGAAGCGAGAAAACATAATACAATTATCAGTTATGTGGTAAAAGAAAGATTAGATCAGATGTCGCATACTGGCAAACATCAGGGTGTAATTGCGATAGCGGCCGCTTATGAATATGCGACAGTAGAAGATATCCTTGATAATGCCAAAGAGAAAGGTGAAGCACCATTTATATTTATTCTAGACAATATAGAAGATCCACATAATCTTGGAGCTATTATAAGAACAGCTAATTTAGCAGGAGCTCACGGCATAATTATACCTAAGAGAAGAGCAGTAGGACTTACTGCAACAGTTGCAAGAACTTCGGCGGGAGCAATTAATTACACACCTGTAGCTAAAGTTACCAACATTTCTAATACTATCGAGGAACTTAAGAAAGAAGGAATGTGGTTCGTATGTGCAGATATGGACGGAGAATTAATGTATAATCTTGACCTTAAAGGACCGATAGGCTTAGTGATTGGCAATGAAGGTGAGGGTGTAAGTCGTCTTGTAAAGGAAAAATGTGATTTTACTGCAACAATTCCTATGAAAGGTGATATAGATTCATTAAATGCATCAGTAGCAGCAGGCGTACTTGCATATGAAATTGTAAGGCAGAGAATGTTATAATTTTAATAAGTGGCAGAATGGAGACGGAAATGGATTATTCGGTTATGACGGACGAGAAACTCATAGAGTTATCAAGAGATGGTAAGGATGAGGTTATAGATTATCTTCTTGATAAATATAAAGGTCTGGTAAGACGTAAAGCCAGAACAATGTTCTTAGTCGGCGGCGATACGGATGACCTGATTCAGGAGGGAATGATAGGCCTGTATAAAGCTGTAAGAGATTATGATGTCAGAAAAGAAGCGTCATTTCTGACATTTGCCAATCTCTGCATTGACAGACAGATTTATTCAGCCATAAATGCTTCAAACCGTAAAAAGCACAGTCCGTTAAATAGCTATATTTCATTTCCTCTGTTAAATTTTTTAAATGACAATGTTACGAACGAATTATATATGGATAAACAGAATGTTAATCACAGGAATCCGGAAGATTTATATATTGACAGGGAAAATGTTCTTCATATTGAGCATATGTTAGAGAAAGAATTAAGTGCATTTGAATACGAAGTATTAAAAATGTATATAGACGGAGCAGATTATATAGAGATAGCTGAAAGAATGGATAAGAAACCGAAATCAATCGATAATGCCATACAGAGAATAAAGAAAAAGGTTAAATTTATAAAGTCGTTTTAAATATTGCTTGTTAAATAATTAATCATCTGATATAATATCAATGTTTGTAATATATATGCTGCCTTGGCTCAGTCGGTAGAGCGTCGCCTTGGTAAGGCGGAGGTCGGCGGTTCAAGTCCGCTAGGCAGCTTTTTATAATTGTGAGAATAGGGTAAGCAGAAGTTATCTGCTTACCCTAAAATTTATTTTACAGATAAATATTTATTAAAAAAGAATCTATTATGTAGATGGATATTCGTTATATAAGGAAAATTCATTATATAGATGTAAAGATTATATGCTATCCGTAATTTATGATTATGATTGCAATGTATAATTAAAAATGGTATCATAACTATATTATTTTAATGGTTTTATGGAATGACGGGCAGTAGAAAGGGTGAAATCAGATGGATAGAGATAAATCGTTAAAGAATAAAGAGTATAAACTGCTAGAAGTCGGCAGATGCGAGAATTGTGGCGGGATACTTAAAGATGCCGGAGTTGGAATATATGTGTGTTCACAATGCGGACATGAGACATTATCTCCGTTTGGCAAAGTTAAAAAATATATACAGGAAAATGGTCCTGATAATGCATATAATATTTCACAGGGAACAGGAGTACCTGTCAGCAGAATAGATAAATTCCTAAGAGAAGGCAGAATTGAGATACCTGATGGCTCTGATTGTTACATAACCTGCGAGATGTGTGGAACAGATATAAGATACGGAAGATATTGTCCAACATGTGCAACAAAGCTTAAAAAGGAGTTATCTAGTGCATTAATTGCCACAGAGATAGGAGAAGTTCCTAAGAAGAGCGGTAAAATGCGTTATATGAGTTTGGATGAAAGAAAATTATCGAATAAAGATACAAGAAAAAGATAAAGGCGCGATAGTATAGAAAGTTATGAATAAAAAACAGGAAACAAAAAGGAAAAGTGAAAATGAGTAACAAAGAAGATTATAATGATGAAAATGAGTATAAATTTGACAATATAGAGGTTGACAAAGATACTCATAAAAAGGTAAAGAAAAAAGGCGGAGCAGGTGTGAAAATATATTCTGTTCTGATAACATTACTTGCCGGTGCATTGGCAGGAACGACATTTTTCTATTACAGAAGAAGTAATAATGAGAAAAAGGAAGTTGATACATATGCAAGAATAGAAGAAAGTGGAAATAATGAAGTTAAATCAATAGTAAAAGATTATATGGAGAATGGAAAAGGAACAGTAGCAATGCTTAGAGAACTTTTTCCAGAAAATATAGTTGTATATGCTTCTAATAAATATTCATTTTTACCGGTTGCCAATAACGTACCTAAAAATGATATTGACAACAAGAATATTAACAATCTTGAGAATGGTGAAATTGAGTATTTAAAGAATGATAAAGTTGTATCACATAAAGGTATAGATGTATCAAAATATCAGGGAGAAATCGACTGGGAGAAAGTTGCAGCAGATGGTGTGGAATTTGCGATGATTAGAATAGGATACCGTGGATATGGTTCAGGAGCACTTGTTTTAGATGAGACTGCACTTAATAATCTGGAAGGTGCAACTAAAGCAGGAATAAAAGTTGGTGTATATTTCTTTTCTCAGGCAATATCTGTTAAGGAAGCTAAAGAAGAAGCTGAATTTGTAATGGAGAACATAAAGAAATACAAGATTACATATCCTGTAGTATTTGATACAGAAGATGTATTAAATGAAGATGCCAGAACAGAGGGACTTACATCAGAAGAACTTACACAGATAGCGATAGCATTTTGTGATGAAATAAGTAATGGTGGCTATATTCCGGCAATTTATGCGAATTTAAGATGGTATGCACTTTCTTTAGATATGTCACAATTAGGAGAATATGATAAGTGGTATGCTTATTATGATAAAGAATTTTATTTTCCATACAAAATTAACATATGGCAGTATTCGGAGAATGGTTCTGTAGACGGAATAACTGGAAATGTTGATATGAATATCAGTTTCAAAGATTATGAGTAAAGAGGAAAGGTACGGTATATAAATGCGCAGGGATAGAGCACAGGCAATGGTAATCAGAAAAGACAGTATATTAATGGTAAAACATAGACTTGGAGGCAGAACTTTTTATTGCCTGCCGGGTGGAGGAGTTGAAAAAGACGAAACATATGAGCAGGCGGCACTTAGAGAGTTAGAAGAAGAAAGTTGTGTAAAAGGTAAAATAATCAGAAAATTGTCTGTGCAGTTTAAACCTGATAACAAAGGTGAGGTACATACATATCTAATTGAAATTTCCGATGAGGAGGTGCCGAAGCCGGGAACTGATCCAGAATTAAGTAAAGAGGAGCAGACTATAATTGGTGTGGAATGGCTTACACTCGATAAAATAGGCGAAGTGGACAGAGCATATCTCTGGGCTTCAGGACTTAACAGGATTGATTCATTCCATAAAGAACTTCTTAAAATGGAAAATAAGATATACAAATAAAGCAAGATAAACTAATAAGCTTGTGAATTGTATAGAACAAAATAATTAATTAAATAAGATTCAGATAATTTGATATCTGAATTAAAATAAAAATGAAAGGACACTTCGGTGTAAAAGGTTAGAAAAATGCCAGATATAATAAATTTGATAATAACAGTTGTAATGATAGTAGTTTGTTATATTTTAGCAAAGAAGAATAATATGTCATCTGCATTTGCTCTTTTAGGTTTCTTTGGAATTGTGGGTGTACTTGGACTCATTCTGATTATTAAATTCTCAGGAAACAATTCAAACCTTAAAGATGGTAATAACTACAATAATCCAAATAATGGTTATAATGGAAATAACTACAATAATCCAAATGGTGGCTATAATTCAAACAATTATAGCAATGGAAACAACGGTTATAATGCAAATAATTATAACAATGCGAATAATGGTTATAACAGAAATAACTACAATGCAAATAATTCATATAATGATGGTGGTTATGCAAGTCAGAATGGTGGATATTCAGCTTCTGATGATAAGTTCAAGAAATGTCCTAAATGCGGTGCAAAAATAGAAAAATATGCTTCATTTTGTACATACTGTGGCAAAGAATTTTAGGATATTTGTAAAAATATAAAATAATAATTTATAATTTATAGAAAATAATTTGTGGAAAATTAGAAAAAATTGTAGACTAATTTGAAGATTTGTGAGAGAATAAGAACATAGTGCGATGTGATATTACATATGATATAAATTGCACCAATGAAGATTACTTACTTGAAAGGAGTTCTATAATGATTTACACACAGGAAGTTCAAAACATGTGTCCGGTTGCCAAAGGCGCAAAACATGAACCGGCTCCAATTCCAGAAGAAGGAAAATGGGTACATTCTAAAAAAATCGAAGATATCTCAGGCTTTACACATGGTGTAGGCTGGTGTGCACCACAGCAGGGTGCCTGCAAGCTTTCATTAAACGTAAAGAACGGTATTATCGAGGAAGCATTAATAGAGACAATTGGTTGTTCAGGAATGACACATTCAGCTGCTATGGCTGCTGAAATTTTACAGGGTAAGACAATTCTTGAAGCATTAAATACAGACCTTGTTTGTGATGCTATTAATACAGCTATGAGAGAATTATTCTTACAGATTGTTTACGGACGTACACAGAGTGCATTCTCTGATGATGGTCTTGCAATCGGTGCCGGTCTTGAAGATTTAGGAAAAGGTCTTCGTTCACAGGTTGGTACAATGTATGCAACAAAAGAAAAAGGTGTTCGTTACCTTGAAATGGCTGAAGGCTATGTAACAGGTATTGCCCTTGATGCAGATAACGAAGTTATCGGTTATCAGTTCGTTTCACTTGGAAAAATGACAGACTTTATCAAAAAAGGCGATGATCCTAACACAGCTTGGGAGAAAGCTAAAGGTCAGTATGGCCGTGTAGCTGATGCAGTTAAGATTATTGATCCAAGAAAAGAATAGGAAAGGAGACGGACAAAATGGCATTATTTGAATCATATGAAAGAAGAATTGATCAGATTAATTCTGTATTAAATAGTTATGGAATCAGCTCAATTGAAGAAGCTGAGAAAATTACAAAAGATGCTGGTTTAGATGTATATGAACAGGTTAAGAAAATTCAGCCAATCTGTTTTGAAAATGCATGTTGGGCATATATAGTAGGCGCAGCTATCGCAATTAAAAAAGGTTGCAGAAAAGCAGCAGATGCAGCAGCAGCAATCGGAGAAGGTCTTCAGGCTTTCTGTATTCCAGGTTCAGTTGCAGACCACAGAAAAGTAGGTCTTGGACATGGTAACTTAGGAAAAATGTTACTTGAAGAAGAAACAGAATGTTTCTGCTTCTTAGCAGGTCACGAATCATTTGCAGCAGCAGAAGGTGCTATCGGTATCGCAGAGAAAGCTAATAAGGTTCGTAAGCAGCCTTTAAGAGTTATCTTAAATGGTCTTGGTAAAGATGCTGCACAGATTATTTCACGTATCAACGGATTCACATATGTTGAAACAAAATATGATTATAAAGCAGCTAAATTAAATATAGTATATGAAAAAGCATACTCAGACGGACTTCGTGCTACAGTAAAATGTTATGGTGCAGATGACGTTCAGGAAGGTGTTGCAATTATGCATCACGAAAATGTTGGTGTATCTATTACAGGTAACTCAACAAACCCAACACGTTTCCAGCATCCAGTAGCAGGTACTTACAAGAAAGAATGTATCGAACAGGGTAAGAAATACTTCTCAGTAGCATCAGGTGGTGGTACAGGTAGAACACTTCACCCAGATAATATGGCAGCAGGTCCTGCTTCATATGGTATGACAGATACATTAGGACGTATGCATTCAGATGCTCAGTTCGCTGGTTCTTCATCAGTTCCTGCACATGTAGAAATGATGGGACTTATCGGAATGGGTAATAACCCAATGGTTGGTGCTACAGTAGCAGTTGCCGTAAGTGTTGAGGAAGCCGCAACAGCAGGTAAATTCTAAAAAAGATATAAAAAAGTTTTTTTATCCAATATTATTTTGGGTGAAATTTTATAAACCTTCAAGCGTATGTAATATAATTACAACGCTAGAAGGTTTATTTGTATAGTAAGAGAAATTTAAGGTAAACAAGATATATGTTAATATTTTAAGGAGGAAATGATATTGAAGATTATTAAGTGGGCGTATATTGTTTGTTATATAGTAATAGCCATATTAATTATCTATATGCAGCATAATGTCTGGAAACTATCAGCAAGAAAATATCTTTTTGTAATAATTGGTTATTTGTTATTTGCATTAATTGTGAGATTTTTGATCAAAAAAATAAATAAAAACGATTAGTGTATATTTAAATAAGGCGAAACAATATGAATGTAAGAAAAGCGGTAGGCCAATTCGGATATTGCTTGAAAAAAAAGGCGATTTTAGTAGTATTATTGTTGTTGCTTCTGAAAATTACAGAAGAAATGAGGATTAGCGTGAAAATAATGTAGATACGGTTATTTTTCACACAGTTGTTTGTGTAGCAGACATCACAAATAGCTTTTTTCACAGAGCAAAATCTGCTTTTTTACTCGTGATTCCTCGGGCATTAAAATGTCTGCGGAATGGAGACTGATATTATATATTGCAGTAAAGATAAATACAATTTCGTTTGTCTGATTTTAGGTTGTATAATCTGCAATTTGGCGTTAGCAAAAAAACTGTAGGTGATGCACAGATTTATTCATGCATGTTAGGTGTTTATAAGGAATTGATTGATGATTATGATACAGAAGCAACTGCAATGTTTGATTATTATATAAATGGAGATAATTATATTGAAGATAATAAAGAAGAACTACAATACAAAAATTACAGTAAAAGATTTAGCAGAGTATGTATCTAGAAAATATTTTTGGAACTTATATGATTATGAATAATATTTATTGGAGCTGACGCACTAAGTGTGATATGCTCCTTTTCTGTGCAAAAAAATAACTGCTAAACTTCGAAAGAATTCGGCTCTCAAGCAAAGTGAAAATCTAGTATTTGTATATAGAGGAAGATAGATATAAAATTTTGTCTATATTCCTCTATTCTATGTTTGTCCTATAATGCTATAACTCTACATTTAAAGGATGCAATATAATGTTAATGCTTAATTGAATTTCTGGGAGTCTTTTTGAAAATCCTGATTGTATCGTATTTAAAACACATAATCATCAACCATAAACCTAAAATACAGAAAAATGCTCCATATATAGCTACAACAATGCTTTCTGGTTTATGTGAAATAATCTTTGAATGTGTTTTGGCATCAACACGAATTTGACAAATATCCCCAACATGTGAATGTTCACGATCAAAAACAATTCGGTTGGTATGGGAATTTCCATTAAGATCTGTCCATTCAACATACATTAAACGTGTTCTGGATTTGCTGCGTCCCCTGCGTCCTGTTCATCTGCCTTGATAAGCTTTTACAACTACTGCATCAATTGTATCTGTTTTGACAAAAGAATTTGATATCTCTATAATACCACCTATTCCAAATATAAATGCTATACAGGCAACAATAAATAAACACTTATGTTTTTTAGATTATGTAAGTTTATTTTTATTCCTCATAAATTTGATTTTCAGTTATGCATGCCGAAACATGTTTTATATCATTTCTATTTATTTTGTAGTAAATGCTGTAAATATATTAACACGAAATTAGTTAGATAACAATTAATATGTGTAAAATTATTAACAAGCCATAAATGGGATTGAGCAGATAAGCTAGACTTCTGGCTTTAAAGCATTGCTCCAATTATAAATTCATGCTATAATCTCAATATATATTTATTAATGAAAATATACATTGAGATTATAGCATGAATTTATAATTGGAGCAATGCTTTAAAGCATTAATAAACTCTTATTTTATAATTTTAGTAATTATATTAATTATTATTTGTAATAGTCAAAAGAAACGAAAAGTATATGTTAAACAGCTTATTAAAAAGAAAAAGAGAGAGGAGAAAAGAAAAATGCCTACAGAACTTATAAAGGACTTCATTGGGAAGAATTGCTCATTCAGCATGATTGATTCGTCATTTAGTTTTATCGGAGTTATACAGGAGATACAGGATAATTGGTTGAAAGTAGAAACAAATAGAAAGATAAAGAAATTAATTAATGCAGATATGATAGTAGGAATTACAGAAGTACCTGAAAAGAAGAAAAAGACAAAATAATGAAGTAAATGGAATGCAGATGTTATCATCTGCATTTTTAAATTTGTTAACACAATTATTATATTTAATGTATAATAAGAGTTATTAAGTACAGTTGAATATTAATGTATATAAAAATAAGAATTATTAGAGGTAAAAGCAATGCGAAGAAGTGACAGAGAAATAAAGGAATTTGATAAAATTGTTGAAGTAATGAGAAAATGTGATGTTTGCAGAGTAGCAATTAATGATGAGAAGTATCCATACATTTTACCACTTAATTTCGGTATGGATGTCATAGATGGAAAGATTACATTATATTTTCATGGAGCAAATGAAGGTAAGAAATACGAGTTACTTGAGAAGAATAATTATGTAAGTTTCGAAATGGATTGTGAGCATCAATTGATAACAGATGATGACAATCATAGCTGCACAATGGAGTATGAAAGTGTAATAGGCTATGGCAGGATTAAGATAATGAAAGAGGAAGAAAAGTACGAAGCTTTAGTTAAGATAATGAGACAGTATCATAAAGAAGATTTTCCTTTTGGTAAAGAAGTTATACCTATGACTACACTTATGAAGTTAGAAGTTGATGAAGTGACAGGTAAAAGAAGAAAGAAAAATCCTCATAAATAATAATGGAGATAGGAATAGATACAACAATGAAAAACAATATTAGAAAAGACATAAAAACATATCATAGAAATATTAAAATGACTGTATCTTATGACGGAGCTAAATACAATGGCTGGCAGAAACAGGGGAATACTCATAATACTATTCAGGAGAAATTCGAAGAACTGTTAAGCAGAATATTAGAAGAGGATATCGAAGTAAACGCATCGGGCAGAACAGATGCCAGTGTTAATGCATTTGGACAGGTTATTAATTTTCATACAATAAATTCAATAGATGTAGATGAACTTGTTAAAAAGATGAATCAATATCTGCCAAAGGATATAAGAGTTCTTACAGGCGAGCAGGTTAAAGAAAGATTTCACGCAAGACTTAATGCTGCGGGAAAACATTATGTATACAGAATAGATAATGGCGAAGTTGCTAATATATTTGAAAGAAAATATATGTATCGGATAGACGAAAAGCTTAATGTTGATATGATGAAAAAGGCATGCAGAATATTAGAGGGAGAACACGATTTTGCAAGCTTCTGTGCTAATAAGAAGATGAAGAAATCTACAGTCAGAAATGTGTATAAGATAGTTCTTGAAGAGAAAAATGGCACAATTAATATGCATTTTTATGGAAATGGTTTTTTATATAATATGGTCAGAATTATGAGTGGGACAATAATTGAAGTGGGACTTGGTAAGAGAGATGCTGAAAGTATCAGGGAATTATTCGAAGTGAAAGACAGAAGTAGGGCAGGTTTTTTAGCACCTGCAAATGCTTTGTTCTTAGCAGAAGTGTTTTATGAATAGCAGAGTTAACAGTGGTATGCAATATAATAATATAGATAATTGCAAATGCACAGAAATAGTATTTAGTAGTGGCTGTTTTACAATTAATTAAGGGGAAATTTATCAAAAATGAATATCCTTTTTGGTTGACAAAATTAATAAAAAAAGTTAAGATACAAGTGTGTTTTTATGCAAAATAATACAAAATATTTATAAAAGGAGATACGAAAATGGACGGAGGAACCGGCAGCGGAAGTAAGCCCCGAGGGAATTATCCGTCGGTATAGATTCAATATCCAAAGAGCAGAGCTTGGATATTAAATGTGTACCGACGGCAGAAATTCGGGAATTACTTCCATGTAGCACATTAATAATGTGAAAATGTGAGAACAGATTCAAGTTGAGAGAGCAGGATAATATTATATGCCTACTCTGCCTTTTTGTGACTGTGTTTATCTTTAAATTGGTGAAAGGTAAGGTATAAGACACATGGAAGAGATGAGACTAGAGAAGAAGATAGAAGAATTGCTTGCTGAGAAGAAGTATTCTGAAATAAAAGAAGTATTCGCACAGATGAATGGTGCGGATATATCAGCATTATTTGAGGAAGTTCCGGAGAATAAGATACCCTTATTATTCAGACTTCTGCCTAAAGTATTAGCGGCAGAAACCTTTGTAGAAATGGAAGCCGATGCACAAAAGATGCTTATACAGGGCTTTAGTGATAATGAGTTAAAAGATGTATTTAATGAATTATATCTAGATGATGCGGTTGACATTGTTGAAGAGATGCCTGCGAATGTAGTAAAGAGAATTCTTGCCAATACTGATCCGGATACAAGAAAGATGATTAATGAAGTTCTTAAGTATCCGGATGACAGTGCAGGAAGTATTATGACTATCGAGTATGTCAGCCTAAGACTTAATATGACTGTTGAAGAGGCAATTAAGCGAATAAGACGTACAGGAGTAGATAAAGAGACAATATATACATGTTATGTTACAGATGAAAATAGAGTATTATTAGGAAGCATTTCCATAAAGACACTTTTATTAGCAGATGAGAATGATGTTATTAAAGATATAATGGATACGAATTTCATTTCGGCACATACATTAGAGGATCAGGAAACAGTAGCAAATAAATTCAATAAATACGATTTACTTGCAATTCCTGTAGTTGATGATGAGAACAGACTTGTCGGTATCATAACATTCGATGATGCTATTGATGTAATGCAGGACGAGGCAACAGAAGACATTAAGAAGATGGCAGCTATTATTCCGTCTGATAAGACATATTTTAAGACAACAGTATTTGAAACCTGGAAGGCAAGAATACCATGGTTACTTTTATTAATGGTTTCAGCTACATTTACGGGAATGATTATTACATCATTTGAAGATGCACTTGCAGCATATACAGTATTGACAGCATATATACCAATGCTTATGGATACCGGTGGTAATTCAGGTGGTCAGGCATCTGTTACTATAATTCGTGCATTATCACTTGAAGAGATTGAATTCTCAGACATTTTCAGGGTAATATGGAAAGAATCACGAGTTGCGATAATGTGTGGTCTTACACTTAGTATATGTAATTTTGTGAAATTATTGTTATTTGACAGGGTTACGGTACAGGTAGCATTTGTTGTATGTATTACACTTGCGGTAACCGTATTAATGGCTAAGATTATAGGTTGCACATTACCTATTCTTGCAAAGAAGATTGGATTTGACCCGGCAGTAATGGCAAGTCCGTTTATAACAACTATAGTAGATGCGATTTCATTAATTGTATATTTCAGGGTTGCATCTGTATTTCTGGGGATATAATACCTATAATAAAATAAAATGATTGGAGAGGCTTTTATGGGTAAAGGTGAATTAATGGGAAAAATAATGGATACAAAGGAATTACAGAATTATCAGGATATTTTCTGTGAAGCCCAGAGGGTGTTTTTAGCATATTATGATAAATCCGGACAAAAGGTTACTATGTTGTCTGGTAGAAATGAAGAGATAAGAAATCTCTATGCATTTATTGGTAAAGAAGAATTATCCGAAATAATTGATAAAGCAGTAAGTGAAGCCAGGGACAGTGCAGATCCTGTCTGGAAAGATACTATATATGAGAATGTTAAAGTCGTAGGAATTGGTAATAACCTATATGGAAATAATGATGGTACCTGGGCATTAGTTGTTGTATACCGAGAAGATTTATATAATGATGAGAAAAATATATTTCCTACAAAGGGTCTCTATGATAAAGTAACATTTAATGGTGCTAATAGAACAATAAGACTGTTGCAGATATTTACGAAGTTATTTATTACGGCAGCTTATGATAATAACAGAACCATTATGAAATTAAATGAGATTACTGAAAAGGATTCCAGAATAACAGAAGAGTTAAAACATAAAGAAACTGTTACGAAGATTCTTGGAATTCTTGATAAAGATTTAGATATCGAGGGAATAATACAGGCGATAATTGATGCGATTGCGGATTATTTAGATATAAGTATGATAACTGTTTCTAAAGTTAGTGAAAATAGTATGATTGAAGTAATAGGTAAATGGCATAGTGATGATTTCGGAGATTATGAGGATGTGGAAAAACGCATTCTGCCTGATATAATTCCTTATTATAATGGTGAAAGTATATTGATTATTGAGCCTGATACGGATGATGAAGAACTTAAACAGATTTTACAGAATAATGGACTTAGAAGTCTTATATCAGTTCCTATAATAGTTGGAAAAGAGCCTGCTATATATGCAGTATTTGCTGAGAGCAGATATGATAGATTCTGGGATTCTAATACTGTAAGATTTCTGTTTGATGTATGCAAGATGATACAGAGTTTCTTATATAAACGTATTGCGAAAAATTCATTAATAAGTTCATATGCAGCATTAAAAGAAATACTTAATAATCTTGGAAGTGGAATATTTGTAATAAATAAGTCTGATAACAGGATACTTTTCTGTAATGATACAATGATGAAGATGGCAGGCAGAGACCTGGTTGGCGAACATTGTTACGATTATTATTATGGCTGTAAGGGTGATTGTTGTAAAGAATGTATTCCTCTTAAGAATAATACATATTATATAGAAAAATATGATGAGAAGCGCCAGCGCTGGTATGACATAAAATATAATGACATTATATGGGTAGATGGAAGTGAAGTTTCACTTTGTAATATAACTGATGTCACAGATAAGAAAAACTATCAGCAAAGGATTGAGTTTCAGGCAAATAATGATTTCTTAACAGGTCTATATAACAGAATGAGATGTGAAGAAGACCTGATCTTGCTTATAAGAGAAACGGAAAAGTCGCATAAACAAGGAATAATTCTATTCATTGATTTAGATGATTTTAAGCATATTAATGATGGCTTAGGACATCAATATGGTGATGAACTTCTAAAAATGATATCAATGTCGTTCAGACAGATAAAGGAAATATCCAACAGGTGTTATCGTGTGGGCGGTGATGAATTTATCATTATTATAGAACCAGAATTTTATGACAAACGTGATAGAATCATAAGTGAGATACAAAAGATATTTGCAAGTCCATGGTACCTGGAAAATGCTGAATATTATTGCACTATGAGTATGGGAATTGTCGAATTTCCAAGTTGTGGCAAGAATGTAAATGACTTGATTAAAAAAGCGGATATTGCCATGTATGATGCTAAGAAAAATGGTAAGAACAGATACAGATATTATAGCGATGGTGAAGACGAGAATTCTTATATTAAGTTAGATATTGAGAAAAATATGCGCTCATCAGTAGCTGCAGGCTGCAAAGAATTCGAGGTCTATATTCAGCCTATTATGGATACAGCAACGGAAAAGTGTGTTGGTGGTGAGGCACTTGTACGGTGGAATAGCAATAAATTAGGTTTTATGATGCCAGGTGAATTTATTCCGCTTGCAGAACATATGGGACTAATTACACCGATTGGTGAGCATGTATTGAAAAATTCATGTATGCTTAGTAAGAAGTGGAGTGACATGGGAATTAACCTAAGGATAAATGTCAATCTGTCGGTAGTACAGTTACTTGCCAATAACATAGTTGAAGTTATTAGTGAGGTAATTGAAGAAACACAGATTAATCCTGCAAATCTGGTTCTCGAAGTAACTGAGAGTCTGGCAATTAATGATATGGAACGTATGGAGAGAATAATCAGTGAGATTAAAAAATTAGGTGTAAAGATTGCACTTGATGATTTTGGAACAGGTTATTCTTCACTTAATTATATTAAGCAAATGGACCTAGATATTATCAAAGTTGACAGAACATTTATAAAAGATATAAGTCATGATGATTATGCACAGGCATTTGTCAAGCTGATTGCAGAATTGTCGCAGAAATTAGAAGTTCAGGTCTGTGTCGAAGGCGTAGAGGAAAAGAGCCAGTTAGATACTTTGAAGAGTATGAATATCAGTATGGTTCAGGGATATTATTATGGAAAACCTATGAAGATTGAAGAATTTGAGAAGAGATTTCTGAATATATAATATATAATTAAAGTGTTAAAAGGCAATGCATTGTACGAAACAATTCGCTTAATAGCTATTATCCTTTTTAACACTTTTCTGAAATTTGCTACAGATTGGAGAAAATATGAATTTTTTTATAGCGTTATTTACGATTATGGCGTTTTTGTGCCTTGGTTATTATATTTTTGCCGCATCTTATGCAGGCGTGTCATCAGCTTTTTTGACATTTTGGCTGATAGCGGCTATCGGCTTTGTAATTCTTACAATAATATGTGTTCTTCATAAGAAGAAATCAATTCTTCTTATGATTCCAAAGTGGCTTAGAATAACAATATGTATAATAATTATTGTGGGAATAGCCATTTTTACCACGATGGAATGTATGATTATCAGTAAGATGAATAGCAAAGCTGCTGATGATGCAGATTATATTGTAGTTCTTGGTGCCCAGGTAAGAGGCGAAAGAATAACTAAATCATTAGCTAAAAGATTAGATGCAGCCTATGACTATCTCATAGAAAATGAGGATACTAAGGTTATATGTACAGGTGGTCAGGGAACAGGCGAGGATATATCAGAAGCTTTTGCTGAAAAACGCTATCTTATGGAAAAGGGAATTGCCGAAGACAGGATTATTATGGAAGATAAATCTACTTCTACATATGAGAACCTTAAATTTACATTAGAAATAATTGGTGATAAAGATGCTAAAATTGCTATAGTTACGAATAATTTCCACGTTTATAGGGCAGTATTACTTGGTAAATATGTTGGCTTTAAGAATGTAGATGGAATTGCAGGTGATTCAGATAACAGGCTTTTACTTAATTATATGGTAAGAGAGGGACTTGCATTATTTAAAGAATTTATTGTACGCTAAAAATTGTTGACAAAATAAATTAAGGTGTTATACTAAAACTAACTTAATAAAGTAAACACATTGAAGAGACGAGTAGGTATTACAGATGGTTCAGAGAGAGACGAGAAATGCTGTGAGCGTCTTACCGGAGTGATATTGAAGACTACCTCTGAGTGACTCCAATCCAGTCCGTTGATTACGTTATAATCATAATGAGAGATATATAAAGATATTGATTAAATTTGTTATATAATGCTGAAGTTTAATTATTGAAGCATATTAGTATATAATATAATTTAGTCATATGCTTAATTTATATATAATCAGGGTGGAACCGCGATAGTATCGTCCCTTATGATTTTGAATCATAAGGGACGTTTTTGTATTACAGATTATTTTAAAACACCCTAAGATTAAAATAAATATGTAGTGCTAAGTACACATACACTTTAATCTTACTAATCTCAAAAGTACTAAAAGAATCATAAATATCAGAATGGAGGATTATCATGAAGATAACATTAAAAGATGGCTCTGTAAAAGAGTATGAAAAAGCTATGTCAGTAATTGATATAGCAAGTGACATTAGTGAGGGGCTTGCAAGAGCAGCCTGTGCAGGTGAAGTAAATGGCGAAGTTGTAGATTTAAGAACAGTTGTTGATAATGATTGTGAATTGAACATTCTTACATTTAATGATGAAAAAGGTAAGGCAGCATACAGACATACAACATCACATGTACTTGCTGAAGCAGTAAAAAGAGTGTTCCCGGAAGCAAAACTTGCAATTGGTCCATCAATTGATACAGGTTTCTATTATGATTTCGAACATGAACCATTCTCAAGAGAAGACCTTGATAAAATCGAAGCAGAGATGAAGAAGGTAATTAAGGAAAATGCTGCATTAGAGAGATTCGAACTTCCAAGAGAAGAAGCTATTAAGTTAATGGAAGAAAGAAACGAACCATACAAGGTAGAACTTATTAATGATTTACCGGAAGATGCAGTTATCTCATTCTATAAACAGGGTGATTTCGTTGACTTGTGTGCAGGACCTCATCTTATGAAGACAGGTGTTATTAAAGCATTTAAGTTAATATCATCATCAGGTGCTTACTGGAGAGGTAATTCAGACAACAAGATGCTTACAAGAATTTATGGTACAGCATTTACTAAAAAGGCAGACCTTGAAGAATATCTTGCACATCTTGAAGATATTAAGAAGAGAGACCATAATAAGCTTGGCAGAGAGATGGAATTATTTACAACTGTAGATGTTATTGGTCAGGGACTTCCGCTTATTATGCCAAAAGGCGAGATAATGATCCGTACGATGCAGAGATGGATTGAGGATGAGGAAGAAAAACGTGGTTATGTAAGAACAAAGACACCTCTTATGGCAAAATCTGATTTATATAAGATTTCAGGACACTGGGATCATTATAAAGATGGAATGTTCATATTAGGTGATGAAGAAAAGGATAAGGAAGTATTTGCACTTCGTCCAATGACTTGTCCTTTCCAGTATTATGTATATAAAGCAAGTCAGAAGAGTTACAGAGATTTACCATTGAGATATGGTGAGACATCAACATTATTCAGAAATGAAGATTCTGGTGAGATGCATGGACTTACAAGAGTACGTCAGTTTACTATTTCAGAAGGACATTTAATTGTAAGACCTGACCAGATGGTTGAAGAATTTAAAGGTTGTCTTGAACTTGCCAAATATTGTCTTGAGACATTAGGTGTTGAAGAAGATGTAACATATCATTTATCAAAATGGGATCCTAATGACAGAAAGAAATATATCGGTGAGCCTGAAGTATGGGAAGAAACAGAGGGACATATAAGAAATATCTTAAATGAAATCGGTGTTGAATTTACAGAGGACGTTGGAGAGGCAGCTTTCTATGGCCCTAAAGTGGATATAAATGCTAAAAATGTATATGGTAAAGAAGATACAATGATAACAATCCAGTGGGATGCTTTACTTGCTGAACAGTTTGATATGTACTATGTTGACCAGAATGGTGAAAAAATAAGACCATATATTATTCATAGAACATCAATCGGCTGCTATGAAAGAACACTTGCATGGTTAATCGAGAAATACGCAGGTTTATTCCCAACATGGCTTTGTCCTGAACAGGTAAGAGTATTACCTATTTCTGAAAAATATGCTGATTATGCAGCTAAGATTGAGAAAGAATTAAAAGATAATGGAATAAGATGCTCAGTTGATAACCGTTCAGAAAAGATTGGTTTCAAGATTAGAGAATCAAGACTTAACAGAGTTCCATATATGCTTGTAGTTGGACAGAAAGAAGAGGAAGAGAATAAGGTATCTGTAAGAAGCCGTTATCTTGGAGATGAGGGACAGAAAGATTTGAGTGATTTCATAGATGCAATTTCTAAGGAAATCAGAACAAAAGAGATAAGAAAGATTGAAGTAGAACAGTAAATTATAATATAATAAGTCTGCAAACCTGCGTATATGGGTTTGTAGGCTTACTTTATTAAATGTCAGAAAGAGTAGTAAAGTTTTGAAGAAAAGTGTGAGAATATTACTGATTGTCAGTTGTGTGATATTATTAGTCTGTAATGTTGCAATGCTAAAGAAATTAAAAGATGAGAAAAATAATACCAAAGCAGTAGACAACATTATTAATGATAAAAATAGTAACAGTAATAAAGGCAGTAATGGTAATAAAGACAGTAATGATAACCAGAATAATAATGACAATCAAGGCAATTCAGGAGAGATATCGAAGATGAGAATTACATTAGCCGATGGCTTTTATTATGAGCCAATATCTGATGAAATAAAACAGAGAATAACAGGTAAATCATATAAAGAAAATGATAAACTTGATTATAGTGATTTAAGATACATAAGAGTTAAATATATTGATTTCAATGGAAATGAACAGAGTGGCGAGCTGATAATGAATGTGCGTGTGGCTGATGACATTTTAGAGATATTCAAGGAACTATATGATAACAGATATCAGATAGAGAAGATGCATCTTATAGATGATTATAATGCAGATGATGAAGCTTCGATGGCAGATAACAATACATCAGCATTTAATTACAGAACCATAGATGGCACAGATACGATTTCGGACCATGGTTACGGAATTGCCATAGATATTAATCCGCTTTACAATCCTTATGTAAGAAATGGTTTTGGTGGCAGGAATATATTGCCGGTAAATGGCGGTACATATGCTGACAGAAATAAAGATTTTGCACATAAAATAGTAAGTGGTGATATCTGCTACAATGCATTTATAAGCAGAGGCTTTAAATGGGGTGGCGAATGGGATACGACTAAGGACTATCAGCACTTTTATAAAGAGATAGAATAGTAATAAGTATTTTATAAAAAGATTTATTCTATTTCACAGAGACGATGGATAAGCGAAATGGAGACAGGCTATGAAGTTAACAACTTTATGTTATATAGAAAAAGATAATAAATATCTTATGCTGCACCGGAACAAGAAAGAAAATGATTTGAGCCATAATATGTGGATAGGTGTTGGAGGACATTTCGAAGATGAGGAAACACCTGACGAGTGTCTGCTAAGGGAAGTTAAGGAAGAGACAAATCTTACGCTTACTAATTATAAATTAAGAGGAATCATTACGTTCTTAAGTAATGAGGCAGAGGGCGAGTATATGTTTCTATATACTGCTAATGAATTTAATGGCGAGTTAAAAGAATGTGATGAGGGCGAATTAGAATGGATAGATAAGAAGGATTTGTTTAAACTTAATTTCTGGACAGGTGATGAGATATTTTTAAAACTTATAAGAGACGATTATCCATTATTCTCATTGAAACTAAGATATGATGGAAAGACTCTTGTAAGTGCAAATCTGGATGGAAATGAATTAGAATTATTTGATATACTTGACGATTCAGGTAATAAGACAGGTCTTGTCAGGGAAAGAAGCATAGTCCATGAATTAGGCTATATGCACAAGACAGTCCACATATGGGCAATCCGTAAGAAGAAAGATGGTTTTGACGTATTACTCCAGAAGAGAAGCGCGAATAAGGATTCATTTCCGGGATATTATGATATATCAAGTGCAGGTCATATCCATGCAGGTGACAGTTCAATCGATTCTGCAATACGTGAATTAGAAGAAGAGTTAGGAATAACTGCCACTAAGGAAGAATTGCATTTTATAGGAATTCATAAAGGTATAGAAGATACTGAATTCTATGGTAAACCATTTCGTAATCACGAATTCAGTAAAATGTATGTATATATGGAAGATATTGACACAGATAAGCTGACACTTCAGAAAGAAGAAGTGGAATCAGTAATGTGGATTGATTACGAAGAAGGAACTAAGTTGATTAAAGAGCAGAAGATTAAGAATTGTATCTTTATGGACGAATGGATTAAATTAAAAGATATGTTTACTATGATATGAGAAAGGAGTTGTATAGAGATTATGAAAGATAATATTGGTTTAATATTAGAAGGCGGAGGAATGCGAGGTGTATATACAGCTGGCGTGTTAGATTTCTTTCTGGATAAAGAAATTGAATTTAAGAGTTGTTATGGTGTCTCAGCAGGTTCGGTTAATGCCTGCAGTTACCTGTCTAAGCAGCGTGGCAGGGCATTTAGTGTAGATGTTGATTATCTTGACGATAAGAATTATGCAAGTGCATACAATCTTATTACTACAGGTAATTTCTTTGGTACGGAAATGTGTTATCATATGATTCCTGAAAAGCTTAATCCATATGATTATGAAGCATATGAGAAATTCGATGGAAAATTCTATGCAGTAGTAACGAATTGTGAAACTGGACAGCCTGAATATTTAGAAATTAAGGATATGAAAGGTCAGATAGATTTCATAAGGGCATCATGCTCATTGCCATTGATGGCGCAGATGGTTAATATCGGTGGTAAATTATATTTAGATGGTGGAATTTCTGATTCTATTCCTGTTAGAAAATCAGTTAAAGATGGTAATACTAAGAATGTAATTATTCTTACAAGAGATATTAGTTATAGAAAGAAAGCTAACGAACTTATGCCTGTCATAAAGGTTAAATATTCTAAATATCCTAAACTGGTAGATGCAATCAGAAAACGTCATAAATATTACAATATGACACTTGATTATATAGAGAAACAGGAGGAAAAAGGAAATGTATTTGTAATACGTCCATCTAAACCTGTCAAAATCGGCAGAATTGAGAAGAATAGGAAAAAACTGACCGAGTTATATCATCAGGGATACAATGATGCGAAGAATAGATACGAGAAATTAAAAAAATTTTTGGAAGATTAATATAAAATTGGACATACTAAAATACAGCAGAATAAAAAAGACACTGAAATGTGAAGTTACATCAGGAGTCCTGGAAATGGAGGAATATTATGGCAATATTACATGTAACAAGCGAGAACTTTGAAAGCGAAGTATTAAAGGCAGATGGAAAAGTGTTAGTAGATTTTTGGGCTACATGGTGTGGACCATGCCAGATGCTTACGCCTGTAATCGAAGAATTGGCTGAGGAATTAACAGATGTCAAAGTATGCAAAATCGATGTAGACGAGGAAAGAAGTCTTGCTCTTAAATACAAAATTATGAGTATACCTACACTTGTAGTATTTGACAGAGGTGAGATTGCAAGAAAATCAGTAGGCTTCAGTTCTAAAGAGGAAATCTTAGAATTGTTAAAATAATCTTTATTAATATAAAATGCAGTTAAATGAATGTTATGCAGTAATGTAAGTATGAAAAATGAGGTGTATATGGATAAAAAAGTATATGACATAATAATTATCGGTGCAGGTACGGCAGGGTTGTCATCTGCTATATATGGAAGAAGAGCCGGAAAAAATGTACTTGTATTAGAGGGAAAATCTTATGGTGGACAGATAATTGTATCGCCGGAGGTCGAAAATTATCCGGGAATAAAGCATACTTCCGGATTTGAATTTGCAACTAGATTATTTGAGCAGGCTAAGTCGTTAGATACAGAGATATTGATGGATGAAGCAGTCAATATAGAAGTAGATGGTAGTTATAAAAAAGTTATTACTAAAGGCAGTGAATTTATCTCGAAAGCAGTCATAATAGCTTTAGGAGTAGGAAGAAGAAAATTGCATGTTGAGAATGAGGACAGATTTACAGGAGCTGGTGTATCGTATTGTGCAACGTGTGATGGAATGTTCTATAAAGGCATGGACATTATAGTTGCAGGAGGTGGAAATACGGCATTGGAAGATGCTAAATATCTGTCAGAAATCTGTAAAACAGTGTATCTTGTTCACAGAAGAGATACATTCAGGGCAGAAGCAAGTCTTATAAAAGAGGTGGAAGCAAAAGACAATATAAAGATATTATTAAAACATAATGTTATATCATTATCAGGAGGTGATGTGTTAGAAAGTGTAAAGATAGCAGATACAGTTAATGGCAAAGTGTCAGATATTGAAGTTCAGGGACTATTTGTAGCAGTCGGACAGGAACCACAGAGAGATGTATACGAAAATGTTGTTAAAACAGATGAAAACGGCTACATTGTTGCAGGGGAAGACTGCAGAACAAATGTAGAAGGAATATATGCTGCTGGTGACTGTAGAACGAAAGAAGTCCGCCAGCTTATAACTGCGGCAGCAGATGGTGCGGTTGCAGCAGTAATGGCATGTAAGAAAATGTAAATGGAGGTATGCATATGTTTAGTAAATATGATAATAAAAGATTTGCATCATTTAGAAAATTATTAGGCAAAGGTGATAATAAAAATACAATTTCTGTAAATCTTACGGAAGACATGATAGATAGATTAGATAAACTGGCTAAAAAGGCATCGGTAATTTCTGGTAATAGCATTACGAGAAATGACATTATTGAAGAGGGCGTGACTATCTATGTTGAAGAATTTGAAGATTATATAAACAGTCTGTATGAGAACTATACAGATTCTAATAAGTATATTGAAGATGGAATGAAACTGCCGAATAAAACAACTGATCCTAAACTAATTGAGTCAAAAAAAACAAAATAATATAATTTAATGTATTGTAAAAAAAAGTAAAAATATTGACAAATAAAAAAAGTGATAGTAAACTAAGGTCTATGTTTAAAATATATTATATATTTGGAATGGAGGAAAAAAATATGAAGAAAAAAATTTTAGCTCTTTCCATGGCCACAGTTTTAGCAATGTCAATGTTTACAGGTTGTGGTTCAAGTGCAGAGAACAAAGGAAGTAAAGACACATTAGTTCTTGGTGGTATGGGGCCTATAACTGGTGAAGCAGCTATATATGGTCAGGCAGTAAAGAACGGTGCACAATTAGCTGTTGATGAGATTAATGCTAATGGTGGTGTAAATGGCATGAAATTAAAATTTACATTCCAGGATGATGAGTGTGATAGTGAGAAAACTGTCAATGCTTATAATAAAGTTAAAGATTCAGGAGCAAAGGTTATAATCGGTGCAACTACAAGTGGCTGTTCAATAGCTGTTTCTGAAAAAACACATGAAGATAAAATGTTCCAGTTAACACCATCAGGTTCTGCTGTTGATTGTGTTAAATATGATAATGTATTCAGAGTATGTTTCAACGATCCTAACCAGGGTGTTGCTTCAGCACAGTACATATCAAAGAATAAAATTGGTCAGAAGATAGCAATTATCTATGACAGTTCAGATGTTTATTCAACAGGTATCTATGAGAAATTTATTTCAGAAGCAAAGGACCAGAACTTAGAAGTAGTTACAGAACAGGCATTTACTAAGGACACAAACACAGATTTCTCTGTGCAGATCCAGAAGATTCAGGAAAGTGGAGCTGATTTGGTATTCTTACCAATCTATTATCAGCAGGCAGCTAAGATTTTATCACAGGCTGATAAAGCAGGATTAAAAGTTAAATACTTTGGTTGTGATGGCCTTGACGGACTTATTAATCAGTTAGATACAGATGTTGCATTAGCAAACGGAGTTATGTTATTAACACCATTTGCACCTGATGCTAAAGATGATAAGACACAGGCATTTGTTAGTGCATATAAAGAAAAATATAATAATGAGACTCCTGTTCAGTTTGCAGCAGATGCATATGATGCAGTATATGCAGTAAAAGCAGCACTTGAGGAAGCAGGTGTTGATGATGGAACAATCAGTATTTCAGATCTCTGTGATAAGCTTACATCAGCAATGACTAAGATTGAAGTTGAAGGTGTTACAGGTAATATTACATGGTCAGCAGATGGTGAACCAACAAAAGAGCCTAAAGGTATGGTTATTGAAGATGGTTCATACAAAGCATTAGATTAATTTTAATAAGTATGAATTAAATATAAGCTGTTGTTGTAAGAAAGGACTTACTTATGGCAACAGCTTTTAATCTATTTATACGTTGATGCAGAAGGGAATGATTTAAAATGAATAGTTTTATATCCTATTTGATTAGTGGTATCGGTCTAGGTAGTATTTATGCTCTGATAGCTCTTGGATATACAATGGTATATGGTATAGCAAAAATGCTTAATTTCGCACATGGTGATGTTATTATGGTTGGCGGATATGCAGTATTTTTATCAATATCTTCTTTGAATTGTCCGGTATGGTTATCAATTATTATCGGAATAGTAGTTTGTACAGTATTAGGTGTGGTAATTGAAAGAGTGGCATACAAACCTTTAAGAAATGCTTCATCATTATCAGTATTAATTACAGCAATCGGTGTAAGTTATTTATTACAAAATCTTGCATTAAATATATTAGGTTCAAATGCAAGAACATTTAAGTCAGTTGTCTCACTTAAGACTATAGAAATTAATTCACAGTTGAAAATATCAGGTGAAGCAGTTGTAACAATTATAGTAACAGTTGTTATAATGGTTGCACTTACGTTATTTATTAACAAGACCAAAACCGGTATGGCTATGCAGGCAGTATCAGAAGATAAAGGTGCTGCACAACTTATGGGTATAAATGTTAACAAGACAATATCAATTGTTTTTGCAATTGGTTCAGGACTTGCAGCAGTAGCAGGTATCTTACTTTGTTCAACATTTACACAGGTAAGCCCATATACTGGTTCGATGCCTGGTATTAAAGCGTTTATCGCAGCCGTATTTGGTGGTATAGGAAGTATACCAGGTGCAATGATAGGTGGTATCTTACTTGGAATCATAGAGAATTTAAGTAAGGCATACATATCAACACAGGTTGCAGATGCAATAGTTTTTGCTTCATTAATTATAGTTCTTATTCTGAAGCCAACAGGACTTCTTGGTAAGAAGATAAACGAGAAAGTGTAGGTGATTAAGTATGAATAAATCTAACAAAGTAAAGACATCTACAAAACAGTGCTTAATTACACTTACAATGGTTATAGTATTTTTCATTATCTGTAATGTAATGGTAATGAATGGAATAATGGGAAGCCTGTTTGAAGGACTTTTAATTCCAATGTGTTATTATATAATACTTGCAATATCACTTAATCTGACAGTTGGAATTCTTGGTGAACTTAGCTTAGGTCATGCAGGATTTATGTGCGTAGGAGCTTATTCAGGTGCAATATTTTCTATATTAACTAAAGAAGTTATAAAATCAGATTTTGAAAGATATGTACTTGCACTTCTGATTGGCGGAATATGTGCAGGATTATTTGGTTTAATAATTGGTTTTTCGGTTTTAAGATTAAGAGGTGACTACCTTGCAATCGTTACATTGGCATTTGGTGAGATTACATATAAATTAATCCAGAACTGTTATCTTATTAAAGATAAGAACGGATTGCATTTTTCATTTTCTCAGCCTATAAGCCCACAGAAATATGATTTGGATAGTAAGGTTGAAATATTAAAAGGTGCAATGCCAGTGAGTGATGTTCCAAAGACAGCTACACTTATTACTTCGGTTGTACTTGTACTTATAACTGTTGCAGTTGTGTATAATCTTATTGATTCAAGAGCAGGAAGAGCATTTAAAGCAGTTAGAGATAATAGTATTGCGGCTGAATCAATTGGTATTAATATTAATAAATATAAGTTAATAGTATTCTTTGTATCTGCATTCTTTGCAGGAATGGCAGGAACAATGTTTTCTCATTATCAGACACTTGATTCATCAAAATTCAATTTCAACGTATCAATTTTAATATTGGTATTTGTGGTATTAGGTGGATTAGGAAGCATAAGGGGATCAATAATTGCTACAATAATTCTGTATGCATTACCTGAATTGCTTAGAGATTTCTACAGCTATAGAATGATTGCATATGCTATAATTCTTATAGCAATGATGATATTAACAAATAATGAGAAATGTGTATATATGAGAGAACGTATTGTATCAAAGTTATATAAGAAGAATAAGGTATCAAAAGATGCCTAAGGATTCAGCCGGATTCAATAATATAATAGATATAAACAGGTCGCTCAGGAATGGAGATTAGTATGAAAGATACGAATACTAAGACAGCTAATAAGGAAAATAACAATGATATACTGTTAGAGGTTAAGAATTTAAGTATAGCATTTGGTGGACTTAAAGCTGTAGATGATTTAAATTTGAATATTAAAAGAGGTCAGTTATATGGACTTATAGGACCAAATGGTGCCGGTAAAACCACAGTATTTAATATGCTTACAGGTGTATATAAACCAACATCAGGATATATTAAATTAGATGGTGAGAAAATAGATGGTTTATCACCTATGAACATAAATCGTAAAGGAATTGCAAGAACTTTCCAGAACATAAGATTGTTTGATAATATGTCCATAATTGATAATGTTAAATTAGGACTTAACAATAAGCAGAAATATACAGTTGCTGAAGGTATATTAAGACTTCCAAGATTCTTTAAAGAAGAGAAAAAAATGAATGAAAAAGCTATGGAATTGCTCAGGGTATTTGAACTGGATGAAGACATAAATACGTTAGCAAGCAATCTTCCATATGGTAAACAGAGAAAGTTAGAGATAGCTAGAGCATTAGCTACAGAACCAAAGCTCTTATTATTAGATGAGCCGGCAGCAGGTATGAACCCTAATGAAACAGCTGAATTAATGGAGACTATCCAGTTCGTTAGAAAAGAATATGGTGTTACAATTCTTCTTATTGAGCATGATATGAAACTCGTTTCAGGTATATGTGAAGAGATAATGGTACTCAATTTTGGCACAGAACTTGCACATGGTAAGCCAGAAGTTGTATTGAATAAACCAGAAGTTGTTACAGCATATTTAGGTGAATAGAGAGGTGGTGTTTCAATGTTAAAGATAGAAGACTTATATGTATCATATGGAATGATTAATGCCATTAAAGGTGTGTCATTTGAAGTCAATGAAGGTGAAGTTGTATCTCTTATAGGTGCCAATGGTGCTGGTAAAACTACAATTCTTCATACAATTACTGGATTATTAAAACCTAAGTCAGGTTCGGTAATGTTCGAGGGAAAAGAGCTTACAACCACACCTGCTCATGAAATTGTTAAATTAGGAATGGCACATGTACCGGAAGGAAGAAGGGTTTTTGCGGATTTATCAGTATATGATAATCTTATGTTAGGTGCATATACCAGAAAAGATAAAAATGAAATTGCAAAGACATTAGAGATGGTATATGAAAGATTCCCTCGTCTTGAAGAGAGAAAAAAACAGACAGCAGGAACACTTAGTGGTGGAGAACAGCAGATGCTTGCTATGGGAAGAGCTTTAATGTCAAAACCAAGAATTATTCTTATGGATGAACCATCAATGGGACTTTCACCATTGTTTGTTAACGAAGTTTTTGATATAATAAAGAAAATAAGTGCTAGTGGAACAACAGTATTATTAGTTGAGCAGAATGCTAAGAAAGCATTGTCAATATCTGACAGAGCATATGTTCTTGAAACAGGAAAGATTGCTCTTACAGGTAAGGCAAGTGACTTAATTAATGATGATAAGATTAAGAAAGCATACTTAGGTGAATAATAAGTTGTTAAAAGGCATTTAGGAATGGAGGGTTTTTCTATGGAGAAATATGTTATTACAATTGCCAGGGGATATGGTAGTGGAGGAAGAACCATGGGTAAGATGTTAGCCAAAGAGTTAGGTATTAACTTCTATGACAGAGAAATCTTAAGATTAGCATCAGATGACAGTGGAATAAATGAAGAATTATTTGCAAGAGCTGATGAAAAATTAAAGGGCAGCATTTTATACAAGGTAGCTAAGAATGTATATAAAGGTGAGTTGATACCACCTGACAGTGATAAATTTGTTTCAAATGATAATTTATTTAATTATCAGGCGAAGGTACTAAAAGAGTTAGCACAGAAAGAATCTTATGTCGTAATTGGAAGATGTGCAGATTATATTCTAAAAGACCAGCCTAATATAATAAGAATTTTCGTTCATGCTCCAATGGAACATTGCATAGATGTAGTTGAAGATATGTCATCAATGTCGCGTAAAGAGATTGAACAGTTCATACTTAAGACAGATAAATATCGTTCAGATTATTATAATCATTATACCGGTAAAGACTGGAATGATGCGAGAAACTATGATTTATGCCTCAATACGAAAGAAATTTCTTTTGAAAAAGGTGTTGAAATAGTTAAGAGTTATATGAAGATAAGATTTAATTTGTAATTAAGACTTATTATAGTAGTAATAAAAATCAAATTATATATATTAAATTATCTGAAAAATAATGATTCAATCAGACAGTAAGATTTAGTCAGAAATGAATTCATTATATGCGGTTATAGTATATCAGTTAAAGTCGTATTAAAATTATACATAGAGAATATGATTAAGATTGATATATGGTAACCGCATTTTTTGATTATACAATGCATATACATTAATAAATGTTTGAGAAAATGTGGAGGATATGAAAATCATACAAGGATTTTCATGTAGTAAAAGATATGTTAGATATAAGGGGAACTAAGACCGAAGAAAATATTGAGAAGGATATATGTGAAAAAGCGAAGTTATCTGTCAGATTAAGACTCTATGGCAGACAGGCAGAAAAAGAAGGCTATAAATATATTGCAGATATTTTTAACGAAAATGCTGATAGATTAGAAGAACTTGCAATGGTCGGATATCGAATTATTAATGGAGGAGTTAACGAGACAAGAGAGAACCTAAATACCGTAGCTCAGATATTTGCGGATATGGAAGATAGGAACTGTATGTATAAAGGTTATTCTGATGATGCGGTTAATGAAGGATTAGATGAAATATCAGATATATTTGAAAATGTCGTGAATATAGAAACGGGTATGGCAGAGAAGTTTAGTGGTCTATCAGAAAGTATGATTAACGATAGATTCTATAGGAGAGATGGCGAGGAAAAATGGGAATGTATGGTGTGTGGATATAATAAGACAGATAAGAATGCACCCAATATATGCCCTGTGTGTGGAGGCGGCAGAGGTAACTTCAGGGTTAGATGAGACTTTATCTATTTATCTTAAGAAAATCTTAAAGATTTATGTAGTTGTTTATTAATAAATTAACCTATATAATACAGTACATAAGGAAAGAGAAAAAGTAAAAAGAAAGGCTAATAAGAAAATGTACAATGTTTTGATATGTGATGATGAAATAGATATTGTGAATGCTTTAGAGATATATCTTGCTTCGGAGGATTTAAAAATTTATAAAGCTTATAACGGAAGAGAGGCGGTAGACATTGTTAAGACCGAAGATATACATATTATTTTATTAGATATTATGATGCCTGTTATGGACGGAATACAGGCAATCAATGAGATTAGAAAAATCTCGAATGCACCGGTAATCTTCCTCAGTGCCAAGAGTGAGGATACAGATAAGATATTAGGACTTAATGTTGGCGCAGATGATTATGTTACTAAGCCGTTTAATCCTGTGGAGGTTATTGCAAGAGTCAAGTCTAATTTACGAAGATATATGATGCTCGGAAGTGCAGTAAAGAATACATCAGAGATTAATGTAAATGGAATTGTAATAGATGATGATATGAAGAAAGTAGAGATAGACGGCCAGCCGGTGAAACTTACACCGATTGAATATGAGATACTTAAACTTCTTATGAGTAATCCCGGTAAAGTATTTTCTTCTAAGGAGATATATAATACAGTCTGGAAAAATCAGGTATATGACATTGATGGTACAGACGGTACGGTTGCCGTTCATATAAGACATTTAAGAGAAAAGATAGAGATAAACCCTGCGGAACCAAGACATATAAAAGTAATATGGGGACAGGGATACAAAGTCGAATGATAATGTAAAAGGCAATGCGGAATGGAGATTAATATGAAGATACTATATAATAGATTTGTTAAAGCTATAGCAATGCTTCTGCTATTAGTAACAGCGGTAATAACTATCGGTGGAATTGGTGGAATGTATTATACATATAGCAATGACAGTGTTAAGAATAAGGAAAATCCTGATTTTAATAAAACAAGACTTGCAAAATCACTTGTAGAAAACAGTTCATTCAGATTGTATAGATATATACGCGATGAAATGGACCAGTATATGGTGGGATATTATGATGACGATGGCGTTTACAGATATTATAATGAAACTGTAGATGATACTTATTATGATAATGCGGGAAATACTGATGATGATAATTATAATAGTGAAAATGAAACCACAGCATATGATAATGAAAATACCGATGTTAGTTCGAATGCTCATAATATGACCGATGGTTCACATTCTATAGATGAAGAGTATGACAATGCAATAGAAAAAGTAAGTAAAGAGACTTCATATCTTCAGGTTGTAAATGACTTAATGAGTGATGAGTATGTTAATTACAAATATAAAATGTACTATAACGATAAAATTATTATTTCAAATGTCAATGATGATGATGATATAGTTAAAATAAGTACAACAACCTTAACCGTTGGAGATAGGAAATATATTACAATAGAGAATTACCTTAATAAAAATTTGGAAAAAGGAGATGTAATTTACAAAAAATATCAGGTATTTGATATAATTACCAAGAATTATAATGTAATAAAATATGCCACAATTATATCAGGTATATTAGCAGTTATTCTATGTATGTATATTATGGTAGTAGCAGGCTATAATGGACAAGGTGAATTAGAATTAAACTGGATTGACACAATTCCTTTAGAGATTATTATATTTATAGCATTTTTAGTCCAGTATATGACCGTCTTTATAATATCTGAGTCGGGAACATATGAATTAGGAAGAATGATGGATGGAATATTTTTTATCGCTATTGGAAGTGTATGGTATATATTTACAATTAATATATTCATTAGTATTCTATCAAGATTAAAGAATAAGGTATTATTTAAGAACAGTATAACCAGTAAAATAATTAAATTTATCATAAAATGTGTTAAAAATGTAGTTGTAAATCTTGATAAGAAATGGAAAGCCATAATAACCATAGGAGGATGCTTCTTCTGGGAGTGTGTATTATTTATTATAAATATCAGTGCACAGAGTATGATAATCTGGTTCATCTGGTTTATATTTAAAATCGTGGAATTCTTCCTGCTTATGTATGCATTTTCTCTTCTGTTAGAACTTAGAGACAGAATAAAGAGTGTACACGATGGTAATACGGAAAATGCAGCCTTAAATAAGCCGATGCCTGGATTATTCGGAGAAAGTAATGAATATATTACTGATATTTCAGCAGGACTTGAGAAAGCAGTGGCAGAAAAAGTAAAGAGTGAACAGTTAAAAGCAGAATTAATAACAAATGTTTCACACGATATAAAGACACCTCTTACATCTATAATTAATTATATTGATTTAATGAATAAAGAAGATATTCAGAATGAAAAGGTCAGGGAATATATAGGTGTTGCATATAAACAGTCATTAAGACTTAAGAAGCTTACAGAAGATATCGTGGAAGCCTCTAAAGCCTCAACAGGAAATATCGAGGTTAAATCAGATAAGATAAATATCTGTGAGATTATTAGTCAGTCAGTTGGTGAATATACGGACAAATTCGAACAGCTGAATATAGCGGTTGTGTTCGATGAATCGGATAAAGGCTATGAAGCAATGGCTGACGGAAGATTGCTCTGGAGAGTAATTGAGAATCTGTTCACTAATATCTGCAAATATGCATTAGAGGGAACAAGATTATATATTGATGTGTCACAGGAAGAAAAATATGTTAAAATATACATTAAAAATATATCGAAATATAAATTAAATATTCCGGGAGATGAGCTTATGGAAAGATTTGTCAGAGGAGATTTATCAAGAACTACAAGTGGCAACGGACTTGGATTATCGATTGCCAAGAGCTTAGTAGAACTTCAGAAAGGATATTTTGATATTGATATAAATGGTGATTTATTTACAGCAATAATAACATTACCAAGAGATTAATTTTATTTTAAACAAATTATGTAAATAAAAATCACTAGAAGAGCAATGTAAATGAAAATCACGAATAATGTGATACGAAGAAAAATCACGAAGAAAATGATTGAAAGGAAAATCACAAGGAATGTGATGGAAAGAGAAAATGATTGAAGTAAAAAATTTGAAAAAAACTTACAAACCCAAAAAGGGCGCAGCAGTTCAGGCTCTAAAGGGAATTAACCTTAAGTTTGAAGAAAAAGGACTTGTATTTATACTAGGTAAATCAGGAAGTGGTAAATCAACACTTTTAAATATGTTAGGTGGATTAGATAAATTCGATGATGGTGAAATTATAATTAAAGGAAAGTCATCTAAGCAATTTACACAGTCTGATTTCGATTCATACAGAAATACATTTATTGGATTCATTTTTCAGGAATATAATATCTTAAATGATTTCACTGTAGGCGCTAATATTGCCCTTGCAATGGAATTGCAGGGAAGAAAGCCGACTAAAGAAGAACTTAATAAGATATTAGATGAAGTAGACTTAACAGGCTTCGCCTCAAGAAAGCCAAATGAATTATCAGGTGGACAGAAGCAGAGAGTTGCAATTGCAAGAGCATTAATTAAGAATCCTGAAATTATTATGGCTGATGAACCTACAGGAGCATTAGATTCTAACACAGGTAAACAGGTATTTGATACACTTAAGAAGTTATCTAAAGACAAGTTAGTTATTGTAGTCTCACATGACAGAGATTTTGCCGAACAGTATGGCGACAGAGTCATCGAATTAGCCGATGGAGAAATCATAAGTGATATTAAGAAATACATTTCTAAACCTAACGAAGTATCTAGTGGAATAAGTATAATAGAAGATAAGATTATTCATATTAAATCAGGATATGAGCTGACTAATAAAGATTTAGAGATGATTAATGAATATCTTAAAAATAATAAGGACGCAGATTCATTTATCTCGGTTGACGGAAAAACTAATAAAGAGATAAAGAAAGCAGTACGAATAGATGATGATGGGAACAGAGAAGGTTTTGAAGAAACAAGTGATAAGAACTTGTGGGTTGAAGAATATGATGCTTCAAAGTTCAAATTAATCCGTTCTAAACTACCTCTTAAGAATTCACTAAAGATGGCATTTGGAAGTCTTAAGAAGAAACCAATCAGATTGTTAGTGACGATATTTTTATCAATGGTAGCATTTACTTTGTTCGGTTTATCTAACACAATGTCATCATATGATAAGATAAAAGCGGGAACAGATTCTATAATTGACAGTAATGTTAATTATGCTTCCTTTGGCTTTGAAAGAAAGATAAATAATAGCGAATACAGTTATTATGTTAAAGATAAGTTATCAGATGAAGACGTAGAAAATATTAAAAATCATTTTAAAGATTATAGTTTTAATGAGATAGTAAAACCTAATGATTCATACATTCCAATTCAGAATATATATGATACTGACAAGGTAAATATTAATGGTGAATTTTCATTTTATTCATTTGAATTTTATGGAATATCAAAAATATCACAGGATATGATTGATAGAATGGGCTATACCTTAGAGGGTGCACTTCCTGTTAATGATGATGAGGTTGTTATAACAGATTATATGGCACAGTCATTTATAATAGGAAAGTATAAAATGAATTATGGACCTGATAATTCAACGGATATAAAGAAAACTACTGATATGATTGGCAAGGTATTAGAACTAGATATTAATGGTAATAAGAAATATACAGTTACAGGTATTCTTGATACTAAATTTGAAAGCAGCAGATACGATAAATACAAAGAAGAAATAAAAGGCAATACAGGAATTTTAGATTATACAATGATGAGTGAATTATCTAACATAAGAACATACAGTAACCACGCAATACTTTTTACATCAGACAATGTATTTAATAGTGTTGTAAAAAATAACATTGGTGTGCAGATATTTTCACAGGACTATTATATCAGCTTTATAAATAATACTATCGAATATGATTATTACGAGATTGACAGAATATGTGAGATTGGTAAAATCAATGATGTGGTTAAAAATAATATTGTTATGATTAATAATCAGGCTAAGTTAAATGATAATGAAATGATTCTTCCATTGTCAGCACTTGAGACATATATTAAACTTGATTATGAAGAGGGCAATATTGAAAGTATAAAGAAGAGTATACTTGCAAATGCAAATGAAATAAGTAAATTACCAATGATTATGCAGATTTCGAACGAAGGCTCTGACTGGGTTAACAATGATAAGAACATGAGAGTTGTAGGTATCTATATAGATAATGAATTTAATAAAGGTATGGCGATACTTCCAAATGGAATCTGTAATGCATTTTCAATATATTCAAAAGGTAAATATGATGCACTTATTACAGCAATGCCTGATAAGAGAAGTGAAATTGAAAAATTAGTAAAATATTCATTTAATAATGGTATAAGTGATGTAAAATATACTTTACAGAATAATACAACAGAACTACTTTCAACAGCAACAGAGGTATTTACAACACTTAAGAAAGTTTTTCTCTATGTCGGAATATTCTTTGCAATATTTGCATCGATTATGCTTATGAATTTCATTGCAACAAGTATTTTACAGAAGAAAAGAGAAATTGGTATCTTACGTGCAGTCGGTGCAAGAGGTGCAGATGTATTTATGATATTCTTTAACGAAAGTATTATAATTGCAATAATTAACTGGATAGTTTCGGTAATAGCAACAGGAACGCTTATTTCGATTATTAATAAATCATTCAGAAAAGAATATCATTTAGTAATAACATTGTTACATTTCGGAATAATCCAGATAGTATTAATGTTAGTATTATGTCTTATAGTAGCATTCGTGGCAAGCTTTATTCCGGTGTATAAGGAATCTAGGAAGAAACCTATCGAGGCTATAAGAAAAGGCTGATAAAAATATTGATAAAAATATTTTTAAAATGTAGTTAACATTTGACGAAAATTGTAGTAAAATACATTTTATAAGTATGCTTATTGATGGAGGTTGGCAAATGAACAGATATTTTGAACTTGGTGTTTATGAAAAAGAAAAGTCAGATGGGACAGGTGTTTTAGGACGTTATTCCAGCTTTAATGAAGCTAAGGAAGCAATCAACAGCTTCAATAAAGAGGATAATCAGATTTTTATAATTGATGAATTAGAAGAACAGGACGATAATTCAGTTCGTCAGTTAGGTGAATGGTTATACAGATAACCTGAAGCTATGAAAAGACCGTATTATACGGTCTTTTTGTATACTTATACAGACTTAATTAAATGGAGGCGGATATTAATGCGTGTAATAGAATTCAAGATGGAAAGACCGGGACTGTTAAATGTCGGAGATGAAATAGATGTGGAGGAATCACAGCTTCAGACACTTCAGGGCACCGTATATTATTATACAATATATCCGGCATTAGCAATGTCTAATAACATTCCAGCAAGAAACAAACTCAAAAATTTCCATGGAAAAGTAGTAGATATCAAGGCTACAGAAAGTGCAGCATTTGTATACGGAGAGTTTGAGGAATAATAAGATGTTCGTTTATGACACATTAAAGTGATAAAATATTTTGTCATTTTACGTCAATGGAATACTTGACAAAATGCTTTATTGTGCTATGATTAATAAAAAAAATAAGGAGCGTATTCTATGAAGAAAATGGTTTTATCGATACTAGTTGAGAATACAGCTGGTGTACTAAGTAGAATATCAGGACTTTTTGCAAGAAGAGGATATAATATCGACAGTTTGACTGTTAGCGAAACAGAAAGTAATGAATATTCGCGTATGACTATTGTATGTAGTGGCGAAGATGAAGTTTTAGAACAGATTCGAAAACAGTTATTAAAGCTTGTTGACGTTAAGGATATTATTGAATTAAAAGATGGTGCTTCTGTATGCAGAGAATTAATTCTTTGTAAGGTTGCAGTAGATGCGACACAGAGACAGCAGGTTATAGCAGTTGCTGATATATTCAGAGCAAAGATAGTTGATGTTGCAGAAGATTCAATGATGATTGAATTAACAGGTAATCAGCAGAAGCTAGATGCTTTTGTAGGTTTACTTAATGGTTTTGAAATTAAGGAATTAGTAAGAACTGGTATTACAGGTCTTACAAGAGGCCATGCAGATATGCTTGCTGGCGAGCTTGAATAGAATATGTAATAAATGTAAGTATGAAATACATATTTATTATTAAAATGATTATTAATAGTCATCGGATTTAACATAAGATGACATTAACAATATAAAATTTATATGGAGGCTAGAAATATGGCAAATAAAATTTATTATCAAAAAGATTGTAACTTATCATTATTGGAAGGCAAGACAATAGCCATTATCGGATACGGTAGTCAGGGTCATGCTCATGCACTTAATGCTAAAGATTCTGGTTGCAATGTAATCATTGGTTTATATGAAGGAAGTAAATCATGGGCTAAAGCAGAGGCTCAGGGATTTAAAGTTTATACAACAGCAGAAGCAGCTAAAAAAGCTGATATTATTATGATTCTTATCAACGATGAGAAACAGGCAGATATGTACAAGAAAGATATCGAGCCAAACCTTGAAGAAGGTAATATGTTAATGTTCGCTCATGGTTTCAACATTCATTTTGGTTGTATCAAACCACCAGCAAACGTTGACGTAACAATGATAGCTCCAAAAGGACCAGGTCATACAGTACGTTCAGAATACCAGGCAGGAAAAGGTGTTCCTTGTTTAGTAGCTGTTGAACAGGACGCAACAGGTAAGGCATTAGATATCGCACTTGCATACTCATTAGCAATCGGTGGAGCAAGAGCAGGTGTACTTGAGACAACATTCAGAACAGAAACAGAAACAGACCTCTTCGGTGAGCAGGCAGTTCTTTGCGGTGGTGTTTGTGCATTAATGCAGGCTGGTTTCGAAACATTAGTCGAAGCTGGTTATGATCCACGTAATGCTTACTTTGAATGTATTCATGAAATGAAATTAATCGTTGACCTTATTTACCAGTCAGGTTTCGCAGGAATGAGATATTCTATCTCTAATACAGCAGAATATGGTGATTACGTAACAGGACCAAAGATTATTACAGAAGATACTAAGAAAGCTATGAAGAAAATTTTATCAGACATTCAGGATGGTACATTTGCTAAAGAGTTCTTATTAGATATGTCGCCAGCAGGACGTCAGGTACACTTCCAGGCTATGAGAAAATTAGCTTCTGAGCATCCATCAGAAAAAGTTGGTGAAGAAATCAGAAAGCTTTATAGCTGGAATAATGAGGACGAGAAGCTCATCAATAACTAATATAGAATTATCGCTTGTATCAATGCCTGATTAGATGGCAAAGGAGGGGTATTATGTTGTTCGGAAAGACTAAAAAAGTGTTAGAAGATAAAGAGGACGAGATAAAGTTGAATTTATCAAATAACTATAAAGATTCAGCATATAAAGGATACCTTGAATACATACAGTTGGTAAACGATTTTAAAGATAAAGGAAAAATCGGAGATAAAGATTTTGAAAAATTAAATTATAAAATCGAAGATTATAAAAGAATGTTTGCTAATTATATAAAGCGATAGAACAAAGAATTTTTAAACCGGATACGAAAGTATCCGGTTTTTATGTTACTTACCAGGAAATTTCGTTGAAATTGTCCTGCTAAGTAAAAAACGCTCCGCGAGGATCGTACTGTGGCGGAGCAGAAAATGTTGCTATAGCAACCCGCTGCAGGCGGAGAATGTCGTAAGCGACATTCTTTATTCTAGACAACTTTAAAACATTTGCTATATAAACCAATAACTCTATAATTAAAATTTTTTTAAAAATTTATGCAACAATTTCGTCTTAATATTACACATATAGATATAAGATAAAATTTATATGTCAGGCGAAAGGAATGATAGTTATGAAAAAAGGTAAAAAGATAATTAGTATTATAATGGCAGTAGTTATGATGATACTTTCAGTTATTATTGTATCAAAGACAGTATTTAATAATACATCTGAAAATGGTAAAGAAGAAGATAAGAATATACAGGGCAGGGAACAGGGAGTTAATCCTGTAGATGATAAGATTATCCAGTCTATAGATGGTAAAGAAGAGTTAGGCAGGTATGTAAAGGAATATGTTAAAAATAATGCATTGGCATTTGAAAAAGAAATTAATAGTCTTGAAGAAGCTTATGTAGAGAAAACTGATTCTAAATCAGATAGTACAGGTATTGCTACCGGGACTGATACGGATTATTATAAGAATAATGAACAGACAAATGGTGTTACAGAGGGAGATATAACTATAACAGATGGTAAATATATCTATATATATTCAGATAATAAGAAAAATATAAGAATAATAGAGGCTGATAATGATAAATTGAATGAAGTCGGTATAATCGATATATTAGATAACTTAGAAGAAAATACGTATACATATAATGGAAAAATATATGTATATGGTGATAAATTAGTATGCTTAATGAATACAGAAAGAATGAACTCTCCATATATTAACGGATATGAAAATTTTATAGTTAATGATTGTGCATATTTTGATAACTGCAGAGACACGATAATTGTTTTATATGATATTTCTGAAAGAGATAAGCCAGTATTTATTAATAAAATAACTGTTGACAATGAATATGTACAGTCAAGAATGGTTGGTAATCATTTATATGTAATGACTCAGAAGAGTTTTTATGATGTTTTATATGGATATATGGAAGAATATGGGGATAATGAAGAGAATAAAGAGAAAATTGAAGATATCTCATATGAAGAACTTGCAGGTAAAGTCATAACTAAGATAAATGGTAAAGAAGTATCAACAGATAATATATATTGCCCTGATAATGAACAGAGTGGTGAGCCATCGACCTGTACGGTTATTGCATTAGACATTAATAATGATTTGAATGTTACTGATAATTGCACTATAATTGGAAGTATTGATGATGTATATGTAAGTGAACAATTTATATATTTATTTAACAGGGTAAGTAAGAATGATGATGAAAGCAGAACTAGTACTTATAAGGAATTAACAGATGTAATAAAGTTTAAATATGGTGATGGTAATGTTGAGCCTTATGCAAAGGGAAATATAGATGGTACAGTTAATAATCAGTTTTCGGCAGATGAGTATGATGGTTATCTTAGAGTTGTTACGACTGAGTATGAATATAATATGATATATGAACCATCTGATATTGAAGAGTTTCAGGATAAATATATAAATAACGTATATGTATTAGATGATAAATTAAATGTATATGGAAGAATAGAGGGACTTGCTGAAGACGAGAGAATTTATTCAGCGAGATTTATGAAAGATAAAGGATATTTTGTAACATTTAGAAATACAGACCCATTATTTGTAGTAGATTTCTCGAAGCCTGATAATCCTAAAATATTAAGTGAGTTAAAAGTAACAGGCTTTTCATCATATCTTCATATGTGGAATGATAACTTATTACTTGGAATAGGTATGGAAGCAAATCAAAGTGGCATTACAAATGGTGTTAAGTTATCAATGTTTGATATATCAGACCTTAATAATACAAAAGAAATTGCAAAATATGTAGAAGAAGACACAGAAGCATACGAAGCACTTAATAATTATAAAGAAATTTTAGTTGATGAGAATAAGAATCTCATTGGTTTAGAGATGAGTAAAGATAACAATAATAGAATTGAAGAAAGTACCAGTACAGAGAGTAATAGTACATCATATAATAGTGATAAAAGCAGTAACTATGAGATATTTATAGGTTACAGTCAATATTATGTTTTATACAGATATGATAATAATTCATTTACAGAATTACTAAAGTATGATTATAATAAGTTTAATAATTTAAAATTTACAGAATTTGATTATGAGAAAATGTATTGTGATTATAGAGGACTATATATAGGGAATTATTTATATATAATTACTATGGATAAGGGAGTTCAGGCAATTAATTTAAGTGATTTATCATATGGAGATAATCTTATATTTAATTAGTCCGAAGATAGGAAAGGACGTGTAATATTTGGCAGTTGATGAAGAACTAGTAGCTTTGGCAAAGCTAGGAGAAGATGATGCTTTTTCAAAGCTATATGCTTCGGTATATAAAGATATGTATAAATATGCATATTATATGCTTGGAGATGCTTATGATGCAGAAGATGTAGTGAGCGAAACAGTTTTAGAAATGTATTCGGGTATAAAAAGTCTTAGACAGAATAGTTTATTCAGTGCATGGACATTTAAGATATTATCTAATAAATGTAAAAGAAGGCGAAAACAGTATTTGAAGAAAACGATTTCGCTTGATGATGAAGATCAGAATATTGAATTGTATGAAAGTCAGTGTGACTTAGAATTAAAACACGATTTAGAGCTGGCATTAGATATATTATCACTAGAAGAAAGAGAGATAGTATCCTTATCGGTATTTTGCGGCTATAACAGTAATGAAATAGGCGAAATTCTTCAAATAAAGCCGGCAACGGCAAGGTCGAAGCTTAGCAGAGCCTTAGCTAAAATGCAAAGGAAGATGAAAGTTCAGTTTTAACATATTGCGAAATGGAGGTTTCTATAATGAATAAAGAGAATCCTGACGAGATAGTGAAAAGAATCAGAGAGAAATTACCGGATGATGAAATTCCAGAGTCATTATTACCTGAAAATGTGATGCAGAAGATAAAAGCCGGACAAAATATAAATATACAACAAAATCTAAATATAGATGTTAATTCATATAGAGATAAAATAAAAAATCATAGAATGAGAATGTTAAAGATATCCGGCTTAGCTGCTTCCATAGCAGTGGCAATGTTATGCATAACATTTGCACTTGGTACAAATTCAGGAAAGCTGCTTGATACAGGTAAAACAGGAATTAATAAGGAAAGTAGTAAATGGCAGGATAGCCAATATACAGATTCGACGGCTTCTGGTATAAAAAATAATGAATATGGTGGCAGTGTATATGAAGATGCAGAAATTGCAGAAACTGCTACGGAAAGCTATGATGAAGTTAACGATAGTTATATGAGTAAGGATTTAGTTAGCAATAGTGAACAATTCCAAGATGATAATGCAGGCAATAATGAGTATTGTGAGAATATATATAGCAATAATATAAGTGGCAGCTCTGATTTAAAATATGGTATCTTTTATCTGTATGACAATGATAAAGTGATATCAGAGATTTATTATCTTAAAAACATTGCCATATCAGATAGATTTATGGTTAGATATATGGGATATAAAGTTGTCGATAATAAACTCACTATTTGTCTGGTATATGATAATTTCAGAAAAAGCTATACAGATGCTGGAGATGTAGAACATAAGAATGTAGAAAATAATAATGTATATGATAATATAATTAACTTAGAATATGATATTACAGACCTTACTAAACCAAAGCTTATGGATTAGCAATAAAATGCATAAATAAATAATATGAATGAATAATTAGTAATTGCATTATGTCGAAAAAAATGATAAGATTTTATTCAGAGAATTTTTTTAGGAGGAATGTTATCATGGGAATGACGATGACACAGAAGATTTTAGCAGCTCATGCAGGACTTGAAAGTGTTACAGCAGGTCAGTTAATAGAGGCTAATCTTGATTTGGTATTAGGAAATGATGTTACATCTCCAGTTGCCATTGGTGAAATGAAGAAAATGAAGGTTGATGGTGTATTTGATAAAGACAAGATTGCAATTGTTCTAGACCATTTTACACCTAATAAGGATATAAAATCAGCAGAATTATGTAAATGTGCTAAGGAATTTGCTTGTGCTAATGATATAACTAATTTCTTTGAGACAGGAGAAGTTGGTATAGAACATGCATTATTACCTGAAAAAGGTCTTGTAGTAGCAGGTGATGTTGTTATCGGTGCAGATTCACATACTTGTACATATGGTGCATTAGGTGCATTCTCTACAGGTGTAGGTAGTACAGATATGGCAGCAGGTATGGCTACAGGTAAAGCATGGTTTAAAGTTCCATCTGCAATTAAGTTTAACTTAGTTGGTAAACCATCTAAATGGGTTAGTGGTAAAGATGTAATTCTTCATATTATCGGTTTAATTGGTGTAGATGGCGCATTATATAAATCAATGGAATTTGTTGGCGATGGTATTAAATATTTATCAATGGACGATAGATTTGCAATGACTAATATGGCAATTGAAGCAGGCGGAAAGAATGGTATCTTCCCTGTAGATGAACTTGCAATTGAATATATGAAAGAACATTCTAAAAAGGAATATAAAGTATTTGAGGCTGATGCTGATGCCGAATATGATGAAGAGTATACAATAGATTTAAGTACACTTAAGTCAACAGTTGCATATCCTCATTTACCAGAGAATACAAAGACAATTGATGAGATTAAGGCAGAACCTGATGTAAAAATTGACCAGGTTGTAATCGGTTCTTGTACAAACGGACGAATTGAGGACTTAAGAGTTGCTGCAGAAGTTATGAAAGGCAGAAAAGTCGCTAAAGGAGTAAGAACTATTGTAATTCCAGCAACACAGGCTATATATCTTCAGGCTTTGGAAGAGGGATTACTTACCATATTTATTAAGGCAGGAGCAGCAGTAAGTACACCAACTTGTGGACCATGTCTTGGTGGTCATATGGGAATTCTTGCTAAGGGAGAAAGAGCAGTTGCTACAACTAACAGAAATTTTGTTGGACGTATGGGAGATCCTGAATCAGAAGTATATCTTGCAAGTCCTGCAGTAGCAGCAGCAAGTGCCATAACAGGTAAGATTTCCGGACCTGAAGAATTAGGATTATAGAGAGAAAGGCAAGGTATTTATATGAAAGCAATTGGTAAAGTACATAAATTTGGTGACAATGTCGATACAGACGTAATTATTCCTGCAAGATATCTGAATGTTCCTGATCCAGCAGAACTTGCAAAACACTGTATGGAAGATATAGATGTTGATTTCGCTAAAAAAGTAAATAAAGGCGATATCATTGTAGCTAACAAGAACTTCGGTTGCGGTTCTTCAAGAGAACATGCACCTATAGCAATCAAGGCATCAGGGGTAAGTTGTGTAATTGCTGAAACATTTGCGAGAATATTCTATAGAAATGCAATTAATATCGGACTTCCTATTATTGAATGTCCTGAAGCAGCTAAAGGTATCGATGAAGGCGACGAAGTTGAGATAGATTTCGATAGCGGTAAGATAATCAATAAGACTAAGAATGAAGAATATCAGGGACAGGCATTCCCTGAATTTATGCAGAAGATTATAAAAGCAGAGGGCTTAATTAATTATATAAACAACAGATAATATAGTCATTGATTATATTGCATAGGAATATACGAATTGTGTAAAAATAAGAGCATTGTATGATATTTAGTGGATATTTACAGTATTTAATCTGTAATTAACCAGTATCGGTAAATATCAATTTAACAATGCTCTTATTTTTTTTGATATTTTAATAGTTGAATGAATGGAAGCATATTGTATAGGTGAGAGTGCCTCAATGTAATTGGTCTGATATGTATTGATTATTCCGGCATCTTTAAGAAGATGGCATACCTTGTTATATGCGATAGCCGCTTCGTGTTCGGTCTTATATTTACCAATAATGTAATCACCATTAATATGTACCTTTGCAATATATAAAGGCATACCATCTTTTACAGTCATTGTAACACCGTTATATCTGTTAATTATCTTAATATTTTTATAACGGAAGTCGGTAGGGTCGTCATTAAGAAAGATATAATCCTTGCCGGCAACTGCATAATTCTTGATACCATATCTGGATAAAATATTGACCTGCATACCGAAATCAGCGACAAACAGATGACCATTACGTTTCATTATCTTGTGTGTCGAATAATAGAATAAATCATCTACATCAAACTTATATTCTGTATTTGAGTCATAATAATAGATGAAGTATTTACTCATAAGATATATTGGTGTCTTAAAATATATCTTATTATCGCGAAAATTCACCAGGCAAACCCATTTTTCGAAAGAAATTGTATGAGTTTCTTCTATATTAATGTAGTCAGAAATAGATAAAGTCGAATTAAGCAAATTTAAGGCTTCAAGATAACATAAATGTGCTTCATCCTCCGTAGGAAAACTGCCAAGACTTATGTGCTTATTTTGATATGTAAGGGATGAACGGTAATAAATTGTCCCGTCTTTCTTAGTGGCAATATATACGCCTTTTTTAAGGTTCATACTAATCCTCTTTTCTAAACGATATGTCATAAAGAGACATTGAGAAATTCGCTTAGGTTATTTCATAACAGTAATAAAAACTATTTGTTTTCATGCAGAAACAAGCTATCTCGATTCTATAGACATTTACGTATGAAGATATTTAATAATATTATATCATATATGCTATGAAAGGCAAAATATAAAATAGTGTATAAATTATAATAATAGTTTACATAATATTAAATGCGAAATATTTTTGTAATAATTCGTAAAAAATAGTTAATAAATATTAATATGGTGGGACAAAATATAACTATGAAATATTAATAAAAATAGTATAGTATATTCAAGAAATTTGTGCATAAATAACTAATGTTTACAAAAAATGCCAAAATAAAATCAGTAATTGTCCCAAAAGTGCCAGATTTGTATTGACAGTTTTGTAAGTCAAAAATATAATGACACCTATGTTTTAGCGACGCATGTCGCAAAAAAAAAGAGAAAAGAGGCGTAACAATGCTTAATATTTGCTCATTATTTCAGAAATTTGTTGGATTTATCAAAAGCATACAGAAGAAAACATACAGAACATGTATGGTAATAGTATCAGGCATAATGCTTGTGTCTGTTATATGTCTTACTGCAAAGGACTTTGGTGGTTCAGGAAAAAATAAGACTATGGGAAATGCTGAAAGTAAAGTATCAACGTTATCCGAGTCAGATACTGAAGATGATGATACAGATGCTAATGCAATGGTACAAAATTTATTATTTAGCTACGGAAATACTGGTGATGATGAAAATAGTAAAGAGCTTTTAGATTATAATTATATTTTGCAGATAGTAAATAAAGGCGATAATAAGCTTGAAAAATTACCGACTGCATCAATTGTACCGGTCAGTACAGAACTGCTCGGAAAAGAACAGGAGAGTCAAAATGAGACTACAAAAGCTTCGGAAACTGAGAATCTGAATGAAGCTGAGAAGGAGACAGAAACGCAGACAGAAGCTGTAGAAGAAACAACTGTAACAGAAACACAGTCAGAGCAACAGGCAGTGGTGGTCACAGAGACAGAACCAGAGACTGCTGAACAGGTTATAAATACACCGATTGATATTGAGCTTTCAGATTCAGATTACTACTGGCTTATTAGAATAGTTGAAGCCGAGGCAGGGGATCAGGATGAACTAGGAAGAATAATGGTGGCTAATGTTATATTTAATAGGGTTAAAAGTGGGAAGTTTCCATCTACGGTTAAATCAGTTATATTTCAGAATAACGGAAGAACATATCAGTTTGAGCCGGTTAAAAATGAAAGAATCTATGATGTTATTCCATCAGATACAACAATTAATTGTGTAGACAGAGCAATTAATGGAGAAGATTATTCACAGGGGGCATTGTTTTTTACAATGAAAACATCATCAAGAAGCTGGTTTAATACTTCGTTAACATTGCTGTTTGTATATGGGGATCATTATTTCTACACATATTAAGTGGAATATTACTTGTTTATTGATGGCACATATGATATAATTCTTTGAAAAAGATTATACAGAAAGAGGGATACCATGGAAATATTGTATAAAAGTACAAGAAGTGATAATGTAACGATAACAGCTTCGCAGGCGATATTAAAAGGTCTTGCAAGTGACGGAGGATTATTTGTTCCTACACAGTTACCTAAATTAAATGTTTCATTAGAAGAATTATCAAAGATGTCATATAAAGAAACAGCATATGCAGTAATGAAAGAGTTTTTAACAGACTTTACTGAGGAAGAATTAAAGAGCTGTATAGATAAGGCATATGATTCTAAGTTTGATACAGAAGAGATAGCTCCTTTGGTTAAAGCAGAGGGCGCATATTATTTAGAGTTATTCCATGGTGCTACAATTGCATTTAAGGATATGGCTTTATCAATATTACCACATCTTTTAACTACATCAGCTAAGAAGAACAATGTTAAGAATGAAATAGTTATTCTTACAGCTACTTCAGGCGATACAGGAAAAGCAGCATTAGCAGGTTTTGCAGATGTACCTGGTACAAGGATTGTTGTATTCTATCCGAAGGGAGGAGTTAGTCCTATTCAGGAGAAACAGATGGTTACACAGAAAGGTGATAATACATTTGTAGTAGGCATCAAAGGAAACTTCGATCAGGCACAGAGTGGTGTTAAAGCTATATTTGGTAATAAGGAATTAGAAGCAGAGATGGACAAGGCAGGTTTCCAGTTTTCATCTGCTAATTCAATTAATATCGGACGTCTTGTTCCACAGGTAGTATATTATGTATATGCATATGCTAAATTACTTGCTAATGGTGAGATAACAGATGGTGAGAAGATTAATGTTGTAGTTCCTACAGGTAATTTTGGTAATATACTTGCAGCTTATTATGCTAAGAATATGGGATTGCCAATTGATAAATTAATTTGTGCATCAAATGACAATAAAGTATTATATGATTTCTTTACAACAGGAATATATGATAAGAATAGAGAGTTCATATTAACAACATCTCCATCAATGGATATTCTTATATCAAGTAACCTTGAGAGACTTATCTACAAGATTGCTGGAAATGATGCTGCAAAGAATAAAGAGTTAATGACATCTCTTACAACAACAGGTAAATATGATATTACAGATGATATGAGAGCTGAACTTAAGGATTTCTATGGTAACTATGCAACAGAGAAAGAGACAGCAGAAATAATCAAAGATATCTATGAGAAGACAGGATATATAATTGATACACATACAGCTGTAGCAGCAGTTGTTTCAAGAAAATATTTAAGAGATACAAATGATACAAATAAACTTGTAATTGCTTCAACAGCAAGCCCATTTAAGTTTACAAGAAGTGTTATGAATGCAATTAACAGCAAGTATGATTCAATGGGTGATTTTGAATTAGTTGATGAATTAAGCAAAATCGGAAATGTTAAAGTTCCAAATGCCATTGAAGAAATCAGAAATGCAAAAGTTCTTCATGATACAGTTTGTGAAGTAGATGAAATGACAGACGTAGTTAAGAAATTTTTAAATATATAATAGATTTAAAATATTATATATATCCAATATATTCAATAAATAAGAGCAGGGTGTCAAAAGCCCCGCTCTTATTATTTATACTTATTTATAAATAAGTATAAAAAAACGAGCTGACAGATGGAATATTTATCAACTCGTTTTGTACTATAAAATTATAAACCGATTGAAATTCTTATTGTTCCAAATGGATACTGGAATGGAAGAATTAATGAATGTTCTATATCATTAGGTGTTAATCCGGATAATGGTGTAGGTGGAGTTAATGTTAATTCAATCTGCTGATTGTTAGAAACATTAACAGTGAATAATCCGTTATGTAAGTTAAGGAAATCCTGACCTGATGCTTCAACATATTCATTTAATTCATTGATTTCCTCGCCTGAATATCTGCTTGCAAATTCAATAAATGTTGTCTCATCTGCAAAAATCTTTGTATCTGTTGTAAATGCACCATTTATTTCTTGAGAACTTGCCTTGAATGAAGTAGAATTAATACTATATTCAGGCTGCAATGGTGTAAAATCATCACCAACAAATCTGATAAGATTATTCATTAATAAAGCAACAAATTCCTGATATAAAGCAGGATTGCTTGTCTTACTGAAATCACATAATGAAAGTATTAAATTGTCTACTTTTGAATTTTCATTAGAAGATATATCCTCATCTGTTAAAGAATATTTCTCTTTATATGACTTTATAGCATTTTCAAAAACCTCATTAGTCATATACCCTTTGTCTACTAATGCTTGTCCAAGTAAGAGGTATCCAAGTGGCTGTGCATGTAATAACTCCATAACCTGATCTTCTGTCATATAACCAAGTTCAACAGCGATATCACCAATACGCTTATCCATCTTACTTTGCAATTCATGAACACGTTCTACCTGACTTGCAGTCATATATCCTGCGTTGATAGCTAAAACACCAAGTTTCATTCTTGTGTTCTGCTTTTCTTGAAGTGCATCAACAAGTTGCTCAGGAGTTACTAACTTCTGATTTAATAGATAATTTCCGAAAAATTGTGTAAACATTTAGTTCCCTCCTTCACAATATGTAGATATAAGCTTTTTGACCTGTTCAGGATCAAGTGGTTTCTGAAGAAAGTCTGTGGCACCAGCTTTGATAGCATCTTTTAAGTATGACTGTGTACCAACAGAAGATGCCATAATAACCTTTGCTGAAGGATTTATTTCTAAAATACCTTTTAAAGCTTCAATACCATCTTTTTTAGGCATTACGATATCCATAAATATAATATCAGGTTTATTAACTTCGTATTGAGCTATAGCCTCCTCACCATCTGCTGCCTCAAATACTTCTGTACAACCGAGTGAAATTATACAGTCTTTTAGCTTCTTGCGTGCTAAAATTGAATCATCACATACAAGAATCTTTAGTTCGCTAATATTCATTGACTAAAACTCCTTTCTGAATTATAATTTCCATTGGAATATGTTAATATTGTACAATATTTTACGGAAAAATACAATAATAATAGTGAATATATTAAAATTTATTCAGAAAAGCATAAAGTTGTATTCACGCAATTGTCACATTGACTTAGTATTATCTGATCATCACATAGATACTTGTGAAATATAGGATATATGATAGATAGCTTAGGTATTACAGATATCTGCTTATAATTTTATAGAAAATGAGAGTGAAAGTATTATTAAAGTCAGAGTAGTTGAAACGCAGTCAGGCGAAACATATGTAATATTCTTAAATTCAGTAATTACGTCAGTTGGTGCAACCGTACACACATTAAGAGTATAGCTTATATATATAAGTGGAATAATGATTCTACTATCATTGCTCATTGCATTTATTATTTCTAAACGTGTTTCAAAATCTATAATCAGGGTAAATGATTCTGCTAAAGAACTTGCAAAAGGTAATTTTGATGTGGAATTTGACGGCAAAGATTATAGGGAGATTACGGAGCTTTCAGATACTCTTAATTATACGGCAAAAGAATTATCTAAAAGTGATGTGCTTCAGAAAGAATTACTTGCAAATGTTTCACACGATTTAAGAACACCACTTACAATGATAACAGCATATTCAGAGGTAATGAGAGATTTGCCGGGGGAAAACACACCTGAAAATGTACAGGTGATTATTGACGAGACAAAGCGACTTACATTTCTTGTGAATGATTTGCTTGATATGTCAAAGATTAAGGCAGGAGTTACTACATTAGAGACCAAAGAATATGACTTATCAGAAAGCATAAATGCAGCCATTGGAAGTACATTCTGGTTTGAATTGCCTGTCGCTGTCGCTTCAGAAGTGAATATTGCAGTAAAATATAGTATTTAAAGTAAAGAAAGGAGTTGAAAACAGAATGGCAATAGAAGTATTTAACAGGATTGAGAAAAAATATCTTATTACCGAAGATGTATATGGAAAATTTTTTGATAAAATAATTCCATATATGGAAATGGATGCGTTTTGTAAAGATGGCAAATTCTATTCAATTAATAACATTTACTTTGATACAGAGAATAATGATTTAATCAGAACTTCAATAGATAAGCCTGCATATAAAGAGAAGTTAAGACTTAGAAGTTATGGTGTTCCAGAGTTTAACGACATTGTATTTTTAGAAATCAAAAAGAAATATAATGGTATAGTCAATAAAAGAAGAACCCTTTTGAAACTCAATCAGGCATATGATTTCTTATTCGATGGAATTATGCCATCTGAGGGAGATTATCTCAATGCACAAGTCCTAAAAGAGTTAAAATTCTTTATGGAGTTCTATAATCCGGTTGCAAAACTTTTTTTAGCATATGACAGGGTTGCAATGTTTGGTAAAGATGATGAAAACCTAAGAATTACAGCTGACAGGAACATAAGAACTAGAAGATACGATTTGAGATTAGAAGATGGAGATTATGGTGATAAGTTGTTGCAGGACGGACAAGTTCTGATAGAGATTAAGACAGCAAGCAGCTTTCCGGTATGGCTTGTAGATATTCTTACCGAATTAGATATGAAAGGAACATCATTTTCTAAATATGGTACGGAATACAGACAATTTATGGATAACACATTACAGAAAAGAGGAGCAATATGTTAGAGACAATTTTAGAGACAACATCAACAGAAGGATTAAGGACAAAAGAGGCATTAATATGTATAGGAGTCGCACTTGCGCTTGGATTAATTATAAGTATTATTTATATTTTTAGTGACAGAAAGAGGAGACTTTCAACGAACTTTGCAATTACATTAGTCATATTACCAGCGATTGTTACTATAGTTATTATGCTTGTTGGAAGTAATGTCGCAAGAGCATTTTCTATGGCAGGAGCATTTGCACTTGTAAGATTTCGTAGTGTTCCGGGTGATTCTAAAGATATTGCAAGTGTATTTTTTGCGATGGCAGTTGGTCTTGCAACAGGACTTGGCTACATAAGTTTTGCGGTAATATTTACAGGAGTTATCGGTGGTGCATATCTGCTTTTAATGCTTACAGGATATGGCATTGTTAAGAATCTTCCTAAGACGCTTAGAATTACCATTCCAGAGAATCTTAATTTTAATGGAACATTTGATGAAGTATTTAATGAATACACAACAGATGTAACACTAGAAAAGGTTAGAACAACTAATTTAGGTTCAATGTATGAACTAACATATAATATAAGTCTAAAAAAAGATGCTGACCAAAAGAAATTTATAGATGATCTGAGATGCAGAAATGGTAATCTTAATATTACATTGTGCAACGCAGAAACAAAAGAATTATTATAGATTGCCTAGTTAAAGTAAAAATGTTATAATTGTACAGATATGTATTGTGCAATTATAACATTTTTTTGAATATGGTGAAATTATGAATATAGAAAAAGAATTATTTGGTAAAAATGAAGATGGTAAGGAGATATATAAATATATTGTAAAGGGCGAAAATATCAGTGCCACATTTTGTGAGACAGGAGCAGCTATTATGTCAATATTTATAAAGGATAAGGATGATGAAGTTAAAGATGTAGTATTAGGACTTGAGACCTATGAGCAATATAGAAAGAACTGGCTATCATTTGGTGCGGTTATCGGCAGATGTGCTAATAGAATAAGTGGAGCAAAATTCACACTTAATAATACAACATATAAGTTAAAGAAGAATATAATGGGTGGCTGTTTACATAGTGGATTTAGTTATCATTACAGAGACTTTGAATCTGAAAGCTTTACAGAAGATGATTCGGCACATATTATCTTCAAACTTGAGAGTCCTGATGGAGACCAGGGATTTCCTGGGAATCTTAAGGTAAAGGTAGAATATGTAGTTAAAGAAGATAAAACAGTTACAATTAAATATAGTTATATTTCTGATAGCGATACAGTTGTGAATATGACAAATCATTGTTATTTTAATCTTGATGGACATAATAGTGGAAGTGTTTTGAATCATAAAGTTATGATTAATTCTGATGAAGTTACGCAGGTGGACAGAAAATTAATGCCAACAGGAAAGATTATGAAAGTTGATGGTTCGGCATATGATTTTCGAAAGATGACGAAGATAGCTGATAATATGAGTAAGTCATTTAAACCATATTCATATGAAAAAGCTTATGATATTAATTATGTTCTGTCGGATCATTTTGGTGAATATAAGTTAGTGGCAAAGTTAGAGAGTGAAAAATCAGAAATCGGAATGAATGTCTATACAAATATGCCAGGAATGCAGTTTTATACTGGAAATGCTGCTAAGGGATTTAAAGCAAAGGGAGATGCAGAATATGCTGCTAATCCTGGAGTATGCTTTGAAACACAATTTTATCCGGATGCAATTAATATAGAGAAGTTTCCGAGCCCTGTTGTAAAAGCGGGTGTGTTTATGAGTACAGAGACTAAGTATGAGTTTTATGATTTGAGAGGTAAAGATATTGAATAATTATAATTTTTTTGCAATGACATCAAGAATGAAATATATAAACAGATGGGGACTTATGAGAAATACCATTCCTGAAAATATAGCTGAACATAGTTTAGAAGTGGGAATGATTGCACATGCCCTTGCAGTAATTAATAAAGTGTATTTTAATGGAAATATAGATCCGAATGAAGTAGCTGTAATGGCAATGTACCATGATGTTCCTGAGATAATAACAGGGGATTTACCTACACCAATAAAATATTTTGCACCAGAGATACGAGATGCATATAAAGTTGTGGAAGAGACAGCTGTTAATAAATTAGTTTCATCACTGCCAGAAGAGATGAAGCCGATTTATGAAAATATTTTGAATGAAGAAAATAGAAATAAAGAGAGTCAGCTGTTAGTTAAGGCAGCAGATAAGATTTCAGCACTTATTAAATGTGTTGAAGAAAAGAGAATGGGTAATTTAGATTTCCTTGAGGCAGAGAAATCTACAATAGAAGCAATAAGAAGGTTAGATTGTAAAGAAGCAGATTATTTTATTGATAAATTTCTTGATACATACAGTTTAACATTAGACGAGCAGGCATAGCGCAAAGATAATGCTGATGCGAATATAATGCATAGAATGAAAGTGGAGGAAAAATGGCAAAATCAGTATACATCGCAGAAAAACCCAGCGTAGCAAGGGAATTTGCTAAAGCATTAAAAATAACAGGTAAAAATAGAGATGGATATATAGAGGATGATAAGAGTATAGTTACATGGTGTGTCGGACATCTTGTTACAATGAGCTATCCGGAAGCATATGATACTAACCTTAAGAAGTGGAGTATTCAGACTCTCCCATTTCTTCCAAAGGTATGGAAGTATGAAGTAATAGATGGGGTTAAGAAACAATTTGAAATCGTCAAAGGTATTCTTAACAGAGAAGATGTAGATACCATTTATGTCTGTACCGACTCGGGACGTGAGGGAGAATATATCTACCGACTGGTTGCGCAGATGGCAGGAGTTCATGATAAGAACGAAAAGAGAGTATGGATAGATTCACAGACAGAAGAGGAGATAATTAAGGGAATTAACACTGCTAAAGATATATCTGAATATAATAACTTATCAGAAGCTGCATATCTGAGGGCTAAAGAAGACTATCTAATGGGAATTAATTTCTCTAGAGTGTTAACACTTAAGTATGGTAATTCAGTATCTAGTTATCTTAGAACCGACAGGGCTGTATTATCGGTAGGTCGAGTTATGACATGTGTACTTGGAATGATAGTAAGACGTGAAAGAGAGATAAGGGCATTTGTGGAGACACCATTTTATCGAGTCAATGCGAATATAAAATGTACAGAGGATTTTAATTTCGATAGTGAATGGCGTGTGAATGAGAAGTCAAAATATTTCCAGTCACCATATCTATATAAGGAAAATGGTTTTAAAGAAGAAAAATATGCTAAGGAATTAATTGATAAAATAAAAGAAAATGGAAATATAGCTACAGTTGAAAGTGTAGAAAAGAAAACGGAGAAGAAAAATCCTCCATTATTATTTAATCTTGCTGAACTTCAGAATGAATGTTCTAAGTTATTTAAAATCAGTCCTGATGAGACTCTTAAAGTGGTTCAGGATCTATATGAAAGAAAATGTGTTACATATCCAAGGACAGATGCAAGAGTATTATCGAGTGCCGTAGCTAAGGAAATCAATAAGAATATCAGAGGTTTATGTGGATATTCAATGATTTCTGAATATGCCAAGGAGATTTTAGAATCCGGCACTTTCAAAAATATCGCATCGACTAGATATGTAGACGATAAACAGATTACAGATCATTATGCAATAATTCCTACAGGACAGGGATTAAGTGCATTAAATTCAATGAGTCCTATAAGTGTTAAGGTGTACGAGGTTATTGCAAGAAGGTTTTTAAGTATATTTTATCCGCCGGCACAATATCAGAAAATTGGAATTAAAATATCTATGCCAATTAAGGAGGAGGAAAATGTATATAGTGAGCAATTTTTTGCAAATTTCAAGATATTAACAACAGAAGGATATCTTAAGGTTACTAAGTACTCATTTATAAAGAAGAAGGAAGATACGAATCAGGATAATATAAAAGATACTGAACAGGCAATTGATACAAATACTATAGAATTGTTGAAAAAATTAAGAAAAAGTGATACACTTCAATGCAATGAGTTATTGATAAAGGAGGGAAAGACATCACCACCTAAAAGATATAATTCAGGTTCACTTATTCTTGCTATGGAAAGTGCAGGGCAGTTAATTGAAGATGAAGAACTGCGTGCACAGATTAAGGGAAGTGGAATTGGTACGAGTGCTACCAGAGCAGAGATACTTAAGAAACTTGTGAATATTAAGTATCTGGCATTGAATAAGAAGACACAGATTATAACACCTACACAGATGGGTGAGATGGTATATGAAGTAGTTAATGCATCAATATATCATTTGCTTAACCCTGAACTTACAGCGAGCTGGGAGAAAGGTCTTACATATGTAGCAGAGGGCAAGATTACATCTGATGAATATATGGATAAACTTGAGGGCTTTGTTACCAGACGAACAATGGGTGTGATTAATTCTAATAAACAATATGAATTAAAACAGAAATTTAATGAAGTCTCTAAATTTTATAAAAAATAATAGTAGGGTGTCAAGGTCCCTACGGGGACTGAACTTCACAGATATATGTGTATGCAAACAAAATAAATTAATGAAAGGATAATCAAATTATGTGTGGAATAGTCGGATATGTAGGCGAAAGAGAATGCGCTGACGTTTTAGTTGACGGTTTAAAGAAGTTAGAATATAGAGGATATGATTCAGCAGGTATTGCAGTTTTTGAAAAAGATAAAATTGTAGTTGAGAAGTCTAAAGGTAAATTAAATGATCTTATTGAAAAGATGGCAAGAGAGAAAAAACCACATGGCCATTGTGGAATTGGTCATACAAGATGGGCTACACATGGCGAGCCATCTGATATTAATTCACATCCACATGGTAATAAAAGAGTTACTATTGTCCATAATGGAATAATAGAGAATTATAAACAGATTAAGGATTTTTTGATAAATCAGGGATATGGATTTGAAAGTGAAACAGATACAGAAACAGTCGCTAAATTATTGGATTATTATTATAATGGGAATCCTGTAGAGACAATTAGTAAGATGATAGACAAAGTTGAGGGTTCATATGCACTTGGAATATTATTCAGGGATTATCCGGATACTATATTTGCGGTTAGAAAAGAAAGTCCTTTGATTGTAGGTGTAGGAAAGAATGAGAATTTTATTGCATCGGATGTACCAGCAATTCTTAAATATACCAAGGATTATTATCTGTTAGAACAGAATGAAATTGCGATTATAACAGAGAAAGAAGTTAAGATATGTACTACTGATGGCGAACCTATTACAAAAGAACTCCAGACAGCAGACTGGGATATAGATGCTGCAGAAAAAGGTGGTTATGAGCATTTTATGCTTAAGGAAATAAATGAACAGCCTACAGCTATTAAGACTACAATATCCCCAAGAATACAAGATGGAATGCCTTATCTTGAGGAAAGTGGACTTACAATGGATATGCTTAAGAGCTATAAACGTATCTATATAGTTGCTTGTGGAACTGCTATGCATGCAGGACTTGTTGGTAAATATATAATTGAAAAATTAGCAAGAATAGAAGTGACGGTTGATATTGCATCAGAATTCAGATATAGAGATCCACTAATAGAAGAGGGAGATTTAGTAATCTTAGTATCGCAGTCGGGTGAGACTGCGGATACTTATGCAGCACTTAAATTAGCTAAAGAAAAAGGAGCTACCACACTTTCAATAGTCAATGTTAAGGGTTCTACAATTGCAAGAGAATCAGACATAGTTATATATACACATGCAGGTCCGGAGATTTCAGTTGCATCTACTAAAGCATATAGTGTACAGTTAAGTATTATGTATCTTCTTGCATTCGAACTTGCATATGCCAAAGGAAAGATAACAGAAGATAAATGTAGGGAATTAACTAAAGCACTTATAGATATTCCAGACAGACTTACAGATGTATTAGAATTAAAGGAAAAGTGTCAGTTTATTGCATCTAGATTAGTTAATGCAGATAGTTTATTATATATCGGCAGAGGACTTGACTATGCACTTAGTATGGAGGGTTCTTTAAAATTAAAAGAGATTTCTTATATTCATTCAGAATCATATGCAGCAGGTGAACTTAAACATGGAACAATTTCACTTGTGACTGATGATATGCCTGTAATAGCAGTAGCAACACAGAGTGATTTGATTGAGAAGACAGTCAGTAATGTGAAAGAAGTTAAATCACGTGGCGCAAAAGTAGCTATTATATGTACTGAAGATGTGGAATTAGAAAATGATGTAGCTGATTATCTTGTAAAGATGCCTAAACTAGATGATATACTTATGCCTATGTTAGCGGCAGTACCTATGCAGTATATTGCATATTATACAGCGGTTTTAAAAGGTTGTGATGTTGACCAGCCAAGAAATCTTGCGAAATCAGTAACAGTAGAATAAAGGAAGAATATACTGCTTTTATTTGAATATAATGATTCTTTAATTTGTAAATATATGGAGGAAAATATGCTAGAAATCAGTGAATTACTTGATTTAGAAAAGACAATTGCAAAAGATTTTTTTAAAGGCCTTACCTATCCCTGGGAAGTCTTCAATGGATTAGATGAGAAGATTATTGAATTAGGTAATACTTTGCCTGAAGATAGATATGAGAAATGTGGAGAAAATATCTGGATTGCTAAAAGTGCAAAAGTTGCACCTACAGCATTTTTAAATGGACCACTTATTGTAGATGAAGATGCTGAAATCAGACATTGCGCATTTATAAGAGGCGTAGCAATAGTGGGTAAAGGATGCGTTGTAGGTAATTCGACAGAGTTAAAGAGTTCTATTTTATTTGATTGTGTACAGACACCACATTATAACTATGTAGGTAATTCAATATTATCATATAAATCACATATGGGTGCAGGTTCGATTACATCGAATCTTAAATCTGATAAAACATTTGTTAAGATTAAAACAGACAATGGATACGTGGAGACAGGACTTAAGAAATTAGGTGCCATACTTGGAAGTTACGTTGAAGTAGGTTGTAATACGGTTATGAATCCAGGAACGGTAATTGGATCACATACAAATGTATATCCGTTATCAATGGTAAGAGGATATGTTCCTGCTAATTCCATATATAAGAATAAAAATGAAATAGTAGAAAAGACAGACAATAATTAGTCTGTGGAATGGAGCTAAATGTGGCAGATTTAAGTACAGAAATAAAAAAAAGAAGAACATTTGCAATTATTTCCCATCCTGATGCAGGAAAGACAACATTAACAGAGAAATTTCTGTTATATGGAAAAGCTATTAATCTTGCAGGTTCAGTTAAGGGAAAGAAGACAGCGAAGCATGCAGTATCTGACTGGATGGAGATTGAAAAAGAAAGAGGTATTTCTGTTACATCATCAGTTATGCAATTTAACTATGGTGGATATTGTATTAATATCCTGGATACACCTGGACATCAGGACTTCTCAGAAGATACCTACAGAACGTTAATGGCAGCTGATTCAGCAGTAATGGTTATAGATGCATCTAAGGGTGTTGAGAAACAGACAATTAAATTATTTAAGGTGTGTGTAATGAGACATATACCGATATTTACATTTATTAATAAGATGGACAGAGAAGCTAATGATCCGTTTGATCTATTAGATGAGATAGAAAATGTATTAGGAATCAGAACATGTCCTATAAACTGGCCTATTGGTTCGGGTAAATCATTTAAGGGTGTCTACGAGAGACAGGAAAATGTGGTCACTACATTCAAGGCTTCGATGAATGGACAAAAAGAAGTTGAAACAAGCAGAATTGAATGGAATGAAGCTAATAATAAAGAATTAATAGAACATATGGGAAACGACCTCTACGATAAATTAACTGAAGATTTAGAGTTATTAGATGGTGCAAGTGCAGAATTTAATCTAAGTGAGGTACAGGCAGGAGATTTGACACCAGTATTTTTTGGTTCAGCACTTACTAATTTTGGTGTAGAGAATTTCTTACAACATTTCCTAAAGATGACAACCTCTCCACTTCCAAGAAAATCAAATATTGGAGAGATTGATCCGTTCAGACCTGATTTCTCGGCATTTGTATTCAAGATTCAGGCAAATATGAATAAGGCGCATAGAGATAGAATTGCATTTATGAGAATTACTTCAGGTAAATTCGAAGCAGGTATGGAAGTTAATCATGTGCAAGGTGGAAGAAAGGTAAAACTTTCACAACCACAACAGATGATGGCTCAGGAGAGACATATTGTGGAAGAAGCATATGCAGGCGATATTATAGGTGTATTTGACCCAGGTATATTTTCGATAGGTGACACACTATGTTCTTCGAATGATAAATTCGAATTCGAAGGAATACCTACATTTGCACCCGAACATTTCGCAAGAGTAAGACAGGTTGATACTATGAAGAGAAAACAGTTCGTCAAAGGTATTAACCAGATTGCACAGGAAGGTGCTATACAGATATTTCAGGAGTTTAATACCGGAATGGAAGAGATTATAGTCGGAGTAGTTGGTGTGTTGCAGTTCGAGGTATTACAATACAGACTTGAGAACGAATATAATGTTGAGATTAAACTTGAAAGACTTCCATATGAACATATCAGATGGGTAGTAAGTAAGGATATTGATTTAAATCAGATATCAGGAACTTCAGATATGAAGAAGATAAAAGATCTTAAGGATAATCCGCTTCTGTTATTTGTAAATGCATGGAGTCCTAATATGGTATTAGAAAGAAATCCGGGACTTGAACTTTCTGAATTTGGTAGAAATTAACTAAAAAAACTTGCTAAAAATATGAATTTTTTATTGAAAATTTTCATAAAATAAAGTATACTAAATTCAACGATTTAGTTAGTATATATTTCCTGGAATGCACGATAACTTCTGTTTTTTTGAACCTACATTTTTGAACAGGGACTCTTATATCTTTAGTCGGATGTGAAGCCTCCTTTGAGTGGACCACAGAAGCCTGAATGCGGAAACCCACCTAGCTTTGCTAGGAATCAAAACTGCAGGAGCCGACATTTTGGGGTATATATGAAATTAAGGCAGCACCAATGGTGCTGCTTTTTTCATACTTACCAGGAAATTTCGTTAAAATTGTCCTGGTAAGTAAAAAATGCTCCGCGAGGATCGCACTGCGGCGGAGCAGAAAATGTTGCTATAGCAACTCGCCGCAGGCGGAGAATGTCGCAAGCGACATTCTTTATTTATTTTCAATTCAATTATTTAGTGGTAAATTTATATTATATTTTAAATGTATGGAAATATTACTTCAGTATTGTATATAGATAAATTATATTATTGACAGAAGATTTTATGTAATAATGGAAATGGACTACTCATAAGATTAAAAAGCAGATAGCTATATGAATAAACGAAGGGAATGGTTAAAACAATGTTGAAGAAGAAAAGCAGGATTTTAATTTCTGTGTTATGTATAACAGGGATTATTTTGTCGTTAATTTATATAGCTTTTTTTATGAATAAGAAAGAAAATAACATAAAAGAGTATGTAATTATAGAAGAGGGAATTGAATCGATTAATTCAATGTATGGAGAAGAGATTATTAAGCGTGGTAATTATAAGAACGGAGATGATTATATAAGCATAGATGATGTAGAGAATATGTTAGAAACACTTGGTTTAGAGGATGTTAAAAACGTTATCAGAGTTAAGTTAGGTAAAGCTGATAAAATAAGCAGGGAAAACTGGTATGAGATATTAGGATTTGTCAGCAATGCAAATGGAATGAAAAAAATATGTGATACTAAAGAAATTAATATTTATAGTATTGATAAAGAGAATAAAAATATTATCTCCGATGCCGGAAGTTATGTGTATAATCTTGCACTGGATAATCTGGATGATAAATGTATTGAAGCAATGGTTCGTGATAACCAGATTATATTTATTAAAAAGGTGGTCAATGAGGTGAGTTTTAATAATCTGTTAATCATTGGCAGTGAGAAAGATAATATTACGGTCAGATTAAATGGTATTGAGCGTACATTTGCAGTAAAGGGATTAAAAGAAAAATTAGAAGGCATTATGTGCGACTTAGTTGTAAGAAATAATAAAATTATGAAAATGAGTCTCAAAAGGGACAGTATAAGTGGAAAAGTGCAGGCAATAAGTGAAAATGGTATAGAAGTAGAGGGTTTTGGTAATGTTGTATTAGATGAAAAATACAGAGTATATTCTTCGTATGATTCTTATAAAGAACAGGAAATTGAAAATGTAAGAGTTGGAGATGGGAACCTGAGATTTATAGTTGCAAATAAGAAAATCTGTGGAATATTTATGGATAGTATACCTAGTGCTGATAATATAAGAGTTCTTATTAAGACTACAGGTTATACCGCTTTAACACATGATTATGTAACTGTAAGCAGCAAGAGTCCGTTTTATGTGACTTATTTTGAAAATGATGGTTCAGATACTCCTAGAGAGAAGAAAGATTTATATAATTCAGGAGATTCTATTACATTTAATTGCGATAATGATAAGTTAAAAGTTGGAAGAATAAAGATAACAGCGCAGGATGAAAATGGTAAAATTATGCTTAATTCGGTTAGTCGTAATGGCAATAATCCTGAATACAGAGGAACAATTGAGCTGGGTTTGAATGACGGTAAAATAGTTGTGATTAATGAATTATCATTAGAACAATATCTGTATGCTGTTGTTCCAAGTGAGATGCCTTCCTCATATGGTATTGAAGCATTAAAAGTTCAGGCTGTATGTGCAAGAAGCTATGCGGTAAGTCATATGAATAACGGCGCATTAAGTGCATATGGCGCACAAGTAAATGACAGTACAGATTATCAGGTATATAATGTCACACCTGAAAATGAGAATTCGATATCAGCAGTTAAAGCTACATACGGTCAGGTATTAATGTATAATGGTGAAATAGCAAATACATATTTCTTTGCAACCTCTTGTGGAAGTACAACAGACTCTACAGTATGGGGAGGAAGTCCGCTTCCATATATCAAAGGTAAATTATTGTGTGACGATGACAATAACATTGATTTATCTGATAACAATACATTTAATGAATTTATCAAAACAGAATATGATACTTATGATAAAGGAAGTTCATGGTATAGATGGAATATTACAATGACACAGGAGCAGTTATCAGACAGTATTAATGGAAATATAGCAAAGATATATAATAACTATCCTGATAATGTCCTTACCTGGACGTCTGAGGGGTTTGTAAGCAGGAAACTTACTAATATAGGGGAAGTTACGGATATATATGTAGAAAAACGTGGTATAGGTGGAACGATAGAGGAATTAATTATTAAGGGAACAACGGCTGTAGTTAAGATAATAAAACAGACATCCATAAGAAATCTTATAAGTCCTAATGGAATAGCAATTAATAAAGCAGATGGAACATCAGTTGATACATTTAATGCTTTGCCAAGTGCTTATTTTACAGTAGAAAAAAATGGCAATAGTTATACTTTCTATGGTGGTGGATATGGGCATGGTGCGGGAATGAGCCAGACGGCTGTAAAAAGCATGATAGATAAGGGAATGAATTACGAAGAAATACTCAAATTCTTCTATGACAATGTGAATATAGAATTTATTTATGATAATAAATAGTTTTATGGTAACTAAGAAATTGCATGAACAAATTTCGGAGCGTCTCTTTGCGACAAATTGTTTAGAAAAGAAGAAAAGTACGAAAAATCATTGACATATCATACAAAAATAATATATAATCATTTTTGGTGAAAAAATGAAAACATTTTCCTCGAATATCATTTTAGAAAAATGATGGGAAAAGCAAGCGTAAAGTTTTGCAGGAATTATTTTGAACAAGGTAATTTTGAAATTACCATATTGATTGAATTTATAATTCAAATTTTATAAGTTGATGCCAGTGATGGCATTGAGTTGGTGACTTGATAACCAATTGGATAGACAGTTGCACTATGTGCACATCACACTTGTGAAAAATCAATAAGAGTAGTAAAAGTAATTTCTTGCTATATAGACTCTAAACGCTATATTGAATAAATAAATATGAATTAATTTTGTGAAATTCAAAAATAAATAAACCAATTAGTAAATGTAATCAAGTGTCTGTGCTGAAAGTGTGCATACACTTGATTTTTGTTTAATAAGAAAATTAGAATTATGCAAAATGGATTTATCCTTTTGCCACTTGACAGGAGAAGAAGATGAATGACAAATTAAAATTATATGGTTTTAATAATCTGACTAAATCATTAAGCTTTAATATATATGATGTCTGTTATGCTAAAACAGAAAGAGAGCAAAAAGACTATATTTCATATATCGATGAACAGTATAATTCTGAACGTCTGGTTAAGATACTATGTAATATTACAGAGATGATAGGTGCACATATCCTGAATGTGTCTAAACAGGATTATGAACCACAGGGAGCAAGCGTTACAATACTTTTAGCAGAAGAGCAGATGTTGAAGGCCAGAAGTGGCGATATGAGTAGGGAGATTATCACTAAGGGAGATACTACAGTAGCACATTTGGATAAAAGCCATGTTACAGTACATACATATCCTGAATATCATCCTGAGACGAGTATTGCAACATTCAGAGTAGATATTGATGTGGCAACGTGTGGAGAGATAACACCATTATCTACGCTTGATTATCTGATTGGCAGCTTTGATTCAGACATTATAACCATGGATTATAAGGTGAGAGGTTTTACAAGAGATGTCAATGGTAAAAAGTTATTCATAGACCACAAGATTACATCAATACAGGATTATATAAACAGTACAACATTGAAGAAATATGATGCAATAGACGTAAATATGTATCAGTCTAATATTTTTCATACGAAAATGCTTATTAAAGAGATTGATTTACAAAATTACCTGTTTAATACAGATGTGTATGAATTATCACCAAAAGAGAGATTAGAGATAACTAACAGTCTTAGAAGAGAAATGATAGAAATATTTAGTGGAAGTAATATTTTCTAGATAATCCCATAGATGAAATGGAGACAGAAATGAAACTTGAACAGAACAGAATGCCATTATATGAGGCATTGAACAGATTTAAAAGAGAAAGAATAGTACCATTTGATGTACCAGGACATAAACATGGAAAAGCTAATAAAGAGCTAACAGATTTTCTGGGTGAAAAATGTATGTCAGTAGATGTGAATTCAATGAAGCCTTTAGATAACCTGTGCCATCCGGTATCAGTAATTAAAGAAGCAGAAGAGCTGGCAGCAGATGCATTCGGAGCAGAACATGCATTTTTCATGGTTGGGGGAACGACTTCAGCAGTACAGACAATGATACTTGCAACATGTAAAGAGGGCGATAAGATAATAATGCCAAGAAATGTGCATAGAAGTGCCATAAATGCATTAATACTAAGCGGAGCAATACCTGTATATGTTAATCCTGAGTCAGATAAAAGATTAGGAATTGCTCTAGGAATGTCTATATCAGAAGTTGAAAAAGCCATATTGGCAAATCCTGATGCAAAAGCAGTAATGGTTAATAATCCGACATATTATGGAATTTGTTCGGATATAAAGAGAATTACTGAACTTGCACATGCACATGGAATGAAAGTGTTAGCTGATGAGGCACATGGAACACATTTCTATTTTGATGAAAGCCTTCCTATGTCTGCGATGGAGGCGGGAGCTGATATGGCATCAGTTAGTATGCATAAATCAGGTGGAAGTCTTACACAGAGTTCAATATTGTTAGTTGGCAAAAAAATTAATCATAACTATGTGAGACAGGTTATAAATCTTACACAGACAACAAGTGGAAGTTATCTGTTATTATCGAGTCTTGATATGTCACGCAAGAATCTGGCATTAAATGGCAGGGAGACATTTGAAAAGGTGAGAAGTCTTGCAAAATATGCAAGAGACGAGATAAATAAGATAGGTGACTATTATGCGTATTGCAGAGAAATAATTAATGGAGATTCAATATATGATTTCGATGTTACAAAATTATCGGTTAATACATTTGACGTTGGACTTGCAGGTATAGAAGTATATGATTTGTTAAGAGATGAGTACGACATACAGATTGAATTTGGTGATATCGGAAATATTTTAGCCTATATTTCAGTAGGTGACAGGGAAAGAGAAATAGAAAGATTAGTAAGTGCATTAGCAGAAATAAGACGAAGATTTAAAAAAGAAAGGACAGGAATGTTCGACCACGAATATATCAATCCGACAGTTGTGATGTCGCCTAAAAAGGCTTTCTATGCTGACAAAGAGTCATTGCCAGTTAAAGAGACAATAGGAAGAATCTGCAGTGAATTTGTAATGTGTTATCCGCCGGGAATACCGATTTTAGCACCGGGAGAAATGATAACAGAAGAAATACTTACATATATATCATATGCAAAGGAAAAAGGCTGTTTTATGACAGGACCTGAAAGTATGGATATAACAAGATTAAATGTTGTAAAGGAGGAGAAGTAATCAGATGGAATTATGGTTTACTGAAAAACATACATCAGATGTTAATTTTTCAATTAAAGTTAACAGACAATTATTTAGTGCACAGAGTGATTATCAGAGAATAGATGTATTTGATTCAAAGGAATTTGGAAGATTTCTGACTCTTGACGGATATATGATGCTTACTGAAAAAGACGAATTTATATATCATGAGATGATTGTACATGTACCAATGGCGGTTCATCCTAATGTAAAGAAGGTATTAGTTATAGGCGCAGGAGATGGTGGTGTAATAAGAGAATTATGCAGATATTCAGCAATTGAACACATAGATATGGTTGAAATAGATGAACTTGTCGTAGAAGTGTGTAAAAAATATCTTCCGCTTACAGCATGCAGCTTAGATGATGAAAGAGTCCATATTATATATCAGGATGGTCTTAAATACGTGCGCAACCACGAAAATGAATATGATTTAATAATTGTAGATTCTACGGACCCGTTTGGACCAGGCGAAGGACTTTTTACCAAGGAATTCTATGGTAATTGCTATAAAGCACTTAAAGAAGATGGTATAATAGTTAATCAGCATGAAAGTCCATTCTATAGTGAAGATGCACTGGCTATGCAAAGAGCACATAAGCGTATAGTTGAAAGTTTTAAGATAAGTAAGGTATATCAGGCACATATTCCTACATATCCGTCAGGACATTGGTTATTTGGATTTTCATCTAAGAAATATCATCCGACCAAGGACTTTAGCGGTGCTAAATGGGATATGTTAGGTATACAGACAAGTTATTATAATACCAGACTTCATGTTGGTGCATTTGCACTTCCTAATTATGTAGAGGAGCTGTTAAGAGATGTGGAATAGAAATATTGAAAACTTTATTGGTTGTGAATCTGATTTTGAAAATGCGGATATTGTTATATTTGGTGCTCCATTTGATTCGACAACATCATACAGACCTGGTACACGTTTTGCAAGTAAGACAATAAGAAGTGAGTCATATGGAATTGAGACATATAGTCCATATCAGGACAGAGATTTAGAGGATATTAAGGTATTCGATGGCGGGGATATAGAACTGCCATTTGGCAATCCGAGAAAAGCTCTTGATATGATTGGTGAAAAGACTGCTTTAATTCTTGAAAATGGAAAGATACCATGTATGATCGGTGGAGAACATTTAGTGACATTAGGTGCATTTGAAAAGGTTTATGAAAAATATCCTAATGTAAGGGTGATCCATTTCGATGCCCATACAGACCTGAGAGATGAGTATTTAGGTGAAAATCTTTCACATGCTTCAGTTATCAGAAGGATATGGGACCTTGTAGGAGATGACAGAATATATCAGTTCGGTATAAGAAGTGGTGAAAGAAATGAATTCTATTGGGCAAAAGAACATACAACACTTAATAAGTTCAATTTTGACAGATTAGAAGATGCTATAAGAGAATGTAAAGGTTATCCGGTATATTTTACTATCGATTTAGATGTGTTAGATCCATCAATATTTCCTGGAACAGGAACTCCGGAAGCTGGAGGCGTTACATTCCTAGAACTTCTCAGTGCGATTATAAAAGTATCAGAATTAAATATTGTAGGAATGGACGTTAATGAACTGGCACCTAATTTAGATACTTCAGGAGTATCTACAGCGGTTGCATGCAAGATTATAAGAGAATTATTACTTTCCATAAGAAAAAATTAATGTAAGAAAGGTTAAAATGGTGAATCAGAATGGGTAAAGCTTTAATAATAGGTTGTGGTGGAGTTGCAGGAGTTGCAATCCATAAATGCTGTCAGAACAGTGAAGTATTTGAAGAAATAATGATTGCAAGCAGAACAAAGAGTAAATGTGATAAATTAAAAGAAGAATTAAAAGATAAGACAAAAACAATTATACATACAGCAAAGGTTGATGCAGATAGTGTAGATGAATTAATTGAACTTATTAATGGATTTAAGCCTGATGTTGTATTGAATCTTGCTCTTCCTTATCAGGATTTAACAATAATGGATGCGTGTCTTGCAACTAAGACACATTATGTAGATACAGCTAATTATGAACCTCTTGACACAGCAAAGTTTGAATATAAATGGCAGTGGGCATATCGTGAGAAATTCAAGGAAGCAGGAATAACAGCACTCTTAGGAAGTGGTTTTGATCCGGGAGTAACAGGTGTATTCAGTGCATATGCCTTAAAACATGAATTTGATGAAATTAATTATATAGATATACTGGATTGTAATGGCGGCGATCATGGCTATCCTTTTGCTACAAATTTTAATCCTGAGATTAATATAAGAGAAGTTTCGGCAAATGGAAGTTATTGGGAAGATGGAAAGTGGGTTGAAACTAAGCCGATGGAAATAAAAAGAGAGTATAATTTTAAAGGTGTAGGTAAAAAAGATATGTATCTTTTACATCATGAGGAATTAGAATCACTTGGAATAAATATACCGGGAATTAAGAGAATCAGATTCTTTATGACGTTTGGACAGAGCTATCTTACACATCTTAAATGTTTAGAAAATGTTGGAATGACATCAATTGAACCTATAGAATTTGAAGGAAAACAAATTGTACCATTACAATTTCTAAAGGCGGTATTACCTGATCCTGCAAGTTTAGGTCCAAGAACAGTTGGAAAGACTAATATAGGATGTATATTCAGAGGCAAGAAAGATGGCAAAGATAAGACATATTATCTGTATAATATTTGTGACCATCAGGAATGCTATAAAGAGGTTGGTTCACAGGCAATCAGTTATACAACAGGTGTTCCTGCAATGATTGGTGCAATGCTTGTAATGACAGGTGTGTGGAAAGGTCCTGGTGTATTTAATATCGAGGAATTTGATCCTGATCCATTTATGGAAGCACTTAATAAGTTTGGACTTCCTTGGGAAGAAGATTTTAATCCAGTATTAGTAGATTAATCAGAAATAGATGTAGAAATTATTGCAGAACAGAATTCAATGTTTTGCGATAATTTCTACAATATGATAAGTTTGCAAAATGGAGAGTTTTATGGAAGATAATTTTGAAATATATAAATTAAGTATTAGACAGGCACTTTCTATATGTGAAAAATATGAAGGAAACGGATATTTATTTGATAAAGGAGAATTGCAGGAATATTTTCAGGATGACTTACTGCGCATGGGATATTTACTTGCGACTATGGATGGTGTTTTGTGCTACAGAGAGAAGAAAATTCTATGTTCTACATTCGACATTATTGAAAATGAAGAGCTTCTTAGAAAATATTACTGGGAAGATGTCTGTCTTAAAAATAATTTTTTGACAAAGATTCCAAAATCAATACTATATGTGCTTAGTGAAGAAAGAAAAATCATGAAGAAATCAATGAATATTTTTCTTAAGGATACAAGAATTCTATACAAAGCATTAAAACAGTTCGGATATGGTGTAATAAGTAGTAATACAATACAGTTTCCATACCAGATGATGGCATTTGAAGATATGTTAAGAAATATTCTCAATCTTATTCTGAATGCAGAAGATATGGATATATATTTTGATGAAGTAGAAATTGATAAAACAGAATCTAATTTCAATAAGGTAATGTTAAGCAGAGGCGATTATACTGATAAATCACAAAATTTCTATGCACGTGCAAATATGAGAGATGAAAATGCGTATTATAATCCTTATTCCGGAGATAAAAGTTTTACCGGATATTATGATTTAAAAGGCAGCTCAAAAAGTGAAAGTGTGAATATCAATTTTAGTATAAAAAGAGATTATTCAATGAGTGGCTCTGTTAAAGAAATGTATGAAAATAAAGTACCTGAATCATTAAGAAATAATCCTGATTATCATAGATATGTAGACGGAAATATGGAACCTTCAGCTAATATCAAGGCTTTACTTGATGATATAGATTCAATGATTGGTTTAGACGGAGTGAAGAAAGAGATTCACAGTCTTGTAAACATTTTACAGGTGCAGAAGATAAGAAAAGAAAGAGGCTTAAAATATCCTGTAATGAGCAATCATCTTGTATTCATAGGTAATCCGGGAACAGGTAAGACAACGGTTGCAAGAAAAATCGGTCAGATATATAAATGCCTTGGATTGCTAGAAAAGGGTGATTTAACAGAAACAGACCGTTCAGGACTCGTTGCAGGCTATATGGGACAGACTGCCGAAAAGGTTCAGGAAGTCGTTGAGAAAGCTATGGGTGGTATACTGTTTATTGATGAAGCATATGCACTTACAAGTTATGAGAATAATGGCGGAGATTTTGGACAAGAGGCAGTTGATACATTGCTTAAACTGATGGAGGATAACAGAGACAGACTGATTGTAATTGTTGCGGGTTATCCTGAGCCTATGGAGAAATTTTTAGACTCCAATCCGGGACTTCGTTCAAGATTTAACAAATATATACAGTTTGAAGACTATTCGGTTAGTCAGTTAGTTGATATATTTATTGAAATGTGTACATCTCAGGACTTTATAATAGGAGAGGGTGTTAAAGAAGAGCTTGCCCTTAAAGTTGGTGTTATGGTTGCTAATGCAGGCGAAAATTTTGCTAACGCAAGAGAAATACGAAATTATTTTGAAAATGTTGTTGCAAAACAGGCAGAGAGACTTATGAAGAAGTCATATGATGAAATAAATGGTGATGCATTGCTTACAATTGAAAAGGAAGATTTATAATGAAGTATACGTATGATAATATTCCTACTCCATGCTTTGTGGTGGAGGAAGATTTGTTAGAGAAAAATCTGAAAATCTTAAGAAATGTTATGGATAGAACAGGTTGTCATATTCTGTTAGCACAGAAATGTTTTTCAATGTTTTATACATATCCGCTGATTGGTAAATATTTATCAGGGACAACAGCAAGTGGACTATACGAAGCCAGACTTGGTAAAGAATATATGGGCGGTGAAACACACGTATATTCAGCCGCTTACAGAGATGATGAGATAGATGAAATCTTAGAAATCTGTGACCATATAGTATTTAATTCCCAGTCACAATGGAGCAGATATAAGGAAAAGGCAATTAAGGCAGGCAAGAAGTACGGCCTTAGAATTAATCCTGAATATTCAACACAGGAGGGTCATGAGATATATGATCCATGTGCTAAATATTCGAGAATGGGAATAACATTAGATAATTTTAAGAAAGCTGATTTAGATGGAATATCAGGCTTACATTTTCATACATTATGTGAGCAGAATTCAGATGATTTACTTAAAACTCTTGAAATAATCGAAGAAAAATTCGGATATGCATTGTATGATATGGAATGGATTAATTTCGGTGGCGGACATCATATAACAAGAGAAGATTATGATATCGAAACATTGATAAAATGCATAATTCATATGAAAGAGAAATATAATCTTGAAGTGTATATTGAACCTGGAGAAGCGGTTGCACTCAATGCAGGCTATCTTGTTACAACTGTTTTAGACATTATTGAAAATGAAAGAAACATTGCAATTTTAGATACTTCAGCAGCCTGCCATATGCCTGATGTCTTAGAAATGCCATATACACCATTAATATGTGACAAAACCTGCGATAATAATGGTATCAGATACAGACTTGGAGGTCCTACATGTCTTGCCGGAGATATAATTGGCGATTATTATTTTAATGAGCCGTTGAAAGTCGGAGACAGGCTTAAATTCTGTGATATGGCAATTTATTCTATGGTTAAAACTAATACATTTAATGGAATGAAGCTTCCATCAATTGCATATGAAAAAGACGGAGAGATACAAATTATAAAAGAATTTGGTTATGATGACTTCAAAATGAGATTATCATAACAGGTTGTTGTCAGTACGGAATTCTTTAATTATTCTGCAAGGCATTTTAGAAAGAATTATGACTCTGTCACTGATTGATAAAGCCTCATCAATATTAGAAGATATAAAAATAGCACTTTTGTGTTCTAAATGAATAAGATTAATAATATCTGTTCTGATAGCTGAACGGGCTTCACTGTTAAATGAGGTAAAAGGCTCATCTAAAAGAAGTAAATCAGGCTCAGAAGCAAGAACTTTGATAAGAGCAGCTTTTTTATCACAGCATTTGCAGGAATTAATGTTTGAACATTTTTCAGAAAAAGATGAATTGATTTCAGGGTGTTTATAGAGGGTTGGTGGATTATTATAGTATTTCGAGAAATTACGGTAGATATTATGCCATTGGAATAAATCGCCATTCTGAACCATATATCCGATATGGGTTTTATTGCAGCTTATATATCCGCAGGTTGGATTGGTAAGACCGCAGATTATAGAAAGTATGGTGCTTTTACCACATTTTTCAGGACCGATTATAGATATAATTTCACCAGGAAATACTTCTAATGAGAGGCTGTCAATTATTGTTGTCTGTTCTGAAGCTGACATATACGAAAATGAAATATTATTTAATTTAAGAATTGGTTTCATCGAATGACCTCCACATTTTACATTATAGATATTATATGTATTATAATAGATGTCAGGCGTGTGGGAGTGCAATGTACGAAACAGTTAGCAGGGTAGCTTGTGACATCAATATCATATTATATAGTATGTCAAAAAGCTTATAATGTGATTGATTTAAAAGGTGTATTAGGGTATAATTATAACATTATGCAAGTCATACAAGAAGATAGTGATAAAATTATAAGAAAAAACAATGGGGGAAAATTCTTTGGAAGATAAAAAAACTAATTTAGAGAAAATGTTAGAATGTATAGATAAAGAGCATATATATATTCAGACACATAACTTTCCAGATCCAGATGCTATTGCAAGTGCATTCGGGCTTCAGGTATTATTAGAGAAGAATGGAATAAGAAGTACAATATGTTATCAGGGAAGGATTGATAAATATAGTACAAAGAAGATGATAGAAAGTTTAGAAATCGATATAAAGCATTCAAGTGAAGTTAAGGATATTACGAAAGAAGACGAGATTATTTTAGTTGATTCGCAGGCTGGTAATGCTAATCTTAAGAATTTAGAAGGTCATATTACTATGTGTATAGACCACCATCCATCATTTGGGATGGCTGATTATAAGTTCTGTGATATAAGACCTAGAGTAGGTGCGTGTGCATCTATTATAGCGGCATATTTTATATCTAATAATATAAAGATTGACAGAAATGTTGCAACAGCGCTTATGTTTGGGATTAAGGTGGATACTGCTAACTTATCAAGAGGTGTATCGGATCTTGACCTCAATATGTTCTATTCACTATACAATCTGTGTGATATTGATTTAATTAATTCATTAGAGACGAGTACGTTGCAATTTGAGGATTTGACAGCTTATGCCAATGCAATTAAGAGTATAAAGGTATATGACAATATAAGCTTTGCGAATACAGGAAATCATTGCCCTGAACCATTAATAGCATCAATATCTGACTTTATGTTACTTATTGCAGGCGTCAATCTGTGCGTAGTATATTCAATTAAGGTTGACGGAATCAAAATCTCTGTAAGAAGTGATGTATCATCATTTGATGCGGGACAATTGACTAATGATGCCTTATTAGGAATTGGAAGTGGTGGTGGACATCCATCTATGGCAGGAGGTTTTGTACCATTTACAGAATCTCATGAAAAAGTAGATGAATTAATTGAACATATTGAGAATAATTTTATAGATACTGTCATCAGATATGAGAAATATAATATGAGAACAGTTAAATAGTTTATATAAATAAATACCGGCCTTTTAATCTAAGACTTTGAAATCTTACGTTTAAAGGTCGGTATTTTTATATATTTCATACAATAGAAAGCTTCCGATGGGATTCGAACCCACGACCCACGCATTACGAATGCGTTGCTCTACCAACTGAGCCACAGAAGCAATGTGATTAGCACACTCCTTATATTATATAAAAAAAATGAAAAATATTCAATATAAAATTTAAAAAGTAGTTGCATTTTGAAAAAAATGTGGTATAGTATACATACGTCGCAAACAGTTGTACGTGATAGACGGACAGAAACAATAGCGATAATAAATTTACATTTAAAATATATGAGGTGAAAATATGAGTCAGAAATTAAGAGTCGGAATTTTAGGTGCAACAGGTATGGTAGGACAGAGATTTATCTCACTCCTTGAGAATCACCCTTGGTTTGAAGTAGTTACAGTAGCAGCAAGTCCACGTTCAGCAGGAAAGACATATGAAGAAGCTGTAGGAGGACGTTGGAAAATGGATACTCCAATGCCGGAAGCAGTTAAGAAATTAGTAGTATTAAATGTTAATGAAGTTGAAAAAGTTGCTGCAACAGTAGATTTCGTATTTAGTGCAGTAGATATGACTAAAGATGAGATTAAAGCTATTGAAGAAGCATACGCTAAGACAGAAACACCTGTTGTATCAAACAACAGTGCACATAGATGGACACCTGATGTGCCAATGGTAGTTCCAGAAATTAATCCTGAACATTTCAAAGTTATAGAGTCACAGAAGAAACGTCTTGGAACAACAAGAGGTTTCGTAGCAGTAAAACCTAACTGCTCAATCCAGAGTTATGCTCCTGTACTTACAGCATGGAAAGAATTTGAGCCATACGAAGTAGTAGCTACTACATATCAGGCTATTTCAGGTGCAGGTAAGACATTTAAAGACTGGCCAGAGATGGAGGGTAACATTATTCCATTTATCGGTGGCGAAGAAGAAAAGAGTGAGCAGGAACCATTAAGATTATGGGGCAAAGTAGAAGATGGAGTAATCAAGAAAGCGCAATCTCCTGTTATCACAACACAGTGTATAAGAGTACCTGTTCTTAACGGACATACAGCAGCAGTATTTGTTAAGTTCAAGAAGAAACCAACTAAAGAGCAGTTAATCGAGAAATTAGTTACATTTAGTGGTGTTCCACAGGAATTAGAACTTCCAAGTGCTCCAAAGCAGTTTATCCAGTATCTTGAAGAAGATAATCGTCCACAGGTTTCATTAGATGTTAATTATGAAAATGGTATGGGCGTTTCAGTAGGACGTTTAAGAGAAGATACAGTTTATGATTATAAATTCGTTGGATTATCTCATAATACAGTAAGAGGTGCAGCAGGTGGTGCAGTACTTTGTGCTGAATTACTTAAAGCTCAGGGATATATTCAGGCAAAATAATTAGTATATTATATATTTATATAGTAAGAAAATAACGTATGAATTACAGCCGGTTTTTTGGTGAATTTAATTACCAGAAAGCCGGCTGTTTGTATTTTGACTTCATTTAGATAAAATGGTATAATATGGAATATTAACAGAGGATAAAGTAGAATTTTAAATAATAATTAACATATGATAATCAGATTTTGGAATAATATATATGTGCAATAGCAAGAGCACTTGCATCGGACAATAATATTATACTGGCGGATGAACAAACAGGAGCATTAGACAGTAAAACAGGCGAAGAGATTATGAATGTGTTGAAACAACTCAATGGTATGGGGAAAACAGTCATAATTGTTACACATAATATGGATATTGCAAAACAAACTGACAGAATATTAGAAATGGAAGATGGCAGAATCAGAGATATAGATTTAGAACAGGTAACAAAATAATCCTAATGTAAAATATAATAAATATTTTAGAATATATTGCTAACTTTTTAGAATTATTGTGATATAATAAAAAGAGGATTGCGATATTTAACGGAAAATATATTGATAAAGAATATATTAATAATTATATTTAATAAATGTAATATATCATTATTAATTAACAGATATTAATGATTAATATTAATCTAATCATTAATATAGAAAGGTTAGATATTGCATAGATTTGATTGAGAAAGGCATGGTCAGATTATGAGTTTTAAAGAGATTAGTGCAAATGATATAAAAGATAATGCATTTGATATGATAGGTAAGAAATGGATGTTAGTAACAGCCTCTGATGGAGAAAAGGTTAATTCTATGACAGCATCATGGGGTGGTGTCGGCATAATGTGGGGCAAACCAGTGGCATTTGTATTCATAAGACCACAGAGATATACTAAAGAATTTGTTGATAAGGCAGGTACTTTATCGCTTACTTTCTTTGATGAGTCATATAGAAAGATGTTAAATTATATGGGAACTACTTCAGGAAGAGATGAAGATAAAATCGCTAAGGCAGGACTTACAACATGTTTTAGTGATAAGACACCATATTTTGAAGAAGCTGAAACAGCATTAATAGTTAAGAAATTGTATGCACAGGAAATGAGCAGTGATTATCTTGTGGATAAGAATATTGATACAAGATGGTATCCTGAAAATGATTATCATACTATGTATATATGCGAGATAGAAAAAGTTTTAGTTAAATAGAATTACGGGGTGGTTATAAAATGGATTCAAGATACGGGATGCTTAAAGACGTAGGTATTGACATTATTGAATTAACTGATAATATGGGATTTGATGATAAAATGATAGAATATGTCTTTAAGGCTTTTCTGAAAGATGAAAATTTTGAAAAGTTATGTAAGAGTATAGAATGTAAAGATTACGAAACAGCATTTTTTGCGGCACACACTTTAAAAGGTGTGCTTTCTAATCTTGCTATAAAAAATTTACAATTAATTTGCAGTGATATTGTTGAAAAATTAAGACATAAGGACTATGATAACATAGATTGCGAATTTAAAGAATTTTGTAATATGTATAATGAAATACGTGATACGATAATGGAGGTATATGATGAATAAAAAGAAACCTTTAATAGGTTTGCTCGGTGCTTCGGTATTAGCTGGAGGTGCATATGCATTTGTTAGAAATATCTATGGAGGAAGTAAATTTTTAGACAGTTATGTTGATAAAGTCAGTAAAATAGATGTCAATTCTACATTTGAGTTAGAAGAGGACGGATATTATGCGATTCGTAAGACAGATAATAAGCCATTCAGAGTATTGCAGTTAACAGATATTCATATTGGTGGAGGATATCTGTCAAGACACGAAGATATGCAGGCTTTAAGAATTGTTCAAAGAGCAATTGCAAGTACGAAGCCTGATTTGATAGTGGTTACAGGTGATATAGCCTGTGCTAAAGCACATATCTCTCTTTCAAGAAATAACCTGAACTGTTTCAGAATATTGACAAATTTATTAGAGAATATAGGAATTCCTTATGCGATTACATTCGGTAATCATGATGCAGACGGAAGATGCATCTATAAGAGAAGAGAGCTTGCTGACTATGTGTCAAAGAGAGAACATTCCTTAATGGTTGAGACAGAGAAAACAGAGGGTATAACAGGTTTTTCAAATTATCTTGTTAAGCTTAGAAATAAAAATGGAAAACTTAATTCAGTTATCTATATGCTTGATTCTAATGAATATATTAAGGTTGAGCAGAAAAAAACTTATGATTATATCCATAAGGACCAGGTAGAATGGTATGCAAGTGAGACTATAAGAATTAACAGTGAAGAGGGCAGAAATGTTCCGTCGCATTTATTCTTCCATATTCCACTTAGAGAGTACAATGATGCATGGAACGCGGTAATCAATGCGGATAAATCGGCAGAGTATTATTATGGAAGCAGAGACGAGGCAATAAGTTGTTCGAAATCAGATTCAGAGTTGTTTGATAAAGTGCTTGAATTAGATTCCACTAAGGGAATATTCTGTGGTCACGACCATCTTAATGATTTCTCTGTAAGCTACAAAGGTATAAGATTGACATATGGACAGGGAATTGATTGTCTGTTATATGCTAAGAATTTATCAGAACATAAGGGTGCAACATTATTAAAGATTCATAAAAATGGAGATTTTGAGATTAAAGGAAAGAAGCATAGGTGAGATAAATGTTATATTACATATTAGGAATACTTGCTGTGATAGTTGTACATTTGATAACTTTCTTGAAATGTTATGAGAATGGTATCAAAGTGAACTGGTTACATATGTGTATGTCAGCAGGTTTTTCATGTTATATGGTGTATATTGTTGAATATTTACATAATAATGTAATTGAGAATGGAATAGGGCTGGCCAAACTAACGGTGATGTTTATACCGGCAGGAATATTTATGCCTATAATCTACAAGAGATTCAAATATTTTCTTATGAATATATTATATGTATTATGCGTGGGTGGATTAATTAGTGTACTTCAATATATTAATTGCAATAAATTTAATCCGTTAAATAATGTTTTTGAATTATTTGGTGTATTAATCGGCTTTATTTTCACTATGATTATTAATGAGATTTCACCGGAATTTCGAAAGAAATGTATAATAAAGAAGAGAAATAAACAAATCAGATATTTATCGTTTGAAGCTGAAACACTGGCATTATTGGTATTTGTATTATTCTTTGCAGGTGCAATAGTAGAGCGTATATCAGGCAGAGATATAGAGAAACAAAAGGGTGCCGTTGTATATGAACATGAAGATGAATATAAAGATATCTACTATGCTGATAAGGACAAGTATGACAGATATGATGCATATGCTAAGTTACATCCGGATATGAAATTAGAAGATGTAGTATGGAGAGTAGATGCGAATTTAGACCAGAAATTTTATGATGAGGCATATACAACAAAGGCAGATGCGAACACTAAATCACCACTCCTTATTAATAAATTCAACAGGGTATCTGAAGATTATAAGCCTGAAGAATTAGTAAGCATAGAGGGTGATTATGTAGCAACACCGGAGACGACTAAAGCCTATCATGAGCTTATTAATGCTTTAGAAGACCTTGGAATGAAGATATATGTTGTGTCTTCTTATAGAAGTGTTGAATATCAGAGAAATCTTCATGATTATTATCTTAAAAGTGACACTCCGGAAGAAGTGGATACTTATAGCTCAAGAGCAGGATACAGTGAACATCACACAGGACGAGCATTGGATATAAGTCAGGTAAGAGGTAACCTCAATGCCTTTGAGGGAAGCGATGAAGCTGCCTGGGTATATGAAAATGCATATAAATATGGTTTTATTGTCAGATATATGGATAATGAAATTGATGTGACGGGATATATTTTCGAACCTTGGCATATCACATATGTTGGAAAAGAAATTGCACAGACTATGCATGATGAGAAAATTACTACTTTAGAGGAATATGTTGTCAAATATGTTGACCATAAAAAGCCATAAAGCATATAGACATTCTATAATATAAATGTTATAATTTTTATTCAACTATGGAGGAAAAAATGAAATTATCTGATTTTAACTATGATTTGCCGAAAGAACTTATAGCTCAGGATCCGCTTAGTAACAGAGAATCATCAAGACTTATGTTATTAAATAAGGAGACTGGTGAAATAGAACATAAAATATTTAGTGATATTATTGATTATCTCAATCCGGGAGATTGTTTAGTCATTAACGATACAAAGGTTATACCTGCAAGATTAATTGGTACTAAGATAGGAACAGATGCACATATAGAAGTTCTTCTGTTAAAGAGAAGAGAGAATGATATATGGGAAGTGCTTGTTAAACCGGGTAAGAAAGCAAGACCAGGCTGCAAGATTTCATTTGGTGACGGACTATTAACAGGTGAGATAATTGATGTTGTGGAAGAGGGCAACAGACTAATTAAGTTTACATATGACGGAATTTTTGAAGAGATTCTGGATAGATTAGGAGAGATGCCACTCCCACCATATATTACACATAAGCTTCAGGATAAGAACCGATATCAGACAGTTTATGCTAAACATGAAGGCTCAGCAGCTGCTCCGACAGCAGGATTACATTTTACAGAGGGTCTGCTAAAGAGAATTGAGGACAAGGGAATACAGATTGTCAGAGTTACACTTCATGTCGGACTTGGAACATTCAGACCTGTAAAGGTTGACAATGTATTAGAACATCATATGCATTCAGAATTCTTCATTGTAGAGAAAGAAGCAGCAGACAGAATAAATGAAGCAAGAAAGAATGGTGGCAGAATAATTGCAGTAGGAACTACAAGCTGTAGAACTCTAGAGTCGGCAGCAGATGAGAATGGAGTTATCCATCCAATGAGTAAAGAGACAGATATATTTATATATCCGGGATATAAGTTCAAGGCAATTGACGCATTGATTACTAATTTTCATCTGCCTGAATCGACATTACTTATGTTAGTATCAGCATTAGCAGGCAGAGAAAATATTATGAATGCTTATAATGAAGCTGTAAAAGAAAAATACAGATTCTTTAGTTTCGGTGATGCTATGTTTATCTCATAGTAATTACTGAGTTATATTTTGTCAGAAAGTATATAAATGGGTTCTGGCAAGGAGGATCAAGTTGAATGAAAATATGTTATGAGGAGAAATGCTTTTAGAGGTATTCATTCAATTAAAATTTACCTGATTAGTTTCGGGGAAAATAAAAGCATAGTGAGTTTATGACACAGGAAAGAAGAAGAGCTAACAGAATGGACATCAATGCATGTATTAAGTTAAGCTCTGTAAGAAACAAAGGAAATTTAGATGGTTTAAAGAATGATGCATTTGAAGTAGAAGTTGTTAATTTATCTAAAGACGGACTGGCATTCAAAAGTTCTGAGAAATTAGAGTTAAATACTTATTATGATACAACTGTTTTATTATGGACAAAAGAGAAATTCCAGACAGTTATAGAGATAGTAAGAATGGAAAACTATGGTGAAGAACAGACATTATATGGCTGTAGATTTATCGGCATAATGCCATCAGACCAGTTAAAGATTCAGATTTATGAAATGGTAAGTGAAATGGAAGACTAGGTTCATAATTATAATATCTATAATGCGATGCAATAAAAAAGTATTTCTACTAAATTGAATCATAAGATGAGGATGATTCGGTGATAGTAGAAATACTTTTTTCTTAATTAAATATTTATAGAACGTATACTTCGCACATACATAATAGAATTAAATTATCTGTATTAAGCAAATTTGCATATATAAATATTGAAACGTTTGTAAGAATTACTAATTTGTGAATATCCATTTTTCGGCCCTTTTGATTATTTATGTTCATTCAAGGTCCCTACACTTAAACCGATGTGTTCGTCTATGCCACACACTTGAATTATGACGTATCGTGTGAGAGTAAATGCCGTCAGATGCAAAAGGTCGGTGCAGTAAATTACCGTTCAAGCGAAGCGCGTTTGATTTACTGCACCGTAATAACCTCTGCAGATGGCGGCATTTACTCTCACTAGATTAAGAAATATGAAAGTGTGTGTCATAGACGTACATCTCGGTTTAACTGTATGTCCGTTGAATGTACACAAAATTAGAGCCGAAAAAAGATATCTCACAAATTTACGCAATTCTTACAAGGTGTTTCGATATTTATATATCAAATTTGCTTTAACAGATGAATATAAATTACATATGTATGTGCGAAGTATGCGTATATAAATATTTAATTAACGAATATAAGTTTTATAGTTATAATTCTTTAATTTGCAATCTGCCTTATCAAGAGCTTCTTTACTATAAAATTCAATTTTAAGAACTCCGTCCTCAAATTCACGATTATGAATAATTCCAATATTTTTAATACTTATATCATTCTGTGCAAGGATTGTTGCAATGATTGAAATTGCACCTGATTCATCGATGATATCGCAATATAAAGTATATTCTTTAGTAATTGGACCACGTCTGTTATCAGAGAATGAATTTCTGTATTCGCGGCTTTCATGGAATAAATCATATATATATTCAGAATTACCTGAATTAATTGCATTTTTAATATCGCTAAGTGAAGTAATGTATTTATCTATTAATGTTACGATATTAGCACTGTTTGTTGAACAAATCTGCTGCCACATCTCAGGAGAAGATGAAGCTATTCTTGTAATATCTTTAAAGCCTCCTGCAGCAAGCAGCTTCATTGTTTCATCTTCTGAATCGTTATGCTTAACCAGATTAACAAGGCTTGCTGCAATCAGGTGGGGAACATGGCTTATTGCTGCAACAGCGTAATCATGTTCTTTATAATTAAGTACGATTGGAATTGCACCTATAGATTCAACTAATTCGTAGAATTCAGATATCTTGTCTTCAGGTGTTTCGTCAGTTGGTGTGATTGGATAGTAAGCATTTTCAAGCAAATATCCTGAAGCATTATCATAGCCTGTTTTCTCAGAGCCGGCCATAGGATGTCCACCTATGAATTGACGGTTTAAATGTCTGTCAGCAATTGCAACGTGAATATTTGTTTTAACACTTCCAACATCTGTAATTATGCAGTTTTCATTTATAATATCTTTTAGAATATCCAGATATGTAATATTATGCTCTACAGGAGTGCAGAGAAAGATATAGTCGCAATCTGAAAAGGATTCGTCAACTTTATCCGTAACTGAGTCGGCTGTACCATCATTAAGTGCAGTAAGCCTCGCATTTTCACTTCTGTTATATGCAAGTATTTTATGATTAGGGTGAACTCTTTTGATGGATTTAGCAATTGACCCACCGATAAGTCCAAGTCCTATAAATCCTAATTTTAAATCTCTCATCTTAAGAACCATGCCTTCCTGATACTTAGTAGCTGATTAGTCCGACTATATAACATATAAATCAGACTTCAAACATTAGTTCATTTTGTATATAAATAATACAGTAAAAATCTCTATAAATATCGTATGATATTATAACAATTTGTAAAAGTAATGTCAATTTATCTTGAAAATAACAATAGAAGCTAGTAGAATATATTCGAAATAAGGAATAGGATGTCAAAACATCTTAATTGAAAAAAAGCATTTGGAATGGAGACAGAATGAAAAATACTATTAATAGTGCTGCAGAAATAGTTGAAATGAGATATGAGGATTCAGCAATTGATAAAAGAATACTTCGTGGAATAAAGGAAATGGGTTTCGAACTTATGACACCTATACAGGCACAGGCTATTCCTTTATTGTTAGAAGGCTATGATATTATCGGACAGGCACAGACGGGTACAGGTAAAACAGCCGCTTTTGGTATTCCGCTTATTCAGAATATCGACCCGGAAGACAAACATATACAGGCAATCGTTTTATGTCCTACAAGAGAATTAGCTATACAGGCGGCAGAGGAATTAAGAAAATTAGCTAAATTTACACATGGAATAAAGGTACTTCCTATCTATGGAGGTCAGGATATTAATACACAGATAAGGTCACTTAAAACAGGAGTCCAGATAATAGTTGGTACACCGGGAAGGGTTATGGACCATATGAGACGTCATACTTTAAAGATGAATAATTTAAAGACTATGGTGTTAGATGAAGCAGATGAAATGCTTAATATGGGCTTTAGAGAGGATATAGAAACAATATTAAAGGGGATACCAAAAGAGCATCAGACAGCATTATTTTCAGCTACGATGCCAAAAGCTATAATGGATATAACTGATAAATATCAAAAAGACGCCAAGTTAATTAAGATTACACGTAAAGAGATAACAGTTCCTCTCGTTAAACAGTATTATTATGAAGTAAATGGTAAGAGCAAGGCTGACGTTGTATGCCGGTTATTAGATTATTATAATCCTAAGAGAACAATGATTTTCTGCAATACAAAGCGTATGGTAGATGAGCTTGCAGAAAAATTAAAGGGACGTGGATATTTTGCAGACGGACTTCATGGCGATATGTCACAGAGACAGAGAGATATGGTTATGAATCGTTTTAGAAATAATAAGACAGACATACTCATTGCGACAGATGTGGCAGCGAGAGGTATAGACGTAGATGATATAGAAGCTGTATTTAATTATGATGTACCGCAGGATATTGAATATTATGTTCATAGAATAGGAAGAACCGGAAGAGCAGGAAGAAAAGGCAGATCCTTTACATTAGTTGTCGGTAAAGAAATCTATAAATTACGTGAAATAGAGAAATCATGTAAGACAAAGATTAAATTACGAAGTATCCCATCAGTAAATGATGTAAATGAGATAAAAGCACAGAAATGTCTAAATGATGCAATAGATGTCTTACAGAATAAGGATATAAGTAAAGCACTTAAATATGTTGAACAGAAAATCAATGATGATGATATAACAGCACTTGAATTAGCAGCGGCTTTCTTGCGACTTAATATGGGAGAAGAAGCTAAAGAAATTGAGAAAGTGGAATACAAGACTTCAGGCAAAGGACGTTTTTCAAAGAGAGCATATAATAACTCTGATAAATCTTCAGGCTCAAGAAAGAATGGTAAATCTAATAAATTATCAGCACAGAATAAATCAGATAAAAAGAAGAAAAATGGCAGTCACAGTAAATCTGGTAAAAATGATAAGTCTGGAAGAACAGATAAAAACAATGCATCCCATCTTCGCGATAAAGTTGCCCGAAAATGAGGATTAATATAAAAATTAATATCGTCAGATGCAAAAGGCAGGTATAGTAAAACAACATTCAAGTAAAACACGTGTGAACTACTGCACCATAATAACATTGATTCCTCTGGCACAACGTGCGGGAGGAATCACAAGCTAAATTTCAGAGTTGCCTCTGCGATGGATGCTAGTTGTGGTGCCTGCGACACAACTAGCTGTGTGTAAAATCAGATATCAATCTGTATTGAATCAGGATTAACAGGCTTGCACATCATAGAATAATTAGTATGGTAAATAACGAAGCCCGGTGCGGCACCGTTAACACGTTTTAAGTTCTTTTTCTGTGTGTAGTCTATTTCGACTTTTTCCTGATTGCGTGATTTTGAATAATACGCAGCTAAACCACCTGCTAATTCATATATGTTATCAGGTAAATCAGGGTTTTCTGATTTAACGATTACATGTGAACCGGGTACACCTTTGGTATGGAACCACCAGTCATTACCGGAAGCGATTTTAAATGTAACTTCTTCGTTTTGAAAATTATTTTTACCAATATATATATCATAACCCTCAGGTAATCTAAGATGAATTGGTTTGTTTGTGAATTTTGCTTTTTTATCAGAGGATTTTCTCTTAATATATCCATATTCAATTAACTCTTCACGTAGGGCTTTCAGGTCGTTTTCATCGGTTGCTATATCAAGTGATGTAGAGATTGATTCAAGGTGTTCAATTTCATTTTTAGTATCAATTACAATTTTTGAAAGTGCTTCATAAGTACGTTTGAGTTTACTGTATTTATCAAAATATTTTTTAGCATTTTCAAGTGCAGATAAATCAGGATTAAGAGGAATGGTTATCTCGGTATTATCGTAATAATTCAAACAGGTTAATTTCTTAGAACCCTCTTCTAAACCGTAACCATATGCAGTAAGTAATTCGCCATATACCTTATATTTATCACGCTTTTTAGTGTCATCTAACTGCTTTAACTGTAAGTCGTATTTTTTAGATTCTTTGGAAAGTGCAGTAGTTACCACTTGTCTTAAATCAGAAGAACGTTTTCTTATACGTGTGATTAAATCTTTCTCAGCATAATATTTTTCAAGAACCTCACTTATAGATGAGAAATATTTTGCATTGGAATTCTTATAAACCGAAAGAGGAAGAGCACTAAATTCCAAAGGCGCATCATCCTTATAATATATTACGGGTTTAAAATCAGAATTAATCACATCTGACATATAATTAGTGAAAATATTATATAAATGATATATTTCTGTATCATTTAGTGTGTTTGCAGGAATAGATGAATCTAAGCTTGCAAGATTAATAATATCCTCACTGACAATAGGACTTATACCCGTAATTGTCATATAGATTGCTTTAGAAATTGGCAATGCCTTACTTCGTATTGCTTTATCAAAATTGTTAAATTCAAGTTCAAGAGGGTTCAATTTCATATCAGACATTGGAATAAAATATTCCCGTCCCGGTAAAACCTCTCTGACAGAACTCATTTGTGCATTAATATGCTTAATACTGTCAATTATGTGATTATTATCATCGCAAAAGATAATGTTACTATGTTTGCCCATTAATTCAATGATTAGGACTTTTTTACATAAATCACCCATTTCGTTCAGGTGCTCAATCTCTAAATTAATTACGCGCTCAAGTCCGGGCTGATATATTCGTGTAATTCGTCCGTTGCTTATATGTTTTCTTAACAACATGCAAAAACTTGGAGCGGTCAGAGGAGAGGGCTTATTTAAGCTTGTTAAATACATAAGAGGCAAAGACGCACCTGCTGAAATCTGTAATCTGTATTGCTCTTTATTATTTTTTATTGTAAGAATTAATTCATCTTTTTCCGGCTGGGCAATTTTGAAAATTCTTCCGTTAATAAGTGTTTTATTTAATTCGGCAACAACTGCCGAAACTGTAATTCCATCAAAAGCCATAACATTCCTCATTTCTGAGCGACTTGCCTAGAAGAGGCGATGAGAAATTCGCAAAGGCAATTTCTCATCTGCCGTAAAAGCTATTTGCTTTCGCTCATAAACAAATAGCTGTGTAAAAAAGTGTATAATAAATTTGAAATGTTTTCAAGGGGTAGTACAAAAGAATTATGTTTGTCATTATTTTTTGGATTTATCTGATATGCCTTAAGCAAACCTTGACGTTGTTTTTGAAATGTTTTATAATAAAATTTAGCTTATTATTTCTAAAATACAATGTATTTTTAGAGTATGGCCTGATATGAGAACAGAATGAAAATGTAAATGATTGGAGAAGAACATGGTTAAGAGTATGACAGGCTTTGGAAGAAGCGAATTGTCTGAAAATAATAGAAAACTTACTATAGAAATGAAATCAGTTAACCACAGATATCTCGATGTTAATATAAAATTACCTAAGAAATTTAATTTCTATGAGGCGTATTTGAGAAATCTGTTAAAACAGTATATTGAACGTGGAAAGGTCGATATATTTGTAACATATGAGGATAACTCAGAGAGTAGCGAGACACTTTGTTATAATGGAGCACTTGCTAAGGAATATGCGAAATATATCGAGCAGATGGGCAGAGAATTAAAGATTGAGAATGATATAACGACTTCTGCACTTATTAAATGTCAGGATATCTTCGTTATGCAGGAGCAAAGCATTGCTGAAGAAGAATTAGAAAAAATGCTTAATAGAGTATTCTGTGAGGCAGCAAAGAATTTTGTTAAGACCAGAGAGACAGAGGGTGAGAATCTTAAGACAGACATACTTGCCAAACTAGATGAAATGTCTAAATATGTTGAGTTTATAGAGGAACGTTCACCTAAGATTATTGCAGAATATAGAGAAAAATTAGAAACTAAAATCAAAGAATTACTAGACAACAGTCAGATTGATGACAGCAGAATAGTTACTGAAGTTACGATTTTTGCTGACAAGATATGTGTTGATGAAGAGATAGTCAGACTTAAGAGCCATATAGATGGAATGAAGAAATCTCTTATAGATGGTGGTGCAATAGGAAGAAAGTTGGATTTTGTGGCTCAGGAGATGAACAGAGAAGCTAATACCATTCTTTCTAAGACAACAGATTTAGAAATTACAGATATTGGAATAGAACTTAAAACATCAATTGAAAAAATACGTGAACAGATACAAAATATAGAGTAATATATGTTGACTATTTTCAAAAAAATATATAGAATAGGGTGATGAATTTGCATAAGATGCTTAATATAGGATATGGAAATGTTGTGAATTCAAAGAAAGTAGTTGCAGTTGTCAGCCCTGACTCGGCACCTGTTAAAAGGCTGATTCAGAATTCCAAGGACGAGGGCATAGCTATAGATGCTACACAGGGAAGAAAGACAAAATCTGTTATTATTACTGACAGTAACTATATTATATTGTCGGCATTGGTGCCTGATACGATAGCAGGACGATTTAATGAAAGTATAATTCAGGGAAAGGAAGATAATAATGAAGAATAAAGGCATACTTACTATTATTTCAGGTTTCTCGGGCGTAGGTAAAGGTACACTTGTTAAAATGCTTCTTGAGAAATATGATAATTATGCACTTTCTATATCAGCAACTACCAGAGAACCACGAGTTGGTGAACAGGACGGTGTGAATTACTTTTTCATAACTAAAGATGAGTTTGAGAAGAAAATTGATAACAAAGAATTACTTGAATATGCACAATATGTTGGTAATTATTATGGAACACCCAGAAGATACGTTGAAGAACAGCTTAATAATGGCAAAGATGTTCTGTTAGAAATTGAGATTCAGGGTGCTATGCAGATTAAAGAGATAATGCCTGATGCAATGACTATATTTGTAATGCCACCTGATGCTAAGACGTTAAAAGAGCGTTTAGTAGGAAGAGGCACTGAGAGTATGGAAGTTATAGACGAAAGACTTAAAAGAGCTGTTGTTGAGTCTCAAGGCATTGAGAAATATGATAATATTTTAGTAAATGATGATTTAGAAGAAAGTGTTAAAGAGTTGCATTCAATTATTCAGGCGAGCCATAACAGTTCGTTTAGAAATATAGATTTTATAAAAGAGATAAGAGAAGATATAAAGGTCTTTTCGGAAGGAGAATAAAATATGTTACACCCATCTTACACAGATTTAATGGAAGTTGTTAATAGCGAGGTAGAACCAGGAGAACAGCCAGTAGTACAGAGCAGATATTCGATTGTAATGGCTACTTCAAAAAGAGCAAGACAGATTATTGCAGGAGATGAACCATTAGTAAATGGTTGTGGAAAGAAACCTCTTTCAATTGCAGTTGAGGAACTTTATAAATCAAAAATCAGAATAACAGGTGACGAAGAAGAGGAAATTTAATTATTTATGAGTAATGATAGCAATAAGATGAAGATTTTGTTTATATCTTTAGGCTGCGATAAGAATCTTGTGGATTCAGAGGAGATGTTAGGGTTGCTTAATCGTGAACATTTTGAATTCACAGATGATGAAAGTGAGGCTGATGTAATAGTTATTAATACCTGCTGCTTTGTAAATGATGCAAAAGAGGAAAGTGTTAATACTATCTTACAGATGGCTGAGTATCGTAAAAGTGGCAGTTGCAAGGCACTAATTGTTACAGGTTGTCTGGCCCAGAGGTATAAGACAGAAATTTCAGATGAAATACCTGAGGTAGATGCGATTCTTGGAACAAGTTCATATGATAAGATTGTAGATGCGGTAAAGAGTACAATTTGTGGAGAAAAATTTGAAAAATTTAATCCATTAGATGAACTTATTGTAGAAGAAAGCGAAAGAGTCGTTACTACAGGAGGTCATTATGCATATATTAAGATTGCAGAAGGCTGTAATAAATGTTGCACGTATTGTATTATTCCAAAGATAAGAGGAAGATACAGAAGTGTACCAGAGGAAGACATCCTTAAAACGGCAGAGAAACTTGTTGAAAATGGTGCAAAGGAACTTATACTTGTTGCACAGGAGACAACACTTTATGGTGTTGATTTATATGGCAGAAAGACGTTGCCTGATTTGCTTAAAAAGATTTGTAAGATTCCGGGACTTATATGGGTAAGAATTTTATATTGTTATCCTGAAGAGATTACTGATGAACTTATAGAGGTTATGAAGAATGAACCTAAAGTCTGTCATTATATTGATATGCCAATCCAGCATGCAAGTGACAAGATCCTGAAAGCAATGGGACGACGTACAAACAGAGTAGAATTAACTGAGAGAATATTAAAAATTAGAAAAGAGATTCCTGATATTGTTCTTAGAACAACATTAATTTCAGGCTTTCCGGGTGAGACAGAAGAAGATCATGAAGAGATGCTTGATTTTGTTGATGAGATGGAATTTGAACGCTTAGGTGTATTTGCATATTCGCCTGAGGAAGATACGGCAGCAGCCGAGATGCCTGATCAGATAGATGAAGATATTAAGATTAAGAGAAGAAATGAAATTATGGAATTACAGCAGGAGATTGCATTTGAGAACGCTGAGGACATGATAGGCAGAGAATTGCTTGTTATGATAGAGGGAAAAGTTGTTGATGAAAATGCATATGTAGGAAGAACATATATGGATTGTCCTAATGTTGATGGAAATATCTTTATTACGACTGATGAGGAACTGATTACAGGTGACTTTGTAAAAGTTAAAGTAACAGGCGCAGCAGAATATGACCTCATTGGCGAGATTATATAATTAATTAAAAAAATATACGGAAAGGTAGAATAATGAGATGAATTTACCTAATAAATTAACGATGTTCAGAGTCTTTATGATTCCATTTTTTGTTATATTTATGTTAGTGAATGTGACAGGTGAATATGATAAATATATTGCTGTTGCCATATTCATTATTGCAAGTCTTACAGATATGTTAGACGGAAAAATTGCCAGAAAATATAATCTGGTAACTAATTTTGGAAAGTTTATGGATCCATTAGCAGATAAATTGTTAGTTTGTTCGGCACTTATCTGTTTAATCGGTGATAAATTACAGGCATGGATTGTGATTGTAATTATCAGCAGAGAACTGATTATCAGTGGTTTCAGAACAATTGCAGCAGATAATGGAGTAGTTATAGCAGCAAGCTGGTGGGGAAAATATAAGACAACATCGCAGATGCTTATGATAATAATTATGATTGTGAATCTTAATTATAGCTGGTATGGAATATTAGAATATGTATTTATATATCTGTCACTTGTTCTTACAATTATCTCACTTGTAGATTATCTTGTTAAGAATAGACAGGTGCTTGTAGATGGAAGCACAGGTAAATAAATGATGGAAGAGAAAATTGTAAGATTTCTTAATGAACATAATATGATGATAACAACTGTGGAGTCATGTACAGGCGGACTTATAGCAGCAAGGCTTGTAAATGTATCAGGTGCATCGAATGTGTTTAGCGAAGGATATGTTACGTATTCAGAAGATGCAAAGACTAAAATGGTAGGTGTTAATCCTGAAACTATAAAAAAATACAACGTGGTAAGTGAAGAGGTCGCATATGAGATGGCATCAGGTGGTGCTAAAACCGCAAATGCAGATGTGGCTGTATCAGTTACCGGAGTTGCAGGACCACTTGGAGGAACGAAAGATATTCCAGTTGGAACGGTATGCATAGGTGTATATTATAAAAACAAAGTTATAACAGAAAAGTTCCTGTTTAATGGAGATAGATTACAGGTTAGGAACCAGGCTGTGGATAAGGCATTAGAAATGGTCTGGAATGAATTTAACAATAGATAAGATAATATAAATGATAATAAATTATATATAATAAAATTTTGAATAATATTTTCGGCTCAATATAGTGTATCTTAAATGTACATACACCATATTGAGCCGAAAATATTTTATATTATATGGATTAAGATATGTTTTATACTTCAAATGTGATACAAAGGATATGCCTGCTAAAAAAAATCACAAAATAAAAAGTTAAATTACATATTGACAAAAAATAATAATTATCATATATTATATGTAAAATAATCCATGGAATATAGATAAAAATAAGTTGACAAATATTAGTTAATATTATATTATATTTAAAGACGAACATTAGTTCGATTAGACGGAGGTATTATTTATGGATAACAGTGAAAAACTAAAAGCATTGGAATCAGCAATTTCACAGATAGAGAAACAGCATGGTAAAGGTTCGGTTATGAAGTTAGGAGATCCTAAGTCAACCATGAATATAGAGACAGTACCTACAGGTTCATTAAGTCTTGACCTTGCACTTGGTCTTGGTGGTGTTCCTAAGGGAAGAATTATTGAGGTATATGGACCTGAATCAAGTGGTAAGACAACAGTTGCATTACATATGATAGCAGAAGTCCAGAAGAGGGGTGGAATTGCAGGCTTCATAGATGCTGAACATGCACTTGACCCGGTTTATGCTAAAGCTATTGGAGTTGATGTGGATAATTTATATATATCACAACCGGATTTTGGTGAGCAGGCATTAGAGATTGCAGAGACATTTGTTCGTTCAGGTGCTGTTGATATTGTAATTGTCGACTCGGTTGCAGCACTTGTACCTAAGGCAGAAATTGATGGTGATATGGGCGATTCCCACATCGGATTACAGGCACGACTTATGTCTCAGGCACTTAGAAAATTAACGGCAGTTATAAGCAAGTCTAATTGTATTGTGGTATTTATTAACCAGTTAAGAGAGAAAGTTGGTGTAATGTTTGGTAATCCGGAGACAACAACTGGCGGTAGAGCATTAAAATTCTATGCATCAATAAGATTAGATGTAAGAAGAATTGAGACATTAAAGCAGGGTGGAGAAATAGTTGGAAACAGAGCAAAAGTTAAAGTTGTTAAGAATAAAGTTGCACCACCATTTAAGGAAGCTGAATTCGATATTATGTTTGGTAAAGGAATCTCAAAAGAGGGTGATATACTTGATCTTGCAGCTAACTGTGGAATAGTTTCTAAGAGTGGAGCATGGTATGCATACAATGGTGATAAGATTGGCCAGGGTAGAGAGAATGCTAAACTTACTTTACTTAATAATCCTGAATTAATGGAAGAGATTGAGAAAGCGGTAAGAGAAAAATATGCGTTAAATTCCAGTGGAGATACTGAGAAAGATAATGATTCTAAGGAAACAGACGAATCAGAAGAATAAATATGATTGTAACAGATATTGTCAGAACAGATAAGAAGAAAAGTTTAATATACATTGATTACGAGAAAGCATTTTCACTATATAATAGTGAGATTAAGAGATTGGGTATTGAAACGGATAAAGAGCTTGATAGCACTTCGTATAATGAGATTATGAATGATATTCTACCTGAAAGATGCAGGGAACGTGCAGTATATATATTAAAAGATTCAGACAAATCAGAATTTATATTGCGGGATAAACTGTCTAAGGGCGGTTATCCCGCAATTATAATAGATAAAGTAATAGCTGATTTTAAGGAATATAACTATATAGATGATGAAAGATATGTGAAAAATTACGTCAAATATAACATTTCAGCAAAGAGTAAGTCTAGAATTATTAATGAATTATATGCAAAGGGAATTTGCAAAACTTTAATTAGCAGAGCATTTGATGAGTATGAAGACGAGGATATTAATGAAGTCCAGTATGAATTGGTCAAGAAAGAATTTCTAAAGAAAAGATATGACTTTCTTGTAGATGATAAGAATCTGCTTAATAAAATTATAGTTGCATTAATGCGTAAAGGATTTAAATACGATGATATAATGCAAGTTTATTATGAGCTTAAGAGAGAAAACTGATTATCAGAAAATTATACAAAAAACAATTGAGATTTTTCTTCTTTTATATCAAAATGCATATGAAAATGTGAACTTTACTTGACATAATTCTAAAAACAGTATAAAATTTATATGTTGTGATTGTACAATGAAAACTAAATAAGGAGGTGCTCCTGTGAATACACCTACAATAATAGCAATTAGTGTAGTTGCTACCTTATGTATTGTTTTTCCGGCAGCTTGGTTTTTAGCAGTTGCCCATCGCAAGAAGTCATATGAAGCGAAAATTGGCAGTGCTGAAGAAAAATCAAGAGAGATAATAGATGAAGCTTTAAAGACAGCAGAAACTACTAAAAGAGAAGCAGTATTAGAAGCTAAGGAAGAGTCAATAAAGACTAAGAATGAGCTTGAAAAGGAAAGCAAAGAGCGCAGAGCTGAGATTCAACGTTATGAGAAACGTGTACTTTCTAAGGAAGAAGCTTTAGACAAAAAAGCTGAACAGATGGAAAGAAAAGAGGGTTCTCTTGCAAAACGTGAAGAAGAATTGGCTAAGATGCGTGAAGATGTCGCTAAATTAAATGAACAGCGTGTACAGGAATTAGAAAGAATCTCTGGTTTAACCTCCGAACAAGCAAAAGAATATTTGTTAAAAACTGTTGAAGAAGAAGTGAAAATTGATACTGCTAAGATGGTTAAAGAACTTGAAAGCAGAGCAAAAGAAGAAGCAAGCAAAAAGGCAAAGGAATATGTTGTTACAGCTATTCAGAAGTGTGCAGCAGACCATGTTGCAGAAACAACAATATCCGTAGTTCAACTCCCTAACGATGAAATGAAGGGCAGAATTATAGGTAGAGAGGGTAGAAATATCAGAACTCTTGAAACTATGACAGGCGTAGATTTAATTATTGATGATACTCCTGAAGCAGTTATTCTTTCAGCATTTGATCCAATAAGACGTGAAGTTGCACGTATTGCTTTGGAGAAACTTATTGTTGATGGAAGAATTCACCCAGCTAGAATTGAGGAGATGGTTGAGAAAGCTCAAAAAGAAGTAGAAACAATGATGCGTGAAGAAGGCGAAGCCGCAACATTGGAAGTTGGTGTTCATGGTATTCATCCGGAATTAGTTAAATTATTAGGAAAGATGAAATTTAGAACAAGTTATGGACAAAATGCACTTAAACATTCAATCGAAGTTGCACAGTTATCTGGATTGTTAGCAGCAGAGATTGGTGTAGATGTTAGAATGGCAAAGAGAGCTGGTTTATTACATGATATAGGTAAATCGGTTGACCATGAAATGGAAGGTTCACATATCCAGATTGGTGTTGACTTATGTAGAAAATATAAGGAATCTCCAGTTGTCATCAATGCAGTCGAAGCTCATCATGGTGATGTTGAGGCTGAATCATTGATTGCATGTATTGTTCAGGCAGCTGACACTATTTCAGCAGCTAGACCAGGTGCTAGAAGAGAGACATTAGAAACATATACCAACAGATTAAAACAATTAGAAGATATAACCAATTCCTTTAAAGGTGTTGAAAAATCTTTTGCAATTCAGGCAGGTAGAGAGATTCGAGTTATGGTTGTCCCAGAACAGGTTAGCGATGCGGACATGATACTTTTAGCGAGAGATTTGTCTAAGCAAATCGAGCAGGAATTAGAGTATCCAGGCCAGATAAAAGTTAGTGTAATCAGAGAAAGCAGAGTAATTGATTACGCGAAATAAAGGATTATGATAAAAAAGTCAGGTTTATATAATAATCAAATTATATGAATCTGGCTTTTTAATTATATAGAATTGGATTGTGGAATAAAATATCATAACTGATATTCTTATATATATTAAAAATATATGTTGATATGTAATTTTGGTATATCATTTTTGTAGTTTTAATATATAAATATAATATGCTGCTCAGAAACAATAAGTATTGCAAAATGCAGACTATTATATTAAAATAGTTTAGAAAATACAGATCGGGGCGAAAAAAGCAGAAATATATTTATTGATTTTGCCGGACGTTCCCAAAATGGAGGATTAAAATGAAGTCGTATAGTGAATTAACTAGAGATGAATTATTAACAATTAAAGATGAACTTGAGAAAGAGTACAAAGAGGCTGCATCTAAAGGGTTAAAGTTAGATATGTCAAGAGGTAAACCAGCAGCTAAACAGCTCGATTTATCAAGAGATATGTTAGATGTTGTAAACAGTTCTTCAGATTTGAAATGTGAAGATGGCGTAGATGTAAGAAATTATGGTATCTTAGATGGTATATCAGAAGCTAAGAAGATAATGGCTGACATATTAGGTGTATCTTCAGATAATGTTATAGTATTTGGTAATGCAAGTTTAAATATAATGTATGATATGGTATCACGTGCAATGCTTTTTGGAATTCTTGGTAGCACACCATGGAGTAAATTGGATAAAGTTAAATTTTTATGTCCTGTACCGGGATATGACAGACATTTTGCAATTACAGAGTTATTTGGTGTAGAGATGATTAACATACCAATGAAAGCTGATGGCCCTGATATGGACTTAGTTGAAAAATATGTGAATAATGATGAAAGTGTTAAAGGTATATGGTGTGTTCCTAAATACTCTAATCCACAGGGCATAACATATTCTGATGAAGTTGTTAAGAGATTTGCAGCACTTAAACCAGCAGCTAAAGATTTTAGAATTTTCTGGGATAATGCCTATGCAATTCATGATTTATATGAAGACGATAAAGATGAATTATTAGAGATATTTGCAGAATGTAAAAAAAATGGCAATGAAGATATGGTATATGAATTCTGTTCTACATCAAAAGTTACATTTGCAGGTGGTGGTATTTCAGCACTTGCTGCTTCAAAATCTAACATTGATGATGTTAAGAGAACAATGACAATACAGACAATTGGACATGATAAGGTTAATCAGTTAAGACATGCCAGATATTTTAAAGATATAAATGGTGTATATGACCATATGAAGAAACATGCAGCAATCTTAAGACCAAAATTCGAAGCAGTAATTAATGAATTTGAAAAAGAATTATCAGGACTTGGAATAGCTTCATGGGTAAAACCAAAGGGCGGGTACTTCATTTCATTTGAGACAATGCAGGGATGTGCAAAAGCTGTTGTAGCTAAATGTAAAGAAGCAGGAGTTACACTTACAGGAGCAGGTGCAACATATCCATATAAGAAAGATCCTAATGATAGCAATATAAGAATTGCTCCATCATTACCTACAGAAGAAGAATTAAAACAGGCAACAGAACTATTCATATTATGTGTTAAATTAGTAAGTGTTGATAAATTATTAGAAACAGCATAACAGGTGCGGAAAAGAGGAAGTCATGAAAATAGGTTTTATTGGAATGGGTAACATGGGATATGCTATGTTAAAAGGAATATTACAGGTATTTCCTAAGAATGATATTATATTTACAGATGTAAATAAAGAACGTTGTATGACAGTAAGCGAGGAAACAGGTATAGAATATGCCGAGTCGAATGCTGAATGTGCAAATAAGTCAAAATATGTTATTTTAGCAGTAAAACCCCAATATTACAATCAGGTCCTTAAGAATATCGAAAATGTTATAAGACCTGACCATGTTGTGATTTCTATTGCTCCTGGAATAACTATTGATACACTTAAGAATGCCCTGGGTTTTGATAAAAGAATTGTTCGTGCGATGCCAAACACACCTGCATTATTAGGTAATGGAATGACAGGAATCTGCTATGATGATAGATTATTTGACTTTAATGAAAGAGATGTTATTGGTAAAATATTCTCATCATTTGGAAGATATATAAAAGTAGAAGAACGTCAGATGAGCGCTGTTGTATGTGTGAGTGGAAGTTCACCAGCATATGTATATATGTTTATTGAAGCATTAGCTGATGGTGCTGTAAAATATGGTTTACCAAGAGATGTGGCTTATGAAATGGCTGCACAGGCTGTTATGGGTTCAGCTAAAATGGTATTAGAAACAAAAGAACATCCTGGTAAATTAAAAGATCAAGTATGTTCACCTGGTGGAACAACAATTGCCGGAGTATCAGCACTTGAGGAATATGGTTTTAGAAACTCTATTATTAAAGCAACAGATGAGTGTTATAAGAAGTCAGAGGGTATAAAATAATATGGAAAAGTATAACAGAGTCAAAAGGGAACTTGTGCATAAAGGTACAATTATAAATATGTACAAGGATTATATAGAAGTTCCTAATGGAAATCATGTAGAATGGGACTTTATAGGACATAATGGCGCGGCGGCTGTTATTCCGATAACTGACGATGGCAAGATTCTTCTTGTTAAGCAATGGAGAAATGCATTAGACAGATTTACAATTGAATTGCCGGCAGGAGGACTTGAAAATATAGATGAGCCAATGATAGAATGCGCGGCAAGAGAATTAGAAGAAGAAACAGGCTATAAATCAGATGATTTAGAGTTTTTGTTATCTCTTAGGACAACAGTTGCGTTTTGCAATGAGCGAATAGATGTGTTTGTTGCAAGAAATCTTATAAAAACTCATCAGCATTTAGATGAAGATGAGAATATAGAGATACAGGAATATGGTATAGACGAACTGCTTAAGATGATTAGAAAAGGTGAAATGCAGGACTCAAAAACTGTATCAGCAATATTAGCATATAAGATTTTCTGCTTATAATTTATAACTAGAAAAGTATATATATTTCTGAATTTGAGATGATATATAATTTTGAATCTGAAATATGTATATTTAAGATAGTAATAAGATATACAGATTATGTATTAAAAATAGTAATATATTAAATATAGAAAAGCATATATTCATTTAGGAACTTATCCAAAATTTTAATGTTTTGAGAAAGAGGGTGAATGAGATATGCTTTTTTCTTATAGAAAAACACATATATTTTTACTAATGAGTATGTTATTGGGCGTGATATGTGGAACAGTTTTATTCAATCGTCTTGATGATATTAATAGAAATAATCTAGTTATTTATTATAATTATATTGTAGGCAGAATGAATTTCAGAAAAATATGTGAGACAGATTATTTTGTCTATGTATTATTAAATAGGACAAAGGAAATTATCTTTCTGATAGTTCTAGGACTCACAAGCTACAGAGTATTGTTTCATTCGGCTTTTTTATGGTATTTCGGGATGAAAAACAGTATTTTAATAGGATTGTTTACTGTAGCAAAAGGAAGTACCGGTGTGTTGTGGTATCTACTGTTTACGCAGCCACATATGATTCTATACATAATTATAATATGGTATCTGATTACGAAAATGGATTTTGAAGATTTTAGCCAGAGAAAACAGACAGGAATTAGAGAAATATTTAAGCTGGTTTTTGCTATAATTCTACTGAGTTTAACGGAATGTTTTATGAATATTTTCATAATGTCAAAATTCATTTGATTTTATCGAAGAAAGACTATATAATATCTCATATATGGGTATTTTAGAAAAAAACTATAGATGCAAAGGGTGGATACTATGGAAGAGACGATTGAGCTCTTTATATCTTTTATAAGAGATATAAAGCAGGTATCTGAGAATACATCAATTTCCTATAAAAGGGATTTGATAAAGATGAGTCAGTATTTTAAAAAGCAGGGATACTATTCTCCAGAGAAGATTACAGCGACAAGCATTAATACATACATATTGTGGTTAGAAAAGAATGGTTGTGCATCAACTACGATTTCAAGATATATTGCTTCGATGAAGGCATATTTCCATTATATGTTACAGATTGGCAAAATCGATAGTGATCCAACATTGTTACTTAGAGGTCCTATAAACGTGAAAAAGACCCCGAATGTATTAAGCGTAGAGGAAGTTGACAGATTGCTGAAGCAGCCATCTGACAAGAATAATAAAGGCATAAGAGATAAAGCTATGCTTGAGTTATTATATGCAACAGGAATAAGAGTATCAGAACTTATTGGATTACGTTTAGAAGATGTTAATATGCAATTAGGATATATAGTATGTCATGGACGTGATAATAATAAAGAAAGAGTTGTGCCTTTTGGATTATCTGCTAAAAATGCTATAACGAAATATATTGAAACTGCAAGAAAAGTTTTAATTAAAGGAAAGGAAAGCGATATTCTGTTTGTAAATTGTTCAGGTGGAGCTATGAGCAGACAGGGTTTTTGGAAGATTGTTAAATTATATGGCGAGATGGCAGGAATAGATGAAACTATTACACCACATACACTCAGACATTCATTTGCACTTCATCTTGTAGAAAATGGTGCAAATCTTCAAGCGGTACAGGAGATGCTTGGACATTCAGTAGTAGCTACCACACAGATGTATGTTAATATGAAAGGTTCTAAGTTAAGAGATGAGTATTCTAAGAATCATCCAAGAAAATAGAAAATGACAATGATGGAATCAAATGAAATTAGCAATAAAAATGAAATATAAAATATAAGGAAAAATATAGAAAAAATATAGAAAAAATATAAAGAAAATAAGAAATTAATATTAAGATAATAAAATACTGTGTCAGGAGATATAATCAATATCTCGTGACACAGTATTTTGTATTAAATGTATAGAAAATACAAAAAAATCCCTATACAATCTGATATTCATTTAATAATTAAAACATAAATGTGTTAAGCATTATACTATGCAGGCAAAATGAGCCTTTTTGACATTTTACACCCTGGCATTATGTTATAATAAATCAGCAATATCAAGAATTAATGATTCTGTCTGCTCCCATCCGATACAAGGATCTGTAATTGATTTACCATAAATATGCTCTCCTACTTTCTGGGAACCTGGCTCTATGTAACTTTCAATCATTAAACCTTTAACAAAATTATTAATATCTGAAGAATGTCTCATGCTATGAAGAACTTCTTTTGATATTCTAATCTGTTCGATATATTGTTTAGCTGAATTAGAATGATTGCAGTCAACGATAACAGCAGGGTTTTTGAGGTCTAATTCACTGTACATATTGTGGAGACGAATTAAATCTTCATAGTGGTAGTTAGGGATGCACTGACCGTGTTTATTAACAGCACCACGTAAGATTGTATGTGTTAGTTCGTTGCCAGTTGTCTTTACTTCATACCCTCTGTAGATAAATGTATGTCCTGACTGTGCTGCTATAACTGAGTTAAGCATAACTGATAAGTCGCCGCTTGTTGGATTCTTCATGCCTGCTGGAATGTCCATTCCACTTACTGTTAATCTATGCTGCTGGTCTTCTACTGAACGGGCACCAATTGCAACATAAGATAAAATATCTGAGAAATATCTGTAATTCTCTGGATAAAGCATTTCGTCAGCAGCAGTAAGTCCTGTTTCATTAATAATTCTTATGTGCATTCTTCTGATTGCCATAAGACCTGCTACAAGGTCTGGTTTCTTCTCTGGATCTGGCTGGTGTAACATACCTTTGTAGCCCATACCTGTTGTACGAGGCTTGTTCGTATAGATTCTTGGAATAATTAAAATCTTATCTTTAACTTTTTCCTGAACCTTAGCTAATCTTGAAACATAATCAGCAACCGCATCTTCATTATCTGCAGAACAAGGTCCTATTACTAATAAAAACTTATCAGATTCACCTGTAAATACTTTTTTAATCATGTCATCTCTGTCTGCTTTTAATTTTACAAGGTTTTCTGGTAATGGAAATTCTTCTTTAATTTCAGCAGGAGTTGGCATTTTCTTTAAAAAATCGAAACTCATTATGTTGTCCTCCTTAATCTGTATATAAACTTTTAGATGATATTATAATATATATGTGTCAAAAAAACAAGCAACTAATAATGATTTACTTCATCCTGACAAATGTTTGCAACTGGAAAAAAGTAAGAAAATATGATATTATTATAAATACTAAGAAGGTTGTAAAAAGTAAGAATGGAGGTCAGTGTGAAAGATATGCAGATTAAAAGAGTTATTTGGATTGTACTTGACAGTGTTGGAATGGGTGAGTTGCCTGATGCAGATAAGTTCGATGATGTTGGAACAAATACAATAGGTCATGTATCAGAGAAACATAATGGATTAAAAGTGCCTAATATGGTAAAAATAGGATTAGGTAATATTAATGGAATTGTTGGTATTGATAAATGTGATAATCCGATTGGATGTTATGGTAAGATGGCTGAGATGTCAAATGGTAAGGACACTACAGTGGGCCATTGGGAAATGGTAGGAATATATTCGTCTAAGAAATTTCCGACATATATGGATGGCTTTCCTGAAAATATTATTGACGAATTTATAAAGGAAACCGGTGTTCCAGGAGTTCTCGGCAATAAGGTAGCGTCAGGTACAGAGATAATAAAAGAATTAGGAGAAGAGCATATAGCTACTAAGAAACCGATTATATATACATCCGCAGACAGCGTATTTCAGATTGCATGTCATGAAAGCATATATTCACCGGAAGAATTATATAAAATGTGCAGGATAGCAAGAAGTATATTAAAAGGAAATGATGAAGTGGCAAGGGTAATAGCAAGACCATTTGAAGGAGAGAAACCATTTACAAGAACAGCAAACAGAAGAGATTTTTCTAAATTACCTGATAGGAATAACCTGCTTGTCAAAATGAAAGAAAAAGGAATGAATGTTGCGGCAGTTGGAAAGATCGAGGATATATTTGCAAAAGAGGGTATTACTGATGCGATTCATACTAAAGATAATATGGACGGAATGGATAAAACCCTGGATTATATGGATACAATAGATAGTGGACTGATATTTACTAATCTTGTTGAATTTGACTCGAAATGGGGACATAGAAATGATTATGAAGGATATGCAATTGGATTAGAACAGTTTGATGAAAGACTGACAGACGTAATGGATAAAATAAAAGAAGATGATATACTGATTATTAATGCTGACCATGGCTGTGACCCTACGACTAAGGGAACAGACCATACAAGAGAATATGTTCCATTGTTAGTATATGGTAAATCATTAAAGAAAAATGTTAATCTTGGAATAAGAAGTACATTTGCAGACGTCGGACAGACAATTGCACAGATAATGAATGTTGATAAATTAAGCATTGGAGAGAGCTTTTTGGAAGATATTATTTAACAAATGCTCAGAAACGAGGATTACTATGAGAATATATGATATTATAATGAAAAAAAGAGATGGATATGCACTTGATAAAGAAGAGATAGAGTTCTTTGTAAATGGCTTTACAAAAGGGGATATTCCGGATTATCAGATATCGGCATTACTTATGGCAATATATTTTTCGGGAATGAATGAAGAAGAGACATTGAATCTTACTATGGCTATGGCAAATAGCGGTGATAGATTAGATTTATCAGGGATAAAGGGAACAAAAGTAGATAAACATAGTACGGGAGGAGTGGGAGATAAGACTTCTCTGGTGCTTGGACCGATGGTAGCGGCCTTAGACGTTCCGGTTGCTAAGATGTCAGGAAGAGGGTTGGGACATACTGGAGGGACAATTGATAAATTAGAGAGTATACCGGGTTTTTCAACAGTATTGCCTGAACAAAAATTCATTGATAATGTTAATAAATATAAGATTGCTCTTGTTGGACAGACTGCTAATTTAGCTCCTGCGGATAAAAAACTTTATGCGTTAAGAGATGTAACGGCTACTGTAGATAATCTTTCACTTATTGCCAGCAGCATTATGAGTAAAAAGCTGGCATCGGGTGCAGATGCTATAGTGCTTGATGTCAAAACGGGCAGTGGTGCATTTATGAAGCAGGAAAAAGATGCTATAGATTTGGCGAGAGAAATGGTTAAGATAGGTAATGGCGCAGGAAAGAATACGGTTGCGATTGTTTCTGATATGAATGAGCCGCTTGGTAAATCGGTTGGTAATGCACTTGAAGTAAAAGAAGCGATTGATACACTTAACGGAAATGGCCCTGAGGATTTACTTGAATTATCATTGGTATTAGGTGCACACATGCTTATTGCGGCTGGCGTGACAGATGATTTAGAAACGGGAATAAATATGTTAAAGCAGACGATTAATGATGGAAGAGCTATTAATAAAATGCGTGAATTTATAGAAGCACAGGGTGGAGATGGAGAAGTTGTAAATAATACGGAACTGTTGCCTAAAGCATCTATAATAATGGATATAATAGCAGAAGAGTCAGGCTTTGTTGAAAGTATTAATACTCAGGAGATAGGAATGGTTTCACTTACTCTTGGTGGAGGCAGGGAGACTAAGGATAGTAAGATAGATTTATCGGTCGGAATTGTACTTAAGAAAAAGGTGGGTGACAGAGTAGAAAAGGGTGATACTGTTGCTACACTATATGCAAATGATATTGAGAAATTAAAAGCGGCTAAAGATAGATTTGAAAGAGCTTATGAATTCTCAAAGACGCCAGTGAAGAAACAACCATTAGTTAAATGGATTATTTCTAAAAATGGTGCAAAGAAATATTAATGCTAGTGTGAAACGTTATGGAAATGTGAAATATTTATGAACATATGGACACAAAAAAATAATTGTGCTAAACTATCACTAATTTGTCAAAAATATATGTTGATGGAAAGGCAATAGAAATGAATAAGATAAAAGATTTTTTCAAAAACAAAATATATAGAAATAATATTCTGATTTTTATATTACTTCCTATATGCATAGAACTTGTTATAGAGATTTTAAATAGAGGCTCTTTAATAAAAGGGTTTAAGTTTATGTTTACAAGTCCATTTATATTCTTCTGTAATTTAATGTTTATTTTTGTTTCTATATCAATTGGATTATTAACGAGAAGAAGAGTTTTTTATATCGCATTTGTATCAAGCATATGGTTAATAGCAGGAATTATTAACAGAATTCTTTTAATGGTAAGGGTTACACCATTTAATGCAAACGATCTTAAGCTTATTGATGCTGCAGTGGCGATTGTTGACCAGTATTTCACACCGTTTTTAGTAAGTCTTGCGATGATTGGCCTGATATTATTACTATTAGTAATTGTGATGTTATTCTTAAAAGGACCAAAGATTTCATATAAGATAAATTATTGGAAAAATATTGTGATTGTAGGAATAGGTTTCGTGGTATGTGTGCTTAGTACAAATATTGCATTGGATACAGGCGCTCTTGTTACAAAATTCCCTAACCTGACGATAGGATATAATAAATATGGTTTTGTATACTGCTTCGGTGCAGGCCTATTCAATTCAGGTGTTAAGAAACCATCTGATTATTCTAAGGACAAGATTGATTCGATAATTGATACAGATGATAATAATACGGAAGATAATGAAGTTAAACTTAACAAGGTAGAAAGGAAACCTAATATAATCTTCTTACAGCTTGAATCATTCTTTGATATTAATAAAGCAACAGATATTAAGTTCTCAAGTGATCCGATACCATATTATAATCAATTGAAGAAGGAATATTCATCAGGTTTTTTAAATGTATATAATGTTGGATATGGAACCTGTAATACTGAATTTGAGATAATGACAAGTATGAATCTTGATGATTTTGGACCAGGCGAGATACCATATAAGACGGTACTTAAATCAACTACGTGTGAAAGCACAGCATTTAATTTGAAAGAATATGGATATTCAACTCATGCGCTGCATAATAATGATGCAACATTCTATACAAGAAAATCTGTATTTCCACACATTGGATATGATACATTCACATCAATAGAGTATATGAATGTTGAGGAATATACTCCTGAGGGATGGGCTAAGGATAAAGTTCTTACTGATGAAATTATAAAGACACTTAAGAGTACAGATTGCCCGGATTATATATATACTATTTCTGTTCAGGGACATGGAAGTTATCCTACTTCAAAGGTTATTGAAAATCCGGTAATTAAAGTAGAATCAGGTGTTGATGATGAAGGCAGAAAGAATGCGATTGAATATTATGCTAACCAGATTCATGAAATGGATGAATTTATTAAGAAATTGACAGAGGCGTTGTCTGATTGTGGTGAAGATACTATACTTGTAATGTATGGAGACCATTTGCCTGGACTTGGTTTTTCAGAGAAAGATTTATCAAATGGTTCACTTTACCAGACCGAATATGTTATCTGGAATAATTTTGGCTTGCAGAAAAATGACAGAGATTTAGAAACATTCCAGCTTGCACCAAGAATCTTAAAGGAATTAGGTATGAATTCGGGTGTAATTAACAGATATCATCAGCAACATTTAGACGAAGATGAAGATGATGAGGAACACAAAGATTACCTGAGTGGTTTACAGAATCTCGAATATGACATTCTATATGGTGACCAGTTAGTATATAGTGGTGTTAGTCCTTATAGTCCTACGGATATGACTATGGGAGTAGATGAAATAGAGATAACTAAGATAGAACCGGTTACAGATGGTAATACAGAATATGTTGAGATTAAAGGTAAGAATTTTACAAAGTTTAGTAAAGTTTTTGTAAATGGTGATAAGCGCGATACTGAATTCATAGATACCTCGACACTTAGAATTAAGTATTCAGGATTACAGACACTGGATTCCTTTGTGGTCAGCCAGGTAGATAAAGATAGTGGCTATGTTGTAGGTTCGACAAAAGAATGTCTGTATTATGGTCAATAATATACAAAACAATATAAATTATAAAAAAGTATGATATATGAAAGAATGCATTTGATATAATTAGTGTATTTTGATATTATGATTTAAGAACTTATTAAGTAAGAAAAATAGAATATAAAAGTAAAATCCCCATATAATTAATTAAAAATATTAGTTAGTGGGGATTTTTTTTGAAAAGAAATATAGTAGCCATACTACTTGTACTTACTATATTGATATGTAATAATCCGTATATTCAGAGGGCAGAAGCAAATCAGCCTGATATGATTGCAGTTAATGGAGAAAATTCAACAGATTTAGGAATTCAGTCAAAAGCTGCAATTTTAATGGAAGCATCCACAGGTAAAATTTTATATGAGAATAATGCGGATGAGATTGTATCGCCTGCAAGTATAACTAAGATAATGACTCTGATACTGATATTTGATGCGATTAACGAGGGCAAAATAGATTATGATGATGTAGTAACAACAAGTGAATATGCAAAATCAATGGGTGGTTCACAGGTTTTCTTGGAGACAGGTGAGAAACAGACTGTGGAAACACTTGTAAAATGTATTGTCGTAGCCTCTGGAAATGATGCAAGTGTATGTATGGCAGAGTACATAGCAGGAAGTGAAACAGAATTTGTCAGAATGATGAATGAAAGAGCCAGAGAATTAGGAATGACAAATACTGTGTTTAAGGATTGCTGTGGACTATGTGATTCTATGGAACATCATACTTCCGCGAGAGATGTCGCTATAATGAGCAGGGAGCTTATTACAAAATATCCTGAGATTCATAATTATTCTAAAATATGGATGGAAAATATCACACATGTTACTAATAAGGGAAGCATTGAATTTACACTTGCTAATACAAATAAGCTATTGAAACAATATGAATGGGCAACAGGACTTAAAACAGGAAGTACATCACTTGCAAAATATTGTCTTAGTGCAACTGCATGTAAAGACAATATTGAATTAATAGCTGTTATAATGGGAGCACCAGATTATAAAGTACGTTTCTCGGAGGCTGTCACGTTATTAAATTATGGTTATTCTGTAGTATCAATGTATAGTGATAAGAATGATGAAATTAATAGAGAGATTAAAATTTCAGGTGGAGTAAAAAAGACAGTTAAAATTGAACCTGAGAAAGAATTTGTATACATTTGTGGGAAAGATGAGGTGATAAATAATATTACGAAAAAGGTAAAATTAGAAAAGAAAGTTAAAGCACCGGCTAAATCAGGAAGTGTTGTGGGTAAAACTGAATATTATATTGGAGATAATATGATAGGTGAAGTAAACATATGTCTCATAGAAAATGTAAGAAAAGCAGGTTATGTGGACTATTTAAAAAAAATGTGGTATAAATATATAATGTAAAAAAGTATCATTAAATATTTGGTTGACTGATATATAAAAGGTATGCTTTATTTATCTGTTAACATTTAGAAATAATATACAATATATAAAATCATATATGTCATAATCAGAAAGACGAGGATAATTTACATATGAACTTAGAATTTAAGCTGCAGGTATTCGAGGGTCCGCTAGACCTTTTATTGCATTTGATAGATAAAAATAAAGTAAATATATATGATATTCCTATTGTTGAAATCACTGCACAATATATAGAATATGTTCAAAATATGGATAAACAGGATTTGAATCTTGTGAGTGAGTTTCTGGTTATGGCCGCAACTCTTTTAGATATAAAGGCTAAAATGTTACTTCCAAAAGATCCTAAAAACGAAGAGGAGGAAGAAGATCCAAGAGCTGAACTGGTTGAAAAACTTTTAGAATACAAAAGATATAAGTATATGTCATATGAATTAAGAGACAGACAGTTAGATGCAGAGAAAAGTATGTACAAGAAACCGACAGTTCCCGATGAAGTAAAAAAATATGAGCCACCGGTTGATTTAGACAAACTATTAGATGGAATTACATTGCGAAAGCTTAATGCTATTTTTAATGAAGTACTTCGCAGACAGGAGAATAAGATTGATCCTATAAGAAGTAAATTTGGTAAAATAGAGAAAGAAGAAGTAAACCTAGAGGATAAGATGTCTTATGTAGAAGAATATGCAATAAGAAATGGACATTGCAGTTTTAGACAGATTCTTGGCAGACAAAAATCCAAGATGCAGGTTATAGTAACTTTCCTTGCAATATTAGAGTTAATGAAAACAGGTAAAATTCATATAAAGCAGGATAATATATTTGATGATATCGAAATAGAAGCAGTCAGTGAAAATACACAACAAAATACAGCTCAGGAGGAAAATTAATTGGAAATATCAAAGATAGAAGCAGCTATAGAAGCGATACTTTTCACGATGGGTGATTCAGTGGAAATAGAAAAGATTTCTATGGCTATTGGACATGATATAAAAACAACACGAAAAATAATACACAATTTAATGGATAAGTATGAGAGCGAAGAACGTGGAATTAAGATATGTGAACTTGAGAATTCGTATCAGATGTGTACTAAGAATGATATGTATGAATATCTGATAAAGGTGGCTTCTCAACCTAAAAAGAATGTGCTTACAGATGTATTATTAGAGACGTTATCGATAATTGCATATAAACAGCCGGTTACCAAAACAGAGATTGAGAAAATCAGGGGTGTAAAATGTGACCATGCGGTTAATAAACTTGTAGAATATAATCTTGTAGGAGAAGTTGGACGACTTGATGCACCGGGACGGCCAATATTATTTGGGACAACAGAGGAATTCCTAAGACAGTTCGGAGTATCTTCTATAGAAGATTTGCCTGAAATAAATGCTGAAAAAGATGAAGAATTTAAGGAAGAAGCAGAAGAAGAGGTGCAGCTTAAGCTAAATGTATAATTTGAATATATTAAAAACTAAAAATCTGCATAGACATATACGAAGAAAAGTTAAATGTCAGACATTCTAAGATTTTAATATATGAAAAATATATAAAATAATAAGAGAAAAAACACAGGACGATTTTATGCAATATGCACAAAAAAATGTCCTTTTTTCTTGCCAATAATATTGACAATAATATTAGTGAATGATATACTTACAAAGAACAGTAATAAATGGTGTCAGGTTTTGCACATTTTTACTATTATTCAGTAATAAGGCACTTAATTTTATTAAGTAGTTATTGTGAATATTTACTAGAAATTATGCTTTATACGACATTCAATTTGCTGGGTGAAACATTTAACTATTGTATATTTTTACTAATGTTAGTTACACCAAAGTTATGTAACAGTCTGCGAACGGACTATTATATGAACGAAAAGATACTGTTCGCAGCAAAAAAATTCAAAGAACGTATAGTTCGGAAAGGTAAAAGGTATGAAAAAGAGAATTTTATCCGTTGCCTTAGTAGTAGCAATGGCAACAACAATGTTTACCGGTTGTGGAAAAAAATCGGACAAGGAAGTTAAAAATGCTGTTTCAGATATTGATGTAAAGTCAATTGATTTCAAGACAAATCAGCAGCTTACAAGCGACAAAGTTGAACTTACAATTTGGGAGTCATCAGCTGGACCAGATAAGTTTATTGAAGCAGCAGGAGAGTGCTTCACAAAATTATATCCAAATATCACAATCAAATACGTTAATGTTGAGTCAACAGATGCTAACTCAAAAATCGTATTAGATGGTCCTGGCGGAAATGGTCCTGACCTTTTTGCTACAGCTCATAACAATACTGGTGTTATGGCAGCAAGTGCTTCTATTGCTCCAATTCCAGATTCAGAAAAAGAAATCGTATCTTCTTCTTGTAGTGCATCAGCATTAGCAGGCGCTACACTTAATAAAGCAGATGGTACATCACAGCTTTACGGTTTTCCAGTATCAGTTGAGACATATGCTTTATTCTACAACAAGGATTTAATTAAAGAGGAAGAAATTCCTAAAACAATGTCAGATTTAGTAACATACATTCAGAATTATGATAAGAAAGATGGTATTCAGCCATTCTTATTTGATGCAGGTAATGCATACTACAGTGTAATGTTTACTTCAACACCAACAATTCATCTTTATGGTGAGAATGGTAACGATATCAAGAACACATATATGAACTCAAAAGAGTCAGTTGCACAGATGGCAGATTTCACAGCATTAGCTAAAGCAATTAATCAGAAATCTGGAGATATCGATTATAAACATAACGATTCACTTTTTGCAGCAGGCCAGTTAGTAATGAATGTTTCAGGTGCTTGGAACATCAGAACATTTGAGGAAAGTGGTATTAACTTCGGCATCACTTCAATTCCAGCTTTGACAGGTTCTACAAACCCACCTACAAACTTCATGGGTGTTAGATGTATGTTCGTTTCAGCATATTCAAAACATCAGCCAGAAGCAATAGCATTTGCTGAGTTCTTAATGACTAAAGAAATGCAGGCATTAAGAAGCAAACTTACAAGCACAATGCCAGCTAGAGATGATGTGCTTGAAATGATTGATAGCGATAAAATCAAAACATACATGGAAGGCATAAATAAACAGATAGCATACTCTTATCCAATGCCAAATATGGCACAGGCAAGTTTATTCTGGACAGCATTTGAATCAGCATTTGCTAATATCTGGAATGGTGAAACAACAGAAATCCAGGCAGAACTTGATACAGCTGATAAGTCAGCAACAAAGAAATAATAAAATATAGAATATTAGATTATTATCAAATATGCCAACCGGATAATCTGGTTGGCATAATATAAAAAGGACTCTAGTAGTTACATGAATATGAAAGATAGGTGAATTGAATGGGAGCATCACTTAAGCCTGATGGTTCTTCAAGAAAAAACGTACTTGTATCATCTTGTATATTTATGGGATTAGGTCATATAATTTATCTTAAACAGTACATAAAAGGTGTGTTATTTGCAATTCTTGAAGTAATTATGTTATGTGCATCACCAAAGCTTGTACAGATGATTAAAGATATGATTGAAATTTCAAGATGGTATCCAAAAATCAGACCAGCTACATTCAGATTAGTAGATGGTATTATGGCTTTAGCAGTAATAGCAGTATTCGTTATAGCATATGTTATTTCTGTAAGAAGCGCTTTAGCAGGATATGAAGATTATTGCATTGATGGCAGGTGTAAGAGCAATAAAGAATCAATGCAGGGTGCAGTTGGTAAAGCTTTCCCATTATTAGGATTAGCTCCATCGTTATTGCTTGTAGTATTCTTTGTTATTATACCGCTTTTATTCTCTATAATAGTTGGTTTTACAAACTGGTCAATGCCAGATCATTTGACACCAGGTGCACCAGTTAACTGGGTAGGACTTAAGAACTACTTCAATATGTTCGGTGGTGATTCGAGCTGGACTTCAGCATTTGGTCGTGTTGCAGCATGGACAGTTATCTGGGGATTTTTAGCAACATTTACATGTTACTTTGGTGGTATGGTATTAGCTACATTCTTATATGAAGCTAAATTAAAAGTAACACCGGTTTTCAGAGCTATTTTAATTTTACCATATGCTATTCCTTCAATTTTAACACTTAAGGTATGGCAGAACTTATTAAATGGTACCACAGGTGCGATTAATGCAACATTAAGAGATTTGAATATTATTCAGAATAACATTCCTTGGCTAACAGATAAAATTTTAGTTAAAGTAGTATGTATTCTTATAAATATGTGGGTTGGTGTTCCATACTTTATGCTTCTTATTACAGGTCAGATGACAGCTATTTCATCTGATGTGTTTGAAGCAGCCACAATTGATGGAGCTAATAAGTTCCAAATATTCAAGTGTATTACATTACCACTTGTTTTATATCAAACAATTCCACTTGTTATTATGTCATTCACACATAATATCAACAACTTCGGCGCTATCTTCTTCTTAACAGGTGGTGATCCAAAGATTGGAGATACTACCGTAACCGGTGCCGGTGCGACCGACTTGTTAGTAACGTGGATATACAAGTTGACTATGAATCAACAGAAATATTGTAATGCATCTGTACTTGCGATGCTCGTATTCGTTGTATTAGCTCCATTTGCAATATTTAACTTTAAAAATACGAAGTCTTACAAGGAGGGTGAATTATAATGAATACTAAAACAAAACAGACTGTATTTAAGACATTAGTTATAGTAATATTAACCATCTGCTCCTTGGTTGTATTATATCCAATTATTTATGTTATAAGTAATGCATTTTCGCCAAAAGCAACAGCAGCAAACAGTAATCCGATACCATTTGCTGATGGATTTAGTACAATACAGTTTGAAAAGTTATTTAATGAGACAAATTATTTGCTTTGGTTCCAGAATACATTTATTATTGCGCTTTGTACAGCAATCTTAACAGTTATTTGTTGTTCATTAGCAGCATATGTATTCTCAAGATTCAAATTTATGTTTAAAAAAAGTATGATGATGGCTATGTTAATCCTTCAGATTTTCCCATCATTTGTTGGTATGATAGCTATATTCGTTATTATTAACAGAATACATGCATACAACCAGTTATGGGGATTAGTACTTGTATATGTTGCAGGTAATATTCCATATAACACTTGGCTCGTTAAGAGTTACCTTGATACAATTCCTAAGTCACTTGATGAAGCAGCAAGAATTGATGGTGCTAACCACTTAAAGATTTTCTTCAGAGTCATTCTTCCAATTGCAAGACCAATGATTATTTTCCTTGCAATTACAAGTTTCACAGGACCATGGATGGATTGGATCTTCCCTAAGATGGTATTAGGACAGAATGAAAAGTATACGCTTGCAATCGGTCTTATCAGCTTTATCGATGGTACAAGAAACCAGTTTACGTTATTTGCAGCAGGTGCATTAGTAATTTGTATTCCATTTGTTATTTTCTTCATCATTTCACAGAAAGCAATGACAACTGGACTTGGTGCAGCAGCTGTTAAGGAATAATTTTTCGAATTATTTAGTAATAAGCATATTAAGAACCTCTGGTTATACAGAGGTTCTTTGTTATATAGAAGTATTTTGTCAAATATAGAAATTGTGTGTATGCGATTCTATGTGATTCTGTATAGAAAAAAGTATTGACAAATAAATACATATGAGGTAGTATGTATAAAAATAAATATGTAAACCGTTGATGTGGAGATAAAAATGGTTGTGCATTTACAGAGAGTCGTGATGCTGAGAATCGACAAAACGCAGATTATTAAATGGACCACAGAGGGCATGATGAAAAGTGTTTTACTTAGTATCTCATGACGTAGTGCATACGTTAGTTGCTAGGAATATGTTAGTATTCTGAATAAGGTGTACGATTTATCGTAAATCAAGGTGGTACCGCGAAAGTATATTCGTCCTTGACAGAACAGAGATGTTTTGTCAAGGACTTTTTTATTTACCAGGAAATTTCGTTGAAATTGTCCTGGTAAGTAAAAAATGCTCCGCGAGGATCGCACTGCGGCTGAGAATGTCGCAAGCAACATTCTTTATTCTTTAATATGAAAACAATACACAACAAAATACAAAAGCAGAATAGAATGTAGTTTATTACCATATGATTTTACAGATAATTAAACATAATATACAACCTTCATTTTGGAATGTCTGACATAAAGAAATGGAGGTTTTTTAATATGAAATTTTTACCATCACTTGAAGAAGCGATTGAATTAAAGAAGTTAGAAGAATATAAGATTGTACCAATAAGCACAGAGATTTTATCAGATATAAAGACACCGATTGAAGTTATGAAAATATTAAAGAATGTAAGCAGTCATTGCTATATGTTAGAAAGTATAGAAGATAATAGAAACTGGGGAAGATATACATTCTTAGGTTATGAACCAAAGATGGAGATAACCTGTACAAATTCAAGATTAGTTATAAAAGGAGAAAAGAAATTAGAAGTTCTTACAAGTAACCCGGGACAATACATAAGAGAAATACTTAATGACTATAAGAGCAAGAAATATGATTATCTTCCAACATTTACAGGTGGACTGGTAGGATATTTTTCATATGACTATATAAAATACGCAGAACATTCATTAAATCTTGATTCTAAAGATGAAGAACACTTTAAAGATGTAGATTTAATGTTATTTGATAAGGTAATAGCATTTGATCATTTCAGACAGAAAATAATACTTATACAAAATGTTAAATTAGAAAATATCGAAAATGATTATGACAAGGCTGTTAAAGAGTTAGAAAAAATGATTGAACTTATTACAAATTATAAGGCTAAGGAGATACCTAAAGGAAGAAAGACTTCAGATTACAGATATCTGTTTGAAGAAGATGAGTATAAAAAAAAGGTTGAAATCACAAAGAATCATATTAAAGAAGGAAATATATTTCAATTAGTTTTATCTAATAGAATTGAAGCAGACTATGAAGGAAGCCTTTTTGATACATATAGAACTCTTAGAACACTTAATCCATCACCATATATGTTCTATTTCTCAAGTGGTGATATAGAAATGGCAGGTGCATCACCAGAAACACTTGTTAAAGTAACAAACGGTGAAGTCAGAACATTTCCATTAGCGGGAACCAGACCAAGGGGAAAAGATGATGAAGAAGATAAGAAATTAGAAAAAGAACTTCTTGCTGATGAGAAAGAATTGTCAGAACATAATATGTTAGTCGATTTAGGAAGAAATGATTTAGGAAAGATTTGTAAATATGGAAGTGTTAAGGTAGAAAAATATATGGAGATACAGAGATATTCACACGTAATGCATATCGGTTCGACAGTATATGGAAAGATAAGAGATGATAAAGATGCAGTAGATGCGATTGAAGCAGTGTTACCGGCAGGAACATTGTCGGGAGCACCTAAAATCAGAGCATGTAAGATAATAAATAAACTTGAGAACAATAAGAGAGGTGTATATGGTGGTGCAATCGGATACCTTGATTTTTCTGGAAATATGGATACATGTATAGCAATCAGACTTGCATTTAAGAAAAATGGTAAAGTATTCATAAGGTCAGGTGCAGGAATAGTGGCAGACAGTGTTCCGGAAAATGAATTTAAGGAATGTATTAATAAAGCAAAAGCAGTATTAACAGCACTTGAAATGGCAGAAAATATTTAAGAAATGGAGGAAAAGACAAATGATTTTATTAATTGATAATTATGATAGTTTTTCGTATAACCTGGTTCAGTTAATTGGTGAAATAAATAGTGACATTAAAGTTGTCAGAAATGATGGACTATGTGTTAAAGAAATAGATGAACTACAACCGGAAGCAATCATTATTTCGCCAGGTCCGGGACGTCCGTCAGAAGCAGGTGTATGCATAGATGTTATAAAAGAACTTGGCAGCAAATATAAGATTCTAGGCGTATGTTTGGGACATCAGTCAATCTGTGAAGCATTTGGAACAAAAATTATTTATGCTAAACAGCTGATGCATGGTAAACAATCAGAAATTACATTAGACAGTGATTCAAAGATATTCAAAGGACTTGATAATAAAATAAGAGTAGCCAGATATCATTCACTTGCAGCAGATAAAGGGTCTTTAGGTGATGAATTAAAGATTATTGCGATGACAGATGACGATGAGATTATGGCAGTAGAACATAAGAAATATAATATATATGGTGTACAGTTTCATCCGGAATCAATACTAACACCAGATGGAAGAACGATAATTGAAAATTTCTTAAATATATAAAAATATGTAAGGCATATAGAAAAGAGGTAAATTATGATTAAAGAAGCAATATTAAAATTAGTAAAAAAAGAGGATATAGGATATGATATGGCAATGGAAGTAATGGACGAAATAATGAGTGGAAAAGCTACTGACGTTCAGATAAGTTCATTCCTTACAGCAATGAGTATGAAAGGTGAAACAATTGAAGAGATAACAGGCAGTGCTAAAGGTATGAGAGCGCATAGTGTAAAACTATTAGACCATCAGAATGTACTTGAAATTGTGGGAACAGGTGGAGATGGTTCTAACTCAATTAACATATCAACAATTGCATCAATTATTGTCTCGGCAGCAGGAGTTAAAGTTGCTAAACATGGTAACAGGGCAGCTTCAAGTAAATGTGGTACTGCTGATGTATTAGAAGCCTTAGGAGTAAATATTGCTATTTCTCCTGAAAAAAGTACAGAAATACTTGAAAAGATTGGAATCTGCTTCTTGTTTGCCCAGAGTTACCATGCGTCTATGAAATATGTAGGTCCGGTAAGAAAAGAACTGGGGATCAGAACAATATTTAATATTTTAGGACCTTTAACTAATCCGGCAGGTGCAAATATGCAGTTGCTTGGTGTATATGATGAAGAACTTGTAGAACCACTTGCAAAAGTATTATTTAATCTTGGTGTAAACAATGCAATGGTAGTCTATGGTCAGGATAAGATTGATGAGATTTCGATGAGCGCACCTACAACTGTATGTGAGGTGAGAAATGGACATTATACTTCATATGAGATTAAACCTGAAGATTTTGGTTTCACAAGATGCGATAAGAAAGATATTGAGGGTGGAACACCACAAGAAAATGCAGCTTATGCATTAGAAATTTTGAAAGGTGCAAAAGGACCAAAGACAGATGCTGTACTTATCAATGCCGGAGCTGCCATACATATTGCAAAACCTGATGTTAGCATAAGCGAAGGTATAAAAATTGCAAGAGAAACATTAGAGAGTGGAAAGGCATTAAAACAATTAGAAGAATTTGTTAAATTTTCCAATATGTAAAAAGGAATGAACTAAAATGATATTAGATAAGATAGTTGAAAGCACGAAGATTCGTGTCAATAAAATCTACGAGAATGAAAATGTTAATAAAATCAAGGAAGATGCAATAGAACTCGCAAAGAATGATAAGGATAAATACAGGTTTGAAAAGTCACTTAAGACAAAACCAATTGCATTTATATGTGAAGTTAAAAAGGCATCTCCATCAAAAGGCATTATAGCAAAAGATTTTCCGTATGTAGAAATTGCAAAAGAATATGAAGCTTCAGGTGCAAATGCGATTTCTGTGCTTACAGAGCCGGATTACTTTAAAGGAAGTGTGGATTTTCTTAAAGAAATAAGTAAAAATGTAGATATTCCATTGTTAAGAAAAGATTTTATAATAGATGAGATTCAGATATATGAAGCAAAGGTAATAGGAGCAAGCGCAATATTACTTATTTGTGCAATATTAGATGAAGATACATTAAAGAGATATTTTAAAATTGCAGATGACTTAGGAATGTCGGTACTTGTTGAAGCCCATGATGAAGAAGAAATACAGAAGGCTATAAGATGTGGAGCAAGAATCGTAGGTGTCAATAACAGAAATCTTAAAGACTTTACTGTGGATATTAATAACAGTATTAATCTGCGAAAGTCAGTTGATGAAGATATTATATTTGTTTCAGAAAGTGGAATTAAAAATTCTAAAGATATAAAGAGACTTGTTGAAAATAATGTTAATGCTGTATTAATAGGTGAGACATTAATGAAATGCAGTGATAAGGCAGCAATGATTAAAGATTTAAAATCTGAAGTAGTCTGACCAGGAATAATCTAAGAAAGAAAAATAAGTTGCCTTATACATTTAAGAATGGAGAAATATATGTCTAAGATTAAGATATGTGGATTATCAAGAAAATGTGATATTGATTATGTAAATGAATTAATGCCTGACTATATTGGCTTTGTATTTGCAAAGAGCAGACGACAGATTGACAGAAGAAAAGCTGAGAAATTAAGAGAAATGCTTAATGAAAATATACAGACTGTAGGTGTATTTGTAAATGAAGACATTAACAAGGTTGCGTATATGGCAAATAATAGTATAATAGATATGATTCAACTTCATGGAAGTGAGGATGAAACATATGTTAAAAGTCTTAGATATAAGACTGATGCTAAGATTATTAAGGCATTTAAGATTAATTCATATGAAGATATTAAGATGGCTAATGAATCAGATGCAGAGTATATATTGCTTGATAATGGTAATGGTGGAACAGGTGAAAGCTTTGACTGGGGTTATGTTGATAATATAGACAGGCCGTATTTCTTAGCAGGTGGAATTAACGAAAGTAATTTAGGAGCAGCGCTTAGGTTACAGCCATATGCAATAGATCTTAGCAGTGGCATTGAAACGGATGGTTTTAAGGATTATAATAAGATTAAAAATGTCATAAGAACTGTCAGAGGTTCTTTGCCTGACCACAATAAATATTAAATACCAAACCAAAATGACGGAAAGGATATACAATAATGGAAAACAGTTACTTGAAAAATGGACGATTCGGAGATTTCGGTGGACAATACATACCGGAAACACTGATGAATGAGATAAAGAAATTAGATGAAGCATATGCTTTTTATAAAAATGACAAAGAATTTAATGATGAATTGAATACATTATTAAAAGAATATGCAGGCAGACCATCACTTTTATATTATGCTGAAAAGATGACTAAAGATTTAGGTGGTGCTAAAATATATATTAAACGAGAAGACTTGAATCATACAGGTTCTCATAAGATTAATAATGTATTAGGTCAGGTCCTTATGGCCAAGAAGATGGGTAAGACAAGAGTTATAGCTGAAACAGGAGCAGGTCAGCATGGTGTGGCAACAGCTACAGTAGCAGCACTTCTTGGAATGGAATGCGAAATATTTATGGGAAAGGAAGATACCGAACGTCAGGCACTTAATGTATACCGTATGGAATTATTAGGAGCTAAAGTGCACGCAGTTACAAGTGGTACAATGACACTTAAAGATGCAGTTAATGAAGCATTTAAGGAATGGACAAGACGAGTTGACGATACTCAGTATGTTTTGGGTTCAGTTATGGGACCACATCCATTTCCTATGATAGTAAGGGATTTTCAAAGTGTAATAAGTAAGGAAGCAAGGGAACAGATATTAGATAAAGAGGGACGTTTACCAGATGCAGTAGTAGCTTGTGTAGGTGGTGGAAGCAATGCAATGGGAATGTTCTATAATTTCATAAATGATGAGAATGTAAAGCTTATAGGTTGTGAAGCAGCAGGACGAGGAATTGATACTGATAAACATGCGGCAACAATTGCAAAAGGAAGCCTTGGTGTATTTCATGGTATGAAATCGTTATTCTGTCAGAATGATGAGGGACAGATTGCACCTGTATATTCGATATCAGCAGGTCTTGATTATCCGGGAATAGGTCCAGAACATGCATATCTTAATTCTGTTGGCAGAGCAAAATATGTAAGCATTACTGATGATGAAGCTGTAAATGCATTTGAATATATTGCAAGAACAGAAGGAATTATATGTGCGATTGAAAGTGCTCATGCAGTTGCAGAGGTTATTAAATTAGCACCAACAATGAAGAAAGATGAGATAATAATAGTATGCCTGTCAGGACGTGGAGATAAAGACGTTGCGGCAATAGCAAGATATAGAGGAGTGGACTTACATGAGTAGAATAGAAAATGCATTCAAGAATGGTAAAGCATTCATAGGATTTCTTACAGCAGGAGATCCAAGTCTTGATAAAACAGAAGAATTTGTATTAGAAATGGCAAATGCAGGAGCAGACCTAATAGAAATAGGCGTACCTTTTTCTGATCCGATAGCTGAGGGTTCAGTAATACAGGAAGCTAATATAAGAGCACTTAGTGCGGGTTGTACTGTAGAAAAAGTATTTGAAACAGTTAAGAAGATAAGAACTAAGACAGATATTCCACTTGTATTTCTTACATATTTAAACCCTGTATTTCATTATGGATATGAGGCATTTATGAAGAGATGTAATGAATGTGGAGTTGACGGATTAATTATACCTGATATGCCATATGAAGAGAAAGGAGAGATACTTCCTTTTGCAAAATCACACAATATAGATATTATATCAATGATTGCACCTACATCAGCTAAACGTATTGAGATGATAGCTAAAGAAGCAACAGGCTTTATATATGTAGTATCTTCAATGGGGGTAACAGGTGTACGTTCAGAAATTAAGACAGACCTTGAGTCAATAGTAAAGGTAATTAAAGAAAGTACAAATACACCTGCAGCGATTGGTTTTGGTATAAGCACACCAGAGCAGGCTAAACATTTCTTGGAATTTGCAGATGGTGTAATAGTTGGAAGTGCAATTGTAAAAATTATTGCAGAATATGGTGAAGATGCAACATCACATCTTTATGATTATGTCAAATCAATGAAAGAAGCTAATGTGAAAAATACAGATTGATATCTGATTTTTCATACAGTTATTTATGTCGCAGGCATCACAAATAGCATCTTTCATAGAGCTAAATCTGAAATTTATCCTGTGATTCCTCCGGCGTTTTGTGACTGCAGAATGGAGAATATTATATAGATACGAATATTATATAGATAATATCTAATAGTTAACAAAAATTTTACTTTTTTATATAGATTAAAATTATGAATTGTAATATAATATGCCTGTCGTTTCGTGTAAAAAAAACAATATGAATAGATTGGTGTGGAAATATGAATCAGAAGAAAAGTATTAAAAATATAATTATGCATGGCGGAATTCTTGCAATGGCCGGAATATTTGTAAGAATAATTGGTCTTGTATATAGAATTCCTATGGTAAATATAATAGGTGCAGAGGCTAATGGTATATATGGAGCAGCATTTAATGTATATAATATAATGTTAGTTCTGTCATCATATGGTTTACCTATGGCAGTTTCTAAATTGATTTCGGGACGTTTAGCTAACCACAGATACAGAGATGCCAGAAAGATATTTATTTCATCTGTAACAGTATCAATATGTACGGGTGGAACGGCAGCATTTATTCTATATTTTGGTGCGGACTTTATTGAAAAACATTTCTATTCGGCATATTCAGGAATAGCTATTCCTCTAAGAGTACTTGCACCTACAATATTTATAGTTTCGGTATTAGGTGTGTTAAGAGGTTTCTACCAGGGACAGGGTACTACAATTCCAACTGCCATTTCACAGCTTATTGAACAGATAGTAAATGCGGTTGTAAGTATAGCTGCGGGTGCATTTTTAGTAAAAGCATATAAAGGAACAGCAAAAGTTGATGGTTATGGTGCAGCAGGTGGTACTATGGGTACAGCCTTTGGTGCATTCTTTGGACTTGCATTCCTATTGATTTTATTTATTGTTTATTATCCTACATTTAAGAGAAAAGTTAAACGTGACATATATAGTGTTGATGAACCATACAAGAATATATACAAGGATATTATATTTACAATGATTCCAATAATTATTGGTCAGACTTTCTATCAGATAAGTGCATTGATAGATGATATATTATATGGAAAATTAATGACTGGTGCAGGTATGACTTCATCAGAGATAAAGACAAGTATCGGCAATTTTAATTCAAGTTATGTAATACTTACAGGTGTTGTAATGGGAGTAGCATCAGCGATGTCGGCATCATTACTTCCTAGTATTGTTGCATCAAAAGAGAAAAAGGAATATTCTACAATACGCGAGAAGATTTCAGCAACAATTGGTGCCAATATGTTCATTGCGATGCCGTCATTTGTTGGTCTTGTAGTTCTTGGTAAACCAATGGTTCAATTATTATTTTCAAGATATGACAGTGATCAGGGTGGAATGATGCTAAAGATTGGTGCAATTGCAGTTGTATTTTATACTGTTTCAACGGTTACAAGTTCAGCACTTCAGGGCATTGATAAAATGAATATACCTGTAATTCACTCTTGTATATCTCTTATAGTTCATATTGTACTGGTATTTGGTCTGCTTAAGTTCACAAATCTTGGAATATATGCAATTGTAATAGGTAATGCAACATTTCCGATTGTTGTACTCGCACTTAATCTGGTAGCTCTTAATAAATATGTTGGATATACGCAGGAATATATTAAAACATTTCTTATACCAATGATTTGCTCAATATTTATGGGCGTTGTTACGGCACTTACTTATAAAATCTTCAATATTATAAGTGGACATAATATAGTTGCATTATTCTTTGCATTTATAATGGCTGCGATATCTTATTTTGGCTCGATATTTATATGTAAGAAAAAGAAATTATATTAACTTGCTTTTTTTCAGAATTTGAGATACACTATTCAAGGATTTTAAGTGAATAGTGCAAAAAAAAATATGAAGAAGGAGATGCACTGTCTTATAGCATTATTCTTATTAGAAGTGAATATGGAATATATTCTGAAATTTTTGTTAAGACAGAGTGCAGATTACAATTATGAAGAAGAAAATAGCATTATTATTAACAGCAGCTACACTTTCATTATGTGCATGTGGAAGTAGCAGTGTCCCTGCAAACAAGGTTAACAGTATTGATGACTTAGAGGGTAAGAAAATCGGTGTCCAGTTAGGAACAACAGGTGATATCTATGGTTCTGATGTCAAAGATGCTAAAATGGAAAGATATAACAAAGGTGCAGATGCGGTTCAGGCTCTTAAACAAGGTAAAATTGACTGTGTAATCATTGATGAGCAGCCGGCTAAAGTATTTGTTGAGAAAAATAGTGATTTAAAGATATTAGAAGAGCCATTTGAAGATGAAGAATATGCAATTTGTATTGCAAAAGGCAATGACGAGTTAAAAGGTAAAATAAATGATGCATTAAATGAATTAAAGGATAATGGTAAAGTAGATGAAATAGTAGCTAATTTCATCGGCGAAGATGCAGGAAAGAATCCTTATAAATCTGCAGATGATGTTGAGAGAAATAACGGTAAGTTAAGAATGGCTACTAATGCAGAGTTTCCACCATATGAATATGTTGAGGACGGAAAAGTAGTTGGTATTGATGTAGATATAGCACAGGCAATCGCTGATAAACTTGGTATGGAATTAGTTGTTGATAATATTGAATTTGATTCAATTATTACAGCAGTTTCAACAGGTAAAGATGATATTGGCGTTGCAGGTATGACAGTTACAGAAGACAGACTTAAGAATATCGACTTTACAGATAGCTATACAAAGGCTAAACAGGTTATCATCGTTAGAAAAAAATAATGATTAGAAAGAAATAGGGTTTGATAAAAATGGCTGAATTCAAAAGAAAATTTACTCAAAATTTTATAGATGACCATAGATACAGATACCTTTTAGATGGTTTAAAGGAAACACTTATTATTGCAGTATGTGCTGTAATTATCGGTATATTGATAGGTTTTATAGTGGCAATCATCCGTTCAACACACGATAAGAACCATTCTAAGAAAAAAGGTTTTTCAAGATTTATAATTGGATTACTTAACTTTATATGCAAGGTTTATCTTACAATAATCAGAGGAACACCTGTTTTAGTACAGTTACTTATTTCCTTCTACTGTATTTTTACAGCACCGGATACGAGCAAGACATTTGTTGCCATAATGGCATTTGGTATTAACTCAGGTGCATATGTAGCAGAAATCGTACGTTCAGGTATTATGTCAATAGATAATGGTCAGTTTGAAGCAGGAAGAAGCCTTGGTTTTAACTATATCCAGACGATGGTATTCATAGTTCTCCCACAGGCATTTAAGAATGTTTTACCTGCATTATCTAATGAATTTATTGTATTGTTGAAAGAGACTTCAGTAGCAGGATATATTGGAATACAGGATCTGACTAAAGGTGGAGATTTTATCAGAAGCCGTACATTTGAACCTTTATTTCCACTTATTGCAGTAGCGATTATTTATCTTATTATTGTAATGATACTTACAAGTCTTGTATCAAAACTTGAAAGGAGGTTGCGTAATAGTGATCACTAATGAGAATGTATTAATAAAAGTAGACAACCTTAAGAAGAGTTTTGGAGAAGTTGAAGTGTTAAAAGGAATTAGCACAGAAATCAAAAAAGGTGATGTAGTTGTAGTAATCGGACCGTCAGGATCTGGTAAATCTACATTCTTAAGAACACTTAATCTGTTAGAAGAACCTACTGATGGAACAATATGTTTCGAAGGAACGGATATTACAGATCCAAAGGTTAATATAAACGTTCATAGACAGAAGATGGGAATGGTATTTCAGCAATTTAATCTGTTTCCTCATATGACGATTTTAAAGAATATGACAATAGCACCTATGAAACTTTTAAAGAAGTCAAAAGAAGAGTCTGAAGCCAAGGCTATGGAATTATTAAAAAAAGTTGGATTAGATGATAGAGCTAATTCATATCCATCGCAACTTTCAGGAGGACAGAAACAGAGAATAGCAATTGTACGTGCTTTATGTATGGAACCTGACGTTATGCTTTTCGATGAACCTACATCAGCACTTGACCCTGAAATGGTTGGAGAAGTTCTTCAGGTTATGAAGAATTTAGCAGATGATGGAATGACAATGGTTATTGTAACGCATGAGATGGGTTTTGCAAGAGAAGTAGCCAATCGTGTATTATTTATTGACGAGGGTATCATTATGGAAGAAAATGAGCCTAAGGAATTTTTTGATAATCCAAAGAATCCAAGATTAAAAGAATTTTTATCAAAGGTATTATAAATGTGAAATTATTAGGTATGTGTAAATTTATGCATACCTAATTTATTTGGTGGATATTTATATGAATACAATATAATTATATTTGTAAAACTATTTATAAGACACATATTTTAGATAATATTTATAGTATGAATTAAGTGAGAAATTATGAGAGAATTAAATTTTAGAAAGCCAACATTAGATGATATAGATAATATTAAGCATGCATTGAAATATGTGAAGCATAATGCATGTGATTATACACCTACTAACATTATTATGTGGGGAGATGAATATAACACAGAGATAGCATTTGATGATAGCGATTTGTATATAAAATATAATGTAGATGGAATGACGTTTTTTGGAATTCCATTTGTAATGACTGGTATGAAAAAAGGAATAGAAAATCTAATTAAATATACAGAAGATAATAATATTGAGCTGACTATTGGAGATGTTGAACCTGAAATTTTTGAAATTATAGATAGAATATATCCGGGACAATTCAAAGTAGCTTATCAGAGAGATGGAGCTGACTATGTATACAATATAAAAGATATGGCTGAATTGTCAGGAAAAAAATACCATGGTAAGAAAAATCACATTAATAAATTCAAGAAAACCTATATTAACTGGTGTTATGAGAAGATGTCAGATGATAATACTAATGAGTGTATTGATATGGTGAAGGAATGGCGTGTAAAAAATGTTTGTGTGGATGATGTGGAGAAGGCAGATGAAATCTGTATAATGATTAACAGTATTAAGAATAGAGAAAGGTTAGGTCTTATTGGTGGGCTTATACGTGCAAATGACAGGGTTGTGGCAGTGACTCTTGGTGGAGCGATAAATGATGAAATGTTTGATATTAATTTTGAAAAAGCATTTTCAGATGTACCAGGAGCATATCCGATGATAAATCAACAATTTATTATTAATGAATTAATGAATTATAAATATGTAAATCGTGAAGAGGATATGGGACTTGATGGACTCAGAAAAGCGAAAGAATCATATCTGCCGGAATTTATGGTTCAAAAAGGTCTGGTGACGTTCAAAGATGCAAAGTAAGAATTTAGGCAATATTAATAAATTAAATTTAGATAATAACTTAACTGAAGTTCAAAATTTCAGATTGTCAGGTTTAAATGAAAGAAGTAATCAGGTTGATGAACTTAAGAAGTTATGGATTGATACATTTGGAGATACTAAGGAATATGTTAATACATTTTTTGATAAATTCTATAGTCCGGATAATGTAATTGTATATAAAGAAAATGGTAAAATAGTATCATCACTTTATATGATAGATTATTGTCTTAAATATAATGATAAATACTATAAAATAATGTATCTGTATGCCCTTGCGACTGATAATGAGTACAGATGCAAGGGGATAATGTCAATGCTTATAGATAAAGCTGATAAAATTATGCATAACAAAGGGTATGTAGGAGCTTTTTTGATTCCGGCCGAAGAAAGTCTATATGATTATTATGGTCGTTTTGGATTCACGGATATTATTTATAATAAAAAATATACTGAATTAAATAGTGATTATTTGTATAATTATTCTTATGTTGAATGTTATGATAATGACAAAGTGTATGAAATTGATAACAGTTACAGATATTTAGAAAATACAAGAATAGTTTTATCGGCAGAGCAGAATGAATTTATGTGTAAAACTTTCATAGATGAGGGTGGAAAGATATATATAAATTCTGATAAAGATAAATATATTATGGCTAATACGTATGAATGTGATGAAAAACTTGTGATTTATTCCACTAATGATTATTCTTTATATGATAAGACATATGTAAAAGCAGGTTTGTTTAAGAAAAATGTAGAAGTATTTACTGGTAAATTTGATGTAAGTAAGCTAAATCTTGATAAGATTTTAGAATGATTTGTAGAAGTGAAGAAAATGAGCATATAAAGAAATAGATTATTATATGAGAAATTATGTTCCTTTTGATGTCGAGATGTTCTTAAGAAAATGATATTAAAGGGAATTATAAGACAGGTTTAATCGAGGTTTAATCAATATTGACATATTTTAGTATATATTATATTATTAATTACATATGAAAATATTGAAAATTATATAAAATGTATAGTTGTGGAATGGAGATTAATATGAGTAAAATTATTCTGACAGGAGACAGACCAACAGGAAAATTACATGTGGGTCATTATGTCGGTTCATTAAAGAGAAGAGTTGAATTACAGAATTCAGGAAATTATGATGAAGTATTTATTATGATAGCAGATGCACAGGCACTTACTGATAATGCGGACAACCCAGAGAAAGTAAGACAAAATATTATAGAGGTTGCACTAGATTATCTTGCATGTGGACTTGATCCAGAGAAATCCACTTTATTTATACAGTCACAGGTTCCTGAACTTACAGAGTTATCATTTTATTATATGAACCTTGTTACAGTATCAAGATTACAACGTAATCCTACTGTAAAATCAGAGATTCAGATGAGAAATTTTGAAGCAAGTATACCAGTGGGTTTCTTTACATATCCGATAAGCCAGGCAGCAGATATCACAGCATTTAAGGCCACAACGGTACCAGTTGGTGAGGATCAGCTTCCTATGCTTGAACAGACCAAGGAAATTGTACGTAAATTCAATTCAGTATATGGCGAAACACTTGTTGAACCTGAAATCTTATTACCTGATAACAAAGCATGCTTAAGACTTCCAGGTATAGACGGTAAATCCAAGATGAGTAAATCGTTAGGAAATTGTATATACCTTTCAGAAGATCCTGCTGAAATCAAGAAGAAAGTAATGAGTATGTATACAGATCCTGACCATATAAGAATAGAAGATCCTGGCAAAATAGAGGGAAATACAGTATTTACTTACTTAGATGCATTTAGTAAGAAAGAACATTTTGAAGAATTTTTACCGGATTATTCATGCCTTGACGAACTTAAGGAACATTATAAACGTGGTGGATTAGGTGATGTTAAAGTTAAAAAATTCCTCAATAATGTTATCCAGACAGAATTAGAGCCAATTAGAAAGAGGAGAGAAGAATATCAAAAAGACATTGCATATGTATATGATGTTCTTAAAAAAGGCAGTGAGAAAGCAGAGCAGGTGGCTGCTAACACATTAACGGATGTTAAGAATTCAATGAAGATTAATTATTTTGAAGACAGCGAACTTATAGCAGAACAGATTAAGAAATATGGTGAACAAAAATAAAAAAAATATTAAAAATTATATATGAATTTATGAAAATGGTTACAAAAAATTTAGTTTTAGAACACCAAAAAGACACAATTTATTTCTATAATTAAATCATCAAAGCGAAAGCATTGATATTAGCAAATATTTTTCTTTTCATATTTCTTTCCTCAAAGAGAGCAACTGTGGTGGTTGCTCTTTTTATTTTGTATGTAAGGACATAGAATAAAATATGAAAATACTTATATAATATTATAAATGACTATAATAAGGTGTTTATGTGAAAAGTGTCATTACGAGAAAATTCAGTATTTTTATTTTATTAGTATATTCTATGGTATTTTTTGCTGATTCATCATATTTACATATAAATATATTGAATATATGCGTAAATACATATGCGGCAGAGGAAATACGTGCAAATGATTTATATGCAAAATCAGCAATATTAATAGATGCGGATAGTAAAAGAGTTCTGTATGAGAAGAATGGATATGAGAAAATGGCTATGGCGAGTACTACTAAGATAATGACATGCCTTATCGCATTAGAGAATTCTAAGGAAGAAGATATAGTTGAATTTTCGACAAAAGCCTGTTCAATGCCAAAAGTTAAATTAGGTGCGGTTAATGGAAGAAAGTTTAGAATGCACGATATGCTGTATTCGTTGATGCTTGAATCACATAATGATACAGCAGTAGCCATAGCGGAGGCGGTGGCTGGAAGTACAGAGAATTTTGCGGTACTTATGAATAAGAGGGCAAGAGAAATAGGTGCAGTAAATACTAACTTTGTTACACCTAATGGATTAGATGATGAACTACATTATACGACTGCATATGATATGGCAATAATTGCCACAGAGGCAATTAAGAATGAAAAATTTCTAGAGATTGTGAATACATGCTCACATTCATTTAGTGATATTGAAGGCAAATGTAGTTATTCAGTATATAATAAAGATGCGTTTTTAGAAATGATAGAAGGTGCAATAGGCATAAAAACTGGTTTTACAGGCAATGCAGGATATTGCTTCGTTGGCGCTGTAAGAAGAAATAATAAAACCTTTATTTCAGTAGTGCTTGCAAGTGGTTGGCCTCCTAGTAAGACATATAAATGGAAAGATACAGTTAAACTTATGAATTATGGGTTTGATAATTATGAGTACCGGGTATTATTCAGTGGAATTGATCTGTATAAGAATATTTTAGTAGAAAATGGCATAGAGGATAATGTAAATACATATATCTCAGGAGAATGTCAGGCATTGGTGTCTGATAAAGATGTCATAGAATATGTATATGATGATATTAGTGAAAAGAAGATTTGTGCACCGGTAAGAGAGGGGCAAATTTTAGGATATATGCGAATTATGATTAATAAAAAGGAATTTGCAAAATATAAAATATGTGCAAGTAAAAATGTAAAAAAAATTGACATAAGATATAGTTTTATGGTAGTCTTTAAAAGGTTATTATTTTAGATTTAATTGAAATATCGAATATTCTTTTATAAAGTGTGATGTAAATGGGCATCACATAAGTTTAAATTTAATTAGCATATTCTAACAGCCGGATAAAAGCTGATTATGATATTCAGGTCAAAGATGACATTAGTTAAAAATGTCATCTTTTTTGTCGATTAAGATGAAAATCGCTTGCATTTTTTTGGTATGAAGTATACAATTATAATCGGCAGAGATTTGGGAATTTGCCTGAATTAGATAACTGCTATAAAATGTGTAAAACAGGCATATTTGCAGGCTTTACACTTAATATATAACAATGGAGGTTTAAAAGATGAGTACTACATCAAATGTATCAGCAAGTAAGAGAATAGAAGCTTTACTTGATGATAATAGTTTCGTTGAAATCGGGAGTCTTGTTAAGGCAAGAACAACTGATTTTAATATGACAGAAAAAGAAACTCCTGCAGACGGTGTTGTTACTGGCTATGGTGTAATTGATGACAAATTAGTGTATGTCTACAGCCAGGACGCTTCTGTTTTAGGTGGTTCAATCGGGGAAATGCATGCTAAGAAAATTGTTAAATTGTATGATATGGCAATGAAAATGGGTGCGCCTGTAATTGGTCTCATAGATTGTGCAGGTTTAAGACTTCAGGAAGCAACAGATGCACTTAATGCATTTGGTGAAATCTATATGAAGCAGGCATTGGCATCAGGTGTTATACCACAGATAAATGCAATATTTGGTAATTGTGGTGGTGGACTTGCTATTGCAGCAGGAATGTCAGACTTTACACTTATGTCAGACAATGCACATTTATTTGTTAACTCTCCTAATGCATTAGATGGAAATTATACAGAAAAATGTGATACATCTTCAGCTAAGTTCCAGAGTGAAGAAACATCAAATGTTGACTTTACAGGTGATGAAGCAGAAGTAATCAACAAAATACGTGAGCTTGTAGCAATGCTCCCTGCTAATAATGAAGATGATATGTCATTTGAAGAATGTACAGATGATTTAAACAGAGTATGTTCAGGTATCGAGGGATACGTTGATGATATGCAGACATTATTAGAAATGGTTTCTGATAATGGAGTATTATTTGAGACAAAGAAAGATTTTGCAACAGATGTGGTTACAGGTCTTATAAGATTAGGTGGCAACACAGTTGGTGCAGTTGCTAATAATTCAGATTTAATTTCTGTAAAAGGTGCAGAGAAAATTGAAGAATTCGTTAACTTCTGTGATGCATTCAGTATTCCGGTTGTATCATTTACTAATGTTACAGGTTTTGAGACAACTGTATGCCAGGAGAAGAAAATGGCTAAGGCAGCAGCAAAACTTACATATGCTTTTGCTAATGCAACAGTTCCAAAGATTAATGTAGTTGTAAAGAATGCATTTGGTAGTGCATATGTAATGATGAACAGTAAATCTATTGGTGCAGATATTGTTTATGCATGGCCTGAAACAAAAATCGGTATGATGAATTCTGAATCTGCTGCAAAGATTATGTATGCAGATGAGATAAGTAAAGCAGACAGTGCTAATGAATTAATTGCTAAGAAGGCAGCAGAATATGATGAACTTCAGTTAAGTGTTAATTCAGCAGCATCAAGAGGATATGTAGATTCAATTATCAATCCTGAAGATACAAGAAAATATCTTATTGGTGCAATTGAGATGCTGTTCACAAAGAGAGAGGATCGTCCAGGCAAAAAACATGGAACGGTCTAGTGAGAGGTGAAGAACATGAAAAAGATTAAAAAAATATTGGTATTTATGTGTGTTCTTACTTGTGTTTTTGCTTTGACAGCATGTGGAAATAGTAAAGCTAAAAAAGCTTCTTTCGATTATACTGAAAGTGATTTAGTTAGTGCAGTAACAACTAATACAGAAACAGTAGCTGAATGGGAAGATAAGACAATTGATGATGCGATGGAACAGTATGATGATAGTAATGAATCCGAAGCAGCATTAAAGAAAGGTCTTGAGCATTTCAAAACAGCTAGAAAAGAAGCTGGTGAATTCGTAGGATTCTATCTTGATAAAGATGAAAATCCTAAATACACATTAACAGAAGATACTGATTCAGTAACTATAAAGTTAAAAGCACAATTTAAGAAAAGAGATGTAAATATTACTTATACATTTGGTATGATTGATAAGAATTTAAGTATTACATCTATGACATATGAACCAAAGTATTCAATTGGCGAGACAATGAGGAAAGCTGCTCTTAATACTGTAATGGGTATGGGAACAGTAATTATTGTATTAGTATTCTTAAGCTTATTAATTGGCTTATTCAAATATGTCGGAAAAGCTGAAAAAGCTATTGCTGACAAGAAGAATAGCAAGAAAGATACAGCAGTTGATAATACTGTTGAACAGATTACAACTAAGGAAGAAATTGAAACAACAAATGATGAAGAATTAGTAGCTGTTATAACTGCTGCAATTGCTGCATCTAGTCAGACATCAGGTGATGGATTCGTTGTTCGTTCAATCAAGAGAGTTCAGAACAGAAACTGGAAATAAATCAAAAATATAATAAATAGAAAGGACATTCAAAATGAAAAATTATAGAATCACAGTAAATGGAAATGTATATGATGTAGAAGTTGAAGAATTAGGAACAGGAGCAGCTACACAGACAGCAGCACCAAAGGCAGCTCCTAAGGCAGTAGCAGCACCAAAGGCAGCAGCACCTGCTGCAGCAGGTTCAGAGGGAGCTGTTAAAGTTAATTCACCTATGCCTGGTAAAATTCTTTCAGTTAAGGCAAGTGTAGGACAGGCTGTTAAGAGAGGCGAAGTTATTATGATATTAGAAGCAATGAAGATGGAAAATGAAATCGTTGCACCTTCTGATGGAACAATTGCCAGCATAAATGTAAACGAAGGCACAAGTGTTGAAGCAGGTAGCGTATTAGCATCTTTAAACTAAAATTCTAAAATTAATTTGAACAGGAGGCTTTACAATGGGTTACGTTGTTGACACACTTGGAAATCTATTGCATCAGACAGCTTTCTTTAATCTGACATGGGGTAACTATGTTATGATTTTAGTGGCGTTAGTATTCTTGTATCTTGCAATAGCTAAAGAATATGAACCATTATTACTTGTTCCAATCGCATTTGGTATGCTTTTGGTTAATATGTATCCTGACATTATGCTTGCAATTAAGGATTCAGATAATGGAGTAGGTGGTTTATTACATTACTTTTACTTATTAGATGAATGGAGTATTTTACCATCACTTATCTTCTTAGGTGTTGGTGCGATGACAGACTTTGGTCCTCTTATCGCAAATCCAAAATGTTTCATACTTGGTGCGGCAGCACAGTTTGGTATTTATGTAGCTTATTTTCTTGCAATATTTATGGGATTCAGTGATAAAGCAGCAGCAGCTATCTCTATCATTGGTGGTGCAGATGGACCTACATCAATCTTTCTTGCAGGTAAATTAGGCCAGACTGCTTTAATGGGACCTATAGCAGTGGCAGCATATTCATATATGTCATTAGTTCCAATTATCCAGCCACCAATTATGAAATTACTTACAACTGAGAAAGAACGTAAGATTAAGATGGAACAGTTAAGACCTGTTTCTAAGTTAGAAAAGATTTTATTCCCAATTGTTATTACTGTAGTAGTAGTTCTTATTTTACCTACAACAGCACCACTTGTTGGTATGCTTATGCTTGGTAACTTATTCAGAGAATGTGGCGTTGTTAAACAGCTTACAGAGACAGCATCAAATGCACTTATGTATATCGTAGTTATATTACTTGGTACAAGTGTCGGCGCTACAACAAGTGCAGAAGCTTTCTTAAATTTGGATACAATTAAGATAGTTATACTTGGTCTTGTTGCATTTGCTTTTGGTACCGCAGCAGGAGTAGTTATCGGTAAAGTTATGTGTAAGGTTACAAAAGGTAAGATTAATCCTCTTATCGGTTCGGCTGGTGTATCAGCGGTTCCTATGGCTGCCAGAGTATCACAGAAAGTTGGTTCTGAATCAGATCCTACGAACTTCTTACTTATGCATGCGATGGGACCAAACGTTGCCGGAGTTATCGGCACAGCGGTTGCAGCAGGTACATTTATGGCGATATTTGGAATTGGAGCATAAAAATTTTGTGAGTAAAATGCAGATAATAAAATGGTATTTCAGATGAAGTACAGAAAAGAGGTATAATATGGCAGAACAGGTTAAAAAGCCAATTAAAATTACAGAGACAGTTCTTCGTGATGCCCATCAGTCATTAATTGCTACAAGAATGACAACAGAGCAGATGTTACCTATAGTAGATAAAATGGATAAAGTTGGTTACCACTCAGTAGAATGTTGGGGTGGAGCTACATTTGATGCATCACTTAGATTCTTAAAGGAAGATCCATGGGAAAGACTTAGAAAGTTAAGAGATGGATTCAAAAATACTAAATTACAGATGTTATTCAGAGGTCAGAATATCTTAGGATATAACCATTATGCAGATGATGTTGTAGAATATTTCGTACAGAAATCAATTGCAAACGGAATCGATATTATCAGAATATTTGACTGTTTTAACGACCTTGATAACTTAAAAACAGCAGTAAATGCTGCGAAGAAAGAAAAAGGTCATGCACAGGTTGCATTAGCTTATACATTAGGTGATGCATACACACTTGATTACTGGAAAGAGACAGCTAAGAGAATTGAAGATATGGGTGCTGACTCATTATGTATTAAGGATATGGCAGGATTACTTTTACCATATAAAGCAACTGAATTAGTCCAGGCTTTAAAAGATGGTACATCTCTTCCAATTCAGATGCATACACATTATACTTCAGGTGTAGCATCAATGACATATTTAAAAGCTGTAGAAGCAGGAGCAGATGTCATAGATACAGCTATGTCACCATTTTCAATGGGAACAAGCCAGCCTGCAACAGAAGTTATGGTTGAAACATTTAAGGGAACACCATATGATACAGGTCTTGACCAGAATCTTCTTGCTGAAATCGCTGATTACTTTAGACCAATCCAGGAAGATGCACTTAAGACAGGATTACTTAATCCAAAGGTTATGGGTGTTAATATTAAGACATTATTATATCAGGTACCAGGTGGTATGTTATCTAATCTTGTATCACAGCTTAAAGATGCTCATGCTGAAGATAAATACTATGATGTATTAGAAGAGATTCCAAGAGTAAGAAAAGACTTTGGTGAACCACCACTTGTTACACCATCATCACAGATTGTGGGTACACAGGCAGTTCTTAATGTACTTCAGGGTGAAAGATATAAGATGGTAACAAAAGAATCTAAGAAGATATTAAGTGGTGAATTTGGTAAAACAGTTAAACCATTTAATAAAGAGGTTCAGAAGAAATGTATTGGTGATACAAAACCTATTACATGCAGACCAGCAGATTTAATAAAACCACAGCTTGAAGAGTTTAAGAAAGAAGCTGAACAGTATGTTGAGCAGGACGAAGATGTATTATCATATGCATTATTTCCACAGGTTGCTACAGACTTCTTTAAATACAGAGAAGCACAGGAGACTAAAGTTGATTTAGCTAAAGCAGATACTAAAGATGGTGTATATCCAGCATAATTATTTATAATTAGTTATTGTTAGTTAATTCAAATAGAAATCTAAATATTGAAATTGACAGGTCATTATGAAATCTAATGTTCATAATGACTTGTTTTTAAATTATGGGTCGAGACTCTGTTTAGCCAGTAAAGCGTATGGAATATATAAAATATTAAAGATTATAGCTGCGGACACCTCCTGAGTGGGATGTATTTACAGATAGAATCAAAATCTGGAAGATTATTTTCTGTTGGTATTTGATGAAATTAAATAAGTATAGTATAATGTCTATGGACGTTGGCTCCTTTCGTGTAAGGTTAGTTTGGCGATGGACATTATACAAAAAAAGAGGTTAATAATCTTTTTATGAGATTAGAATTGAACATCAACGATTTACCTAACGATTATTATAACAAAGAAATCAACAGGCAACTTGATAGTATACTGGATAAAATTGGAGTACATATATGGCAGACGATAATATTGAAATTAATAAAGCAGAAATGGACAATGTAGAGATTGATAAAGAGGAAATGGGCAATATAGAGATTAACGGCGATTTAATATCGAGAATGAACGAAAGGTATCCTAAAATGAGTAAAGGACAGAAAAAACTTGCGGCATATATTACTTCTAATTATGATACAGCAGTATTTATGACAGCAGCTAAGTTAGGAGAGATGGTGGGCGTAAGCGAGTCTACAACGGTAAGATTTGCAACACTTTTAGGATATAATGGTTTCCCTGAATTCCATAAGGCATTAGAAGATGTTGTAAAAGATAAATTACATTCTGTGCAGCGTATAGAGATATCAGCTTCTAAGATGACTAAGGCACAGGTGTTAGAAACAGTTATGATGTCAGATGCCGAAAAAATAAAACTTACATTAGATACCATATCGAAGTCTAATTTTGAAGAGGCAGTAGAAAGCATAATGAATGCCAAACGTATTTATGTTGTGGGTATAAGAACCTGTATGCCACTTGCAACATTTTTAGGCTTTTATCTTAATATAATATTTGATGATGTCACGGTTGTAACTACGAATAATGCAAGTGAGATTTTCGAACAGATGATTAATATTAATAAAGATGATGTACTTATTGGAATAAGTTTTCCGAGATATTCAATGAGAACTCTTAAAGCTATGGAATTTGCCAATGACAGAAATGCAAAAGTCATATCGATTACAGATGACAAGAATTCGCCGCTTAATCTGTATTCATCATGCAATCTTTTGGCAAGAAGCGATATGGCAACGGTGGTTGACTCGTTAGTAGCACCATTAAGTGTTATAAATGCTTTAGTGGTATCGCTGTGTATGAAGAAAGCAGATTATGTGACAGAGAAGTTAGATACATTAGAGAGAATCTGGAGTGATTACCAGATTTATTCAAATGATGAGATAAATATGGTTGATGATGAAGTTGCAATTAGAAGTATTGAAAAATAACTTTTATCATATAGAGAACCCGATATCAGGTTCGTATTATATATAATATGGAATCAGGCTTTTTGCTTGAAATGTATGAAAAATCAATAGAGTTTCGTATCATATTTAATATGGAATCAAGACTAAAACGAAAATGGTGGATTAAATGGCAGATAGAAAAGTTATAGTTATAGGAGCAGGTGCGGCAGGAATGATGGCTGCATATTCGTCTGCTTTGTGTGGAAATAAAGTAACTGTATTTGAAAGAAATGAGAAAGCAGGAAAGAAGTTATTCATTACTGGAAAAGGAAGATGTAATATAACAAATGATTCTGATGTGGAAACAATTCTTAATAATATAATTACTAACAGAAAGTTTATGTATAGTGCGATTTATTCGTTTAGTAATGAAGATGTTAAAGCATTTTTTGAAGAAAACGGATTACATCTGAAAGTGGAGAGAGGAAACAGAATTTTTCCTGTATCAGACAAGTCTTCAGATGTTATTAATACATTGAAGAAAGCACTTAGAAATGAAAATGTAGAGATAGAATATAATATACTTGTAAAAGACCTGGTAGTTGAGGATAATACAGTAAAAGGAGTTGTTCTTAAAGATGGCAGAAAAGTATATGCTGATAAAGTTATAATGGCTACAGGCGGTATGTCTTATCCGGTGACAGGTTCTGATGGAAAAGGCTTTGATATTCTTAGAAAATATGGGCATACGATAACTGATTTAAGTCCTGCACTTGTACCAATGAATGTAAAAGAAGAGTTCGCTAAGGAATTACAGGGGTTATCACTCAAGAATGTAGATATATCATTTTATCGTAATGAGGTTGATAAAAAGCCTGTATATGAGGAATTTGGCGAAATGCTTTTCACACATTTTGGCATCAGTGGTCCGATAGTGTTAAGTGGAAGCAGTGTTGCCGGCAAATATCTTAAAGAGGGCAATCTGATTGCTAGGATAGACTTAAAACCGGCACTTAGTAAAGAACAGCTAGATGACAGAATACTCAGAGAATTTACGAATGGAATTAACAAAGATATTGTAAATGTTATGGATAATCTGTTGCCTAAAAAGCTAATTCCTGTTATGCTAGATTATTGTGAGATAGAATCTCATAAAAAGGTTAATAGCATCTCTAAAGAAGAGAGAAGCCGAATGGTCGAAGCATTTAAAGGATTAAAACTTACGGTAACATCACTGAGAAGCTTTAATGAAGCGATAATTACTCAGGGTGGTATTAAGGTTAAAGAAGTAGATCCTGGAACAATGGAATCGAAAATTATCAGCAATTTATATTTAGCAGGCGAAATGTTAGATGTTGATGCACTGACAGGTGGTTATAACCTGCAGATAGCATGGTCTACAGGGAGACTTGCAGGTATGGAATATTAAAGCGGAATGGAGATTGGTGTGAAAGAATTGTGCCGATGCACCAATTCCTTCGCACAGCTATTTGCTTTAGAGCGAAAGCAAATAGCTATTATGGCAGATGAGAAATCGCCTGCGCGAATTTCTCATCGCCTCTTCGCGACAAGTCGCTCAGAAATGAGGATTAGTATGAAAAAAATAAATGTAGCAATTGATGGACCAGCAGGAGCAGGAAAGAGTACAATAGCAAAACTTGCAGCAGCAAAGAAGCATTTTATCTATGTGGATACTGGTGCTATGTACAGAGCAATGGCTCTTGCGTGTATAAGAGAAAATATTTTAGCAGATGATGAAGCAGGTGTAGTTAGAGTATGCGAAAACTGTGACGTTAAGATTGAGTATGAAAATGGAGAGCAGAAAGTATTATTAAATGGTGAAAATGTTAATGCATTTATAAGAACAGAAGAAGTTAGCCAGATGACTTCAGCAGTTTCAGCTTACTCACAGGTAAGGGCTAAATTATTAGAACTTCAGAGAAATATAGCCAAGACTGAAAATGTCATTATGGATGGAAGAGATATCGGTTCTAATGTACTTCCAGATGCCAATGTCAAGATATATCTTACAGCATCAGTGCATACAAGAGCTAAGAGAAGATTTATCGAACAGAAAGAAAAGGGATACACAGGAACAATTGAAGAGATAGAGACTGAAATTGAAAAGCGTGATTATAGAGATTCCCATAGGAAATGTGCACCTTTGACTGTTGCCGAGGGTGCTGTTATCTTAGATTCTTCTGATATGACTATCAATGAAGTGGTTGATAAGATAATTGAATATATAGATGAAGCAATGTAGTATAAGTGTAGTATAATAGAACTCTTAAGAATATGGAGAAAAGCATGAAAGACAATTTGAATGCAGCTAAGAATATAATTGTTGCTAAAAGTGCAGGCTTCTGCTTCGGAGTAAAGAGAGCAGTTGATAAAGTATATGAACAGATAAATGATAATTCCATGCACAAGCAAATATATACTTATGGACCTATCATACACAATGAGGAAGTAGTTAAGGATTTAGAAAGTAAAGGCGTCAGTGTTATTAATTCTAAAGAAGAGTTAGAAAACACGAAAGATGGAATCGTTATTATACGTTCTCATGGTGCAACAAAGGAAATATACGACATAATAGAAGAAAATAATCTTGTTTTGGTAGATGCAACATGTCCTTTTGTCAGAAAAATTCATAAGATTGTGCAAAATGAAAAGAATAATAATAAGCACATTATAATAATCGGTAATTCAGACCACCCTGAAGTAAAGGGTATAAAAGGCTGGGCAGGAGATGATACAACAATTATTGGAACCGCAGAAGAAGCAGAAGAATTCGAGCTAAAAGAACCAAAGAAGGTGTGTATTGTATCTCAAACGACATTTAATTACAAGAAATTTAATAATTTAGTTGAAATTATTTCAAAAAAGGGTTATGATATAAATGTTTTAGACACAATTTGTAGTGCTACACATGAGCGCCAGCGAGAGGCGAGAGAGATAGCAAAGCAAGTTGACACCATGATTGTAATTGGTGGAAGGAACAGTTCAAATACACAAAAGTTGTATGAAATATGCAAAAGCGAATGTAATAATACTTACTATATACAAACATTAGATGATTTAGAATTAGATAATATTGAAATAGGTAGCGTAGGTATTACAGCTGGGGCTTCAACCCCAAATAATATAATCGAGGAGGTTCATACTAATGTCAGAGTTAAGTTTTGAACAGTTATTTGAAGAACAGGGAATGAAACAAATAAGTACAGGAGAAGTCGTTGAGGGCACAGTAATCAGCGTTAAAGAAGACGAGATCGTCTTAAATATAGGTTACAAAGCAGATGGTATTGTTAGTCGTAGTGAATATACAAATACACCAAACGTTGATTTAAGAACATGTGTATCTGTAGGCGACACAATGGAAGCAAAAGTTGTTAAAGTTAATGATGGTGAAGGTCAGGTTGTACTTTCATACAAACGTCTTGCTGCTGAAAAAGGAAGCAAACGTATTGAAGAAGCTTATAACAACAAAGAAGTTCTCAAAGCAAAAGTTACACAGGTAAGAGCCGGTGGACTTACAGTTGTAGTTGACGAAACAGAAATCTTTATTCCAGCAAGTCTTGTATCAGACACATACGAGAAAGATTTATCGAAATATGCAGATAAAGAAATCGAATTCGTTGTTACAGAATTTACACCAAATTCTAATCCAAGAAAGAGAAGAATTATCGGTAACAGAAAGATTCTTTTAGTAGCAGCTAAAGAAGAAAAACAGAAAGCTTTACTTGAATCAATCAAAGAAGGCGATGTTGTAGAAGGCACAGTTAAAAATGTAACAAGCTTTGGTGCATTTGTTGATTTAGGTGGAATGGACGGATTACTTCATATCTCTGAGATGTCTTGGGGAAGAGTTGATAATCCACAGGATATTCTCAAAACAGGTGATAAAGTTAAGTGCATTATTAAAGAGATTAAAGGCAATAAGATTGCTTTAAGCTGCAAGTTTGATGAGACAAACCCATGGACAACAGCAGCAGATAAATATCATGTTGGTGATGTTGTTAAAGGTAAAGTTGCAAGAATGGCTGACTTTGGTGCATTTGTTGAATTAGAGCCAGGTGTTGATGCTTTACTTCATGTATCACAGATTTCTAAGACAAGAATCAACAAACCTGCTGATGTTCTTTCAATTGGTCAGGAAGTAGAAGCTAAGATCGTTGATTTTAATGCAGAAGCAAAGAAAGTAAGCTTAAGTATTAAAGCATTAGAAGCTGATTCAGCAGATGATGAAGCAGAAACAGAGGCTGATACTGAAGAATAATTCAGGGAGGCTATAATGGATTACGAACAATTCAAGCTACCTGTATATGAATTAACTCATATTGATTTAAACTGCTATAAAGAGCGTCAGATGAAGAGAAGAATCGACGCTCTTATAGCGAAACATAATATTAACGGATACAGTGAATATGTAGAGTCACTTAAGAATAACAAGAAGATTTTCGAGGAATTCATAAGCTATATTACCATCAATGTATCCGAATTTTATAGAAACCCTGACCAATGGAAGATTTTAGAAGACAGTATACTTCCTGGACTTATGAAGAATTCAGTGAATGGTAAACTGAAGATATGGAGTGCGGCCTGTTCTACAGGTGATGAGCCATATTCATTGGTAATGTTGCTTTCTAAATATATACCTTTAAGTGATATATCAGTTATTGCAACGGATATTGACAAACAGGTTCTAGAGAAAGCAAATGTGGGTGTATATAATGCCAAAAGTCTTGCAAATCTTCCAAAAGACTTTATAGATATGTACTTTACGAAGATTGGCGAAAAAAATTATCGAATAAGTGATAGAATTAAGAAATGTGTTGAATTCAGACATCATAATTTATTACAAGATGAATATATTTCTAATTGTGATTTGATTCTATGCAGAAATGTTGTAATATATTTTACAGATGAAGCAAAGACTGAGATATATAAGAAATTCAATGAATCATTGAAGCCGGGAGGAATTCTATTTGTGGGAAGTACTGAACAGATAATAAATTACCGCGAATTAAATTACTCATCGGTTAAATCATTTTTCTATCAGAAACAAGATTAATTCATATGGTTGCCCGTTTTGGACAACCATATTTTCGATATAAAAGAAATTTTTATAAGAAAGGTAACTGACCGGAAAAATGAGAGTTATAGCTGGAACTGCAAAACGTCTTCAATTAAAGACGGTAAAGGGTGATAATACCCGACCGACTACTGATAGAATTAAGGAAACGTTGTTTAATATGTTGCAAAATGATATAGAGGGATGTAGATTTCTTGATTTGTTCAGTGGAAGCGGGGCGATTGGCATAGAGGCTTTAAGCCGAGGGGCTAAAGAGGCTGTTTTTGTCGAAAATAATAAAGAAGCAATTAATTGTATTAAAGAGAATCTTATATTTACAAAACTTGTTAATAGTGGTATTGTAATGTCATATGATGTAATGACTGCTATTTCAATGTTAGAGGGAAGAAATGCAAAGTTTGATATTGTATTTATGGATCCACCATATAATAAAGAAATAGAAAAAGAAGTTCTTGACAGATTGAAGCAATCTGAGATTATAGATAGTGATACAATGATAATTGTGGAAGCATCTCTTAATACATCATTTTCATATCTTAGAGATATGGGATATGAGCTTTTCAAAGAGAAGAAATATAAGACAAATAAGCATATGTTTATATATAAGAATTAGGATGTTAAAAGTTCATTTGATGAATAACTATCTTGAATAACTATCTGTATTGTAATATATAAATTATGAATAATAAAAGTAATAATAGACAGGAATGATAATAAGATGAAAATAGCGATTTATCCGGGAAGTTTTGATCCTGTAACAAAGGGACATTTAGATATAATAGAACGTTCTGCTAAAATGGTAGATGTTTTGATAGTGGCTGTACTCAATAATAATTCAAAATCGCCATTGTTTTCTGTGGAAGAACGTGTTAATATGTTAAAGGAAGTTACAAAACATATGGACAACGTTGAAATCGACAGTTTTAGCGGATTATTAGTAGATTTTGCTAAAAAATATGATGCAACAATTATCATAAGAGGTTTACGGGCAGTAACAGATTTTGAGTACGAGTTGCAGATGTCCCAGACTAACAGGATAATGGACAAAAAAGTTGATACAATTTTCCTTACAACAAGTCTTGAATATGCATACCTGTGTTCTAGTACAGTAAAAGAGGTGGCTATGTGTGGCGGTGACGTTGATAAATTTGTTCCACCATATGTTGTAGAGAAAATACATGAAAAAATAGATTCAATTAAGAATAAACTTTAAAAGGTATGGAGGTAAAAAATGAGTAAGTATGAGCAGATATTAACAGAAATTGAAGAATTTATCGATAATTGTAAGAGACAGAAATTATCAGGAGTTAATATAATTGTTAATAAAGAGCAGTTAGAAGAGTACATATCTGAACTTAGAATGAAGACACCTGAAGAAATTAGAAAATATCAACGTATTATTAATAATAAAGAAGCTATTATGAATGATGCACAGGCAAGAGCTGAGGATATGTTACAGCAGGCAAGAGAAGAGACAAGTGAACTTATTTCAGAACATGAGATTATGCAGCAGGCATATGTTCAGGCTCAGAACCTTGTTGATGATGCTTCAGCACAGGCACAGCAGATACTTGATAATGCTGTTAATGATGCAAATGACATCAGAATGGGCGCAATGCAATATACTGATGATATTTTGGAAAATTTACAGAATATAATTAATCATACAATGGAAAATGTTACAATGAAATATGATGCATTTATGAAATCATTAAATACAAGTCTTGATGTCGTAACTGCAAATAGAAATGAACTTTATCCTAAGGATGAGGCAACTGAAAATGTAGAAGAACAGCCGGAGAATACTGAGGAGGCTGCAGAAGATACAGAATTTGAAGATTATACAGTTGATTTAAACGAGTAATAAGAATTAAATCATTTGATTAAGTGAATTTGCATATATAAATATCGATACTTCTTACAAGGTGTATCGATATTTATATATGCAAATTTACTTTAACAGATGTACTTATATTAGTTAAATATAGTAAATAAAATAACATATAATATGATCATAATTATTAAAGAGACACATTTGGAATATAGGTAGTCTCTTTTTTTATATTCAAATTTAGATAAAACGCTATTAATCTGAAAAAATGTAGATACTCCACCAAGTATGCAGGCAGCTATAATACAAAGAAGTCTGAGAGGAAGACTGATATTTAATAATGACAGGTAATAAGCTCCAGAAGTTATCTCTAATAAGGCTACTATAATAACTTTAAAGATATCAGAAATAAATGTAATTTTCATAATAATACCTGCAATAGTGGAAAAAATAATTAGATAACCACCTATTTTAACAACAGTAAAAATGGCATTAGAAAGGCTGTCATCAAGTATTTTATTTATTGGATATTTTAACCTGGAAGCTGAGATATCGATATTTTTATATGACTTATGTCGTCTGAAAATTATTCCGGTTATTACTTCGGGAAGATATGTAAGTATTATGGCGATAAATCTGTATTCGGGTGTATTTAATAATGAAAGTACAACATATCCCTGAATGAATGAGGGACTGGCGTGATTAACGAATTTCAGAATATAGTCGGCTTCAGCTTTAGTTATACTGCCATTAAGATATAGGTCAGAAGTTATTTTGGCACCGACCGGGTAACCACATAGAAAGCCCATAATGACAGCATAGGACCCATAGTAAGATACGCCAAAGAGAGTATGAGTAATAGGATAGAATAGCCGACCTATCTGCCATGAATAGTCAAGCTGAATCATAAAGTTAGAGAAAATTATAAATGGAAGAATAGCCGGCAATAATGAATTAATAAATAATTTGATGCCTAATAAGACACCGTCGGCACAATATGATGGAAAAAACAACAAAACAACAAGTGTAAGATAAAGAAATATACGTAGTAAGAAATTTTTCATTTTATTTTCTTTCTGAGTGCCTTTTCTTTAAGAGAAGATGAAAAATGTGCAGGCAAATTCGTATCTGTCATAAAGGCAATTCTTTTATTGGTTTATTATAATTTTATTAATTTATATTGTTAATATGACTAAATATATGGCATTTTGGTTTGACCTTGAATAACATTTATGATATGATTGCGACAGATATTTACATGTACCACAAATTATTTATGATTGGAGTGACTGGAATGTGTGGATTTGCCGGATATATTACAACCGATGGCAAAGGTAGTGAATATAAAGAAGATTTAATTGAAATGATGAATTCTATTAAACATAGAGGACCTGATGATGAGGGAACTCATATAGATGATATGGCAGGTCTCGGTTTTAGAAGACTTAGTATTATTGGTATTACTAATGGTAAACAGCCAATGTATAATGAAGACGGCTCTATTGTCGTGACATTTAATGGCGAGATATATAATTATCAGGATATTAAGGCTGACCTTATTGAAAAAGGACATATATTTAAAACTGATGCAGATACAGAAGTTTTAGTACATGGATATGAAGAATATGGTAAAGATTTATTGCAGAAATTAAGAGGAATGTATGCATTTGCAATCTGGAACAGAGAGAAGAAAGAGATGCTTATGGCAAGAGATATCTTCGGAATCAAGCCTCTTTTCTATACACAGACAGAGAATGATTTCGTATTTGGTTCAGAGATTAAGGCAATTCTTAAATTTCCGACTGTTAAGAAGGAATTTAATCCGGAAGCATTAGAAAGTTATCTTTCATTCCAGTATTCTATTTTAAAAGAGACATTCTTTAAAGGAATATTCAGACTTCCACCTGCACATTACCTTTTATGGAAAGATGGAAAAATCGAGATAGAGAGATATTATTCACCTGAATTCAATACCGATGAGAGTATTACATTTGATGAAGCTGTAAAGAAAGTTAATGATGTTATGGCTGATTCAATCGCAGCACATAAGATAAGTGACACAGAAGTAGGTGGCTTCTTATCAGGAGGTGTTGATTCAAGCTACATTGTTTCAAGAAGTAATCTTGACAAGACTTTCAGCGTAGGTTTTGATTATCCAAGATGTAATGAGATACCTTTAGCAAAGACATTATCAGATTATGTCGGTGTTAAGAATAAGAGTAAATTAATAACTACAGAGGAATATTTTGAAGAATTTCCAAAGATAATGAATCATGTTGATGAACCATTATCAGATCCATCATGTATCGCATTATATTTCTTATGTAAGCTAGCAAGTGAACAGGTTAAAGTTGTATTATCAGGTGAGGGCTCAGATGAGTTATTTGGCGGATATAATATCTATAAATCTCCAATTGCCTTAAAACCTATGATGGCAATTCCAAGACCTGTAAGAAGGGGTGTCAGAAAAATTCTTACTAAATTACCTGTTAATTTCAAAGGTAAGAATTATATGATAAGAGCAGGCTTAGATCTTGAAGAGAGGTATATTGGTAATGCTTATATTTTCCATACTCCTGAGGTATATAAGATGCTTAAGAAGCCGATTAAGAAATATACACCTGAAAGCATTACAAAGCCAATATATGACAAGGTTAAGGATAAAGATGATATAACAAAGATGCAGTATCTTGATATCAATACCTGGTTATGGGGAGATATCCTTAATAAAGCAGATACAATGAGTATGGCTCACTCATTAGAAGTACGTGTACCTTTCCTTGATAAAGAGGTTGCAAAGGTAGCTTTCAGTATTCCTGTAGAGCATAGAGTTGACAAACATGAGACAAAGAGATATTTCAGAAAAGCTGCAAGTGAATTTATGCCTGATATTACAGCAGAGAGAAAGAAATTAGGTTTCCCTATTCCAGTAAGAAACTGGTTAAGAGAAGATAAATATTATAATTTAGTCAAAGATACTCTTACATCTAAAGAAGCAGAGTTATTCTTCAATACAGATTATCTTGTTAATCTGTTAGACAGACATTATCATGAGAAATGTGACAACTCAAGAAAAATCTGGACAGTATATGCATTTGTTCTTTGGTATCAGAAACATTTTGCTGCTGCATGCTAACAGATAGGAGGTTCAAATGAGAATATCTACTGTAGCAAGTGGAAGCAGCGGTAATTGTATATATGTAGGTTCTGATAATACTCATCTGTTAGTAGATGCAGGAATCAGCAAGAAGAGAACGGAAACCGGCCTTAATGCAAATGATATTGATATGAAAGATATAAGTGGAATATTAATTACACATGAGCATATAGACCATATTAACGGGCTTGGAGTTATTTCAAGAAAATATGAGATACCTATTTATGCAACACCTAAGACTGTAGAGGCTATAAAAAGCAATAATAAATTAGGTTATATACCGGAAGATTTATATGTAGAGATTAAATCTGATGAGCATTTTAATATCGGAGATATAGAAGTGTGTCCATTTAGTATATCACATGACGCCGCTGAACCTGTAGCTTACAGGTTCAATGAGGGCGGTAAATCGGTTGCAGTAGCTACTGATATGGGTAAATATGATGACTATATAGTGAATAATCTTAAGGAGCTTGATGCTTTGGTTATTGAGGCTAATCATGATGTCAGAATGTTATTAGCGGGTGCCTATCCTTATTATCTTAAACAGAGAATTCTAGGTGACAGAGGACATTTATCAAATGAGATGTCAGGAAAGCTTATTAATGATATCTTACATGATGGACTCAAATACATTCTGTTAGGACATCTTAGCAAAGAGAATAATTATGAAGAACTCGCATATGAAACCGTAAAATCAGAGATTGCGATAAGTGATAATAAATATAAGGCAAATGACTTTGATATTGAAGTTGCCAGAAGAGATGTTAATTCAATGCTGTTTTGCGTTTGAAATATATTTAGAAATGAGGTAAAGAATAGAAATGAAGAAATCAATTATAACTGTAGTTGGAAAAGATACTGTAGGAATTATAGCAAAGGTATGTACATATTTAGCTGAAAATAATATCAATATATTAGATATTTCACAGACAATTGTACAGGACTATTTCAATATGATGATGATAGTAGATGCTAACAATGCAGATAAGAAAATTGGTAATATAGCTGATGAACTTGAAAAATTAGGTGAAGAAATCGGAGTTCAGATTAAAATTCAGCAGGAAGATATATTTAATTCAATGCATAGAATTTAATATTACAAAAGGAGTCAAATGTAATGATAAACATTTTTGAAGTAAATGAAACAAATAAAATGATAGACCAGGAGAATCTTGATGTAAGAACAATTACACTTGGTATCAGCCTTTTAGATTGTATTGATACAGATTTAGACAAGGTTAATGAAAATATTTATAACAAAATCACTAAATTAGCTAGGAATCTTGTATCTACAGGACAGGAGATTGAAAAAGAATTCGGTATTCCTATCGTAAATAAGAGAATTTCTGTAACACCTATTAGTTTAGTTGGTGGAAGTGCCTGCAAAACACCTGAAGATTTTGTAACTATAGCTAAGACACTTGATAAAGTGGCTCACGAGGTAGGGGTTAACTTTATCGGTGGATATTCAGCATTAGTAAGCAAGGGAATGACTAAAGCTGATGAGAATCTCATTAATTCAATTCCACAGGCACTTGCCTGCACAGAAAGAGTATGTAGTTCTGTTAATGTTGGTTCTACTAAGACAGGAATTAATATGGATGCTGTCAAGTTAATGGGTGAAATTGTTCGTAAGACAGCAGAATATACTAAGGAACAGGATTCATTAGGCTGTGCTAAGCTTGTAGTATTCTGTAATGCACCTGATGACAACCCATTTATGGCAGGAGCTTTCCATGGTGTAACAGAAGCTGATGCGATTATAAACGTAGGTGTAAGTGGACCGGGTGTTGTAAGAACAGCACTTACCAAGGTTCGTGGAGAGAACTTCGAGGTTCTTTGCGAAACTATTAAAAAGACAGCCTTCAAGGTAACAAGAGTTGGTCAGTTAGTTGCTAAAGAAGCATCTAAGAGATTAGACATCCCATTTGGTATCGTTGACTTATCATTAGCACCAACACCTGCTATTGGAGACAGTGTTGCAGATATTCTTGAAGAAATTGGCTTAGAAAGAGTAGGAGCACCGGGAACAACAGCAGCTCTTGCATTATTAAACGACCAGGTTAAAAAAGGCGGCGTTATGGCATCATCTTATGTTGGTGGTTTAAGTGGTGCATTTATTCCTGTAAGTGAGGATCAGGAAATGATTAATTCAGTTACAGCAGGAGCACTTACAATTGAGAAGTTAGAGGCAATGACCTGCGTATGTTCAGTTGGTCTTGATATGATAGCAATTCCGGGAGATACTAAAGCTACAACTATTGCCGGGATTATTGCAGATGAGTCAGCGATCGGTATGATTAACCAGAAGACAACAGCAGTAAGAGTTATTCCTGTAATTGGCAAAGGCGTTGGAGAGACAGTAGAATTCGGTGGTTTACTTGGATATGCACCAATAATGCCTGTTAATAATTTCTCTTGTGACGCATTTGTAAACAGAGGTGGCAGAATACCGGCACCAATTCATAGTTTTAAGAACTAATAAGATCAGAATATATAAATAACTGAAACTTCGCACATATATAATAGAATCAAATCATCTGTATTAAGTGAATTTGCATATATAAATATCGAAGCTTTTGTAAGAATTGCTAATTTGTAGATATCTTTTTCGGCTCTTTTGATTATTTGAGTACATTCAATGCCATACACTTAAAACGATGTGTTCGTCTATGCTACACACTTGATTTATTTGTACTAGATAAGGGAATTATGAAAGTGTGTGTCATAGACGGACATCTCGTCTTAAGTGTATGTCTGTTAAATGTACACAAAATTTGAGCCGAAAAAAGATATCTTGCAAATTTACGCAATTCTTACAAGGTGTTTCGATATTTATATATGTCAAATTTACTTTAAAAGATGAATATATGATATATATGTGCGAAGTTTGAAGATGAACCTTGGAATGTTATTGAAATGGAAATCTTGAGAAAAGATTATATTACTACTAAGAATAATTAATTTTGTATAGTTTTGTATAAAATGAAAGGATGGTGTTTGTGGCTTGAGAATAGATATTATTGGTTCTGTTGCAAGTGGAAAGACAACACTTGCAAAGATAATATCACAGAAATTTAATATACCATATTATGAAAAAGATAATGTTGTGTGGAAAAGAACTTCTTCGGGAGATGAAAAAAGAAGCCCTGAGGAAAGAGATAGATGTTTTAATGAAATTATTAATAAAAAGGAATGGATTGTGGAGGGTTCACCAAGAGAATCACTTAAGGAAAGTTTTGGGCGTTGTGACTATATTATCGTATCAGATGAATATACGTTGGTAAGATTAATAAGAGTATTTAAACGCTGGATAAATCAAAGAAGGGGAAAAGAAACATACAATTCAGAACCGACATTAGTCTTCTTATTATTTCAGCCTCTTACACAGTTATGAACAAAGCAGATGTGCAAGAGGCTGAAATGCAATATATTATATCTTAAATCTGTAAGAGATTAAACATTTCTGTAATTATTCATCTTTTATTATAACACCATATTGCTGTTCTTTTGGTATTGAGAAATTGTATTTATCAATACTTACTAATCTGTAAATCTCATCAGCCATCATATTAATTGATAACATACGTTTGCCATTCTCAGACAGAACTGAAAATGCATTAGATATTTTAGTGATAAGAGGAATGTCGGAGTTGGTTTTAATTTCAGTAAGTAAGCTGTTATGGGCTTTATTGAAACCGAGAACTCTGAAGTAGTAAACGTATCCCTCATCTTTAAAAGTAAAGTAATCATCTTTAGTATAATTGAATAGCAGATAGAACAGAATTCTTGAAATTCTTGATGATGTAAATATAGAAGAATTACAGGTATTAACAAAACTGTCGAAGGCTTCATATGAACCTGAGAGATTAGCTATTCTGTTAGCTAAGTCATCTGTTATATCAAAGAGATTATTAGTCTCTGTGTTATTATATCTTGCTTTAATTAACTCATTACCGACTAATGGACTGAAATCATCAGAGACAATAGGGTAAGTTTTCTTGTATTCATTTTCAAGTAATTCCATACAATTTGCAGGGACGATATCAGAAAGTGTTTCTTTGACATTGTTGAATGTAAATATTGATTTGCCGCCAAAGAGTTTTCTGATTGCACTTGCACTTGCAAAATGTCCGTCTAAATCAGATGAATGGTAGCCTTTGTCTAAACGTTTGATTGGAACCGGAACCATCTTGCTGCCTGACTTACGTATTGAAATAATATATTCAATTGCAAGAATAGAGTTTGGAGATGATATTATAAGCGAAAGCTCGTCTGAACTCATATTGACACCGCGTAGCGAAAGAGATTTTATAATTGCATTTTCGCGGCTTCTTGAGAAAGACATGCCGGTTTTTAAATATGACTGTAATGCCTCGCTATAACATTCATCTTCATCTATTATTATGTCTGCGATGAGATTTAACAGGTCTAAATTATCATTTTCACAGCCAAAACAAAGATAATCAACGACATTTAATCTATCTAAAGTTGCAACTGCACCGGTTGCAAAGTAAGCAGCACTTGACATAGAATAACAAACCGGAAGTTCGAGGACAAGGTCTACATTATTCTCAAGGGCAATGGCAGTTCTTGTGAATTTATCCATAAATGCAGGCGCACCCCTCTGGACAAAGTTGCCACTCATAACAACTATAACGTGGTCGGCATTGGTAAGTTCTCTTGCTTTTTCAATAAGATATGCGTGACCATTGTGAAATGGATTAAATTCAGCTATAATTCCAACGGTTTTCATTATAAACTCCTTTCATATCGTGTTTTAAAATACGTTATATGTATGATAACATTTTGTTAAAAAAATATCAATAAATGTATTGAATTTAGTACGTTTAAAGATATTGTATACAAAGAAAAAATGCGTTATAATATTATAAAGTGTGCGGATTAATTATACAGGAAAGGAAATTAAATTATGGGATTTATTGATAATATTAAAGAAAGAGCAAAAAAAGATATTAAGACAATTGTTTTACCTGAATCAATGGACAGAAGAACTTTTGAGGCGGCAGAGATTATTCTTAAAGAGAAAATTGCAAATCTTATTATCATTGGTACAGAAGAAGTTATTGCAGAGAATAGCAAGGGATTAGATATCTCAGGAGCAACAATAGTTAACCCATATACATTCAGTAAAACACCAGATTATATAGAAGTATTTTATGAATTAAGAAAATCAAAAGGTATGACTCCTGAACAGGCTAAAGACCTTATGATGAATGATTTTATGTATTATGCATGTATGATGGTTAAATTTGGTGATGCAGATGGTGTGGTTTCGGGTGCATGCCATTCTACAGCTTCAACATTAAAGCCATCACTCCAGATTATTAAGACCAAACCGGGAACAAAATTAGTATCAGGTTTCTTCGTAGTATGTGTACCAGATTGTGAATATGGTGCAGATGGTACATTTGTATTTGCAGATGCAGGACTTAACCAGAATCCTAATCCGGAAGAACTTGCAGCAATTACAGAATCATCAGCAAAATCATTTGAGATGTTAGTCGGTGAGAAACCAATTTGTGCATTGCTATCACATTCTACAAAGGGAAGTGCAAAACATCCTGATGTAACAAAGGTTACAGATGCAGTAGAGATATTAAAGAAGAATTATCCTCACGTAACAGCAGATGGTGAGTTACAGTTAGATGCGGCACTTGTACCGGAAGTAGCTAAATTAAAAGCACCTGGAAGTACAGTTGCAGGCAATGCAAATGTTTTAATTTTTCCGGACCTTGATGCAGGTAATATTGGATATAAGTTGGTTCAGAGATTGGGAAAAGCAGAAGCCTATGGTCCATTAACACAGGGTATGGCTAAGCCTATTAATGATTTATCAAGAGGATGTTCATCATCAGATATAGTTGGTGTTGTAGCCATTACAGCAGTACAGGCACAGCAGAGAAAACTTGTTTAAGTTTTAAATATATTAATTTCAATTAATAATTATGGTAAGGAAAGGAAACTGAGTGAGAAAATGAAGATTCTTATTATCAATTGCGGAAGTTCGTCATTGAAATTCCAGTTAATTAATTCAGAAGATGATAGCGTATTAGCAAAAGGATTATGCGAAAGAATAGGTTTAGATGGCAGCCAGTTAGTATATCAACCGGCAGGTCTTGACAAGGAGATAGTGAAAGAGGCAATGCCAAATCATAAGAAGGCAGTTGAATTAGTTATCAATGCACTTACAAATGCAAAGACAGGTGTTATTAAAGACTTAAGTGATGTTGGTGCAGTAGGACACAGAATCGTACATGGCGGAGAGAAATTTGCTAAATCAGTAATAATTGATGATGATGTAATTGAAGCTATAAAGGAATGTAATGATTTAGCACCATTACACAATCCAGCTAATCTTATCGGAATAATGGCATGCAAGGAGTTAATGCCTGATACAAAGATGGTAGCTGTATTTGATACTGCATTTCACCAGACTATGCCTGCTAAAGCTTATTTATACGGACTTCCATATAAATATTATGAAGATTATAAGGTGAGAAGATATGGCTTCCATGGAACATCACACAGTTTTGTTTCAAAACGAGTTGCCGAAATCTTAGACAGACCATATGAAGAACTTAAGACTGTTGTATGCCATCTTGGAAATGGTGCAAGTGTATGTGCTGTTGATGGTGGAAAATCAATAGATACGAGTATGGGACTTACACCTTTAGAAGGACTTATTATGGGAACACGTTCAGGAAGTATAGACCCTGCTATAGTAGAATTTCTTGCCCATAAAGAGAATAAGACGATAGATGAAGTTATGAATATCCTTAATAAAGAATCAGGTGTTCTTGGTCTATCAGGAATCGGCAGTGATTTCAGAGATATAACAGATGCTATGCTTGCAGGAGACGAAAGAGCAAGAATGACAATTGAAGCGTATTGCTACAGAGTTGCCAAATATATTGGAGCATATGCAGCAGCAATGAATGGAATAGATGCAATTGTATTTACAGCAGGACTTGGAGAGAACAATGCAATAGTAAGAAAAGAGATTTGTTCATACTTTACATTCTTAGGAGTGGAAATAGATGACGAACAAAATGCAAAAAGAGGAGAAGATGTTGTCATCTCTACAGAGAACTCAAAGATTAAGGTGCTTGTAGTACCGACAAATGAAGAATTAAAAATAGCTAAAGAGACATTAGAACTTGTAAAGTAATAACAAGTATTTAATGTGTAGACAAGTTTATACAAGATTTTGAAAATTTAAGGTTGACAAACACAATACCTATGGTTATAATATTCAAGTGCGATTAGAAAAGAGGTAATTTATGCTGATTGACTTATCCGAACTTTTATCAACTATTGATAAAGAGTTAGATGTTTGTGCAGACATAGAGATGTCAAGATTTACATCTAAGATGTGTGATTACGAGATAGTTAAGAAACAACCAGTTCTTATTAAGCTTCGTAACACAGGAAAGAGAACATTTACATTGACATCAGAGATTGATTTAACATTGATGATACCATGTGACAGATGTTTAGAAGATGTGAAGTATGATATGAACATCAAAGTAAATAAAGAGATTGACATGAATGAGTCGGAAAATGACAAGACAGAGTCGTTAGATGAGCAGTCATATATTCAGGATAATATGCTTGATGTCGAGAAGCTTATTTATAATGAAATACTTGTTAATTTGCCTATGAAGGTTCTTTGCAGTGAGAATTGTAAAGGAATTTGTAATAGATGTGGGGCAAATCTTAATTCACAGACTTGTAACTGTGATACCACAGAATTAGACCCTAGAATGTCAAAAATTCGTGACATTTTCAACAATTTTAAGGAGGTGTAACAGACCATGTCTATTTGTCCAAAGAATAAAAGCTCAAAGGCTAGAAGAGATAAGAGAAGAGCTAATTGGAAAATGAGTGCTCCAAACTTAGTTAAATGTAGCAAATGTGGAGCATTAATGATGCCACATAGAGTATGCAAAGCTTGTGGTTCATACAACAAAAAAGAAATAATATCAGTTGATTAATTATTAGAAATGAGTAGTTCGTATTACGGATAACTTATTCAGGGAATTTTTCTCAAAGGAATGTCATAACAGGCAGAAATGTATGTTATGACATTTTTTGTGTGTTAATTATTTGGATTAGTTAATGGTCAGATATTCAAATAAATACCTGGTTATGAATGTCTGACATTAACTGTATACAAAATTTAAAATTAATGTTGATTTTTATTTAGCTATTTAGTATATTATGTTAGAGACTTACATAAGTAAGTTTTATAAAGGTAAAGGAAAATAAAAAAGGACCCCAATATCCTTTACTTATATGGGTAGCAATATGCTGGGTATTTTATAAGTGGAGAAAGAGATTACAGTTGTAGCAGTAGATGCTATGGGCGGAGATAATGCTCCGACAGAAATTGTCAAGGGTGCAATAGATGCCGTTAATTCCTGTGAAGATATCAAGGTAATTTTGGTTGGTATGGAAGATGTTGTTAATCAGGAATTATCGAAGTATGAATATAACAAAGATAAAATAGAAGTTGTGAATGCAACTGAGGTTATACAGACAGAAGAACCACCGGTTAATGCGATAAGAAGAAAGAAAGATTCCTCGATTGTTGTAGCTATGAATTTAGTTAAGAACAATCAGGCAGATGCATTTGTATCAGCAGGAAGTTCCGGAGCGGTTCTAGTAGGCGGTCAGTTAATTGTTGGAAGAATTAAAGGAATTGAAAGACCACCTCTTGCACCTCTTATTCCTACGAAAGATGGAGTGGCTTTACTTATTGACTGTGGTGCTAATGTTGATGCACGACCATCGCATCTTGTACAGTTTGCGAAGATGGGTTCAATCTATATGGAGAATATTGTTGGTGTTAAGAATCCAAGAGTAGCTATAGTCAATATAGGTGCTGAAGAAGAGAAAGGAAATGCATTAGTCAAAGAGACATTTCCACTTCTTAAAAATTGTCCTGATATTAATTTTATCGGAAGTATTGAGGCAAGAGATATTCCGTCAGGATATGCAGACGTAATAGTCAGCGAAGCATTTGTTGGAAATGTTATTCTTAAATTATATGAAGGCGTTGGTAACACATTAATTGCCAAAGTTAAAGAGGGACTTATGTCATCACTCAGAACTAAGATAGGTGCATTATTAATTAAACCAGCACTTAAAAAGACACTTAAATCATTCCAGACAGATGAATATGGTGGAGCACCATTATTAGGATTGAATGGATTAGTTGTAAAGACTCATGGAAGTTCTAAAGCTAAGGAAGTTTGTAATTCAATAATTCAGTGTGTTAATTTCAAAGAACAGAAGATTAATGAGAAAATCAAAGAGAAACTCCTGTTTAATGAAAAATAACATACATTTGAAAATGTTAAAAGCTGTTTGATAAATACTTAAAAACAAATTTATATTAAAAATATAAATCTGATTAATTATTATTTGAATTCAGAAAGGTGTGTATTATAATGGAATTTGAAAAATTACAGAAAATTATAGCTGAGGTATTAAGTGTAGACCCAGAGGATATAACAATGGAGACTACTTTTGTAGATGATTTAGGAGCAGATTCATTAGATGTTTTCCAAATTATCATGGGAATTGAAGAAGAATTCGATATCGAGATTCCAAACGAAGCTGCTGAGTCAATTGCAACAGTTGGAGATGCTGTAGAACAGATTAAAGCTGCAATGAACAACTAGAATTTTAAAGTGAATAGTAAAGAATTTGCAGAGTATTCTAAGAATACAGAATATTCAAAATATACGATTCTTTACTTTTCACTTTTATTATTTTAAAGGTAATAATTATATTTATAAGATATTTCCTTTAAAGTAATGGAAGTGATGTGAATACGTTTTTTTAAGCAGGAAGGACAGAAATGGAATATAGAATAGAAGAAATTCAACACATAATAGGGTATGAATTTGAAAATTTAGAGTTATTATACAGGGCGATGACACATAGTTCTTATGCAAATGATAATAAGATGAGTAAATTCAGTTGTAATGAGAGATTAGAATTTTTAGGAGATGCTGTATTGGAATTAATCTCAAGTGAGTATCTGTATGATAATTTTCCGAATAAACCAGAAGGAGAACTTACAAAATTAAGAGCGAGTCTTGTAAGTGAATATCCACTTGCTGCTGTAGCTAAGGAATTAGGTCTTGGTAAATATATTTTACTAAGCAATGGTGAAGAGAATACAGGTGGAAGAGAAAGGGCATCGATTACATCAGATGCAGTTGAGGCACTCTTAGGAGCAATATATCTAGATGGTGGAATAGAACATGCTAGAGAATTTGTATACAAATATGTTGTAAGTGATATAGAGAATAAACAATTATTTCACGACAGCAAGACAGTTCTTCAAGAGATTATACAGAAGTATAAGCTTGGTGAGCTTAGTTATGTTGTGGTCAGAGAAGACGGACCTGATCATCTTAAAGAATATGAAGTTAATTGTATGTTAGATAATAAAGTTATCGGAAATGGGATTGGCAGAACTAAGAAAAATGCCCAACAGCAGGCAGCATATAATGCCATTAAGAAATTAAAGAAAAGATAAATGTAATGACAGAAAGGTTGTTAATATATGTACTTAAAGAGTATAGAGGTTCAGGGCTTTAAATCATTTGCCAATAAGATAAATTTTGAATTTCATAATGGTATTACAGGAATTGTCGGACCAAATGGAAGTGGTAAGAGTAATGTGGCCGATGCAGTAAGATGGGTTCTTGGTGAGCAGAGAATAAAACAGCTTCGTGGTGCGAAGATGGAGGACGTAATCTTTGCGGGAACAGAGAACAGAAAACCACTTGGTTTTGCTTATGTTGCCATAACACTTGATAATTCTGATCATTCACTTGCAATAGATTTTGACGAAGTTACAGTATCAAGAAGATTATTCCGCTCAGGTGAAAGTGAATATATGATTAATGGTACAGTAAGCCGTCTAAAAGACATAAACGAATTATTCTATGATACTGGTATCGGTAAAGAGGGATACTCTATTATCGGACAGGGACAGATAGATAAGATTTTATCAGGAAAGCCGGAAGAGAGAAGAGAGCTTTTTGATGAAGCGGCAGGTATTGTTAAATATAAGCGCAGAAAGATAATGACACAGAAGAAGCTTGATGATGAACAGGCTAATTTAGTACGTGTTAATGATATCCTAGGCGAATTAGAAAAACAGGTTAAGCCATTAGAGAAACAGTCTGAAAAAGCCAGAGAATATTTGAAATACAAAGAAGAACTTAAAGCAAATGATATTAATATGTTCTTGTTAGAAGTTGAGAACATTAAGAACAGGTTATCCGAACTTGACGGTAAGAACGAGATTGCTGCTAATGATTTAGAAGAGACTAAGAAAGTATTTGAAAGAATTAAAACTGAATATGAACAGTTAGAATTAGAGATTGAAGAGATTACTTCTGATGTGGATGAGAAGAAAAATGAATTAAATAAGATTCAGTTGTTAAAAGAGAAATATGATGGTGAAATCAGATTATTAAATGAGCAGATTAATTCAGCTAAAATGAATGATTTGCATATTAAGGAAAGAATTAAGGCTATTAATGATAAACTAACTGAATTACAGAAAGAGAAAGAGTCTTATGTTAATGAGAAGAATAACATCAACAGCATATTAAAAGAAGCTGATGAGACGCGTAAGAAAGAATTTGATGCTTTAGCAGGAATTTCTGAAAATATTGAATCTATTTTAGCTGAAATTGAAGAAGCGAAGAATGAAATTATTGATTTGTTAAATCAGAAGTCAGCCGTTAAATCAAAAATACAGAGATATGATACAATGCTTGAGCAGGTTTCTATAAGAAAATCTGAGATAAGCCAGAAACTAATTAAATTCTCAAGTGACAGAGAGAGTCAAGATAAGGTAATTGAAGAATTTGAAAGTGATTTGAAAGATGTGAGCATGCAGATTATCGAACTTTCGAAAAAGAATGATGAGATTACTGATAATATAAGTGAGAATAACAGAAATCTTTCAGAGTTAGATAAGAAATCTAAAGATTTATCTATGGAATACCAGCGTAACCATTCTAAGTTAGAGTCTCTTAAGAATATTACTGAGAGATATGAGGGATATGGTAACAGTATTCGAAAGATAATGGAAGTTAAAGATCAGAAGAAAGGTGTAATCGGTGTAGTTGCCGATATTATTAAGGTTGATAAGCAATATGAAGTAGCTATCGAAACTGCATTAGGAGGTAGTATACAGAATGTGGTTACTGATACAGAAAATACTGCTAAAGAATTAATTGAATATCTTAAGAAGAACAAATTCGGCAGAGCAACATTTCTTCCACTTAGCAGTATTGCTAACAGGACAGGCTTTAACAATGAAAGAGTATTAAATGAAAGAGGCGTGTTAGGACTTGCCTGTGACCTTGTGCATATTAAGAAAGAATATGAGGCTATTGCAAAATATCTGTTAGGAAGAATAGTTGTAGTAGACCATGTTGATAATGCTTTGATAATTGCAAGAAAATATAACTACACATTAAGGATTGTTACACTTGAGGGCGAATTGCTTAATGCAGGTGGTTCAATGTCAGGTGGTGCTTTCAGAAATTCAAGTAATCTTCTTGGACGTAGAAGAGAGATTGAAGATTTAGAGAAGAGCATTAAAGAGAATCAGGAAAATTATAAGAAATGTGAAGAAGCTATTAAACAATATAAGAGTCAGGTATTAGAGTATACTAATGAACTTGATAAAATTAAGAAAGTATTACAGGAACAGTTCATTTTACAGAATACAATTAAGTTAAATCTTAATCAGGCAACTGAAAAGCGTGATGAATTACAGACCTCTTTCGAAGATTTCAAGAGAGAAAATGCTGAAATCGGAATACAGATTTCAGAAATTAAGGAAAGTAACAGTGAACTTAATTCTGAATTAAAGACCTATGAGGATCTGAATACAGCCTTAGAAGAGAAGATAAAATCTCTTACAGAGGATATGGAGAAAGAAAAAGCAAAAGAAGCTGCCCAGAGCGAGAAAGTAGACAGTATGAAGTTAGAATTTATGGAAATGAACCAGAAAGTTACTTTTGTCGCAGAGAATATCAGACGTATTGATGGTGAAATAGAGACTAATAATGCTGAACTTGAGAATATTCAGAAAAATGCTGAGGATTCTTATGGGGATGTCCAGAATAAACTAGATGAGATTGAGAATATTAAGAAATCAATTGAAGAGGCTGATAAATCATTTAATAAATATTCTGAAGAAATTACTGGATTGTATCAGAAGAAAGAGAAGCAGTCTAATGAACATAAAGATTTCTTTGCTAAGCGTGAAAGTTTGTCAGAGAAAATGAATCAGTTAGATAAAGAAATCTACAGATTGAACAGTCAACGCGAGAAGTTAGAAGAACAGCAGGATAACCAGATTAACTATATGTGGAATGAATATGAAATCACATATAATATCGCATTAGAACTTAAGAATGATGAATATAATAATCTTCCTGAACTTAAGAAGAATATTGCTGAATTAAAGGCTAAAATAAGAGGACTCGGCGACGTAAATGTTAACTCTATTGAAGAATATAAGAGTGTTTCTGAACGATATGAATTCTTAAAGACACAGCATGATGATTTAGTAGAGGCAGAGAAATCATTAATTCAGATTATCGACGAATTAGATAAAGGTATGCGGGCACAGTTTACAGAGAAATTTGCACAGATTCGTACAGAGTTTGATAAGGTATTCAAGGAATTATTTGGTGGTGGTAAGGGTACTATAGAACTGAATGAAGACGAGGATATTTTAGAGGCAGGAATAACAATCATCTCACAGCCACCTGGTAAGAAACTTCAGAATATGATGCAGTTATCTGGTGGTGAGAAAGCACTTACAGCGATTGCGTTATTATTTGCTATTCAGAATCTTAAGCCATCTCCATTCTGTCTTCTTGATGAAATTGAGGCGGCCCTAGATGATTCGAACGTTTCAAGATATGCTAATTATCTTCATAAATTAACTAAATACACGCAGTTTATAGTCATTACCCATAGAAAAGGTACGATGGAGGCAGCAGACAGACTATATGGTATAACTATGCAGGAGAAAGGTGTATCTACACTCGTTTCTGTTGATTTATTAGATGCAGAACTGACAAATTAGGTGTATAACCAGAAAAGGAGAATAGTGTGAAAAATAATGCTGATGCACCAATTCTTTTACACAGCTAAATGTGTTGCAGGCACCACATTTAGCATCTATCGCAGAGCTAAATCTGATATTTGACTTGCGATTCCTCCAGCACTATGTGCCTGCGGAATGGAGAATTATATGAGTGAAGAAAAGAAAGGTTTTTTTAGAAGGTTAGTATCAGGACTTACTAAGACAAGAGATAACATTGTATCCGGAATTGACAATATATTTAGTGGATTTTCAAGTATTGATGATGATTTCTATGATGAAATCGAAGAGATACTTATAATGGGTGACTTAGGTGTTGCCACTACGATGAAGATTATTGATGATTTAAAAGAGAAAGTAAAAGCTAACAAAATCAAAGATCCAAAGGAATGTAAGCAGCTCTTAATTGACAGTATTAAAGAGCAGATGGACATAGGCGAGAATGCTTATGAATTCGAGGACAGAAAGTCAATTGTACTTGTTATAGGTGTAAATGGTGTGGGTAAGACTACTTCAGTTGGTAAATTATCTGCACAGATAAAAGGCAAAGGTAAGAAAGTAATAATGGCAGCGGCAGATACATTCAGGGCAGCAGCTATTGAACAGCTTACGGAATGGGCGCAAAGAGCAGGTACAGATATAATTGCACAACAGGAAGGTTCAGACCCGGCAGCGGTTATATATGATGCTATTCAGGCAGCAAAAGCCAGAAAAGCAGATGTTCTTATCTGCGATACTGCAGGAAGACTTCATAACAAAAAAAATCTTATGGCTGAACTAAAAAAAATTGACAGAATCATTGAAAAGGAATATAGTGAAGCATATAGAGAAAATTTCATAGTATTAGATGCAACAACAGGACAGAATGCATTAGCACAGGCTAAGCAGTTTATGGAATGTGCAGATATAACGGGAGTAATCCTGACTAAAATGGACGGTACTGCAAAGGGTGGTATCGCTGTGGCAATTCAATCCGAACTCGGAATCCCTGTCAAATATATTGGGATTGGAGAGAAAATCGAGGATTTACAGAAATTTGATGCTAACAGTTTTGTTGATGCATTGTTTAATACAGAATCATCAAATGAATAAAAATATTTAGAAAGAAGAATAGAGATATGGATAAGATGACACTTGAAAAATTTGAAGAAGCAACAGAAGTAGTTAAAAAAGTAATCACAAAGACAAAACTTGTATATAGTGATTATCTTAGTGAACAGACAGGTAATAAAGTATATCTGAAACCTGAGAATATGCAGTTTACAGGTGCATATAAGGTAAGAGGTGCATATTATAAAATCAGTACATTAAAAGAAGAGGACAGAAAGAAAGGACTTATTACTGCATCCGCAGGAAACCATGCGCAGGGTGTAGCATATGCAGCTAAATTATACGGTGTACCAGCAACAATCGTAATGCCTACTACGACTCCACTTATGAAAGTTAACAGAACAAAGAGTTATGGTGCGAAAGTTGTATTACATGGTGATGTATATGATGAGGCATGTGCAAAAGCATATGAACTTGCAGAAAAAGATGGATTAACATTTATTCATCCGTTTGATGATTTGGACGTTGCAACAGGTCAGGGAACAATTGCAATGGAAATTTTTAAAGAACTTCCAACAGTTGATTATATATTAGTTCCAATCGGTGGCGGCGGTTTAGCAACAGGTGTAAGTACACTTGCTAAATTATTAAATCCTAATGTCAAGGTAATAGGTGTAGAGCCAGAAGGTGCAAGTTGCATGAAGGCTTCGCTGAAAGCAGGCAAGGTTGTAACATTAGACAGTGCTAATACTATTGCTGATGGTACAGCAGTTAAGACGCCTGGTACAAAGATATTCCCATATATCCAGAAGAATCTTGATGATATTATTACAATACCTGATGAAGAGTTAATAGTTGCATTCCTTGATATGGTTGAGAACCATAAGATGGTAGTTGAAAATTCAGGTTTACTTACTGTAGCAGCACTTAAACATTTAGATTTTAAGAAGAAAAAAGTTGTATCGATACTTAGTGGTGGTAATATGGATATTATTACAATGTCATCAACACTTCAGCATGGTCTTATTGAAAGAGGAAGAATATTTACAATTTCTGTATTACTTCCAGATAAGCCGGGTGAACTTGTTAAGGTTGCAAACGTTATCGCAGAGGCACAGGGAAATGTCGTTAAACTTGAACATAACCAGTTTGTAAGCATTAACAGAAATGCAGCAGTAGAGCTTAAGATTACACTTGAGTCATTCGGAAATGAACATAAGGCGAAAATTATTAAAGCTTTAGAGACGAAAGGATATAATCCTAAATTAGAGGTGCCTGTATTATAAGTCACATAGATAGTTAGGATTAATGATTATATTTGTCAAATTCAAAATACAATAATCTGTATATATGAATGACGGAGGGAAAACAGAAAATGGAAAAAGTAATGAATTCACCGAAAGATAATATTTTAAAAGGTGATTTAACAAATGATAGCCGATTTCAATCAGTGTATGGAAAATTGCTTAATTGCATGTATGATGTAGTAATCATATATGATAATGAAAAAAATAAACTTTATTACGATTCAGATAAATATTTTGATTTATTTGGAGTAAAAACAAATTTTACAAACCTGGACCAGTGGTTCTGGCATATGTGTAGTAATTCTGTTATGCAAGAGGATACAGAATTATTAGATATATTTAGAAGCAATGATATATTTAAACGTATCAAATTAGGTAAATATGTGGTAGAAGATGACATAAGAATCAAGAATAAGGAAAAAGGTTATATATGGCTAAGAATGGTTGTGGTCTTTATTCCAAATGATAGATTAGATAATATAGACAGTGTTTTTATAATGTTTAGAAACATAGATAATCGTAAGCGACTTGAGTTAGATTATATATATAAATCACAGAGAGATTCACTTACACATATTTATAACAAAGAGTATTCGAGCAGCATGATTAAAGAATTCTTAAGCGGAGTAAGAGAACAAAACAGTGTATATGGTATCTTAGATATAGATGATTTTAAAAATGTAAATGATACATTTGGACATATGGCTGGTGACGTTGTGCTTAAGAGAGTCGCAGATTTGTTATTCGAAAATGTGGATAATGACGATATTGTTGGAAGATTAAGTGGAGATGAGTTTGTTTTTCTGCTTAAAAAATGTGGCGATGTTGAAAAAGCTAAAAAGAGAATCGAAAGATTACTTAAACGTATAAGATTTGAATATACAGAAGGTGATGAAACTTTAAATATTCAATGCAGTATAGGTGCAGCTATTGTAGATAAGGATTGTAAAGAAACAGATGCACTTTATAAGAAAGCAGACAGAAATCTTTATGAAACCAAAAATTATGGCAAAAATATGTTTATAATTTCATAAGTATATAATACAAAAAAATATGTCAAGAAAAAACACTTGACATATTTTTTTTTGTATTATATACTATGTCAAGTAAAGCAACTTGACGAAGCGAGGGATAGACTTGATTAAGATAGTTGAACAGTCAATGTTATATGATTTCTATGGTGAATTGCTTACTGAACATCAGAAGAATATATATGAAGATGTTGTATTTAATGATATGTCACCTAGTGAGATTGCCAGAGAAGAAGGCATTTCCAGACAGGGTGTACATGATTTGATTAAAAGATGCGATAAGATACTTAGAGATTACGAAGATAAGTTACACTTAGTTGAAAGATTTATGCAGACTAAGAAAGATGTTGAACTTATCAAGAAATATTCTAATGAATGTAAAGTTAATAATAATTTGAAAGAAATTGATGAGATTATAAGTATTTCTGACAAGATACTTAATGAAATATAACTTCAGTATGGAGGAATAGTATGGCATTTGAAAGTTTATCAGATAAACTTCAGAATATATTTAAAAACTTAAGAGGCAAGGGAAAACTTTCAGAAGCAGATGTTAAGGCAGCACTTAAAGAAGTTAAGATGGCTTTATTAGAGGCTGACGTAAACTTTAAGGTTGTTAAGAAATTCGTTAAGTCTGTAGAGGAAAGAGCTATAGGTCAGGAAGTAATGACAAGTCTTACTCCGGGTCAGATGGTTATCAAGATTGTTAATGAAGAAATGGTTTCATTAATGGGAAGTGAGACAACTGAGATTAAGTTAAGACCACAGAATGAGATAACTGTAATTATGATGACTGGACTTCAGGGTGCAGGTAAGACGACTACTACGGCTAAGATAGCAGGAAAGCTTAAAGCTAAAGGAAGAAAACCTTTACTTGCTGCATGTGATATATATAGACCAGCAGCAATTGAGCAGTTACAGATAAATGGTGAGAAGCAAGGCGTTGAAGTATTTGCAATAGGAACAGGTCATAAGCCTGTAAATATTGTAAAAGCGGCAATTGAACATGCTGAGAAGAATGGTAATAATGTCGTTATTATTGATACAGCTGGTCGTTTGCATATTGATGAAGATATGATGAACGAACTTATAGAGATTAAGGAAAATGTAACAGTTGACCAGACAATTTTGGTAGTAGATGCCATGACAGGTCAGGATGCAGTTAACGTAGCCGGAACATTTAATGAGAAGATTGGAATTGACGGTGTAATCCTTACTAAATTAGATGGTGATACCAGAGGTGGTGCTGCACTGTCAATCAGAGCAGTTACAGGAAAGCCTATTTTATATATTGGTATGGGAGAAAAACTTTCGGATTTAGAACAGTTTTATCCTGACAGAATGGCTTCTAGAATATTAGGTATGGGTGATATACTCACACTGATTGAGAAAGCTGAAGCTGTTGTTGATGAAGAGAAAGCTAAAGAGTTAGAGAAGAAATTCAAGAAAGCTGAATTTGGATTTGATGATTATCTTGAACAGATGCAGCAGATAAAGAAAATGGGTGGATTAGAAGATATTATCAGTATGATTCCAGGAATGGGTGATCAGCTAAAAGGTGCTCAGATGCCAGATGAAAAAGTGTTAGGCAGAACAGAAGCAATTATTTATTCTATGACACCAGAAGAGAGAAGTAATCCTGCAATTATTAATGTATCTAGAAAGAATAGAATTGCAAGAGGTGCAGGTGTTGATATTGCGGAGGTCAACAGACTTATGAAACAATATGAACAAAGTAAAAAGCTTATGAAGCAGATGTCCGGAATGATGGGCAAAAAAGGTGGTAAAAAAGGCAGATTCAGACTTCCTTTTTAACATACACATAAAAAACCTAAGGAGGTGAAAAGACAATGGCAGTAAAGATTAGATTAAGAAGAATGGGACAGAAAAAAGCTCCTTTTTATAGAGTAGTAGTTTCAGATTCAAGATCACCAAGAGATGGTAAGTTCATCGAAGAAATCGGTACTTATGATCCAAATGTTGAACCAAGTGCAGTTAAGATTGATGCTGAATTAGCACAGAAATGGTTAAACAATGGTGCTCAGCCAACAGACACAGTAGCTAAGTTATTAAAACAGGCTGGTATTGAAAAATAGTGGCTAGTGGAGGTGTAGTAGTAATGAAAGAATTAGTAGAAATACTTGCAAAGGCACTAGTGGACTCTCCTGATGAAGTTGTTGTGACTGAACATGAAGATGAAAAGGGAACAGTTATTGAATTAAAGGTTGCCCCATCAGATATGGGAAAAGTTATTGGCAAACAAGGACGTATTGCTAAATCAATTCGTTCTGTTGTTAAAGCCGCAGCTTTTAAAGAGAACAAAAAAGTTATTGTTGAAATAGTACAGTAATATAAAAGGCTATCACATAATATTTGTTTTGTGATAGCTTTTGTTATATGATATTGAAATGATAATTATAATCAGGGGAAAAATAACTGATTAAGATTAAAAGGATTGCTATGAGCTATATTGGATATGATATATATTCTGAAAGCACTATTATATAATATATGGAGGTAAGAATGGATAAAACAAGTGATATGTTCAGAGTCGGAGTTATTTCATCAACTCATGGAATTAAAGGAGAAGTAAAGGTTTATCCGACAACAGACGAACCTAAAAGATTTAGTAAGTTGAAGAAAGTATATGTAGAGTTTTGCAAAAAAGGTTTAAGAGGTAATTCCACAAGTGAATTAATAGAATTAGAAATTAGCAGTGTAAGATATTTTAAACAATTTGTAATTGTTAAATTCAAAGGCATTGATGATATAAATGATGTTGAAAAATATAAAGGAATGGACTTGTATGTAACAAGAGAAGAAGCAATTCCGCTTGAAGAAAATGAATATTATATTGCAGATTTAATTGGATTAAAAGTTATAAGTGATGAAGACAGGGAAGTTGGAATACTTGTTGATGTATTACAGACAGGTGCAAATGATGTTTATGAAGTGAAAGCAAATGAAGAATTTGGAGAGAAAGAGCTTCTTCTTCCTGCGATTAAGGAATGTGTTAAAGATATAAATATTGATGAGGGAATAATGAGGGTACATATTATGGAAGGGTTATTAGATTTATGAGATTTCACATATTAACATTATTTCCTGAGATGGTTGAGGATTGTTTAAATACAAGTATAATTGGTCGTGCTATAAAAAATGGCAATATAGAATTAAACGTTGTAAATATAAGAGATTTTGCAACTAATAAGCATCACAAGGTAGATGATTATCCTTATGGTGGTGGCGCAGGTATGGTTATGCAGGCGGAACCAGTGTATTTATCATATAAATCAATAGAAGAGAAAATTTGCCAGTTAACAGATGCGAAACCAAGAGTTATATATATGACTCCACAGGGTAATGTATTTAACCAGAGAATGGCAGAAAAATTATCAGAAGAGGAAGATTTAGTATTCTTATGTGGACATTATGAGGGAATTGATGAAAGAGTTCTAGAAATGATTGTAACTGATAATGTTTCAATAGGTGACTATGTTCTGACGGGTGGAGAACTTCCAGCGATGGTTATGGTTGATACAATATCGAGATTAGTAGATGGAGTTCTTAATAATGATGAATCTGCTAAATACGAGTCATTTGCAGAAGATAAGTTAGAATATCCACAGTATACAAGACCGGTTGAATTTATGGGAAGACGAGTTCCTGATGTATTATTATCAGGTGACCATAAGAAAGTGAATGAATGGAGAGAAGCAGAATCCCTTAAGAGAACTAAAGAAAGACGCCCCGATTTATTAAAAAATGATGATGTTTAATATTTTATATTGATTTTAAAGTTGGCTGATAGTATGAAGATGAAAACGTGAGGCTGAAACAGGTAAAAATCACTTGCATTATTATATGTATAGTGATATAATTTGAATATGATATAGTGAATTATGTTTAGAGAGTGGGCAAGCAAGTCCACTCTCTAATGTTTGTAAAGGCAAAAAGTTAAGGAGTGATTAAAGAAAATGTCAAAAAAAGATTTATATGAATCAAAGACTGAAGAGTTAGTTACACCTCTTATTGAGCAGAACAATTTCGAATTAGTAGACATTGAATATGTGAAAGAGGGTAGTAACTGGTATTTAAGAGTTTATATTGATAAACCAGGTGGAATAAATGTTGATGACTGTGAATTAATAAGCAGGGCATTGAGTGATAAGCTTGATGAAGAAGATTTTATCGATGATGCATATATATTAGAAGTAAGTTCACCGGGACTTGGCAGACCACTTAAGAAGGATAAAGATTTTGAGAGAAGTTTAGGTGAAGATGTAGAGATAAAACTTTACAAAATGAAAGATGGTACTAAAGATTATAGAGGTTTTCTTAAATCATATAATAAAGAAGAGATAGTAATTGAAGATAATGATGAAGAGATTACATTTAAAAGAAGTGAGATAGCACTTGTAAGACTTGCATTAGATTTTTAATTATGAAGTTGTAAAATATCTGACATAACTGACAGTTTTTGCTTATTATGTTTTAAATATAGATATAAATATAGAAAATGTATATGAATTTTTAAAATATAGAAAAGGAGATTAAAGAAATGAACAGAGAATTAATTGAATCATTAGAAATATTAGAAAAGGAGAAAGACATTAACAAAGAAGTGCTTTTCGAAGCTATTGAGAATTCATTATTAATGGCTTATAAGAATCATTATGGTAAATGTGATAATGTAGAAGTTAATGTAGACAGAGAAACAGGAGATTTCAAGATTATTGCAACTAAGAAAATTGTAGAAGAAGTTGAAGATCCATCATGTGAGATTTCATTAGATAAAGCTAAAGAGATAGATATAAACAGTGAAGTCGGTGATGAGATTAAAGTTGATGTTAATTCTAAAGAATTTGGAAGAATTGCTACACAAAATGCTAAGAATGTTATCTTACAGAAGATAAGAGAAGAAGAAAGAAAAGTTGTATATGACCAGTACTATGCTAAGGAAAAGGATATCGTTACAGGTATTGTACAGAGAATAAATGGCAAGAATATTAGTATTAATTTAGGTAAGGCTGATGCTGTACTTCTTGAATCAGAACAGGTTAAGACAGAGAAATTTATGCCAACAGAACGTATTAAATTATACATTACTGAAGTTAAGGAGACTCCAAAGGGACCAAAAATCTGTGTATCAAGAACGCATCCTGATCTTGTAAAACGTTTATTTGAAGCAGAAGTTGCTGAAATCAGAGACGGCACAGTTGAAATTGTAAGTGTTTCAAGAGAACCTGGTGTAAGAAGTAAGATTACAGTTAAATCTAATAATAAAAATGTAGATCCATTAGGAGCATGCGTAGGTGTTAACGGAGCAAGAGTTAATGCAATCGTTAATGAATTAAGAGGTGAAAAGGTTGATATAGTACCTTACAGTGAGAATGCAGCTAATTATGTTGAGAATGCACTTAGTCCTGCGAAAGTTATTTCAGTAGTTGCAGATGATGAAGCAAAGACAGCATCAGTTATCGTACCTGATTACCAATTATCACTTGCAATAGGTAAAGAGGGAATTAATGCAAGACTTGCTGCTAAACTTACAGGCTTTAAGATTGATATTAAGAGTGAAAGTCAGGCAAAAGCTGCTAAAGAAGCTGAGGAGCAGAATGAAAATTCAGAAGTAACAGAAGATATTAGCGAAGAATAAAAGCAGGTGTATATATGAGTGTTACAAAGAAACTTCCAATGCGTCAGTGTGTAGGCTGCGGTGAGATGAAACCTAAGAAAGAACTGATACGAGTACTTAAAACAGCAGAGAATGAAATTATTATTGATAAAACAGGCAAGAAAAATGGCAGAGGTGCATATATATGTTCTTCTAGGGAATGTTTAGAAAAAAGCATTAAAAACCATGGCCTTGAGCGTTCATTCAAAATGAAAATTGATGATTATGTATATGACTTGTTAAGAGAAAGCATATAATTATATATATGTTAAAAAGTTTATACAGAAAATTCATATAGAAAGGAAGTGCAGGTCATTGCAAAACAAAGTATTATCAATGATTGGTTTAGCTACAAAAGCAGGTAAAGTGGCAAGCGGAGAATTTTCAGTTGAAAAAATGGTAAAGTCTAATAAAGCATATTTAGTTATCGTGGCAGATGATGCATCAGATAATACTAAGAAGATGTTTACAAATATGTGCACATTTTATAAAGTACCAATATATTTCTATGGAAATAAAGAACTATTAGGTAATGCGATGGGTAAAGAGACGAGAGCATCTTTAGCACTGTTAGATGAAGGTTTTTCAAAAGCGATCGTGAACAAAATAAAAGCAGAATAAAATTAACGGAGGTAGAAGAATGGCAAATATTAGAGTATATGATCTTGCTAAACAACTTGGATTAGAAAATAAGGCACTAATGAAGATTTTAGCAGATAATGGAATAGAGAAAAAACCAACAAGTTCAATTACAGAAGAAGAGGCTGATATAGCAAGAAAAGCATTCAATGGATTGGATGGTCAAGGTATTAAAAAATCAGAAAATGATAAAGCAGATAAGAAATTTGACAATAAATCAGAAAATAAAGAAGCAGATAAGAAAGCTGTTAATAAGCAAGCAGATAAGAAAAAAGAATCAGTAAATACTGATAAAAATACTTCAAAAGAAGCATCAAATACAGATAAGAAAAATGCAGCAAAAGATAATAATGATGGAAAAAAAGCACATATAACACAGGTGTATAATCCACAGAACAGTAATAATAATTCAGCTGCAGGAAAGAAAAAGAATAATGGTCAGAATAATAAGAAAAATGACTATAATTCTAATAATCAGAATAGAAATAATAACAATAACAACCAGAACAATAAAAATAATGGAAATAACCAGAAGAATAAGAACAATGGTGGGAATTCTAATAATGTAAATAGTCAGAATAATAACCAGAACGGCAATCAGAACAACAGAAATAATAATCAGAATAGAAATAATAACAATAACAACCAGAACAATAAAAATAATGGAAATAACCGTAATAACGGAAATAATCAAAATAACCGTAACAACAGAAATAATAACCAGAATAGTAATAATTCATATGGTAAAAATAATGGAAAGAATAACAATTCACAGCCTGTTAAACAACAACCAGTGAAAGAAGAAGAGACAATAAAAGAGATTATTCTGCCAGAGACACTTACAATAAAAGAACTTGCTGATAAGATGAAGATTCAGCCATCTGCACTTGTTAAGAAATTATTTATGCAGGGACAGATAGTTACAATTAATCAGGAAATTGACTTTGATACAGCTCAGGAGATAGCATTAGAATATGATATCATTGCAGAGCAGGAAGAAAAAGTTGACATCATTGAAGAATTATTAAGAGAAGATGAAGAAGATGAAAGCAAGTTAGTAAAGAGACCACCTGTTGTATGTGTTATGGGTCACGTTGATCATGGTAAGACATCACTTCTAGATGCAATCAGACAGACAAATGTCATAGCTAAAGAAGCCGGTGGAATTACACAGCATATCGGTGCATACACAGTAACAGTTAATGGCGAACAGATTACATTCTTAGATACTCCTGGACATGAGGCATTTACAGCAATGCGTATGAGAGGTGCCCAGTCAACAGATATAGCTATATTAGTAGTTGCAGCAGATGATGGCGTAATGCCACAAACAGTAGAGGCTATTAACCATGCAAAGGCAGCAGGAATAAGCATTATCGTTGCTGTTAATAAGATTGATAAGCCAAGTGCTAACATAGATAAAGTTAAACAGGAATTAGCAGAATATGAATTAGTTGCTGAGGACTGGGGTGGAGATACAATATTTGTTCCTGTATCAGCACATACTAAAGAGGGTATCGATACACTTCTTGAGATGATTCTTCTTGAGGCAGAGGTATGTGAACTTAAGGCTAATCCTAACAGAAAGGCACGTGGTCTTGTAATAGAAGCACAGCTTGATAAGGGACGTGGACCTGTCGCTACAGTATTAGTACAGAAAGGTACATTACATGTGGGTGACGCAATTGCTGCGGGTTCATTTTATGGTAAAGTACGTGCCATGGTTAATGATAAGAGAATGAGAGTTAATACAGCTACACCATCAACTCCTGTTGAAATTTTAGGACTTAATGGTGTCCCAAATGCAGGTGAGGTATTTGTGGCAACAGAAAATGATAAAGAGGCAAGAAACTTTGCTGAGACATTTATCAAAGACGGAAGAGAAAAACTTCTTGAAGGTTCTAAAGCTAAAGCAAAGATGTCTTTAGATGACTTATTTAACCAGATACAGGAAGGTGAACTTAAAGAGTTAGATTTAATTGTCAAAGCTGATGTTCAGGGTTCTGTTGAAGCAGTTAAGAACAGTCTTACCAGATTATCTAATGATGAAGTTGTAGTTAAGGTTATTCATGCCGGTGTCGGTGCAATTAATGAATCAGACGTTATCTTAGCATCAGCATCAAATGCAATTATAATAGGCTTTAACGTACGACCAGATAATCTCGCTAAAGAGATAGCAGAAAGAGAAAAAGTCGACTTAAGATTATACAGAGTTATTTATCAGGCAATTGCAGATGTGGAAGCAGCAATGAAAGGCATGTTAGATCCTGTATTTGAAGAGAAAGTAATTGGTCACGCAGAAGTAAGACAGTTATTTAAAGCTTCAGGCGTTGGAACAATCGCAGGTTCTTATGTACTTGACGGTGTATTCCAGAGAGGCTGCAGTGTAAGAATTACAAGAGAAGGCGAGCAGATATTCGAGGGTGCATTAGCATCACTTAAGAGATTTAAAGATGATGTAAAAGAAGTTAAATCTAACTATGAATGTGGTCTGGTATTTGAAAAATTCAATGACGTAAAAGAAGGCGATATCGTAGAAGCATATATTATGCAGGAAGTGCCAAGATAGATTATAGAAAGCAGGGTTTTGTCTATGAGAAAAAACAGCATAAAAAATACACGTATTAATGGCGAAGTAATGCGTGAACTTAGCAATATAATAAGAGGAGAGATTAAAGATCCAAGAATTAATCCTATGACGAGTGTTGTGTCTGTGGAGGTTTCACCTGATTTAAAACAGTGTAAAGCATATATAAGTGTATTAGGTGATGAAGAATCACAGAAAAGTACATTAGAAGGACTAAGAAGTGCAGAGGGTTATATAAGAAGAGAACTTGCACATACAATTAATCTTAGAAATACACCTGAAATTATTTTTATTATTGACCAGTCAATTGAATATGGTGTCAATATGTCTAGGTTTATCGATGAAGTAAATAAAGATATTAAAGATGACGGTGAGGAAAATGATATTGAAACAGAATAAAATATCTGACTATTTAGAAAAGGTGAAAACAATAGGTATGGGTGGACATATAAGACCTGACGGCGATTGCGTTGGGTCATGTATGGGACTTTATACATATTTGAAACATCAATATAGTGATATTAATGTTGATTTGTATTTAGAACCTATTCCGGATAAGTTTAAATTTCTTAAATATAGTGATGAGATTAAGAACAGCTATGATGGAGACAAAGAATATGATTTATTTATCTCATTAGATTCAAGTGACATTGACAGATTGGGTGAGTTTGAGCCATATTTTAATAATGCTAAAAAAACATTATGTATAGACCATCATATAAGCAATACAGGATTTGCGATGGATAACATTGTATTTCCTAAGGCTAGTTCAGCAAGTGAAGTTGTATACACACTTTTAGACGAAGATAAAGTGGATTATGATGTGGCTTGTGCTTTATACCTTGGAATAATTCACGATTCTGGAGTGTTTAAATATTCGAATACATCGGCAGCTACAATGACAATTGCTGGTAAACTTATGGAAAAAGGCATTCCTTTTACAAATATAATCGATAATACATTTTATACAAAGACCTATGTACAGAACCAGATACTTGGAAGGGCCTTATTAGAAAGCGTATTGTTCTATGATGGTAAATGCATTTTTTCAGTAGTAAAGAAAAGTGAATTTGATCTTTATAACATTACTAACAAAGATTTAGATGGAATAGTAGAGCAGCTTAGAATTACAAAAGGTGTTGAATGTGCAATATTCCTGTATGAAGTTGGAGAACTTGAATACAAAGTAAGTCTGCGTTCAAATGAAATCGTAGATGTAAGTGCTATTGCAACATATTTTGGCGGTGGTGGTCATATAAGAGCAGCAGGCTTTAATATGAAAGGCACAGTATATGATGTAATAAATAATATTTCAGAGCAGATAGAGATACAGTTAGGTTAGTCAGGCTTGTGAGAAAAATCGTCTATTTGCGATTAATCGCTTGGAAATGAGGATTAGAATGAACAATAATATTAATGGTGTAATTAATGTATATAAAGAAAAAGGTTTTACATCACATGATGTTGTTGCAAAATTAAGAGGTATACTAAAAACTAAAAAAATTGGGCATACAGGCACACTTGATCCGGAGGCGGAGGGTGTGCTTCCAATTTGTATAGGAAATGCGACAAAATTATGTGACCTTATAATGGAAAAGAGAAAAACTTATGAAGCAGAGTTAGTTCTCGGATTAAAGACAGATACACAGGACATGACAGGTGAAATTATAGAAAAATATAGTGATACAATTGAACTATCAGATACAGAGATATCTAATGCCATTAAGAGTTTCGAGGGTGATTATGCCCAGATTCCACCAATGTATTCGGCACTTAAAGTAAATGGCAGAAAGCTATATGATTTAGCACGTGAGGGAATTGTAGTAGATAGGAAGCCAAGAAATATTTATATATATGGAATTGATATATTAGAAATAAAACTACCTGTTATAAGAATCAGAGTTAATTGCAGCAAAGGAACATATATAAGAACTTTATGTAACGATATAGGTGAGAGGTTAGGTGTATATGGCTGTATGGGATATTTACTAAGAACCCAGACAGGTATATTTAAGCTTGACGACAGTGTAAAACTTTCGGAAATTGAACAGATTGTGACTGATGACAGATTAGAAGAGTCAGGAATATTAGTTAAAACAGAGGATATCCTTGACTATCCGAAATTAATTGTTAAGGATAGATTTAAAAAGCTATTATTAAATGGAAATGTATTAACTTCTGAAATGTTTATGGAAAGGAATAAAGTGGCTGATAATACTGATGGAAATACTGGTGCAATAAATTATGAAACCAGAGCTTATGATAATAATCAGATATTATACAGAGTCTATTGTGAGGGAAGATTTTATGCAGTATATAAAATAGATAAGGAAAGTGGATTGTATAAACCAGAGAAAATGTTTATGGCTTAATACCGAGAAACGGAGAAAGTGTGAAAGAATATGCATATCTATGATGAGACAAAGGATATTCGTGTTAATAATTCGGCAGTAACATTAGGTAAATTTGATGCATTTCATTTAGGACACCAGAGACTTATTAACATTATTAATGAGAAAAAGAAAGAATATGGTTATGAAACAGTACTTTTTTCATTCGATACAACAGGAATAAAACATCTGCCGAGTGTGACAACTAAGGCTGAAAGAATAGATATATGTAATGAATTAGGTATAGATAATCTTGTGTTCTATCCTGTTAATAAAGAAACCATGGCAATTGAGCCTGAAAATTTTATTAAAGAAGTATTAGTTAAAAGGATGGGTGCAAAGGTAATTGTGACAGGCAGAGATTTCTGTTTTGGAAGAAACAGACGTGGAAATGTAGAGATGCTTGAGAAATATGCGGTTGAGTCAGGATATGAACTTATAGTTGCAGATGATGTTATGTCAGATGGTAAAAAGGTCAGCAGTTCAAATATAAAGGATTATCTGACTTCGGGTAATATAGAGATGTCAAACAAAATGCTTGGTTATAATTATTTTATAAAAGGACAGGTTGTAGCAGGAAAACAGAATGGAAGAAAGATAGATACCAGAACTATTAATATAAGTCCTGATGAGAATAAAATTCTGCCTCCAAGAGGTGTATATAAGACTAATACACACATAGATTCAAGAGTCTTTAAGAGTATTACAAATGTCGGAATTAATCCAACAGTTAAAGAAGATGGAAGAATTGTAGTCGAAACTCATATATTAGATTTCAATGAAGATATTTATGATAAAGAAGTGAAAATTGAGTTTATAAAATTCATAAGAGAAGAGAGAAAATTCCCTGATTTAAATGCATTAAAAAGGCAGATATTACTTGACATATCGGAAGCAAATTTATAAAATAGAATCATGAATTTGTGAGGTTGTTTTATGTGAAAATAAAAGAAAAGGAAAGGTACTAGTATGCAAATCAGGGTAGCAATTTTAGATCAGGATCAGAACTATCAAAACAGGGTATTAGTTGCTTTGCGTGAAAAATTTTCTAAAAAATTACAGGTATTCCCATGTAATAGTACAGAAGACGTTTTATCGGTAATAGAAGCACATGAAGTAAAGGTTTTTGCAATTAATAAGATGATTAACTATGATATTTCCCAGATACCGGAGGAATGTGCAATAGTATATTTATCAGAATTAAAATCAGTTAAAGAGGAAGATGGAACACCAGTAGTATGCAAGTATCAGAAAGTTAAGAATATTGCTAGTGAATTATATAATATCGGCAAGAACTATGATAAATTATTAGCTGAGAAGAAAGAAGCAGAGAGAAAAGCTGAAGCTGAAAGACTAGAAGCTGAAAGAAAAGCTGAAGAAGAAAGATTAGAAGCTGAAAGAAAGGCTGAAGAAGAGAGAAGAAAAGCCGAAGAAGAAAGACTAGAGGCAGAAAGAAAGGCTGAAGAAGAAAGATTAGAGGCAGAAAGAAAAGCAGCTGAAGAAGAGCAGAAGAGATTAGAAGAAGAGAGAAAAGCTGAGGAAGAAAGAATCAGAGAGAAACGTAGAACTCCAGATGTGTACGCATTTATTTCGGCAGGAAACAGTGAGGGCAGCACGACAACAGGTATTTCTCTTGCAATTGCTAATGCAGATGATAATACTAATATTTTATATCTTGATTTCAAACAGTTCAGCACAATGAGAAGATTTTTTGATGTTTCAAGAACGGATGTACCATTTAGTGATATTTTAACTAAGGCAGCAAACGGGGAACTTACTAAGGAAGATTTAGAGAAAGCCATAATAACAGATATGAAATTTGGCTTTGACTTCATTAATAATGAAGATTGTGCTTTTGAATTAGTTATGTATTTGGAAAACGGATTTAAAAAGTTATATGAGACAATTGGAGAGTTAGAGAATTATGATATCATCATAGTTAACTTAGAGAGTGCAATTTCTAAGATTAATTTCTCAGTTCTTGATGTAGCTAAGAAAGTTATATTTGTAGGAAGTGGATTACCTGATTCTAATAAGAATATTGAGAGAAACATTGAGATTATCAAAAAATATGATGAAGTGAATGACTGCTCTTATATAGAGAAAACTAATATACTCTATAACAGATTTGTTAATAGAAATTGTAGTGTACTACATCTTTCAGGCGTTAATGTAATAGGTGAAATTAATGTCATTAAAGAGAAAACGGAACAGAGAGTATTAGATACAATGTCTAAGATGGCGATATTTGGACAGATCGTTGAATAGTTACATACATATTGAAGATTACAGAAAGGTTAGGTAATAATATATGATAGATTTAAACATAAAGAACGATGAAGAAAAAGTTACTGCTGAATATCTCCTTAAATCTAACGACAGAATTGACAATCTTACATTAGGTATGATGGTTAACAATGATATAGAGGGTTTCTTACCAGTACAGCCGGTACAGGTAGAGAATGACAGATATTTCAGATATGATATAACGGGATTGGTTACAATGAAAGAATATCTCGGTGAATATGTTAAAAAAGACAGATTATTAAAAGTATTCTATGGTATTGCTAATACGATTAGGGAATCATCAGAATATATGATTAATTGGACATCATTTTCACTAGAGAGAAAAGAGATATACGTTAATCCTGAAAATGGAGATGTCAGGTTATTATGTCTCCCATTACTTACAGTTATTAATGATGGTAACATATGCAACTTTTTTAAGAATGTATTATTTAGTTCACAGTTTGATTTAGATGAAAATGGTGATTATGTAGGTAAACTTATCACATTTCTTAATCCTAAATCATATACGTTGGACAAGTTCATATATGAATTAGAAGATATGCTCGGACTTGAACATAAAGAAGTGGTTGAGGAAGAAGACGAAGAAGATACAACTGTAGAAGCTGAAACAGAAGAAGATAAAAGTGATGCAGATGTAGAAAAAGAGCCAGCAGAAGATACCGAGCAGGAAGCTGCTAATGATGACGATACAGAGATTCAACCTGAATTAGAAGAGAATATTGCAGAGACATCAGATGAAGTTATAGATGAAAAAGTAACTGAAGAGACAATAGAGATAGATGAAGTATCCGGGAAAGATGCTGAAACAGAAGAAGTTCCTCCAACTGTTTCAAAACCAGAGATAGAACCATATCTAATAAGATTATCTAATAATCAGGAGATAAAGATTGATAAAGATTCATTCTATATTGGTAAAGATGAGAAAAATGTTGATTATTGTATATCAGATAACTTAGCTATTGATGATAAACATGCTTATATTATAAGACATGGTAAAGAATATTTTGTTGTAGACAATAATTCGAAGAATCATACATATTTAAACAGAGTATTAATAGGAACTGATGAGGAAATCTTTATTCCACACGGAGCTCAGCTTAGATTTGCTGACGAAGATTTTGAATTCAGAATGCATAAATAAGTTTTAAATATTTTTGGATTTATAAGACCTTTTTTAGTTTATATATTTTAAGATATAATATATAACTTTAAAAGGTCTTTGTAATTTATGTATGAATTTATGTGAAATCGAATTTAAAATTAGGTAAAATTTTACTTGTTTATTTCCGGAATATAGGTTATTGTATATAAGGACGCTTTTTTTGATAGAAAATGTCTATACTATAATTGAATATTAGAAAATACATAACTATATGTATATTGAAAGGAAAGTTATGAGCAGTACAATGATAATAAGTATGCTTGGGGGATTAGGCCTATTCCTTTATGGAATGAAGCTTATGGGTGAAGGAATCGAAAAAGTAGCAGGTTCTAAGATGAAAACAATCTTAGAGTGGTGTACCAAGAACAGACTTATAGGTGTTATCGTCGGTACAATTTTTACTGCTATTATTCAGTCTTCAAGTGCAGCTACTGTTATGGTTGTAAGTTTTGTTAACTCAGGACTTATGAATCTTATGCAGGCTGTAGGTGTAATTATGGGTGCTAACATTGGTACAACAGTAACAGCACAGATTGTAGCATTTGATCTTGATAGTATTGCACCAATATTTGTAATTACCGGTGTTGTTATGATTATGTTCTTTAAGAATGAAACGGTCAACAAAGTCGGCGAGGTGCTTTTTGGTTTTGGCGCATTATTTTTAGGAATGAGCCTTATGAAAAATTCTATGGCAGATATAAAAGATTCTGTTACAGTAATGAAGATGATTAGTTCACTTAAGAATCCTTTAGTTGCAATCTTGGTAGGACTTGTTATCACTACGATATTACAGAGTTCATCTGCGTCGGTAGGTATTCTTGTAACGATGGCAGGAAGTGGACTTGTAGAATTACCAATGTGTTTCTATGTTATTTTAGGTTGTAACATAGGTGCCTGTACATCTGCTGTGTTAGTAGGTCTTACAGGTAAGAAAGATGCTAAGAGAGCTGCCCTTATTCATCTTATGTTTAATATTATCGGTTCAATAATAATGTTACTTATTTTATTACCATTTGGAGGATATGTTGAGCATTGGATTAATGCTATTTCAGCTGATCCTAAACGTGCCGTAGCTAATACACATACTATATTTAAGGTATTCCAGGTTATTATCTTATTCCCATTTGCAGGCTGGATAGTAAAACTTACACAGTGGCTTGTACCTGGCGAAGATGAACAAAAAGAAAAATATGAATTAAAATATATTAGTCTTGATTCAGCGGTATCTCCGGCTATTGCTATGATAGAAGTAACAAATGAGATTAAGAGAATGGGTGAGATTGCTAATTATAACCTTGAAAGAAGTATGGAAGCGTTAATGAAAGGCAATAAGGATATAATTAATGAAGTGTTTGAACGAGAACATGAAGTTGATTTCCTTAGCAGGAAGATTACCGATTTCTTAGTTAAGATAAATCAGATGCTGCCAGTAAGTGAGACAAAGAACATAGCTGGCTATTACCATGTTGTAAGTGATATTGAACGTATAGGTGACCATGCAGAAAATATTGCTGAATTTGCACAGACAAAGCTTAATGAATCAATAGAATTCAGTAAAGTGGGTGCGGAGGAATTACAGCATATGTTTGATGTTATGAATAAGGAAGTGAAACTTGCATTAGAAGCATTTACTGAGAGAAATGAAGAACATCTTAAAGAAATTATGGATTTAGAAGATGAAGTAGATGATTTAGAAAAACAGTTACAGAGAAATCATGTACGTCGTATGTCTAAGAACGAATGTAGTCCTAAGGCAGCAATATTCTCTGATTTAATTTCAAACTTCGAAAGAGTATCAGATCACGCTACAAATATTGCATTTGCTACATTCAGAGAAGAAGAATATATTTAAGAATTTTGAATACAGGTCATATTATATGGCCTGTATTTGTTTGTGAAATTATATAATGAAAATAAGTTATCAATGTATTGTATCTTATAACTCTGAGAATAAGGAAAGGTATGAAAATGAAGAAATTAATATATCTAATTGCGTTAATAACAATGACAGTAGTATTAGTTGCCTGCGGAGGTAGTAAGAAGAGTAAAAATAATAAAAAAGATGGAAACACAACAAAGTCAGTAAATACTACGCAAACAACAGAAGCGACAGATAAGAATGTAGAAACAAATAAATTAGAAGAGACCGCTAAACAAACTACAACAGAAGAGATCATAACAGAGGAATCCACAACTACTACGGTGGCTGAAACTACACCAGAACCTGTCACAACCGCACAAGAGACAAGTTCATACATACCAAGAACTGGTGGACATCTAGTAGCAATTGATGCAGGACATCAGGCACATGGCAATAATGAAAAAGAACCAGTAGGACCGGGTGCATCAGAAGTAAAAGCTAAAGTAAGCAGTGGAACAGCAGGTTGCATTAGCGGACTTGCTGAATATGAACTTAACTTAAGTATTGCTCTTAAATTACAGAAAGAATTAGAAACCAGAGGATATAATATCATAATGATAAGAAGTACCAATGATGTTAATATCAGTAATAGCGAAAGAGCACAGATTGCAAATAATGCAGGTGCAGAAGCATTTATCAGGATACATGCTAATGGTTCTGAGAACAGTAGTACAAATGGTGCGATGACAATATGTCAGACACCATCTAATCCATATAATGGTAATATATATGGATTAAGCAGAAAATTATCACAATGCGTATTAGATAAATATATTGAAAGTACAGGTGCAAGAAAACAAAAGGTATGGGAAACTGATACTATGAGTGGAATTAACTGGGCATCCGTACCTACCACGATTATAGAAATGGGATATATGTCTAATCCGACTGAAGATGGATTAATGGCTACGGAGGATTATCAGAATAAAATTGTGATTGGAATTGCAAATGGAATAGATGCATATTTTAACAGTTGAAAACAGGAGCTGTGTGAAGAGTCTCTTATTTTCTGATTCCTTAATCGGGGGTGAGTAATTGCCGTCCTCTGCAAAGTCAATTACGTGCAGTAAATCAAACGTACTTTGCTTGAACGGTGATTTGCTGCACCTACCTTTTGCATCTGGCGGCATATAACTCACACACACGATATGTCATAAATCAAATGTGTGTCATAGACGGAATCATTGGTTTAAATGTCTGTGAATTGAATCATAATATTATTTATTCAGCACCATTTACATGTTTTTTTAGTGCTTCAAATGTTTCTTTACTAAGTACGTGTTCCATCTTGCAGGCATCTTCATCTGCAACTTCAGGATTAACGCCTAATTTGACAAGCCATTTTGATAATAACTCATGTCTTTCATAAATCATTTCTGCTATTTCACGACCAGTATCAGTTAAGTATATGTATCCTGCATCTGTAACTGTAATATGTTTTTTTTCACGAAGATGTTTCATTGCAATACTTACACTTGATTTCTTAAAGCCTAATTCATTAGCAATATCGACAGAACGAACAACAGGTAATTTCATACTTAATACCAAAATTGTTTCTAAATAATTTTCAGAAGATTCGTTTATAAACGCTCTCATTATTAAAGCTCCTTTTATTTATTATTTTAAATAATTTTTAAATTCACATTCCTTAAGATATCATATCATTATATAATACTATACCACAAATTTCTAAAATTAGATAGTATATATTTTCCTAATAATATAGAACTAAAATATTAAATATATTTGTAAAGAAAATAGATATACAATATATTGGATTCAAAATATATAGAAAAATATGCAGAAAAAATTAAAAAAAGTTATTGACACCTAATGAATGTTAGATTATACTAACTTTCGAAGAAAAGAGTTTTGAAAAATATTATCAATATAGAAAGAGGATGATATGATGCCTTTAACAATGGTTAATGCAGGTGAACCTAATGTAATTAAAAAGGTTGGCGGTAAAGAAGAAACACGTAGATTTCTGGAGAACCTCGGCTTTGTAGCAGGTGGAACGGTAACAGTTATATCAGAAATTGATGGTAATATGATTGTTAATGTTAAGGATTCCAGAGTGGCTATAGGTAAAGATATGGCTAATAAAATAATGGTATAAAATATAACTGATAATAAAAAGAGTTCTATAAGTATTATTTATTAGCATAGTTACATATAAATGTAACTGATAGTGCAGTATTATTAGTTCCTAACAATTATGACAAGATAACATTTATATGTTATTTGTATAAAAAAGTATTTATATACTTTACAAAAATGCAAGAATGGAGGAAATGCATTATGACACTTAGAGAAGTGGAGTGCGGAACAACTGTTAAAGTTAAGAAACTTACAGGTGAAGGTCCGGTTAAAAGAAGAATTATGGATATGGGAATTACAAAAGGTGTTGAGATATTTGTAAGAAAAGTTGCACCTCTTGGAGATCCTGTAGAAGTAACTGTAAGAGGCTACGAATTATCATTAAGAAAAGCCGATGCAGAAATGATAGAAGTAGAATAAAATCTGTTTTACAGATTTTATTTCAGACAAATTTTTTTTGCCCCTGTGTTAGTTAACACTAACAAAAATAAGACAAAACGTACAATGGAAAGTTACAACAGTTATATATTCAGAAGTTTATAATAGCGACACATATATAAACTAATTAATCTGAATTAAAGAAGTGTCGCAGAAATGAGGAGATTTATGTCAATTAAAATTGCATTAGCAGGTAATCCAAACTGCGGAAAAACCACATTATTTAATGCGTTGACAGGTTCAAACCAATTCGTTGGTAACTGGCCTGGTGTAACAGTTGAGAAAAAAGAAGGTAAGTTAAAAAATCATAAAGATGTAGTAATAACTGACTTGCCTGGTATCTATTCTTTATCACCTTATACATTAGAGGAAGTTGTAGCAAGAAACTATCTTATTAATGAGAAACCAGATGCAATTATTAATATTATAGATGGTACTAATATTGAAAGAAACTTATATTTATCAACACAGATTATGGAACTTGGTATTCCAGTAATTATGGCAGTAAATATGATGGACGTTCTTGAGAAAACAGGTGACACAATTAATACTGATAAACTAAGTCAGAAACTTGGATGCGAAGTGGTTGAAATATCTGCTCTTAAAGGAACTGGAATTCAGAAAGCAGCAGAGAAAGCAGTTGCCTTAGCAAGTAGCAAGAAGAAAGTTACTCCTGTACATAGCTTTGATAAAGATGTTGAAGCTGTAATTACTAAAGTAGAGGAAAAACTTGCAAATGTAGTTGCAGAAGAACAGAAACGTTTCTTTGCAATCAAATTACTTGAGAAAGATGATAAAATTCAGACTTTATTAGATATCGTTCCTGAAGTTGATGATGAAATTAAAGAGTTAGAAGATAAATTTGATGATGATACAGAAAGTATTATTACAAACGAAAGATATGTATATATTTCTTCTATAATCGGAGATTGCTTAAAGAAAGCTAAGAAGAAGACATTAACAACATCTGATAAGATTGATAGAATCGTTACAAACAGATGGCTTGCATTACCTATATTTGCAGCAATAATGTTCCTCGTATACTATATTGCAGTAAGTACAGTAGGTACATTCGTAACAGACTGGACAAATGATGGTTTATTTGGTGATGGCTGGCACTTATTTGGAAATGGTTCAAGTGCTTATGAAAAAGCAGCAAATGACTATGCAGTAGAAAACATCTGGACAGATGATGTAGTTGAAACGGTTAAAGCAGCAGATGAAGCAGGTGTTATCGGTGCCGATAATATTCTTGGCGCAATTAAAGATGACGATTATGCAACATTTGAAGAAGAATATGGTACATATGGTGAATCATTAACAGAAGCAGGATATGATATTTCAGAAACTGTTGACGAAGCCATGGAGGATGCTCCTGATACAGCAGATTATGGTATCTGGGTACCTGGTATTCCTGTACTCGTAGAAAAAGGTCTTGATGCAGTACATTGTGCTGGATGGTTAAAAGGACTTATCCTTGACGGTATTGTAGCTGGTGTTGGTGCTGTACTTGGTTTCGTACCACAGATGCTTGTCTTATTCATTTTACTCGCATTCCTTGAAGCTTGTGGTTATATGGCCAGAGTTGCATTTATTATGGATAGAATTTTCCGTAAATTCGGTTTATCAGGTAAATCATTTATTCCAATGCTTATCGGTAGTGGTTGTGGTGTTCCCGGTGTTATGGCATCGAGAACAATCGAGAACGACAGAGACCGTAAGATGACAATTATGACAACAACATTTATCCCTTGTGGAGCTAAATTACCAATTATCGCTCTTATTGCAACAGCATTATTCCAGGGAGCATGGTGGGTAGCACCTAGTGCTTACTTCGTAGGTATCGCAGCAATTATCTGCTCTGGTATCATACTTAAGAAAACAAAGATGTTCGCAGGAGATCCTGCACCATTCGTTATGGAGTTACCAGCATATCACATGCCAACAGTTGGAAATGTATTAAGAAGTATGTGGGAAAGAGGATGGTCGTTCATTAAGAAAGCCGGAACAATAATTCTTCTTTCATCAATCATTATCTGGGCTGGTTCATCATTCGGTTTCGAAGGTGGCAAGTTTGGATTTAACCCTGATATAGCTCTTGAAAGCAGTATCCTTGGTAAGATTGGTAACGCAGTAAGCTTTATCTTTGCACCTCTTGGTTTCAACAACATCAAAGCAACAATTGCTACAATTATGGGATTAGTTGCAAAAGAAGAAGTTGTAGGTGTATTCGGTGTACTTGACTTTGAGAATATGACAAAGATTGCAGCGTATTCGTTCCTTGTATTCAATCTCCTTTGCGCGCCTTGTTTTGCAGCTATGGGTGCTATTAAGAGAGAGATGAACAATACAAAATGGTTCTGGTTCGCAATTGGATATCAGACATTACTTGCATATGTTGTTTCGCTCTGCATTTACCAGATAGGAGCATTAATTATCGGAGAAATAAGCTTTGGTATAGCAACGGTAGTAGCTATCTTATTAATCATAGGATTCTTATATCTTCTCTTCAGACCATATAAAGAGAGTAAGACACTTAGATTTGATAGTGCTAAGTTAAATAAAAAGTAAGATTAAACAGATTGTAAAATGTAAATGTGTGCTTTTGCGAAGTTAGTAAACTTCGGATTGGAGGAAATTATGGGAACAATTTTTGTTGCAGTTCTTGTAGCGGTAATAGTTGGATTAATAATTTATAGTATGGTTAGAGACAAGAAAAATGGTAAGTCAATACAATGCGGAGGCGATTGCAAGCATTGTGGAGGTCATTGCCATTAAGAAAATGTCTGTGACGAAACTATAGAGAAAGGAGATTAACCGGAATGGAAAAATGTAATCAGGTAGTAAATAAAAATGATTCACAGAATTATCTCAGAACAGAAATGCAAAGAGAAATTGTGATAGATCGTTTAAAAGAACGCGGCTGCAGAATTACTAAACAGAGATTGATTTTATTGGATATTATATTAAATGAAGATTGCTCATGCTGTAAAGAAATATATTATCAGGCATCAAAGATAGAACCATCTATAGGAACTGCAACTGTATACCGAATGGTTAATACCCTTGAAGAAATTGGCGCCATAAGCAGAAAAAATATGTATAAAATTGCGTGTGGTTCGACGTGCGAAGTAAAAGATGCGTGTGTTATTAAATTAGATGATGATACAACACATCATTTGTCGGCAAATAAATGGAACAAGGTTATCTTAGAAGGTCTTAAAGCATGCGGATACATTATTAATAATCAGAATATACAAAGTGTTGAGGTTCAGCCTTGTATATGTGATTAAAACAAAAGAGATGTTGATAAAAAATATCAACATCTCTTTTTTGATTGACAATGGAAAAATAAGATGATAGCATACACATATGAACAGACATTCATATGAAAAGCGAGGTAAAGAAATGTTTTTAGAGATAAAAGATTTGAAAAAAAGTTTTGGAACTGATTCTAATAAAACAGAGGTTTTAAAGGGAATTAACTTTGAAGTAAATAAAGGTGAGTTTTGTGTACTGTTAGGACCATCTGGTTCAGGTAAATCTACATTACTTAATATAATCGGTGGAATAGATGGTGCTGACAGTGGATATATCTCAATAGACGGTGAGAAGATAAAGGATATGGATGAGAAAACTCTTACTAAATACAGACGTAAACATTTAGGATATATTTTCCAGATGTACAATCTCATTCCTAACCTTAATGTTAAGGAGAATATAGAGGTAGGTGCATATCTTAGTGATAATCCCTTAGATATTGGTGATTTGCTTAAGACATTAGGACTGTATGAACACAGACACAAACTTCCTAACCAGTTGTCCGGTGGACAGCAGCAGAGAACTTCAATAGGCCGTGCAATTGTCAAAAATCCTGATATTTTGTTATGTGATGAACCAACCGGAGCATTAGACTATAACACTTCGAAGGAGATACTTAAACTTATTGAGGAAGTAAGTCATAAGTATGGTACAACTGTAATAATGGTAACACATAATGATGCAATTAAAAATATGGCAGACAGAGTAGTAAAACTCAGAGATGGACAGATTCGTAAGTCTTATATAAATGAAGAAAAGATATCAGCGAGCGAGCTTGACTGGTAATTAATCTATAGTGATAAGTGAAATATGAAAATAAATTAAGGAAAAGACTTAATTTTGGAAAGGAAAGATATGATGAAAAATCCATTACGCAAAAGACTGCCAAAAGAATTTGTGAGTGAAATCGGAAAATATTTAGTTATTTTCTTATTTATGACTATTACAATCGGTCTTATATCTGGATTTTTAGTGGCAGATTCAAGCATGATAAAAGCTTATGATGAAAGTTTTGATAAGTATAATATTGAAGATGGTAACTTTGAGCTTATGGAAAAAGCTGATGATAAATTGATATCTTCATTAGAAAACTATGGGGTAACAATTTATGATAATAACTATATTGAGTGTGATACAGATAACAATCTGAATGGAGAAATTGACAGCACACTCAGAATTTTTAAGAATAGAGAAGAAGTTAATAAAGTATGCCTTATGAAAGGTAAGATGCCAAAAAAGGTTGATGAAATTGCAATAGATAGAATGTATGCTGATAATAATAAGGTATCTGTAGGTGATAAGATAGAAGTAGCAGGAAGAAAGCTTGAGGTTACAGGTCTTGTAGCCTTATCAGACTACAGTGCATTATTCTCTGATAATGGAGATGTAATGTTTGATGCGGTTAAATTCGGTGTTGCAATTGTTACTGAAGATGGATATGAAACGTTTGACAATGCAAAAATACATTATGATTATTCATGGATATATAATGATAAGCCGGCAAATGATACAGAGGAAAAGAAGTTATCAGACGAATTTATGAAGGAATTAAACAGTAGTGCTGAAATTGTCAAATACATACCAAGGTATGGTAACCAGGCAATACAGTTTACCGGAGAAGATATGGGAAGCGATCAGGCAATGATGATTATGTTACTATATATTCTTATAACAATTTTAGCGTTTGTATTTGCAGTAACTACTAATAATACAATTACTAAAGAAGCAACGGTAATAGGTACTCTAAGAGCTTCAGGATATACAAGAGGTGAATTGTTAAGACATTACATATCATTACCTGTTATAACAACATTAATAGCTGCCCTAGTCGGTAATATACTTGGTTATACAGTATTTAAAAATATAATGGCAGCATTGTATTATGGAAGTTACAGCCTGCCAACTTATAAAACAATATGGAATGCAGAAGCATTTATTCTGACAACAATAATACCCTTAATTATAATGATTGTAATAAATATGGTGCTTATTTCTATAAAACTTAAGCTATCACCACTTAAGTTTTTAAGACATGACTTATCTAAGTCAAAGAAAAAGAAAGCTGTACGTTTACCACATTTTAAGTTTCTTCAAAGATTCAGACTTAGAATAATACTCCAGAACATACCAAGTTATGCTACGCTATTTGTCGGAATATTATTTGCATATGTATTATTGATATTTGGTATGGGAATAAATCCTCTTTTAACACATTTCCAAAAAGAAACACTTGATAATATGATTTCTAAATATCAATATATTCTGAAGGCACCTGTTGAAACTGGAAATGTAGAGGCTGAAAAATATTGTTATACATCACTTGATATTTCATCAAAGAAGTTTAACGATGAAGGAGTTGGCATCTATGGAATTAATGAAAACAGTAAATATATTGACCTTAAGTTAAGCGGCGATGAAGTATATATTTCTGATTCATTTGCTGATAAATATCTACTTAAAAAGGGTGATAAATTCAAATTACATAATAAATACAGTGGTGAAAAATACGAATTTAGGATAAAAGGAATCTATACATATCCATCATCTATAGCTGTATTTATGAATGAGGATTATTATAGGGAATTATTTGAAGTTCAGGACGGATACTTTAACGGATATTTCTCGAATGAAGAGTTAACAGATATAGATGATAATTATGTGCTTACAAAGATTACTGAAGATGATTTAACTAAGGTATCAAGACAGTTAAAAGTTTCAATGGGAGAGATGTTTAACATAATCAATATATTTGCAATCATATTATTTGTACTTCTGATTTATCTTCTGACTAAGCTCATAATTGAGAAGAATGCGACATCTATCTCGATGGTTAAGATATTAGGTTATGAAAACAGGGAAATAGCAGGTCTGTATATTATGTCAACATCAATAGTGATAGTTATCTCAATGATTATCGGTATGGTATTATCAACATATATATTAAGAATATTATATAGAAGTATGATGTCATCATTGACAGGCTGGCTAAAGTTTTATATTGAACCTAAGATATATCCTCAGATGTTTGTAATTGGAATTATATCATATGTTGTTGTAGCAATGTTGCAATATAGAAAAATTAAGAATGTTCCAATGGACGAAGCACTTAAAAATGTAGAATAAAGAAGTATAATGTATTATAACAACTGTCCTGTTGATAAAGTTTATCAACAGGGCGGAAAATGCGTGAAATTTGATTAAATAGAGCCATACAGAACTTGAAAAAAAAGATAAAATATATTATAAAATATTTAATGATTAAAGACCAGATGATGGTCTTTAATTACATTGTAAACATTATATTGTTAGCAGAATAGTAAAATATAGAATAATATAAGATTGATTATATGAATTAGTTGGAAATATTCTAATATGTTGTATCTGCAGAATGGAGGACTATTATGTTAAAGAAATTATCAAAAATCGATTTAAAGAAGACAGGAATATTTGCATCAGGCGTATTATTTGGTACAGCAGGAATTAAGATTCTTTCAAGTAAAGATGCTAAGAAGCTCTATACTAATTGTACAGCAGCAGTTTTAAGAGCTAAAGAAACTGTAATGAAAGTTACAACTAATATCCAGGAGAATGCAGAGGATATTTTGGCAGAAGCAAAGATTATTAACGAAGAAAGAGCTGCCAGTGAAGCTGTTGTAGAAGATGAAACAACCGAAAATGTAACAGAAGATGTAACAGAAAAAGAAAACGAAGAAACTGCACAGACTGAAGCAGAATAGTGTTTCTTAAGAGGTTTAAACATTGAAATTTATTATTAAGCATGAAATAAAAGGTCGTATAAGGGTACATATAATTCAAAATAAGATGACTTATGCACAGGCAGATATATTAGCTTTTTACCTGAATAATAATAAATATGTCACATTTGCAAAAGTGTACGATAGAACTTCTGATGCAACAATTAATTATATAGGAGACAGAGAAGAGATAGTTACACTTCTTAAGCACTTCAGATATGATGAAGTGGAAGTCCCTACAGGATTAGTTGAGAATTCAGGAAGAGAATTGAATGCCCAATATCAGGAAAAATTAGTTAATAAAGTAATTTTAAGATATGCAGGCAGATTGTTTCTGCCATATCCCGTAAGAGCGTGTGTTACAACTGTTAAGTCTGTTAAATATATTTGCAAAGGACTTAATTGCTTATGGCATAAGAAGATTGAAGTACCAGTATTAGATGCAACTGCAATCGGTGTATCTGTTATCAGAAGAGATTTTGAAACAGCAGGTTCAGTAATGTTCTTACTTGGAATCGGTGAACTTTTAGAGGAATGGACCCATAAGAAATCAGTAGATGATTTAGCAAGAACAATGTCTTTAAATGTTGGCAAAGTATGGTTGGTTAAAAATGATAATGAAGTGTTAGTTCCGTCTTCTGAGATTGAAGTCGGCGACAAAGTGGTTGTGAGAATGGGTAAGATAATCCCTTTTGATGGTCAGGTAACTGCCGGTGAAGCTATGGTTAATCAGGCATCGCTTACCGGCGAATCTGCACCTGTACGAAAGTGTGAAAACAGTTACGTATATGCAGGAACAGTTGTGGAAGAGGGAGAAATTACCGTTAAAGTTAAAGAAACAGGTGGTTCAAGTAAGTTTGAGAAGATAGTTACGATGATTGAAGAATCGGAGAAACTTAAATCTGCACTTGAAAGTAAGGCAGAACATATAGCAGATAAGCTTGTTCCATATACTTTAGCAGGAACAGGAATTACATATCTCTTAAGCAGAAATGTAACAAAAGCATTGTCCGTATTGATGGTAGATTTCTCATGTGCACTTAAGTTAGCTATGCCTATTTCAGTACTTTCTGCAATCAGGGAAGCAAGTATGCATAATATAACTGTCAAGGGTGGTAAATTCCTAGAAGCAGTGGCTAATGCAGATACTATAGTATTCGACAAGACAGGAACACTTACTAAAGCACAGCCGACTGTAGCAAAGGTTATTTCGTTCAATGGCTATGAGCCGGATGAATTATTAAGAATTGCAGCCTGCTTAGAAGAGCATTTCCCTCATTCGATGGCAAATGCGGTTGTAGATGCAGCAAGAGCTAAGAAGCTTGACCATGAAGAGATGCATTCTAAGGTTGAATATGTCGTAGCACATGGAATTTCAACTAAGATAAATGATAAGAAAGTTATTATCGGAAGTTATCATTTCGTATTTGAAGATGAAAAATGCGTTGTTCCAGAAGGTAAAGAAGAATTATTTAAAAATTTACCAAATGAATATTCCCATCTCTATCTTGCAATAGGTGACAGTTTAGCTGCCGTAATATGTATCGAAGATCCATTAAGGGAAGAGGCAGAAGCAGTTATTAACTCGCTAAGAAGAGCAGGAATCAGTAAAATCGTAATGATGACGGGTGACAGTGACAGAACAGCCAAAGTAATTGCTAAGAAGGTTGGCGTTGATGAATATTATTCAGAAGTGCTTCCGGAAGATAAGGCGAAATTCGTGGAAAAAGAAAAGGCTAAAGCAAGAAAGGTAATAATGATTGGAGATGGTATAAATGATTCTCCGGCATTATCGGCTGCTGATGTGGGCATCGCCATAAGTGATGGAGCAGAGATAGCAAGAGAAATAGCCGATATAACAATTGGTTCTGATGATTTATATAATATTGTTACACTTAAACTGTTAAGTGACAGCTTAATGAAACGAATCAGCAAGAACTACAGAAATATTGTAGGCTTTAATACCGGACTTATATTATTAGGTGTCAGTGGAATTATACAGCCTACGACATCAGCTCTGTTCCATAATACGTCAACATTACTTATAAGTCTTAAGAGTATGCAGAATCTTTTGAATTGATAAGAAATATTTATATTGAATATAGTTGAATAATTTGAAGTATACTTAATATTAGTTAAGTAAATAAATGAATAAAAAGCTAAATGATAAGAACTCTCATAACCGAATATGGTTTTGAGAGTTCTTATCATTTAGACTACTTGACGAATAAATAATAATTAGCTAGAATAAACATCAGTTAGACAAAACTAACTAAATAAAAATATGGAGGTATTATGAGTCAGGAAATATACGAGATAGTCAAGGGAATGGATTTAGAAAATATTGAAACCCAGCTTGCGTTACAATGTGCACCGCTCATAACAGGACTAAAGGTTTCAAATCTTTTGATTATTCCAAAAGACAATGAGGAAGTTGTGAAACGAATACTAAATCGTACTGGAATTTCATATTACAGACTTATACAGACCAGAACTAAAACTACATTTTTACTGTTCAGACGAAATGAATTAGAAGAATTCCTGTCAGATGAGAATGTTAAAAATGTATTTATAAGAGCAGGCTATAAGTCATTACAGATTGGTAAAATTCTTAGAACATTTAGTCTCAGATATGAGGCATATATGCAGGGCGATAAGAGTTTTCCACATGAAATGGGATTGTTACTTGGTTATCCTGTAGAAGACGTAGTTGGTTTTGTGGAGAATAATGGTAAGAACTTTTTATATTCCGGATATTGGAAAGTCTATGAGAACCAGAAAGCCAAAGTTAAATTATTTGATAAATTTAAAGTCGCCGAGGAAACATTGATTCATTTACTTTCAAATGGGCTTAGTATGTCAGATATAATTGACATTTATGCAACATAAAAATTATTTTAAATAAAACGGAGGACATAAAAATGAGCAAAGTAGAAGTAATATTCTGGTCACAGTCAGGAAATACACAGGCAATGGCAGAGGCAATTGGAAAAGGTATAACAGATGCAGGTAAAGAAGCTAATGTGGTATTCGTAAGCAGCGCATCAGTAGATGATGTTAAGAATGCTAAGGCATTTGCAATGGGGTGTCCGGCAATGGGAGCTGAAGTTTTAGAAGAATCTGAAATGGAGCCATTCGTACAGGATATCGAGAGCTTCGTAAATGGTAAGACAATTGCACTTTTTGGTTCATACGGCTGGGGTGATGGTCAGTGGATGAGAGACTGGGAAGATAGAATGACTGCTGCAGGAGCAACAGTATTAAATGGTGAGGGTCTTATCTGTAATGAAGCTCCTGATGCTGATGCAATTGCAGAATGTGAAGAACTAGGTAAACAATTGGCTGCATTAGTTTAAAATGGAGGTCTATAGTGAGTGTAGTTATAATAGGTGGCCATGACCGTATGGTCTGCCAATATAAAAAAATATGTAAAGAGCATAATTGTAAAGCTAAAGTATTTACGCAAATGTCTGGTAATCTTAGTACAAAGATAGGAAGTCCGGATTTGATTATACTTTTTACAAACACTGTATCTCACAAAATGGTTCATTGTGCAATAACAGAAGCTGAAAAATGTAATGCTGAAGTTGTAAGATGCCATACGAGTAGTGGAAATGCGTTAAATGAAATATTAAATACGGCAGTAGGTTTCTAGAATAAAATAGTAATTATTGCCAATATTATAAAGAGAGTGGTTTAAAGCTATACGTTATTTAGTTAATGTATAGATTAGCCACTCTCTTTTTATTATTGGGAGGTTATTCAATGCCAGATGCTTAAAATGGGATATCTATCTGTGATATAATTGATTTATGATGTATCGTGTGCAAGTTAATGCTGTCAGATGTAAAAATTATGAAAAAACTATTGACGAAAATATTGTTGGATGCTATTATAATAAAAACAGTAATTATTACTGATTTTGAAAATATACATTTTGTATATTAATTATAAATATTTACATACTACATAGATATAAGCAGGTTATACGCATATATTCAAAATGCGGGAAATGGAGGTAAGAGATGAGAATATTATTTTATGATGCGAAGAAATATGATGTAGATTCATTTGATAAGGAATTAGTTAAATTTAGTAATATAGAGGTGGAATACTTAGATACTGATTTATCAAAGTCAACAGTAGCACTTGCTAAGGGATATGATGCCGTATGTGCATTTGTAAGTTCTGATTGCGGAGCAAAAGTATTAGAGAAGTTAAATGAATTTGGAATCAAATTATTACTTCTTAGATGTGCAGGTTTTAACAATGTAGATATAGAAGCCGCTGATAAATACGGAATTACGGTACTCAGAGTTCCTGGTTATTCACCAGAGGCAGTAGCAGAGTTTGCCATTACTATAGCACTTGCGGTAAACAGACATCTTCATAAAAGTTATATTAAGGTAAGAGAGAACAATTTCGCACTTACAGGTCTTACCGGCATTAATTTCTTCGGTAAAACAGCAGGAATCATCGGTACAGGTAAAATTGGAGCAGCAATGTGCAGAATATGCCAAGGTCTTGGTATGAAAGTAATTGCTTATGATGCCTATGTTAATCCTAATCTTGATTTTGTAGAATATAAGTCATTTGATGAAGTACTGGCAGAAAGTGACCTGATATCACTACATTGCCCATTAACAGAGGACAATTATCATATGATTAACAAAGACACAATTGCTAAGATGAAAGATAATGTGATTTTAGTAAATACATCAAGAGGCGCATTAGTTGATACAAATGATTTAATTCAGGGAATAAGAGCTAAGAAATTCTTCGGTGTGGCATTAGATGTATATGAAGAAGAGACTAACAATGTATTTGAGGACAGGGCAGATGATATCTTAGATAATTCAGTTGTAGCACGCCTGTTATCATTTCCAAATGTCATTGTTACATCACACCAGGGCTTTCTGACAGAAGAAGCATTAGAATCAATAAGTAATACAACACTTCAGAATGCAACTGACTATATGAATGGAAATATAAATGAGGCTAATCAGGTAAAATAATTATTATCTGCATTAAGTAAATTTGTAGCTGTCAAATTTATTTTAACAGACGAATATAAGCTGCAATATTCAGTGTATAGTTTGAGTTATAAATAAAAAGAGTAAAGGCAATTTCTTAAGTAAATTATGAGCTTAAGAAGTTGCCTTTTTGATAAAACTATTTTTTGAAAAGCTAATTAAGGAAATTATCTAATATCTTAGTAAGAATATCAGATATAGCATTTAGATGATATATTTAGTAAATGCATTCAAAGGTATATTTAACTAAATTATTCAGTACCACATTCTTTATCAATTGATGGATTGCAGAAGTAGAAGTTATTAGAGTCTAAATGTTCCTGGACGATTCTAAGTGCCTCACCAAAACGCTGGAAGTGAACTATTTCTCTGGCACGCAGGAATTTGATTGGTTCTACTACATCAGGATCTTTAATTACACGCAGAATGTTGTCGTAGGTAGATCTGGCTTTCTGTTCGGCAGCAAGATCCTCAGTAAGGTCTGTTATAGGATCGCCCTTAGACTGGAATTCGCAGGCGTTAAATGGAATTCCTCCGGCAGCCTGTGGCCACAGTGCAAGAGTGTGATCTATATAGTAATTACCAAAGCCTGAATTATTTATCTCTTCGGGAGTCAGGTTTCTTGTGAGCTGATGAACGATAGTGGCAATCATTTCAAAGTGTGCCAGTTCTTCAGTACCTATATCTGTCAATAATCCAGCTACCTCTCTATAAGGAATGGTATATCTTTGAGACAGGTATCTCATTGAAGCACTAAGTTCTCCATCAGGTCCTCCATATTGGCTGATTATATACATTGCTGCTTTAGGATCAGTCTGTTTAATATTAATAGGATATTCAAGTCGTTTTTCATAATTCCACATAAGTTAACACTCTCCTTCCCATGGCCATGGGTCAGTTGCCCAGTTCCAGAAATTAGTATTTGTTATATTGTCTAGCAATAACGGACCAAACTGGTTGTTATATAATCTGAGGGCTTTCTGACGTTCGGCATTGTATTTCATAAAGAATGCTAATGCCTCTTTATCATCAGGGTGTGTATCTAGATATAATGAGATATCAGTTACGGCAAAACTGACTTCATTAATCCATTGTAACAATTGACTTCTATTCATTGTCTGCATCCGCACTTTTTACCTCCTTTAGAACCTCTGAATGGTTTATTTAATTCAGGAAATATAGTTCCTGCCTGTAAAGCCATAGGCAATTCATAGACCTGTGTGAAATATTGCCATGGTACATAAGCCATTGCGACAGGCAGGTCAGAACAATTGTCATGTGGTCTTTGCATAGATGTCATACCACAAGGACATTCACGTCTGTCATTCGTCTGATAGGTGTTAAAATTGTTGTACATAATACTCTCCTTTTTTTAGTATATAATTAGATTATGATAATAAGAAAAATTCGTTACTTATAAATATTTAGCATTTACTTAAATAATAACTATGAAAAAACAACCAATTATGTTATCATTAAAATACTATGTATCGTATATCTTATGAAGATATTCAGAGGTATGGAGTACCAACGGAAATGGAGGATTTAAAAATGAGTAAAGAGATACCTTATAAGATTTATTTAGAGGAAAATGAGATGCCAAAGCAGTGGTATAATGTGCGTGCTGATATGAAGAATAAACCAGCTCCAATACTTAATCCTGCGACACTTAAACCTGTAACAGTTGATGAGTTATCAGGAATTTTCTGTACGGAATTAGCTAAACAGGAGCTTGATGATACAACAGCATATATTAATATCCCTGAAGAGATAAGAAATTTCTATAAAATGTACAGACCAGCTCCACTTGTAAGAGCATATTGTCTTGAGAAGAAGTTAGGAACACCGGCACATATTTATTATAAATTCGAGGGAAATAATACCTCAGGAAGCCACAAACTTAATTCAGCAATAGCTCAGGCATATTATGCTAAGAAGCAGGGATTAAGGGGCGTAACTACAGAGACAGGAGCAGGACAGTGGGGAACTGCACTTTCTATGGCTTGTGCATATTTTGATTTAGATTGTCAGGTATATATGGTAAAAGTCTCTTATGAACAGAAACCATTCAGAAGAGAGGTTATGAGAACTTATGGTGCTAAAGTAACACCATCACCATCGATGACTACTGATGTCGGAAGAAGAATAAATGAGGAATTCCCAGGAACAACAGGAAGCCTTGGCTGTGCTATTTCAGAGGCGGTAGAAGCAGCTACATCACAGGATGGTTACAGATATGTATTAGGTTCTGTATTGTCACAGGTATTATTACACCAGTCGATAATTGGACTTGAGACAAAGGCTGCATTAGATAAATATGGAATTAAAGCTGATATGGTTATTGGATGTGCAGGTGGCGGCTCTAACCTTGGAGGACTTATTTCACCATTTGCAGGTGAAATGTTAAGAGGAGAGGCAGATTATAAATTAATTGCAGTAGAACCTGCTTCATGTCCAAGTCTTACAAGAGGAAGATATGTATATGATTATTGTGATACCGGAAAGGTGTGTCCATTATCTAAAATGTATACATTAGGAAGTGGCTTTATACCATCAGCAAATCATGCAGGAGGATTAAGATATCATGGAATGAGTTCAACAGTTTCACAGTTATATCATGACGGATTAATTGAAGCAAGAAGCGTTGAGCAGACAGAAGTATTTAAGGCAGCAGAGCAGTTTGCAAAAGTAGAGGGTATACTTCCTGCTCCTGAAAGCAGTCACGCAATAAAAGTTGCGATAGATGAAGCTTTGAAATGCAAAGAGACAGGAGAAGCTAAGAATATCGTGTTCGGACTTACCGGAACAGGTTATTTTGATATGGTTGCTTACCAGAAATATAATGATGGATTAATGAGTGACTATATACCAACAGATGAAGAGATAGAAAAGAGTCTGTCAGGTTGTCCTAAAGTTGATTAAGAGATAAATAGTATAGTGTAGTGAAAAAAGCTGTAATATTAGAAAGTTTAAATTTTCAATATTACAGCTTTTTATTATAAAAAATTGTCGTTCAGGGCTTTATAATTGCCGTTCAGGGCAAGTTGGTCCATAAATATTGAAATATGTAGTTGAAAATGATATAAAGGTTATAATAAATATAGTTAAATTATAATGAACGTATTTATTAAAAATGACTCAAGAAGTCAAAAAAGTAAAAATTATACATTTGGAGGTGGCAAGCTAATTACATAGTTAATTAACAGTAAGATAAATTGTATTATTAGAAATGTAAATGCGGATACTGATAATACGGAAACACAGGTGTTATATTTTATTGATAACACAGCAGAAAAATGGATTAGTAATGATAATGCAGTTATACAATTAGTAGATAATACTAATGGTCATATTAGTTATTATATGAATAAGACAGATGATTATGTATGGTCTGTAAAGGTTCCAAAGAGTTCGATTAATATCACATTTAACAGGTTAGACAGTGATAAAAAGACACAATGGAATTCATGGAGTGCGGGAGGCAGAGACAATAATAATACATATTATGCTGATGGTAATGCAGAATTTGGTGCATATGTTTTAAGATTCGTATATGATAATCAACGTATGGCATACCATTCACAGCCTGATACATGGCAAAGAAATTTTGGATATAATGATTTTTATGATGAGATTTTTAGAATAGGCTCACATATGAATAACGGAAGATTAAAAGCAAAGAATGATGATAATGATTATATACTTTGGATGTGGAAAGGTGATTATTGGAATCTTCAGTCAGGTGCAGAAATAGGATTATATGAATACAAAGGTGAATATTCAGAAACAGAACAATATGATGCCATAGATTATGAGGTTCCAATGGAATTATATTTATATAATTATTATGATAAAGGTAATATAGAAAATGTATTTAGCTGGAAACCAATAGTTAATCAATGGTGGATTACAGGTTTTAATGTCAAGTATACAGAACCGGATCCGAAAAAAATGGTTACTATAGGAAAAGTAGATTTATCTGAACATAAAGATTTGTATTATTCATTTTCTAAAAGTGATGAGTATAAAGATATAGATAAAGAAAATCTTGTTTTTGACAGTATAAACAAATGTATTTATGTAATATGGTATAATGAGGAATATGTAAAATGAAAAAGAAAGCAACGATAACAATAACATTAATTTTAGTATGTATTTTTCTACTTGCGTGTACAAGTGAAAATAAAGCAACAATTTCTGAATCGACAGATAATAACAATAGTATAATCACTGATAAGCAAATATGGGATATGGCTTTAGAAATATATGAAGGATTGAAAAATAAAGATAAAGACAGAATAAAGTCAGTTTTTTCAGAAAATCAATTGATGAATCATAGTAGAAAGATAGATAGAAATATTGACGAGATATATGAATTTATAGATGGCGAAATAGTTGAATATGAAAAAATAACAGGAAGTTTTGGAGGAGGAGAACTAAGATATTATGAATGGGTTGATAGATATTTTGATGGATATATTAATGGAATAAAGACTGATACCGGAAGAGAATATACAATAAGTTATGGAGGATGTATGATAGATAAAAACGATAGTGATAATATAGGAGTTTTCTACTTTAAAATATGGGAAAAAGACTCTGACGGTGATGAAAGTATACTTGTAGGAACATATAATTAGGTGATGTCATAATGTTGTAAGGCTATTGCATTGAGAAAATGTGATAGCCTTTGATGAAAGAGTTTCTAATAATATAGAAATTATTTAGAATATATCGAGGAATATAAAATGAACAAAATAATAAAAAGACTAGAGATATCAACAATAACAATAACATTAATTTTAGTAAGTATTTTTATGCTTGCGTGTACAGGTGAAAATAAAACAACAATTTCTGAATCAACAGATAATAACGAAAGTAAAACACCTGATGAACAAGTCTGGGATATGGCTTTAGAAATATATGAAGGATTAAAAAATAAAGATAAAGACAGAATAAAGTCAGTTTTTTCAGAAAATCAATTAATGAATCATAGTAGAAAGATCGATAGAAACATTGACAAGATATATGAATTTATAGATGGCGAAATAGTTGAATATAAAGAAATAACCGGAAGTTGTGGAGGAGGAGAACGAAGATATTACGAATGGATTTATAGATATTTTGGTGGACATATTTTTGGAATAAAAACTGATACCGGAAGAGAATATACAATAAGTTATGGGGGATGTATGGTAGATAAAAACGATAGTGATAATATAGGAGTTTTCTACTTTAAAATATGGGAAAAAGACTCTGACGGTGATGAAAGTATACTTGTAGGAACATATAATTAGGTGATGTCATAATGTTGTAAGGCTATTGCATTGAGAAAATGTGATAGCCTTTGATGAAAGAGTTTCTAATAATATAGAAATTATTTAGAATATGTAGAGGAATAGAAAATGAATAAAATAAGAAAAAGACCAAAGAAAGCAACGATAACAATAACATTAATTTTAGTAAGTATTTTTCTGCTTGCGTGTACTGATAAAAATAAGTCAAAAACATCTGAAATTGAAAGCGAAAAAGAGACAAAATTAGATAATGAAGAAATCAACAATATAGGATTAGAAATATATGAGGGATTAAAGAATAAAGATAAAGACAGAATAGAGGCGGTTTTCTCTAAAAATCAGATGTTAAAACATCACAGGAAGATAGATAAAGGAATTGGCGAAGCATTTGAATTTATAAATGGTGAAATAGTTGACTATAATAGTATATATGGAGGAGGTGCAGGAGGAAAAGTCAGAAATTACGAATGGATTGAAAAATTTTATGATGGATATATAGATTTAATACAAACGGATACTGGCAAAGAATATACGATAAATTATGGAGGCTGTTTGATAGATGATAAAGATAGTGACAATATCGGAATTTTCTACTTTGAGATATCAGAAAAAGACTCTGACAGCAATGAAAGTATATTTGTAGGAACATATAATTAAATGAGTAGCTAATATAAGGGGTGTATAATAACCCCTTATAAAATAAATAATGTATCATTAATTCAACAAATTTTTCCTAAGTCCCTTTGGATAATGATTCTTCATTGTGCCATTTGAATATTTTCCAAAGCCAATGCTATATCCATCAACGGTAATAAGATACCAGCCGTTATGTTTTAACTGGACTTCAAATGCTTCTCCGTTAATATAGTTATATATGGTTTTGGTGGTAGAAGCAGAAGAATTATCAGTGTCAGTATTGTTCAGCGTGAAATTAAAGCTGTATTTTACTTCGTCGGGCTTAAGTGCAAGAGCTAGAGAATGTGATGGCTCAAATCTGCCTTTAAGCGAAGTACCAAGATGAAGTCCCGGTCTTAGAACACGTAATCCATTAAGTGATGGTGCATATTCAGGGAGAGAATATAACTGGTCACCAAACTTAATTAAAGTTTTAGCAGGATTAACATTAAGAAATTTATTGCAAAACTCAAGGTAATCTTTGCAATCCTTTGGAGAAAGTCCCTTGATAGGGCGTACTTTTTTATTGTGTTTATTAGAAGTAGTATCAGCAATATCTGTATCAGTATTATCAGCTTTTTGTAATATTGTTAAGAAATGTCCCTCGCCATTTAATTTATGTGGCCATAATCTTATAGTTCCCGGAATAAAACCATCAGACATTTGAGAGGCTTTATTAATATGTACAATGTTAAAATCATTATGCTCTTTAAGAAAATTATCGATTGTTCCTTCATTTTCGGCATAGGAGAAAGTGCAGGTAGAATAAGCCATTTGTCCGCCGGGTTTTAACATTGAAGCAGCATTGTTAAGAATTTCGAGCTGTCTGTCGGCACATAATTCAACATTTTCAAGACTCCATTCAGCGCAGGCATCTGAATTCTTACGGAACATTCCCTCACCTGAGCAGGGAGCATCGACCATAATTTTATCGAAATATTCAGGAAAATGCTTTGCTAATGTGTCAGAAGATTCATTTGTGACAATAGCATTTTTTACGCCCATACGTTCGATGTTTTCAGATAAGATTTTTGCTCTTGCAGAATTTATCTCATTACTTATAAGCAATCCGTCATTTTGAAGTCTTGCTGCAATCTGAGTACTTTTTCCACCGGGAGCAGCACATAAATCTAATACAATATCTCCGGGAGTGATTGGAAGATAACTTGCAGGAGACATTGCACTGGGTTCTTGAATATAATAGACACCGGCTTCGTGATAAGGGTGTTTTCCGGGTTTAATATCATCAGTATAATAGAAACCTGTATCAGCCCATGGAACTTTTACAAAATCATATCTGAATCTGTCAGTAAAATCTTTAACAGAACCTTTTAAAGTGTTAATTCTAAGTGCATAAAAACGTGGTTTATCATAACTTGCCATGAAATCATCATATTCAGCACCTAACATTTCTTTCATTCGTGTTTGAAAATCTATTGGAAGCATACTAATCCTCATTTCTTATTATAAATCTTGTAACTTTATTAATACCACAGACTTTACACATTCATTATAAACTTTATTATCTATTACAGGTAATTGTCATATATAAAGATTGAACATTCTGTATTAATAAACTATACAATTATAGCATATATGAATTTGTATGAATAGCCTTATAAATGTTTAAACTTTACAAATGCATATATTTTTAATAAAATATAAGGTGAGAAATAATGATTATGATTGGAGATATACATATGAGAAACAAACAGTCACTGGGGGAGGAAAGAGTTACAAAATTATTATCTGAGTTTGCGGTACCAAGTATAATTGCAATGCTTGTTAGCTCATTATATAATATTGTGGATCAGTTTTTCATAGGAAGAAGTGTTGGTGAATTAGGTAATGCAGCAACTAACATATCATTTCCATTTTCAATAATGTGTGTAGCGATTGCATTGTTATTTGGAATCGGTGGTGCCTCACAGGTTAACTTATCAATGGGTAAGGGTAAAAAAGAAGATGCAGTCTACTATATGGGTAATTCGGCAGTAATGTTGTTCTTATGCGGAATAGTGCTAAGTTTTATTATATTAATATTCTTAGAGCCATTATTAAAATTCTTTGGTTCACCTGTAAATGTTTTAGGGTATGCCAAGACTTATACAAGAATTACAGCAATTGGTTTTCCATTTCTGATACTTGCAACAGGTGGCGGACACCTTATAAGAGCTGATGGAAGTCCTAGATTTACTATGTTATGCAATCTTACAGGCGCGGTTATTAATACAATTTTAGATGCATTATTTGTATCAGTTATGGACTTTAAGATGGCAGGAGCGGCAGTTGCTACAGTTATAGGACAGGTTGTTTCAGCTATAATGGTAATTATATATTTAAGACATTGCAAGACAATGGCATTAGAAAAGAGGCATTTATTACCAAAGAGAAAATATGTTTCTAAAATTGCAGCACTTGGTGCAGCACCTTTTAGTAACCAGCTGGCAATGATGGTTGTTCAGATTGTAATGAATAAATCGCTTAAATATTATGGAAGTCGTTCAGTATATGGTGAATCGATACCAATAGCGTGTGTTGGAATCATAACTAAGATAAATCAGGTATTTATGGCATTTATCATTGGAATATCACAAGGATTACAACCAATTGTAAGCTATAATTATGGTGCGGGCAAGTATAAACGTGTTAAAGAGGCGTATCTGAAGGCTATATTTGTAGGAACTGGATTGGCAGTAATTGCATTCCTGGCATTTCAATTTTTTCCAAGACAGATTACAGGTATATTTGGTAATGGAACAAAGGAATATTTCGATTTTGCAATAAGTTATTTTAGAATATTTTTGTTCTTTACATTCATAAACTGTATGCAGCCAATTACTTCTAATTTCCTGACAGCAATTGGTAAACCTAAACAGGGTATATTCTTATCACTTACAAGACAGATTATATTCCTGCTACCATTAATACTTATTATGCCGCTTATAATGGGAATAGATGGTATAATGTATGCAGGACCTGTAGCAGACTGTATGGCGGGATTAGCAGCAATAATTATGGCAACAATAGAATTAAAGAGACCAGAATATACAAAATAGTATATATGGATAGTGTAAAAAATAATGCTGATGCGATTATTTTTTACACAGCTATTTACTTTTGCTTCAAAGCAAATAGCCTTTATCGCAGAGCAAAATCTGAAATTTTGCTCACGATTACTCCGGCATAAATGCCTGCAGAATGGAGGTTGGTATGAAATGGCAAATATTATAGATTATATTATTTGGCGGGGAGATTTAAGTTTTGAGACCGCACCATTTAATGAAGTGGATAATCTGATTCTGTCAGAGTTATCGTATTTGAATTTTGAGGGAATAGTGGCTGGTGATGGTGATAAAGAGATACCTTTATACAAAGCAGCCGAAATATATTTTAATGAAGAAAGAGATTTAGAACATAATACTGGAGATTTAACAGATGAGAATTTCTATAAGATGTTAAAACTAATGGCCGAAAGTAAGAGATATGGAGAGATAAGGCTCTTATATTATGTAAAGAAAACTGACACTTTAAAGGAAATGCAGTTTTCGGCAATTACCCTTGATATTGGTAATAAGACTCTATTCATATCATTCAGGGGAACGGATGATACATTAATTGGCTGGAAAGAAGATTTTATGATGAGTGTTATGGATGTAGTTCCATCGCAGAAAGAAGCATTGAAATATTTTAATAAAGTCGCTGATAATTATATGCATCATAAATTATACTTAGGAGGACATTCTAAAGGTGGTAATCTTGCTGTATATTCTGCTGCATATGCCAAGGCAAGAAATAAAGCAAGAATCATAAATATATATAATAATGACGGTCCGGGTTTTAAAGAGACTATTTTAGAAACTAAGAATTATATGGAGATATCAGACAGAATAATTACCTTAGTTCCACAGTCTTCAGTTATCGGAATGTTATTAGAGCATGAAGAGAATTATACGGTACTTAGAAGTAACCAGAAAGGTATAATGCAGCATGATGGCTTTAGCTGGGAGGTAAAAGGGCCTAAATTCATTCATCTTAAGAAAGTAACAAGAGAAAGTGTTATAGCTGATAAGACGATTAAGAACTTTCTTAATGGGATATCGGTTGAGAGAAGAAGAGAATTTACTAATACTTTATTTGAAGTTCTAAGTACGAATGAATATAAGACGCTTACAGATATCAGGGATAGCAGATGGAAAGCTTTTACTGCGATGATTAAAACATATGATAAGCTTGATGCAGAATTAAAAAAAGCTGTTAAGAATACAGTAGCCCTATTGCTAAATGAGGGAATGAGAAATATAATAAAGGTAGACTATCCTGACGAGTGGAAAGGAAAGTTACCTAAAATAAACAAATTAATTCAACAGAGGAGAAGAAGTGAATGAATATATTTTTAGTTTTGGCATTTTTATTTTTTATAGGAAGCCTGTTTGGGTGGTGCCTTGAAGTTATATATAGAAGATTTTTCTCGGGAGCTAATCCTGAAAGAAAGTGGATTAATCCAGGCTTCTTAACAGGTCCGTATCTTCCATTGTATGGATTCAGTCTGTGTGCTTTGTATCTGCTTGCTCAGATAAAGGTAACATTTATAAGTAATGCAATTCTGCAAAAGATTGTCCTGTTTATAATAATGGCAGTTGTAGTAACTATTATTGAGTATATTGCAGGTATTATATTTATTAAGAGAATGAAGATTAAGTTATGGGATTATGATAACCAGTGGGGTAACATCCAAGGTGTTATCTGCCCTAAATATTCATTTTTCTGGGCTGTTTTAAGTGCAATATATTATTTTCTGATACATCCAAATATTTTGAAATCACTTTTCTGGTTATCAAATCATTTAGCATTCTCATTCGTAATGGGTTTCTTCTATGGTGTATTTGTTTTAGACTTCTGGTATTCAATGAATATTACATCAAGAATCAAGCAGTTTGCCATTGAAAATGATATTGTTGTACGTTACGAAATGCTTAAAGAAAGTATACGTGAGAAGAATGAAGAACAGAAAGAGAAGAGAAAATTCATTTTTGCTTTCCGTTCTGAGACAATTCCATTTGCAGAGAGTCTGAAGAATTATTTCGAGAAAGAAGAAGGGATATTAGCTGAAGCTAAGAAAAACATTCAGGATAAAATTAAGAAGACTGTAGAAAAAGCAGACAAAAAATAACTTAAATTGGCTAGATAAAATCAAGGAAAGACAAGGTATAGATTATGACTTTAAAAGACTTAGAAATCGGAAAAAGTGCGATAATACACAGTGTTGGTGGTGAAGGTGAGTTAAGACAACATTTTTTGGATATGGGTGTAATTCCGGGAACAGAAGTTACAGTAATTAAATTTGCTCCGATGGGAGACCCGGTTGAATTAAGAATACACGGATATGAGCTGACTCTGAGGCTGGCAGATGCCGAAAAAATAGAGATAAAATCTGTACACAATGATGTAGAAGAGAAAAAGACAGTAAAAAATCAAAAGAAACTTCTACATCCAGGACTTGGAGAAGGTGGTATTTATCATACAAAATCTTCAGGTGAAGAAGTTCCACAGAGTGAAATACTTACATTTGCACTTGCAGGAAATCAGAACTGTGGTAAGACGACATTGTTCAATCAACTTACAGGTTCTAATCAGCATGTTGGTAACTTTCCAGGAGTTACGGTTGACAGAAAAGATGGTATTATTAAGAATTTCAGTAATACACTTGTAACAGATCTTCCGGGAATATATTCTATGTCGCCATATACGAGTGAGGAAGTGGTTACAAGACAGTTTCTTTTAGATAACAAACCGAAAGGAATCATAAATATTGTTGATGCAACAAATATTGAACGTAATCTTTATCTTACGATGCAGCTTATGGAATTAAATATTCCTATGGTATTGGCCCTGAATATGATGGATGAAGTCAGACAAAATGGTGGCTCTGTAAGAGTTAATGAAATGGAGAATATGCTTGGAATACCTGTAATTCCAATATCAGCTGCTAAGAATGAGGGTATTGCCGAACTTGTAGATCATGCATTACATGTTGCAAGATATCAGGAAAAACCCGGACGACTAGATTTCTGTAGTCCGGATGATAATGATGGTGCAGTTCACAGATGCCTACATGCGATAATGCATCTGATAGAAGACCATGCAAAGAAACAAGGAATACCTATTAGATTTGCGGCGAGTAAAGTTGCAGAAGGCGATAAACTTATTATTGACAAATTAGGTCTTGATAAAAATGAGAAGGAAATGTTAGAGCATATCATTAAACAGATGGAAGATGAAAGTGGTATGGATCAGGCAGCAGCAATAGCAGATATGCGATTTAAGTTTATCAGCGATGTATGTGACAATTGTGTAGTTAAACCAAAAGAAAGCAAAGAACATATAAGAAGTGTTAAGATTGATAAAATTCTAACAGGAAAATATACAGCGATTCCTTCGTTTGCTATAATTATGGCATTTGTATTCTACATGACTTTTGGAGTTATTGGTAAATTTCTCTCAAATGTATTAGAAATGGGAATAGATAGCTTAACAAGGATTACTGACAGAGGACTTACGGTTTATGGAATCAATCCGGTTGTGCATTCATTAGTAATAGATGGAATCTTTAAAGGTGTCGGAAGTGTACTAAGTTTTATGCCTACAATTGTAACGTTGTTCTTCTTTTTATCAATATTAGAAGACAGTGGATATATGGCAAGAGTTGCCTTTGTCATGGATAAATTATTAAGAAAAATAGGCTTATCAGGAAGAAGTATTGTACCTATGTTAATAGGTTTCGGCTGTACAGTTCCTGGAGTTATGGCGAGTAGAACACTGCCATCTGAGAGAGACAGGAAGATGACAATTTTATTAACTCCCTTTATGAGTTGTTCAGCAAAATTGCCAATATATGCATTTTTATCGGCAGCATTTTTTCCTAAGTATGCAACATTGGTTATGATTGCATTATATTTTACAGGAATAATAATAGGATTAATTTTTGCACTGATAATGGGTGAAACATTTTTCAGGGGCGAACCGGTACCTTTCGTTATGGAATTGCCTAATTACCGTATGCCGGGAACTAAAAATGTAATTCAGCTTCTCTGGGAGAAAGCGAAGGATTTTATAACAAGGGCATTTACGGTAATATTTGTTGCCACAATTATAATATGGTTCTTGCAGACGTTTGATTCAAGAATTAATGTGGTGACAGATTCTAAGGACAGTTTACTTGCAATGCTTGCAGGATTAATAGCACCTGTATTTAAACCGCTTGGTTTTGGTAACTGGAAGATTACTACAGCTCTTATTACAGGTTTTATGGCTAAAGAAAGTGTTGTGTCAACGTTGACAGTTCTAGTTGGCAGTAGTGCTTCAAGTCTTACAACCTTCTTAACACCATTAACATCTGTAACTTTACTTGTATTTATACTATTATATACACCTTGTGTGGCAGCAATAACTTCAGTAAAGAGAGAATTAGGAAGTAAGTGGGCCATATGCGTAGTTATAGGTCAGTGTGTAATTGCATGGCTTGTAGCAGGATTTGTTAATATTATAGGAATGTTGTTATAAAGAAAATTATAGAATAATTATCAGAAGATATGCGAAATATTAAGTTTTAAAGGCTTTATTGAGATTTATATTTTTGCTGACTTCTGATATTTGTCTGAAATGAGGAAATACATGAATATACCAAGTATAGTTGTAATTTTGATAATAGGTATCGCATTTATATTTGCAATCCACAGTATAGTTAAAAATAAAAATGGTTGTGGTAATTGCAGTAGTTGTGATATATGTAATAATAAATGTGATAGATATGTAAAGAAATGAGGCTCAAAATGAGTAGGGAATCGGCAGATTTTACAAGTGGAAATATATTTCCAAAGATGATTAAATTTATGCTTCCAATATTAGGTGCATTGGTGCTACAGGCTATGTATGGTGCCGTAGATATATTAATAGTTGGCTGGTTTGGTACTAAGTCAGGTATATCAGCAGTATCGACGGGAAGTAATATAGTTAATCTTATTATATTTACAATAGCTGGATTATCTATGGGAATAACTGTTCTGATAGGCAGATATATAGGTGAGAAAAGAGAAGATAAAATAGGCAGGGTAATAGGTGGCGCAATCTGTCTGTTTGCAGTTCTTTCGGTAATAATTGCAATATTTATGTTAGTATTTGCTAAAGGTCTTGCTAATCTTATGCAGGCACCACAGGAAGCTGTAGATTTGACAGTGCAATATGTAAGAATCTGTGGTGGTGGGATATTCTTCATAATTGCCTATAATGTTATAAGCAGTATTTTCAGGGGAATGGGCAATGCAAAACTTCCATTGATTTTCGTAGCAATAGCATGTGTGACTAATATAGTAGGTGACTTAGTGTTTGTAGCAGGCTTTAATATGAATGTAGCAGGCGCAGCACTTGCTACAGTTTTAGCACAGGCAGTAAGTGTTATCTTATCACTTATAATAATACGAAAACAGAAATTACCGTTTACGATGAGAAGAGAGGATATCTGCTTTACCCCTGAGATTAAAACATTCGTTATTCTCGGTGCACCAATAGCATTTCAAGAGGTGCTTACACAGTTTTCTTTCTTAGCATTGTGTGCATTTATTAATAAGCTTGGGATTGATGCATCATCAGGTTATGGTGTGGCGAATAAAATAGTAAGTTTCATTATGTTAGTTCCAAGTTCATTAATGCAGTCAATGTCAGCTTTCGTAGCACAAAATGTTGGTGCAGGAAAGGAAAAGAGAGCAAGACAGGCTATGGTTACGGGAATGTGTATAGGTGCTGTGATAGGTATATTTATTGCAATTTTTGCATTTTTCAGAGGAGATATATTAGCTTCAATATTTACAAATGATGCAGCAGTTGTAGAAAAAGCGGCAGGATACCTTAAAGGTTTTGCACCAGAGGCAGTGGTTACGTCAGTATTATTCAGCTTTATCGGCTATTTTAACGGACACAGTAATACGGTATTTGTAATGTGTCAGGGAATTGCTCAGACATTTTTAGTAAGACTTCCCATGTCATATTTTATGAGTATCAGGAAGAATGCAAATCTTATGCATATTGGTTTAGCTGCACCATCAGCAACAGTATTTGGAATATTGATTAATGTTACATTTTTCATAATCTATATAAATAAACAGAAGAAAAATGTTAAAATATAATGAGATTAAGTGAGGAATAAAATGAGTAATGAAGAAATGAAAAGTAAGTTAGACGGATTTAAAAAGACCTATTCTGATTTCATGATGGGCAATATTGATGATGAAGAGTTAGCTAAAGATACAACTCAGCCATTCTGGCAGAGTATGTATCTTAGTAAAAAAAGATTAGAAAGTAATGACATAGAGGAAGATATAAAAGTAACTTCTGAAACAACTATAGGGATTGATAATATTTCAACTGATTCAACAGACAGATGTATTGTTGGAATATACAGAGAGCCGGTTATTGAAGAGAAAATTTTAAGAAGAAATGGCAGAAAAATATATAATTACAAAGGTAAAAAGGTATGTATAGGAAGTGTAATTAAACCAAAGCAGGAGGGAAATATGGTAGCTTGTCCTAACTGTGGTAATATGGGCGAAATATCAAGTTACATAAATGGTTGTGATTATTGCAATTCAAGGTTTCAGGTAGAAGATTTAGAAGAAAAAATTTCCTCATATATGATTACAGAAGATAATAAAGAAAAAGTAAAGACTATCGGAAAAAGATTCTTCATAGGATCATTTGCAACCGGTGCAGTTTTGGCCGCTGCATTTGTATTCTCGATTTTTGCAATGATAATACAGACAATGATTAACCCTGACAGAGTCAGTTTTGTTTTTGGCCTTATGTTTGTAGTGCCGATGTTGGTGTTACCTGTATTTATACCATTATTTATAGTTGTTCTTATTGTACTAGGAATAATTATTCTACGTGCGGCATTTGCACAACAATCTGAGAGAATAGAGGTCAATTCAGGATATTATGCTATAAAAAGAGTTAAAGGAATCAACAGAGAGAAATTTATTCAGAATCTTGAATATAAGTTGAGAAATATTCATTTTGCAGAAAATTCAGAAGAAATAAGTGCATTTGTAAGCTTCATACCTGATAAATTAGTAGATAGCTATAAAGATGTCATAGAATGTAGTCTTTATAAGGCAACATTTGAACATATATCAGAAGTTGATGGCAGATATATTATGAATTTTAGCTGCATTATGTTAGTGTCAAGACTTAAGAATGGCAGAGTTAAGGAAGAAAGCGAGAAAATTACTTTAGAACTTAGTAAGAAAACAGATGTGCCTGAACAGAATCTTGAGACACTCAGGTTATATAATTGTCCTAGCTGTGGCTCAAGTATTAATATGTTAAATGGTGGCAGATGTGACTACTGTGGCAAGAAGTTAGATTATGAGAATTATGACTGGATTATTGATAAATATTATTCTAATATTAATGAAAAACATTTAAGAGAAGTAAAAGCCACAGATGACGTAGCAGTAGGCAGGAGAAAATATAAAGATCCATTTAAGAAGATTAAAATTAAAATGATAGCAGGATTTATTGCTTCTGTAATTATTGGCTTAGGAGCAGTATTTCTGGTTAATAAAAGTACAATAATGTTTTTGCTCAATGAAGATAAATACATTCAGATATTAGAAGATAAATATGATGAATTACCTGCATTATCAGATATTTATCCGGATATTGAACTAAAGGATGAAAAGTATGATGACTTCGAAAGGACATATACATATTCTAATACAGATACATATATGAGTGATGAATATTTAGATAAATTATTAAATGAATATGGATATAAAAAAGATACCAATGAAGGAAATATGAAATCAGTTGTAAAATTATATGAACTTGATAAATATGTCAAGGCATATATAACAGTTACAGTTGAACAGAAAAATGATGAAACAATTGTTAAATTTGTAGCTGATGAAAAAAGAGATTATGAAGACAGTAAAAGGGATGATGATTCCGACGATTGATAAATAGTAAAGAAGGAATGGAGAATATATGAGTGACAACGAAATGTTAGGTAAAATTGAAGATTTTACGAAAACTTATTCTGATTTTATGTCAGGAAAGATTGATGATGAGCAGTTAGCTAAGGATACAACACAACCTTTTTGGCAGAGTATGTATTTGAGCAAAAAGCGTCTCAACAATAAAGGTTTAGATGTTGATATACGATTTAGCGAAGAAAAAGGTAACAGAATTAACACAATTTCGGTAGTTAATGATGGTAAAAATATTATAGGTACATATAAAGATAATATAATTGAAGAGAAATCATTTAAGAAAGACGGAAGAACTATATATGACCACAAAGGAAAAAAGATGTGGATTGGTAATGTCATAAAGGCAAGAGGTGAAAATAATATGGTTGCCTGCCCTAATTGTGGTAATATGGGCGAAATTTCAAGTTACATAAATGGTTGTGATTACTGTAATTCCAGATTTCAGGTAGAAGATTTCGAAGAAAAGGTCTCTTCATTTGTAGTAAGTGATGACGAAAAAAGAAAAGTACAAAATATAAGTACAAGATGCTCATTAGGTGCGATTATTGCAGGAATTGTAATGATTATAGCTATGGTCGTTTCATTTATTGTTGTAATAATTAATCAGGTTAATTATAAACCGGGTAATTATAATACGAATGCAACTATAATATTTGCTTCGCTTATTACGGGATTTCCAATATTTATCAAGGTATTTATAGGACTTATAATAGTATTTGTATTGATAGCTGTTGTAGTAAACAAAATCAGGAAGAATGAAGTTATCGAGAAGAATGAAGTATATTACAGACTTAAGAATATCAATGGTTTTGTACCTGAAAAATTCGTACAGAATTTAGAATATAAGCTAAGAAATATCCATTTTGCTGAGAATGTAGAAGAAGTAAGTGCATTTGCAAGCGTTCCTGTAGATAAAATAATTGAAAAATATCAGGATATTATAGAATGTAGCTTATATAAGGTTAAATTTGAAGACTATAAATCTGTTCAAGGTAAAGATATAATTAAATTAAGCTGTATTATGCAGATATCTAAGATGATAAATAATAAAATACATGAAGAAGGCGAGAAACTTGTTATATATCTCAGTAAAAAATCTGATATCACAGAAAAAGATTTTGGGGCTATCAGATTAATCTCATGTGGAAATTGTGGTTCGAGTATCAATATCTTAAATGGTGGTGTATGTGAATATTGTAGTACACGACTGAATTATGCAGATTATGACTGGATAATTGACAGATATTATTCAAATACAGAAGATAATACGTTATCAGAAATTGAAGAGCATACTGAGGTATATATAGGTAATAAGAAATATATTGATCCATTCAAAAAACTTCGCCTACAGATGATATCAGCTTACTTAATATGTATAATATTTGTAGTTGGCTTTACATTTATAAGGAACAGGGAGGGATTAATACTTATGGCAAATAGTGATAAATATCTCAACCAGGTAGCAGGTGATATTACTGATTTACCTAAGATAACAGATATAGTGTCTGATTTAGAATTAGCTAAAGAGAAAGAGGAAATCTTAGGCAGAACATATACATATAAATATGATGGAGATACTGAATCTGCACTATCTTATGTCTTGAATTATAGTAGTTATATGGTTGAAAATTATGGTTATACGCTTAGATATAACAATAATGATGAAATCAGAGTCAGCAAGAAATATAGATATGACAAATATCTTGATGGTTATATGTGGATATCGATTAAAGTTGATGGAAACAAAGTAATAGTTAAATATGTCTTAGAAGATGAAAACAGTTATGATGAATAAATTTATAGATATGAAATATATAAAACAGAGGTGATATTTATGGCGGGTCTGTATGACGATTTGGCAGAAATAATAGTTAGAAATGTTGGAGGAAGAGATAATATCATAAGCATAACACATTGTATTACAAGACTAAGATTTGAATTAAAAGATGAGTCAAAAGCCAATACAGATGTTCTAAAATCTACATATGGGATAGTAACCGTCATAAAATCGGGTAGTCAATACCAGATAGTTATAGGTAAGGATGTGATTTCGGTATATGATGCTGTATGTAAAGCTTCGGATATGAAAGGTAAGCTGAAAAATATTACAGAAGCAAATATTACAGAAGTTAAATATTCTGCTGATGCTACTGAAAAGTTGTTTAGTAATGCTTTAGAAAAAGCTGTAATAGAGACATTAGTTGCACCTTGCGACGGAGTAGTTAAAGACATTACAGAAGCAGAGGATGAAGTGTTTTCATCGGAAATATTAGGAACAGGGATTGTAATTGTTCCTGATGATGGCAAGATTTATGCACCGTGTGATGGAATAATTACATCATTTTTTTCAACAGGACACGCAATAGGTATACATAGTATAGAAGGTTCAGAGATATTAATACATATAGGTGCAGACACTGTTAAATTAGATGGTAAGGGTTTTGAAAAAAAGAAATCACAAGGAGAAAAAGTTAGCAAAGGTGAAATATTGTTAGAATTCGATATAGAAATGCTAGAAAATGAGGGATATTCAATAAGTACACCTATGATAATAACTAATAGCGATGAATATACAGATGTAATTATAGAAAAGTTTGGAAAGGTTAATAAGGGAGAAGAGATACTGATACTCATATAAATAAAGTAAAAAGAAAGAATTTCAAGATTATAGTTAATTTTGAAATTCTTTCTTTTATTATTATATATGAAACTGCACCGTAATAGCCTTTGAAGAGAAAGGCATTTATTCACTTTAGATAAAGGAATATGAAAGTGTATATCATATACAAACAATTGGCTGAATAGTATAAGTATAATATACAAAATTAATTGCCGGTTGAAGAGGCATTGCTATTCGCATTTCCAGTAGCCGGATTAACGTTATTAGTACCACCATTCTCTGAAGCTGCAGCAGTGCTTGGTATCTGTCTCGAATGAATATTACACTGGTCTTTTGGAATAGAACCTTTTGAAAAATATTCTGTAGTAGAAGGACACACACCCTCAATTGCTAATTGGCCTGATGACTTACATATTGTAGCAGATTGAACTGATTCAGGAGCTGGGAAACCGATATCTTCTTTATAACCTTTAACATCATCAATTCGTGTTACAATTTTACTCCACATGTCTTCGTGGAATACACCGTTTGTTAATGGTGCATTTTCATCATAACCTGCCCAGATAGTAGCTGTCAGGTATGGAGTATATCCTGCGAACCATAAGTCGTTATCTTTACTTGAGGTACCTGTTTTGCCGGCAACCGACATTCCATCAACCTTACAATGTGTACCTGTACCACTTTTAACTACATCTTCCATAGCACTTGTAAGAAGCCATGCTGTAGAATCTTTAATTACTGTATGTGTAGATGGGTTAGACTCTAAGATAACTTTGCCATTATGGTCTAAAACTTTTGTATATAATACTGGTTCTGTATATACACCACCATTTGCAATAGTTGCATATGCTGCACATAATTCTAAGTTAGTGACACCATATGTTATACCACCTAGTGCAAGAGACTGGTTAACGTCGCTTACGACACTTCCGTCATCTAATGTTTTATTAGAAATTAAAGTGGTAATACCAAAATCTTCAACATAATCAAAACCTAGTTGAGGAGTTATAGCAGTTAATAGCTTAACAGTAACAACGTTCATGGAATCTCTGATACCCTCACGAAGAGTAGAAGTTCCTCTGTAAGAAGAACCCCACCAGTTACTTACCGGACGACCATTAACATCATTAAATGGCTCATCGACAATAGTAGAAGCAAGAGTATATCCAGCAGTATCTAGCGCAGGTGCGTATGATGTAAGTACCTTAAAACATGAGCCAGGCTGTCTCTTTGTACTTGTTGCTCTGTTAAGAGTAAGGCTTCGTGTTTTTTCACCACGTCCACCAACAATGGCTTTAACATAACCTGTTTTTTGATCCATAACTGTAAATGATGTCTGAGGCTGAATTGTATATTCAAGATTTTCATCGATTTCAGTTTCACCCTCTTTTAAATACTCCTGTTTAAATGCAGCTATAAGGGCATCGCATTCTTCAGTAGACTTAAATATCAGTTTAAATGATGAATTCCCAAGAAGTACCCTGTTATAGTAATCTAAATCAACCTCGGAATAATTCTGGATTGTGCCATCAGTTTTCTTAACTGACCATGCCCAGCTTATTGAATACGAAATAGACATTGGATAATTAGCAGAGTTATTAATTTCTTCATCACAGATATTCTGAATAGCTGTATCTTGTGTGGTATATATACTTAAACCGCCACTGTATAATACATTATATGCCTGAGTCTGCGTATATCCTTTCTGTTCCATAAGATCATTTAATATCTCATCTATTAATTCATCTACGAAATATGAATAAGGAGAAGAGGTAGATGTCTCTAAGTTGATTGACTGTATTCTTGAATATACGTCATCAGCCATCGCTTCATCATATTCACTTTGTGTAATATGTCCATTTTTCTTCATATTATCAAGAACTTTTTTGCGACGTTTTGCATTATCTTCAGGATGAGTTACAGGATTATATATTGATGGGTTCTGTGTTATTGCAGCTATAACAGCACTTTCTGAAATGTTTAATTCAGAAGCATTTTTATTAAAATATCGTTTAGCTGCGGACTGAACACCAAGACAGTTAGAACCTAAGTTAATTGTATTAAGATAACTTTGAAGAATATAAGCTTTAGTTGTCGTCTTTTCTAATTCAAGTGCTAAATATTGTTCCTGGAACTTACGTTTGAAAAGGGCAGCATTAGTAGATTCACGACCACCATCTTCAAAAACATTATTCTTTAGAAGCTGCTGTGTAATTGTACTTGCACCTTCTGAAAGCCTTCCGGTTGTAAGTGCCATAAAGCCGGCACGGATAATACCTTTTACATCGATACCATTATGTTGTAGAAAACGTTCATCTTCGATATCAATAAATGCATATTGCAGACATTTAGGAATATCATCAATACTGACCTCCTGTCTGTTAGAACCGGATTTAAGGAGTGTGGTTGTAATATTTCCATCACTATCGTAAACAGTGGTAGAGTATCCTGTAGGTGTAACATTCAATGTTGACACATCAGGTGCATTGTCAATGATACCTTTAATCATTCCTAATCCTGTGAAACCTACTACAACTATAATGAGTACAATTGCATATAATACAAATTTTAAAGCTGTTATTAATATTGAAGTTACACGTTTATTCTTCTTAGAAGCCAGATTACGGCGTTTGTCAGCAACTTCTTTATATCCAAAATTCATTAAAAAACCTCTTTTCTAGAAATGTTAAAAACCATTATGATTATACCAAAATTTAGGTATTTAATAAAGTTAAATATTTATTACATAAGTTATATTTATTATATAAGTAAGTTAAGTTCTGTTTATAACATAAATATGTCATATTTACAGGAAACTGAAAGTTGTGTTATATGTTACATAGTATTATTAAACATTTATATAAGATTTAATCAAATTTATTGAAAAAAAATAATATATAAGTTATATTAAGCTAATGATATGTCTTAAACTATATCAGAATGTTAAAAAAGATGATGTGAATTGACAATCATCAAAATAATTATTAAAAAAATATGAGAAAAAATATAAGACAGATGAGGTAAAAACTTTGGAAAGAATCATTATAAAAGATGGAACAGGAGAAATAGTCGAGAAGAAATCAAGGTTTATTGCAAATGTTAAAGCTGTTAAAAGTGAGGAAGAAGCAATAGCATTTATAAATGAAATTAAGAAGAAATATTGGGATGCAAGACATAATTGTATGGCATATGTAGTTGACGGCATACAGAGATTCAGTGATGATGGGGAACCGTCAGGAACAGCGGGGAAACCCATATTAGATGTAATTACGGGAAGAGAACTTACTAATGCAGTTATTGTGGTTACCAGATACTTTGGAGGTGTATTATTAGGAACAGGAGGATTAGTACGAGCTTATCAGAAAGCAAGTATAGAAGCACTTGAAGATGCTGTGATAGCAGAAAAGAAACAGGGAAAGAAATTTAGTATCATAACAGATTATACGGGACTTGGTAAGATTCAATATATTGCAGCAAATGAGAAAGTTAATATTATGGACACACTGTATACGGATAATGTAAATATAATTATTGTGTGTGACAGTGAGAAATATGAAGCATTTACGAAAAAAGTAATTGAAGTAACGGCAGGAAAAGTGAATATAACAAAAGCAGAGGATGTAGTATTCTATGAAACAAAAACTTGCATACAGATTGTTGATTAACGTCTGTATGCAAGTTTTTCTGTTTTATAGGATTCTATATATCGATAAAATTTTATATATGACAAATTAATTAAGAGTTTTTCTTATTAAATGCAGCACGTTTTCTAAGAGTAGGATCAAGGATTTTCTTTCGGATTCTTAAACTCTTAGGTGTAACTTCAAGTAATTCGTCAGTATCAATGAATTCAAGGCACTGCTCAAGACTTAAATCTCTCTTTGGTGAGAGTTTAAGGGCATCATCTGAACCTGAAGCACGGGTATTAGTAAGCTGCTTTCTCTTACATACGTTAACTTCGACATCATCAGTTTTACCATTTTGACCAACAACCATACCTGAGTACACTTTTTCACCAGGACCAATGAAGAGTGTACCACGCTCCTGGGCATTATATAATCCGTAAGTTATAGCTTCACCGGCTTCAAATGCTATTAATGAACCCTGTTTTCTATATTGGATATCGCCTTTATAAGGACCATATCCGTTAAATATTGTATTAATGATACCATTACCTTTAGTATCTGTCATAAATTCTCCACGATATCCGATTAAACCTCTGGCAGGAATAGAGAACTCAAGTCTTGTATACCCGCCATTAGCAGTAGACATAGAAATAAGTTCACCTTTACGTTCACTTAACTTCTGGATAATTGCACCTGAGAATTCCTCAGGAACATCAATGTAAGCTAATTCCATTGGTTCAAGTTTCTTACCATTTTCATCTGTCTTATATAGAACTTCGGCTTTACTCACAGAGAATTCATAACCTTCACGTCTCATATTCTCAATAAGAACTGATAAATGCAATTCTCCACGTCCCGATACTTTGTAGCTTTCAGTTGTATCTGTTTCTTCAACTCTAAGACTTACGTCTGTATTAAGCTCACGGAACAATCTGTCTCTTAAATGTCTTGATGTTACATATTTACCTTCAAGACCTGCAAGTGGACTGTCATTAACGTTAAATTGCATAGAAATAGTAGGTTCTGATATCTTCTGGAAAGGTATAGCTACAGGATTCTCAGGTGAACATATTGTATCTCCAATATGAATATCTGCGATACCGGAAATTGCTACGATAGAACCAACAGCAGCTTCTGTAACCTCAACTTTGTTAAGACCTTCAAATTCATATAATTTACTGATTTTAACACGTTTTCTATAATCAGGATCATGATGGTTAACAATAACAACATCCTGATTAACTTTTAATTTACCATTATCAACCTTACCGACACCGATACGCCCAACATACTCATTATAGTCTATAGTACTTATAAGAACCTGTGTATCAGCATCAGGATCTCCCTCTGGAGCAGGAATGTAATTAATAATTGTCTCAAATAATGGATCCATATTCTTTGGAGAATCGTCTAATTCAAGTATGGTATAACCTGATTTAGCAGACGCATATACGAATGGGCAGTCAAGCTGTTCATCAGAAGCATCAAGTTCAATAAATAATTCAAGAACTTCATCAATAACTTCAGCAGGACGCGCTTCAGGTCTGTCAATTTTATTTATACATACAATAACAGGCAAGTTAAGTTCTAATGCTTTTTTAAGAACGAATTTTGTCTGAGGCATAGCACCTTCGAAAGCATCAACAACTAAAACAACACCATTAACCATTTTAAGTACACGCTCAACCTCACCGCCGAAGTCTGCATGTCCTGGAGTATCAATAATATTAATTTTAATACCTTTATAATTAACAGCTGTATTTTTTGAAAGAATAGTAATACCACGTTCTCTTTCAATATCATTTGAGTCCATGACTCTTTCGGCTACTTCCTGATTTTCACGGAAAGTACCGCTTTGTTTTAATAACTGGTCAACTAATGTTGTTTTACCGTGGTCAACATGGGCTATAATTGCGATATTTCTGACATCTTCTCTTTTTATTTTCATAAAAAATTGTCATTCCTTTCTTAGTTTTCTCCATAATCAGTTGTATGTAAAATTAGGGCTGCAAAATATATATTTTACAATAACCTGCTTTATCATACTTTGTAAGTATATGGAAAATAGGATAAAATTTACACGTTAAAACGCATATCTTAACAAGTTTAACACAATATTAAAAAATTTCAAGAAAAATAGAGAAAAAACGTCAATTTGCCATATATGGCGGATATAAATATATTATTCTGTACATTTTTACTATATTATATGGAAATAATATTTTCAAAGATTGCACTGACGAGGTCTGGTAAATAATATATCTCTAAGGTAAAATGTTTAATAGTAATCGTTCATAAATAAAATAATATAAAATCTTCTTAAAATGTCAGTTTATGTCGAACGAAAATGTCGTAAATTAATAAAAAAACATAGAAAAATGTAATTGACCCAGTTATAATATATAAATATAGTTTTGTGGCTTTTATATATGTGTTTATGAGTACATTAAAAATTAAATGGAGGCATCGATGTGTGTAATGTAGAAAAAAATGAATTCTTCGAATTTGCAAACAGTACTATAAGTTCTTTGAAATTTATGAATAAACTCGTTGAGAAAATAGAAAAACACAGTGATAAAGATATCGAGAGCGTTCAATGTATAGAATCATTGAGAGATAATATAGATATTTTGAAGAAACAGATAGAAGAAATAAAAGAAAGATTTATATTGCTTCATATGAATACGCATATGTCAAATTTTAAATTATTTACGGAAGCATTTACAATGAAAGAGACGAAAGTCCTGATAGTAGATGATAATGAAATAAATAATTATGTTTTAGAGCAGATGTTAAAAAGATTTGATATTGATGTAGATATAGCTAAGAGTGGTGAAGAGGCAATTGATAAATTTATGGTAAATGAATATGACCTTGTCTTTATGGATTATTTACTGCCACCAGGAATTGATGGTATTGAAACTGTAAGAAGAATAAGAAATTTAAACGAAAGAGGAAAGAAGCAGTTTATTATTGGACTTACAGCTAACACTATGGAAGAATTCCAAAAAGGTCTGAATGAGAATAATGTAGAGCTAATTTTATTAAAACCAATTAAATTCCAGCAGATGGCAGTAATTCTGCAGAAAGAATTACCTGATAAGGTTATAAGATAAAGGATAAAATTATAAAATCACTATGTAAAATATTCTGAAAATATGTTAAATGAGAAAATACTGTAAGTTAAGTTGAATAAGAATTATGGCTTAAAAACTTTACAGATGGAAATCATTAAAGTATAATACGATTATTAATTTATAAATTGGAGGTACAACGATGTCTAAAATTAAGATGACAACACCATTAGTTGAGATGGACGGGGACGAAATGACAAGAATCCTCTGGAAAATGATTAAAGAGGAGTTACTTAGCCCTTTTATTGAATTAAATACAGAGTACTATGACCTTGGACTTGAACACAGAAATGAAACAGATGACAAGGTTACAGTTGAATCAGCAGAAGCAACAAAGAAATATGGTGTAGCTGTTAAATGTGCTACAATTACACCAAATGCAGCAAGAATGGACGAATATAATCTTAAAGAAATGTGGAAGAGTCCAAACGGAACAATCAGAGCAATTCTTGACGGAACTGTATTCAGAGCACCAATTATAGTAAAAGGTATTGAGCCATGCGTTAAGAACTGGAAGAAGCCTATTACAATTGCAAGACATGCTTATGGTGATGTATATAAGGCAACAGAGATGAAAGTACCTGGTGCTGGTAAAGCTGAATTAGTATTTACTGATGAAAATGGTAATGAGACAAGAGAATTAATACATAATTTCAAAGGTGCAGGCGTTATTCAGGGACAGCATAACTTAAATGATTCTATTGAAAGTTTTGCAAGAAGCTGTTTCACATATGCACTTGCAACTAAACAGGACTTATGGTTTGCTACAAAGGATACAATTTCTAAGAAATATGACCATACATTTAAGGATATTTTCAATGAAATATTTGAAGCAGAATATGCTGACAAATTTAATGAAGCAGGAATTACATATTTCTATACATTAATAGATGATGCGGTAGCAAGGGTAATGAAGTCTGAGGGTGGTTACATCTGGGCATGTAAGAATTATGATGGTGATGTTATGAGTGATATGGTATCATCAGCATTTGGTTCACTTGCAATGATGACTTCGGTTTTAGTATCTCCTGATGGATATTATGAATATGAAGCTGCACATGGTACAGTACAGAGACATTATTACAAACATCTTAAAGGCGAAGAGACATCTACAAACTCAGTAGCAACTATATTTGCATGGACAGGTGCTCTTAGAAAACGTGGCGAATTAGACGGCAATAAAGAGTTAATGGAATTCGCTGATAAGCTTGAGAAGGCTTGTATTAAGACTATTGAAGATGGAAAGATGACTAAGGACTTAGCTCTTATAACTACAATAGAGAATCCAACAGTTCTTAACAGCGAGAACTTCATTAAGGCAATTCGTGAAACTTTAGAAAGAATGTGTTAATAGATGAAAGAAGCAGAAAGGGTTATATATCCGGGACAGATATATAGGCATTTCAAAGGAAATTTATATCAGATAGTTACAGTTGCCATTCATTCAGAAAGTGGTGAGAAACTGGTAATATACCAGAAATTATATGGAGATTATGCAGTTCATGCAAGACCATATGATATGTTTCTTAGTGAAGTGGACAGACAGAAATATCCGGATATTAAACAGAAATATCGTTTTGAATTAGTTGATAATGAGATAAAATCTAATCAGAATGTAGATGCCAGCATAAAAGAAAGTATTAATCATATAGATAATAACAAATCTGATAGTAATAAGCAGGATAGTATTAATCCAGACATTAGTACGATAGATAGTAAATATAATACTAAAGGTACAGACAGTATAATCATAAAAGATACTTTGAATACTGATAATATAGAGTCTGTTGATTCAGAAGAAAGTGCAGATAAGAGACTTATTGAATTTTTAGATGCAGATACTTTTGAAGAGAAAAGAAGAGTGCTTATAAATATTAAAGATGGCATTACTGACAGACTGATAGATGATATGGCAGCAGCGATTGATGTTACAGTTGATGAAGGTGATATTGATACAAGATTTATGAGCCTTTTAAATTGTATAAATACAAGAGCGAAATACGAAGTGAACAGATTCAGATAAGGTTTAATATTTAATACAGTTAGAAAAAAATGCAGAGACATATATTAGTTTATGATTATATAGTCTCTGCATTTTTTGTATATATATTTAAAATTTATAATTTTGTTCATATAGTTCTAATGCTAAATATCTATAGATAATACCTGTCAGGTGAAAAGCATTAAAATGTCGATGTATTTTAGTGATGTTGTATTTATTTGTTCTGGAGCATTTGTTCCGGAGTAAAATCAAATACCTCACATAATTGATTTTTCTATTAGCTTATTATAGTTCCGATTTTACCGCGGATACCAGCCTTAGCTTTCTCAAGGTTAGTAATAACTGCCTTACGACCTTTCTTAGCTACTACGAAGTTAAGAGCAGCCTGAATCTTAGGAAGTGTTGTAATGGCATCAAGCTTATTATCTTCAATTAATGAGTTAGCTTCTTCAATACTTAATTCCTTAAGTTCAGTAGAAGTACCATTCTCATCTGTTATTGTTACATAATCATTTGATGTAAGTATAAGAAGTTCTGATGCATCAATCATATCAGCTAATTTAGCAGCAGTATAATCTTTCTCTATAACTGCACTTGCACCCTTTAATCCCTGTGTCTGGTCAAGAACAGGAATACCACCGCCACCTGCAGCAATTACTAACTGGTTAGCATCAACTAATGCCTTAATAGCATCAATTTCATATATATCGATAGGCTGTGGAGAAGCGATAATTCTACGATAACCTTTACCCTCAGAACTTTCTTCGTATGTTACATAGTTACCTTTATGTTCTTCTAAATCAGCTTCCTCTTTAGTCATATAACGACCGATAACCTTAGTTGGATTGTGGAAAGCTTTATCAAAAGGATCAACTCTTACCTGTGTAATAATAGTAGAAACAGGTTTGTAAATACCACGATTAAGTAATTCTGTTCGGATTGCATTCTGTAAATCAAAGCCTATGTATCCCTGGCTCATAGCACCACATACAGACATAGGAGCAACAGTATATTTAGAATCTAAACGGCTGAACTCTGTCATAGCTGTCTGAATCATTCCGACCTGTGGTCCGTTACTATGAGTTATTACAACTTCATATTTTTCTTCTACTAAATCAGCAATAGCTTTAGCAGCCTTTTTAACATTTTCCTGCTGCTTAGGAAATGTATCACCAAATGCGTTACGTCCAAGTGCAACGACTATCTTTTTATTTTCCATAGATTACCTCCGAATTAGAGCTTATTTTATATGATAGATAATGTGAAATGGAATATTTCACAAACGCTCATTTAATATGATAATTATAAGGTAAATAGCCAAAAAAAACAAGCAGAATTAAAATAAGTAGGAGAAAAGATGTCAGACAATTATAATATAATTAACAAGAAATCTGATAAAATGTGTATAACTATGTGGAAAGTGTGGAAAACCATAGATTAATGTTATGAAAAGTCAAAAAATACAGATGTATTTACTGAAAAGATTAGAATAATTGGATTAGATAGAATGATTTGAATAGTTGTTATGAAAAATGGTATTGACATAAAATGTATTATTGTATACAATGATACAGAAGTACGATAATACAAAAATAAAAATATCAGGTATTATCAGGACGGAGGAAGAAATGGATAACAGACCAGTAATTATGAATGAAAAGACAAACCTATTAGAGCTAGAGGAACATATTTACCATTTGGTAGATGTAGATAAACCTAATGTTTATCATAATCTGTTCCCATATGACCAGGTACCAAAGATAGCATTTAATGAGCGTATCGTTCCACATAATATGCCAGAGGATATATGGATTACAGATACAACATTCAGAGACGGTCAACAGTCAAGAGCACCATATACAACAGACCAGATTGTAACAATATATGATTATTTACATAAATTAGGTGGTCCAAAAGGTATAATCAGACAAAGCGAATTCTTCCTTTACAGTAAGAAAGACAGAGATGCTGTATATAAATGTATGGAAAGAGGGTATAAATTTCCAGAGGTAACAAGCTGGATTCGTGCAAGTAAGAAAGATTTTGAGCTTGTTAAAGATATAGGCATGAAAGAGACAGGTATCTTAGTAAGCTGTTCAGATTACCACATTTTCTATAAAATGAAGATGACAAGACGTGAGTGCATGAATCATTATTTAAGCGTGGTAAGAGAATGCCTAGAGACAGGTATCAGCCCAAGATGTCATTTAGAAGATATTACACGTTCTGATATATATGGTTTTGTTATTCCATTCTGTCTTGAACTTATGAAGCTTCAGGAGGAATACAAGATTCCTGTTAAGATAAGAGCATGTGATACTATGGGATATGGTGTCAACTTCTCGGGTGCAGTTATTCCGCGTTCAGTTCAGGGAATAATCTATGGACTTATTACTAATGCAGGTGTTCCATCATCACAGTTAGAGTGGCATGGTCATAATGATTTCTATAAGGCAGTTACTAACTCAACTACAGCCTGGATATATGGTGCAAGTGGTGTTAACTGTTCATTATTTGGAATCGGTGAGAGAACAGGTAATACACCTCTAGAAGCAATGGTATTCGAATATGCACAGTTAAAGGGAACTTTAGATGGTATGGATACCACTGTTATAACAGATTTAGCAAATTATTTTGAAAAGGAAATAGGATATAAAATTCCAACCAGAACACCATTTGTAGGTAAGAATTTCAATGTAACAAGAGCAGGAATTCACGCAGACGGACTTCTTAAGAATGAAGAAATATATAATATATTTGATACTGATAAATTCTTAAAACGTCCTGTATTAGTTGCTGTATCTAACACATCAGGACTTGCAGGTATTGCACATTGGATTAATACATACTACAGATTACCAGAGGATAAGAAAGTAGATAAGAGTTCTGAATTAGTTAAGAGAGTAAAAAAATGGGTTGATGACCAGTATGATGATGGAAGAGTTACAGTAATAGCCGATAATGAATTGGTCGAAATTATTAATAAAACCTGCGAAGAACTTGGCATTACAATAAATAAGGGGTGAAATAGTTGATGGATAAAGATGGTCAGATTAAAGTAAGTGATAAATATTCACTTCAAGGCAGGGTATTTAACCGTCTGAGAGAAGACATTTTATCGGGAAAATATAAGGCAAATGATGAGTTGAAAGAAATGACAATTGGTGCAGAACTGGGAGTTAGCAGGACTCCGGTCCGAGAAGCACTAAGACAGTTAGAGTTCGAAGGACTTGTAAGTATTATACCTAATAAAGGTGCATATGTCATAGGAATCAATAAAAAGGACTTGAAAGATATATATGAGATGAGAGCCAGATTAGAGGGCTTATGTGCAAGATGGGCTACTAAAAATGCTACAGACGAGAACATTTCAAGACTTGAAGAGATTTCAGACTTGTCAGAATTTCACTATGTAAAGAAAAAATTTGATAAAGTATTAGAACTTGATAATGAATTTCACGAATTATTATATGAGATGGCTGACAGTAAAATGTTATATAAGACATTGTCAGATTTTCATCACTATTTAGAAATAATAAGAAAGAAAACATTATCTTCTGATGAAAGAGTATGTGATTCGATTAAAGAACATAAAGATATCGTTGAAGCTATAAAAGCTAAAGATAAGGACAGAGCAGAAGAATTGGCAATTCTTCATATGAAGAATACGATAAAGAATATCGAAGCCCATAAATTATTGTAGAATATATAATGCTCAGACCTTGCTCATACAAATGTAGTTTATATTTATCTGTTAAAGTAAATTCGATATTTATATATGCAAATTTAAAATTTACTTAACACAGATAATTTAATTCTATTTTGTATGAGCAAAGTCTGAGTATTTATATATTATACAAGTGTTTCCCATAATTCGTATAGCTTCTCAAGTTCACTATTAACGGCTTCGATTTCTTTAGTAATATCCATTAATTTACCGACATCAGAAGCAATATCAGGATTATTCATCTCTTCTGAAAGAGCATTGTTTTTTTCTTCAAGTTCGTTTATACGTCCTTCGGTTTTCTTTAATTCATTTTGTTTTTTACGAAGCTTAGCCTGTTCATCTTTCATAGTCTGCCAGTCAGCTTTAGAAGAAGAAACAGCAGAAGTGTCTTTGGTTTCAGCGGCTTCAGGTGCGGCATATATAGCTGTTAACTCAGCTTTTTTCTCGAGATAATAATCATAATTGCCTATATAATTTACGATCTTATTATTAGTCAGCTCTATAATTCTACCAGCGGTTTTATTTATGAAATATCGGTCGTGGGATACATAGAGAATAGTCCCATCATAACTGTTAATCGCATTTTCAAGGATTTCCTTAGATGTAATATCTAAATGGTTCGTAGGCTCATCAAGAATAAGGAAGTTAGCATTTGATAACATAAGTTTTGCAAGCGAAACACGTCCACGTTCACCACCGCTTAAGTCTTTAATCTGCTTAAATACATCATCACCAGTGAATAAAAATGCTGCCAGCACATTACGAATTTCTGTATTAGTCATATCAGGATATGCATCTGAGATTTCTTCAAACAAAGTATTTTCCATAGTTAAAACATGATGCTCCTGGTCGTAGTATCCGATTTCAACCTTGCTGCCTAATTTAGTTGAACCGCTGTCGGCATCGATTATTCCATTTATGATTTTCAAGATGGTAGTCTTGCCTGTACCGTTATTACCGATTATACTGACTTTTTCGCCACGTTTGATTTCAAAGTTAATATCTGAGAAAAGATGGTTATCACCAAAAGATTTAGAAAGATTTTCTACCGATAATACATCTTTACCACTTGTAATCCTTGGAGTTAATTTAAGATGCATTTCATCATCAATATATTTTGGCTTTTCTACAACTTCGATTTTATTTAGCTGTTTTTCACGACTTTCAGCTCTTTTAATTGATTTCTCACGATTAAAAGATTTGAGCTTCTCGATAACCTCTTTCTGATGCTTGATTTCCTGCTGCTGATTAAGATATTTTTTAAGTTCAGCTTCTCTTAAAGAGGCTTTCTTAGTGGCATAATCGCTGTAATTACCATTATATGTAGTACATTTTGTATTCTCTATCTCTACAACTTTAGTTACGATTTTATCAAGGAAATAACGGTCATGGGAGATTATGATAACAGCACCTTTGTAATTGCTTAAGAAACCTTCTAACCATGCAATTGAGTTAAGGTCTAAGTGGTTAGTAGGCTCATCTAATAATATGATATCAGGCTTAGATAACAGAATCTTACTTAAGAATACTCGTGTTTTCTGTCCGCCTGACAGAGTTGATATCTTTCTGTCAAAATCTTCTTCTGCAAAGCCTAAGCCCTTTAAGACACCTGTAATTTCGCTCTTATAAGCATATCCGTCATTTAATTCGAAAGTATGAGTTAATTTAGAATAGCCTTCAAGAAGTTTTTCTAATTCTTTACCCTCGGCAGTTTTCATTTCAGCTTCTAATGAACGGATTGTACTTTCCATTTCTATAATCTCTTTTTTGACATCTAACATTTCTTCGTAGATAGTATGCCCGCCTGCTATATCAGGGTGCTGCGATAAATATGCAAGAGTTTTATTTTTAGCTACGGTTATAATTCCGTCATCAGGCTTTAATTCTCCTGTAATTATCTTAAATAATGTCGATTTACCCGCACCATTAATTCCGACTATTGCAACTTTCTCTCTATCTTCTGCATGAAATGAGCAGTTATCTAATATAACCTTACTGTCAAAACTTTTACTTATGTTACTACATGATAAAATCATAATTACCTCACCAATCTAAATTAATCCAAAATAAATTTTTTAATAAGTCTTATATTAATATTAAAGTAATATTTTGAAATAGAATTTTTAACGTTTACTACTAAATATAAACGATTTTTATAAAGTTGTCTATGAAGATATTAAAAAAAGATATTAAATAAGAGAAAAAAGTTTTGTTGCTTTGTTTAATTTTTATCAAAGATGTGTTATAATTTTTTAAAATTTAATAAATTTAATGTATTAAATCATTGAATTAAAATCAGAACGGAATTGGATGGTGAATTATGGTTAAGAATAGTATCTCTAAGGCAGTTATCGGAAGGCTGCCAAGATATTACAGATATTTAGGAGAAATAATGGAGTCGGGTGTTGAAAGAATCTCATCAGGCGAACTTAGCAAGAAGATGAACGTAACAGCTTCGCAGATAAGACAGGACCTGAATAATTTCGGAGGATTTGGACAACAGGGATATGGATATAATGTCAAATATTTGTATGTTGAAATAGGTAAAATACTTGGAGTAGACAAGCAGCATAATATGATTATTATCGGTGCAGGTAACCTTGGAAGAGCACTTGCTAATTATGCTAATTTTGAGAAAAGAGGATTTGTTCTTATAGGGTTGTTTGATAAGAATCCTAAACTAATAGGCAAGAAAGTCAGAGGCATAGCAGTTCAGTCTATGAAAAATTTAGAAGAATTTGCCAAGAATAATAAAATTGACATCGCAACACTTGCCATACCTAAGGCAGAGGCAGTAAAAGTAGCAGAAAAGCTTGCGGAATGTGGTGTCAGTGCAATATGGAATTTTGCTCATACAGACCTTAATCTGCCTAAGAATATTGTTGTTGAAAATGTACATTTATCAGAAAGCCTTATGCAGTTATCATATAATCTTACAAGAACTGAAAATGATATGTAATAATTCTTATTCGCATATGGGAGGTAACAATGGCTAAAAAAGAAACAGAAGGTTCATATGAAGATTTTGAAAATTTAATAGACTTAAAGAAGATTCCAATTTTGCCATTAGATAACAGATGGCATCAGTTATTTCCAGATAATTTAAAGACACCAAGGATAAAGAAGCTTGAGAAAGAAGTTATGAATCTCGTGAAAAGAGAAGGTGGCGTATCAAGGGAGATTAAGAATCTTGTTGGGCTCAAGAAGAAGCTTATGAAAGAAATCGTAGACAATATGGAAGAAACAGATAATGAAAACGAGAAACTAAGACAGAAGAAACTTGATGCAAGCAGGAAGTTAATTGAAGATATTAATAATAAGAATACTGAGCTAGAGAATGAGAAATACCAATTGCCGTACAGACTTATGAAGGTAAATGAAGAATTACTTATGGAAAGTATTGAGAAATGTTATAATCGCCTTAGTAATAATGAAATGCAGATAGAAGCTCTGGGTGAATGGATTGAAAAGACGAGAATACAACTTAAGAAAAATGTAGTAATTAAGCAGGATAAAACTGATGAAAATAACAACATTTACGGATATATGCATGATATGTTAGGACATGAGGTTATGGAAATATTTGACAGAGAACATAATTATGATAAGAACAAGTTCAAGGAGGAAAAATGATAATAGGAATAGGAAATGATATTGTTGAAATCAAGAGATTTATGACTCTTAAAGAGCATTTCAAGGATAAATTTTATACAGAGAGGGAAATTGAGGAAGCAAAGGGGAGAGCTTCTTTTTTTGCAGCAAATTTCTCGGTAAAGGAAGCTGTTTCTAAGTCATTTGGAACAGGTTTCAGAGGCTTTAGCGGAAAAGATATAGAAGTCCTTAGAGATGAATTAGGAAAGCCATATGTAAATCTGTATGGTGGAGCGAAGAAAATTAGTGAAAGCTTAGGAATTAATGAGATATTTGTAAGTATCTCTGATACAGATAATCTGGTTATGACAATGGCAGTTGCTGAAAGTAGAAATGGAGGAGCAGAGAATGGAAATATTAACCGGAAAAGCAAGTAAAATCGTTGATAATTATTGCATTAATGAGCTTAAGATACCATCGTTAGTTCTTATGGAAAGAGCAGCTTTAGCGGTCAGTGAATGTGCGACAGAAATATGCAGGCAGAATAAATATAATAAAGTTAAGATTATATGTGGTGTTGGCAATAATGGAGCGGACGGACTGGCACTTGCAAGAATACTATGTGATGATGAAACGAAGATTAATAAATCGGATATCTGCGTTTGTATCATTGGAAATATGGAAAAAGCAAGTGAAGAATTCAATATACAATATGACATTTTACAGAATATAGGAATGGATATTATTAAAATAAAAGATAAAGGGCAATTTAAAGAAGTAATTGCAGATGGCGAATTGGTTGTTGACGCTATATTTGGAATAGGATTATCAAGAGATGTAAACGGCCTATTTGCAGATATTATTAATGAAATTAATGAAAGCAAGACAAAGGTTATCGCTATTGACTGTCCAAGTGGACTCAATTCAGACAATGGAAGAGTTATGGGAGTTGCTATAAAAGCTTATAAGACAGTTACGTTTGGAAGATTAAAAGCAGGGTTAGTCTTGTGTGATGGTAAGAATTATACGGGAGAAGTAGTGGTAAGACAGGTTGGTTTTAATGAGCTTGCATATGAAAATTTAAGAAAAAATTATAAAGAAGAAGTATTTAATGCATTTACGAAGAAAGATTTGAAAATTATTCCTGAGAGAAACCCTGTATCTAATAAAGGAACATATGGACGTATAAAGGTTATTGCTGGTTCAAAGAATATGTGTGGAGCAGCGATACTTTCAGCGATAGCGGCATATAGATGTGGAGCAGGTATAGTAGAAGTATTAACGCATATAAATAATCTTCCTATAGTGAAGGGAAAGATTATAGAAGCAGTTGTTAATGATTATGCTGAACCTTTTGAATTAGACAGTAGTTCAATAGTGGTTGCGGGACCGGGATTATCAGTTGACGATATGGCAAATAATCTGATTAAAAAGGTACTTACCTCGAATTGTAATGCAGTTATAGACGCAGACGGATTAAATGTTATAAGTAAAAACAGAGAATTATTAAAAATGCTTCATAACAAAGTGATTATAACACCACATATTAAGGAAATGTCGAGACTAACAGATATCAGTTGTCAGGATATCAGGGAAAATATAGTAAAGGTTGCTAAAGACTTTTCGGAGAAATATGGCTGCATAACAGTTATAAAAGATGCTACAACAGTAATCGCTGATTACAATGGAAATGTTACTGTAAATCTATCAGGAAACAGCGGAATGTCAACAGGTGGAAGTGGTGATGTATTATCAGGAATAATTGGTGGAATGTTATCACAAATATTAGGTATTTACGAAGCTGCCTGTATGGGTGTATACTTACATGGATTGGCAGGTGACTATGCGAAAGAGAGTAAATCAGATTATGGAATGATTGCTTCAGATATTAATGATGCCATTACACAAATCTTAAAATATAGAAATGGAGAAGTGTAAAAAATGAACACAATGGAAAAATATTACAGAGTATGTGTAACAATTAATTTAGATGCTATATATAATAATGTAACAAATCTTAAGAATAATATAAAGGAAGGAACAAAGGTAATTGCAGTAATTAAAACTGACGGATATGGACATGGAGCAGTACCTATAGCATATACAATAAATGATTTAGTAGATGCGTATGCGGTTGCAACGATAGATGAAGCTGTTAATCTAAGAGAAAATGGAATAAAAAAACCTGTATATGTTATCGGATATACTCATGACAGCCAGATGGAAAGAGTTGTTGAAAATGATGTGAGACCAGCTATATTTACAATGGAATCGGCTATGGCTGCTTCTGATGCAGCAAAGAAACTTGGAAGAATGGCAAAACTTCATATTAAAGTAGATACCGGAATGAGCAGAATTGGTTTTAAAGATTGTGAAGAAAGCATTGAAACCATTAAGAAGATAAGTAAGCTTGATAATGTTGAAATCGAGGGAATATTTACACATTTTGCAACAGCAGATGAGACGGATAAGTCTAAGACGATGAAACAGTTTGAAAGATTCAAGAATTTCACAGACAGACTTGAAGAAGAGGGAATACATATACCTGTGAAGCATTGTTCAAACAGTGCAGCCATAATGGAGATTAATTCTGCAAATATGGATGCTGTACGTGCAGGTATTGCAATGTATGGATTGTATCCATCTGATGAAGTCGATAAGAGTTCAGTAAAACTTACACCTGCATTAGGACTAAGAAGTCATGTTGTATATGTTAAAGATATTGAAACAGGTACAGAAGTAAGTTATGGCGGTACATTTGTTGCAGATAAGCCAATGAAGATAGCAACAATTCCGGTAGGATATGGAGATGGATACAGAAGAAGTCTTTCTAATAAAGGCTATGTCCTTATAAGAGGAAAAAAGGCTAATATTCTTGGTAGAATCTGTATGGATCAGTTTATGGTTGATGTTACTGATATAGATGGTGTGATATCGGGAGATGAAGTTATTCTTATCGGTAAATCAGGCAATGAGGAGATTACAACAGAGAAGATGGCAGAAATTGCAGGAGATACATTTAATTATGAGGTTGTATGTGATTTAGGAAAGCGTATGCCAAGAGTATATTACAGAAATGGCAAAATTGTATGTACCAAGGATTATTTTGATGATATATATGACGTGAGTATGATGAAATAAAAGTTTATAGATAAAAATAGAATATACACCCTTTTTTAGGCAATACTATTGATAGAGTAAATTTACTTAAATATAAAGGTAAAATATGGAGTGTGAATTCGTTGATAGTTAGAAGAGGAGATGTATATTATGCTGATTTGCGACCTGTTATTGGTTCAGAACAGGGAGGAATCAGACCGGTGCTTATAATTCAGAATGATATGGGCAATAAGCATAGTCCTACTGTAATATGTGCAGCCATCACGTCTAAAATGAATAAAGCAAAGCTGCCTACACATGTAGAATTAGATAGCAGGAGATATAATATGGTAAAAGATTCGGTTATTCTGTTAGAACAACTCAGGACAATTGATAAGAAAAGATTGAAAGATAAAGTATGTCATCTGGACGAAGAAATATTAAATCAGGTTGATAGAGCATTGCTTGTTAGTTTAGAATTAAATACATAAAATATTGACTAATAAGTAATAAAATGATATATTTTCTGTTATTAGTGCATAATTGTACTGAAAAAGTGAGTGTATAATATAACTTTAAAGCATAAGAAGTAATATTATGTTGTCACATATATTAATCAAAAGGTAAAAGGAGTAAATTCAAATGGACGGGTGTAGCCCCATATGGATTATTTTAGCAGTAGCAATATTATTTGTTTTAACGGTAATTGTTTATTTATACAGTTCGGCTGTACAAAGTATCAATGAAAACGAACTTGAAGAAATAAAAGAAAAAAATGAGAAGACATATCAGAAAGTTGATAAAATAATAAATGATCCGGCCAGATTTATTAACACAGTACAGGAAGTATCAGTATTAATAACATTAATTACAGGTATATGTATCGGTTTTAGGATAGATAAGGTACTTTTAAGAATTGGAATGGCAGTGTTATGGGTAATTATTTTATTAGTATTTGGAATAATTATTCCTAAGAAATTAGGATCCAGACATTCTAAAGGAATATCATTAAAACTTACTAATATCACATATATGATGACAGTAGTTTTGATGCCGGTTACATTCTGTGTTTCGGAAATTGCTGATATAATTCTTAAAATATCTGGAATTGATCCAAATGAGCCGGAAGAAAATGTTACTGAAGAAGATATTATTTCTGTAATAAACGAGGGCCATGTGCAGGGAGTATTACTTGCAAGCGAGGCCGAGATGATAAATAACATAGTAGAATTCGGTGACAAGGAAGCTAAAGATATAATGACGCACAGAACAGCTATGGTATGTGTAGATGGAGAGATGCTTCTATGTGATGCAGCAGAATATATTCTTGGACTTAATAATTCAAGATTTCCTGTATATATTGAGAATATTGATAATATTATAGGTATTGTTAACTTCAGAGATATAATGTCAGAGGCACAACGTGAAGTCAACGATATGAAAAAGATTTCAGATATTCCGGGACTTGTAAGAAAGGCATCGTTTGTACCGGAGACTAAGAAAATCAATGTATTATTTAAAACAATGCAGTCAGAGAAGATACATATGGCAATAGTTGTTGATGAGTATGGACAGACTTCTGGTATAGTTGCTATGGAGGATATCTTAGAAGAGATTGTCGGAAATATTTTAGATGAATATGACGAAGAAGATGTAAATATTGTCAGACGTGAGGACGGTGCTTATGTTGTTAAAGGAAGCACCCCGCTTGAAGAAATAGAAGAAAAGCTTCATATTAAATTTGACGAGGATTGCGAGACCATTAATGGATATCTGATTTCAAAATTCGAAAGAATTCTTGAAAATGATGAAAGACCGGAGATTGTAATTGATAATGTCAAGTACAAAGTTCTGAGTGTAAAAAACAGAATGATTTCAGTTGTACTTATTACATTATCAGATGACGAATAAATATGTTTATAAAGCTAAAGGCTTATAATATAAAATAATTAAAACATCGACAAAAGGTATTAATAATCTTAAGCCGGTGCATAGAATATTAAATATAAGGAAAGAGGTAAAGTATGTCAGGACATTCAAAATTTGCGAATATCAAACATAAAAAGGAGAAAAACGATGCAGCAAAGGGTAAAGTCTTTACAATTATAGGTAGAGAAATAGCTGTAGCTGTTAAGGAGGGAGGACCTGATCCTGCTAACAATAGCAAATTACGTGATGTTATAGCTAAAGCAAAGGCTAATAATATGCCTAATGATACAATTGACAGAGGCATTAAGAAAGCAGCAGGCGATGCTAACTCAGTTAACTACGTTACAGTTACATATGAAGGATATGGACCAAATGGTTCAGCTATCATAGTTGATGCATTAACAGATAATAAGAATAGAACAGCTTCTAATGTAAGAAATGCATTTACTAAAGGCGGTGGAAATGTCGGAACACAGGGATGTGTATCATTTATGTTTGATAAAAAAGGTCAGATTATAATTGATAAAGAAGAATATACTGGTGATGCAGATGAGCTTATGATGTTAGCTATCGATGCAGGGGCAGAAGACTTCGCCGAAGAAGAAGACAGTTTTGAGATAACCACAACACCTGAAGATTTCAGTGCAGTAAGAGAAGCACTTGAAAATAGTGGAATATTAATGGTTTCAGCAGAAGTGACAATGATTCCACAGACTTGGGTTGAATTAACAGATGAAAATGATATTAAGAAAATGAACAGAATCTTAGATTTACTTGATGAAGATGATGATGTTCAGGCTGTATATCATAATTGGGACAGACCGGATGATGAAGAAGACTAATATATAACTATATTAATAAAGTAAATAAATATTAACAATGAGTCAGGTGCAATGCATTTGACTCATTGATTTTATATTTTATATTTGATATAATGTTTTATGGAAAATATGTCGATTTATATTGTATCAGATTGACGTAATAATTAAAAAACTCATCTATTATTTTATGGGCATTCTGATGCATTATTAATATAATCAATATCCAAAAAAAATGGATTGAAAGGTATAGAGGCGAAATATGAAACATATCAGAAAAATAAATTTTAAGAATCTTAGAAATGTCAAAACAGTATATAAAATAGCTACGATGTTATTAGTCGGTGTAATAATATTCTTTGTTGCATCAAGATTTGCATCTGCCGAGTCTGTTAAGGTAAATATTACGGGAGATGAATTAAATGATGGCACATGGGAAGTGGGAAGCAGTCCGGTAACATGGACGGCACAGGCATATGATTCGGAAAAAGATGAATACATAAGCTTAGAGGATGGTGGTTCAATCACATGGGAATCATCAGATAGAAGTATTGTAGATGTATCGCAGAATTCTGAGGGTACAGAATCTACAGCAGTGTTGAAACCTATAAGCGCAGGTAAAGCTACTATATCTGCTACATTTACAAAGGTTGTATCAACAGATGACGGAGATTATGAGATAACAACTAAATCAGAGAGAACGGTTGTAGTAAAATTCAAGATAAATGAAGCAAGCATTCCAACAGCTCCATATGAAGATGACTGGACAGTACCAAATATTATTACTAATTCGGATAATCCTGTTAAATGGACAAGTAGTGATGATTCTGTAGTAACAGTCACAGATGATGGAAGTGGAAATGGTGTCTTAACATTGGCTGGTGCAGGTAAGGCTAAGATTACTGCAGTGACTGATGACGGACAGAGTGAGAGCTTCAGAGTAGTAGTTAATGCTAAATTTAAGGAGACAGATTCATTATTAAATATTGGCTATAAAGAATATTATACTTTAACTACTAATGCAGGACATGCATCAAATGTAATATTTGAAAGTGATAATCCGGAAGTGGTTTCAGTAGATAGTGATGGAACAGCATATGGTAAGGCAGCAGGAAAAACATTCTTATATATTTATACTTTAGATAAGAATGATGAATGGTATAGCTTACAACCATCACCTGTAAGAAATATTCCGGTTTCAGTTGATTTCGCAATTACATCATCATCTAAATCAGTTGCAGTTGGTGATACACTTACATTGGATACTAATATATGTGAGGGTGATAAAAAGTCAGTAAACTGGACTTCAAGTGATACAGGAGTTGCCACAATTTCTGCAGATGGTGTACTTACAGCAGTAAGTAAGGGTCAGGCAACAATTACCGCAAGTGTTGTTAATCCGGAAGTATTTGGAACAACAGATATTCAGACAGCAAGTATTACAATTAATGTAATTGATTCATTTGCACTTAGTGAGTCAGAACATATATTAAATGCTAACGAGTCATTTGATTTAACAGCAATCGTGACAGACTCTGCAGCAAGTGTTACATGGAAGTCATCAGATGAATCAATAGTTACTGTAACACCGAGCAGAAATGATAAATATCTTGCTACAGTTAAGGCTAAAGCAAAAGGTCAGGCAACAATTACAGCAACACAGATTATAGACGGAGTTGCTAAGACTGCAACCTGTGAAGTATATGTTAAAGAACCTGTATTAGATGTAGTTATTTCTCCGTCAGAAGTAGAGATAATAAAAGGTTCACAGTATAGACTTATTGTAACTTTTAATCCTGGCAGACCAGATAATACCAACGTTAAATGGGTATCATCAGATGAGAAAATCGTTACAGTAGATGATATGGGAATAATTAAAGGTGTTAAAGGCGGACAGGCAGTTGTATCGGTGGTTACTGAAGATGGAATAAAAGTAGCTTCATGTACAGTATCAGTAAGAGAACCGGTTACAGGAATTAAGATGGATATAAATACAGTTACAACAAGTCTTGCTACTAAAACATATCAGCTTACGTATACAATTCTTCCGGCAGGTGATGGAGTTAACAGAGACGTAACCTGGACTTCATCAGCACCGGATGTTGCAACAGTTGGAGAAAATGGTTTGGTTACATTCCATAAACCTGGTAAAGCAACAATTATTGTTAAGACAGTAGATACAGGTTATAACGGAAACCTTATTGATACCTGTGAATTCTACATAAATAATCCTGTTACAGCAGTCGATTTAGATTATACAAATATTACATTGAAATTAAATGAGCAGTTCAGACTTACCACAAAGATAACTCCTGAAGATGCAACTAATAAGAAAATCATTTGGACATCAAGTGATACAAATGTTGCAATTGTGAATGACGAGGGTATGGTAACAGCAGTTGGCAGTGGCTCTGCAACAATTCTTGCTAAATCAGAAGACAGTGGTGCTACATCAATGTGTAATGTAACCGTATATCAGCCTGTCACAAGCATTGCAATAAGCAATGACAGCATTACAGTAAGAAAAGGAACTGAATTCTGGCTTAATGCAACAGCACTACCTGATAATGCAATGAATAAAAAAATATCGTGGTCATCAAATGATACTTCTATAGCAACAGTCGACCAGAATGGTAAAGTTACTACTATAGAAGCAGGTAACTGTGTAATTACAGCAACAAGTCAGGATAGCGGTGCAATGGCAAAATGTATCGTTACTGTTCTTCAGCCAATAACAGGAATATCATTAAATGTTAATTCCAAGACAATTATGAAGGACGACAAATTCATAATTATACCTACAATTACACCTGCTGATGCAGATAATAAGAATGTAATCTTTTCTTCAAGTGATGACACAGTAGCAAGTGTTGATGCAAATGGTGTTGTTACTGGTAAAAAAGGTGGTATAGCAATTATTATTGCTAAGACAGAAGAAAGAGGACTTATAGCGAGCTGTCAGGTAACAGTCCAGGAATTCGTATCATCTGTTAAGATTAATGCAGGTATTTCAAGAATGAACATTGGTGATTCTAAACAGTTATCAGCTACAGTGTCAGCAGAAAGTGCTACAAATAGAAAATTAAGATGGACTTCATCTAATAGCAGTATTATTTCAGTAGATGCTAATGGAAGAATTTCAGCTAAAAATGTTGGAAGAGCTACAATATATGCATATGCCACAGATGGAAGTGGTATTTTTGACAGTGCGACTATAGAAGTTATAAAACCTGTAACTTCCATTATGATAAATCCAAGCAATGTATCAATTGCTGAAGGCAAAAGTGCAAAGGTATCGGTAAGTGTTGCACCTGCCGATGCTACATATAAGGAAGTTGAATGGAGCAGTTCAGATTCATCAATAGCAACAGTAGATTATTCAGGTGAGATTACAGGTGTTAAGGCAGGAATATGTAAAGTATATGCTACATCAGTTGATGGCAATAATGTCGTAGGCGTATGTAAGGTTACTGTAAAACCAACTATACCTGCAACAGGCGTTACGATAAATTCTAAGAGTATTACGATGTTACCTGGTCAGACAAGAACATTAACAGCCAGAATTAAACCTACAAAATCTACAGAAAGCGTTACATGGGTATCTGGAGATACATCTGTTGCAACTGTTTCAGCAAATGGTACTGTAACAGCAAGAGGACAGGGTAACACAGAAATATATGCTATTTCTAACGAAACTGGTGTGGAAAGTTCATGTGAAGTAATAGTTCTTGCATTAAATGCAACTTATATTACACTTGAACAATATGATAGCTATGATTTAGATGTATTCGGAGCAACACAGAATATCAAGTGGTATTCTAATAACAAACGAGTAGCTACAGTAACATCAAATGGAAGAGTGATAGCTAGAATGGCGGGAACTACAACTATTACTGCAAAGGTTAATGGTAAAGTGTTATATTGCACGGTAAAAGTAACTACTATGAAGTAATAATTAAATCTTGACAATGTATTTAATTAATATAAAATAATAAAGGACATATGAAAAAAAGAGGAAAAGAGGTTAAGAGAAATGTTTTGTAAAAAATGCGGAGCAAAAAATGATGATGATGCAGTATTTTGTGTAAGTTGCGGCGCAAAGATAGGCGAATCACAGGCAGATGTCAATAATTTGTCAAAAGAAATTGTTTGTGAAAATGATAAAGTTGTTAAAGAAAATGATAATCAGAATTCAGGTGATAATTTGTCTGATAATCTTTCAGATTCGTTCTTCCAGCAAGCAGATAACAATGTTGAAGATGAGAAGAATGAGAATGTAGAAGAGGTTAATCAGGAAGAAACTAAAAATGCTGAAGATACTGAAGATACAATAGAACCGGTTGAAATATCTAAGACACAGGATAATTACGATAACGTTCAGAATAATCAGATTGACAATCAGCCTGATAATAGTTTTGCCAGAAGCCAGTTTGAAAATGACAATCAGTTCTCTAATGGAGTTCAGAATGTAAATTCAAATCCAAATGTAAATCAGTTTGCTGAGAATACTAATTATGGTGCTCAGAAACAAACTGAAAAAGCTAATAAGTTCTCATTTAAGAGATTCTTATTTAGTGCAATTGTACTAATAGCAACTATTCTTTCATGTGCAACAATATTTATGAATTACTTATCAATGGAAGTAAAGGTTAAAGGTGAGAAAAGCCAGAAAGAATCAATAACAGGAATAGATATCATTAAATCAGGTGTCGATGAGGATGAGGTATGGGTTAATGATGACCATAAATCAATTGATGTTACTAAAACTATCAGATATTGTACTATTGGTTTAGGTGTAGCATTGGTAGTATTCGCTGTTATTGAGTTTATATTACTTGTAGTTGTACGAAGAAGAGGTGCATATGTTCTTATTATGTTATTCAGCTTAATTAAGTTAGGGCTTGGTGGATATATCGGATATTTATGGTGCTTTAAACTTCTTAATATAATAAAAGATTCGTTTAACGATTTGTTAAATTTCTTAGCATCACAAGAATATGCGATGACTATAACAGCAGGCTTTGGAATCGGCTTCATTTTAATGATGGTAGCACAGTTAGTTACATTCATCTGTTCAATTGTATTAATGACATGTAAGAACAGAAAGAAAGTAAAATATAATTAGTATATTAATTTTAGATAAAAATATATATTAAATAATTTGTATTATAAAGAAGTGTGGGAACTTATATTCCTGCACTTCTTTTAGATGCATACAAATAACAGGCTGGGATAAATTTTCCTTGCCTGCCAATTTGACTTATGGTATAGTATATATGTTTAAGTTAAAATAACAAGTCTGATTCAGACGGAATGGAGTAACCATGAAATGTAGCAGATGTGGAGAAGAGTGTAAAGATAATCAGGCGTTTTGTCTGAAATGTGGTACACCTATCCAGGTTGTACCTGATTTCAATTTAATTGAAGCTGAATTAGCTAACAATGTCGGAGAATTAATGAACGAGATTGACGAAGATAAAAAGAAGGAAAATAAGCAGGGTGATTTAAACAGATATAGAAATTCGACGAGAAATGATAAAACGAATGTCTATGGTGCGACAAATCAGTCTAATAATTCTAAACAATATAGAAAAAGTATAAACGATGGAAATACACGTAAAATTAATGGCTCAGACGGTTTTGATGATAATGATATGGATTATTTAGATGATGATTATTATGTTGATACTATGCCAGACCATGATGTTGAAGCAGATATATCATTAGTAGATATCCAGAATCTTAAAGATACTGCTAAATTAAATGATTATCAGGTAGATGGAATGGATTTTAATCAGGATAATAATTATAATCCTGATGATACCGAGGAAGACGAAAATCAATCAGAAAAGAAAGCATTTAAAGTTAAAGCAATAATATTTGGAGTTATTGCAACAATTGTTGTTGTAATTGCAATATTGTTACTTAGTGTATTAAATAAAGATACCGGTAAAGATTCATTTACAAATGTATATAATACAGGATATGATTATTACACGTCTAAAGATTATGATAATGCTCTTGCTAAATTTCTAGAAGCTAAAAAGATTGCTGATAATAAGAATGAGAAAATTAAGGTTAATAAATCATTATTAGCAACTTACGAAAATATGGATGGAACAGAAGATAAACAGGTAAGTGTTCTTAAGGAACTTATAGAATTATCTCCAAAAGAATATGAGTATTATGAAAAATTAGTTGAAATATATGATGCTAAAAATATGAGCGATGAGATATCTGCATTGATTGACAGTATAGATGATGTGTCAATTAAATCACAACTTTCAGAATATAATGTAGCAACTCCTAGATTTAGTGAGAAAGAGGGAGATTATGATACTTATATTTCAATTAAATTAATAAGTGATGATAATAAGATATATTATACATTAGATGGAACAGATCCTACAACATCAAGTACGCAATATACAGAAGATATTAACCTTAATAAAGAGGGAAAAATAACTGTAAAAGCAATTGCGGTAAATGAAAAAGGCCTTACAAGTAAAGTTGCCAGTGCAACTTATAATATTAAGCCTAATACGGTTGATGCTCCGGTTGTTACACCTGATGGTGGCAAATATACAGAGAATACAGAGATAACAATTACAGTTCCTGAGGGAATGAAGTGTTATTATACTTATGGTGCAACACCTACAACACCGACTACATCAGATACAGAGTATACAGAGCCTGTTAAGATGTTAAGAGGAAAGAATATTTTTTCCGCAATATTAGTATCTGAGTCAGGTGTGGAAAGTGAAGTTACACAAAACGTATATCAATTAGAATTAAACAGTGCTATAACATATGATGATGCACTTGTGATTCTTAAGAATTATGTTGAAAATAACAATATAGCAGCTAAAGTCAATGAAGAACAATATGTAACAAAAGAAGGTTTGAATCTGACTTTCAGTTATAATTGCATTGCTGATATAGACAATGTAGAATATTATGTAATTAATGCTACAGAGAAAGATTCTAGTGACAAAACAGTCAAAGTGGTTTATTATGGTGTGGATACTGTTACCAGTACACTTGTAGTTCTTGAAAAAGATACAGAAAATGCTGGAAAATATAAATTAACAGAATAACATAGAAAGTGGGATAAGTATGTACAAGATATTAAAAGCAGAACAATTAGCTAATAACATCTACTTAATGGATGTAGAAGCTCCAAGAATTGCCAAATCGTGTAATCCTGGACAGTTTATTATAGCTAAACTTGATGAAAAAGGCGAAAGAATTCCTTTAACAATCTGTGATTATGACAGAGAAAATGGAACAATTACAATTGTATTTCAGGTAATTGGTGCATCAACAGAGAAGATGTCAAAATTAAAGACAGGAGATGCATTCAGAGATTTTACAGGACCTCTTGGTCAGCCATCTGAATTTGTTAATGAAGATTTAGAAGAATTAAAGAAAAAGAAATTCTTATTTGTAGCTGGTGGTGTTGGTACTGCACCTGTATATCCACAGGTTAAATGGTTACATGAGCATGGTATAGAAGCAGACGTTATCGTAGGTGCTAAGACTAAAGACATCTTAATATTAGAAGAAGAGATGAAGAAAGTTGGCAATCTTATCGTTGCAACAGACGATGGATCATATGGTTTCAAGGGTATGGTTACTGAAGCTATCAAAGATTTAGTAAATAACCAGGGTAAAAAATACGATGTCTGCGTAGCAATCGGACCAATGATTATGATGAAGTTCGTATGTTTGCTTACTAAAGAATTAAATATTCCTACTATAGTTTCACTTAACCCAATTATGGTTGATGGAACAGGTATGTGCGGTGCCTGTCGTGTAATCGTTGGTGATGAAGTTAAATTTGCCTGTGTTGATGGTCCGGAATTCGATGGACATAAGGTTGATTTCGATCAGGCTATGAAGAGACAGCAGATGTATAAAACTGAAGAAGGCCGAGCATTATTAAAACTCCGCGAAGGTGATACACATCAGGGCGGCGGTTGCGGCTGTGGAGGTGACAAATAATGGACGTATTAAAGAAAGTACCAGTAAGAGAACAGGATCCTAAAGTAAGAGCAAAAAACTTTGAAGAGGTTTGTTTAGGATATAATATAGAAGAAGCTAAAGAAGAAGCAAGCAGATGTCTTAAATGTAAGAATCCACAATGTCAGAAAGGTTGTCCTGTTTCTATAGATATTCCAAGCTTTATCAAAGAAGTCGAAGATGGAAATATTGAAGAGGCTGCTAAGATTATCGGTAGATCATCTGCACTTCCAGCTGTATGTGGACGTGTATGTCCTCAGGAAAGCCAGTGTGAAGGTAAATGTATCCGTGGTATCAAAGGTGAACCAATATCAATTGGTAAACTTGAAAGATTTGTAGCAGATTGGTCAAGAGAAAATGGAATCGAGCCTGAAAAATCTGCAGAATCAAATGGAAAAAAAGTTGCAGTTATAGGGTCAGGTCCTTCAGGACTTACTTGTGCTGGAGATTTGGCTAAATTAGGATATGATGTTACTATTTTCGAGGCTCTTCATGAACCAGGTGGAGTTTTAGTATATGGTATTCCTGAATTCCGTTTACCTAAAGATACGGTAGTTAAACATGAAATAGAAAATGTTAAGAAATTAGGCGTTAAGATTGAGACAAACGTTGTAATCGGTCACTCTACAAAGATTGATGAATTGCTTAATGAAGAAGGATTTGACGCAGTATTTATCGGTTCGGGTGCGGGTCTTCCAAGATTCATGGGTATTCCTGGTGAAAGTGCAAATGGTGTATTTTCAGCAAATGAATATTTAACAAGAAGTAATCTTATGAAAGCTTTCAAAGAAGAATATGATACTCCAATAGTTGCAGGTAAGAAAGTTGCAGTTGTAGGTGGTGGTAACGTTGCTATGGACGCAGCCAGAACAGCATTAAGACTTGGTGCAGAAGTACATATCGTGTACAGAAGAAGTGAAGAAGAACTTCCAGCCAGAGTTGAAGAAGTACATCATGCAAAAGAAGAAGGCGTAATATTCGATTTATTAACAAACCCTGTTGAGATTCTTGAAGATGAAAAAGGATGGGTTAAAGGAATGAAATGTATTAGGATGGAATTAGGTGAGCCTGATGCATCTGGAAGAAGAAAACCGGTTGAAGTACCTGGTTCAGAATTCATAATGGATGTAGATACAGTAATTATGTCACTTGGTACATCACCAAACCCATTAATTTCTTCAACAACAGTTGGACTTGATACAGACAGAAGAAAATGTATTATTGCTGATGAAACAGGTAAGACTACTAAAGAAGCAGTATATGCAGGTGGAGATGCCGTTACAGGCGCTGCTACAGTTATCCTTGCAATGGAAGCCGGAAAAGCAGGTGCTAAAGGAATTCACGAATTTCTTTCAAAATAAATAAGATTGTATATATAACAGATGGAGCTGTATTTACGGCTCCTTTTGTTGTATTATAGGAAATATATAATATTTAATGAAAAGGAGCAGTTTATGCAGAATGAAAAACTTACAATAGTATTACCTGACTGTGATACAATCAGCAAGGGTGATTTAGACTTATCTTCATTAAGTGAATTTGGAGATGTTATAACTTATCCATTAACAAAACGTGAGGAATTACCAGAGAGACTTGAAGAAGCCGATGTGATATTATGTAATAAGATTTTACTCAACGAAGATTCCTTAAGAAACGCAACAAAGTTAAAATATATTGGATTATTTGCAACAGGATACAATAATGTGGATTTAGAATATACTAATGCCAGAAATATTACTGTATGCAATGCAGGAAGTTATTCGACAGATGCAGTTGCACAGCATACGTTTGCATTAATAATGAATTATTATAATAAGGTAGCAAAGTATGATAATTTTGTTAAAGATAATGGATGGAAGAATAGTAAAATATTCTCACCATTTATATATAATATGAGTGAGTTAGCCGATAAAACCATAGGTGTAATAGGTTTTGGAAGTATAGGTCAGAAGGTATGTGAAATTGCGAAAGCATTTAATATGAATATTATTGCATTTTCAAGGAATGAGCAAAATGTAAATAATATAATTAAGAAAAAATTTAATAATTATAGTAATATAAGATATGGAAGTATCGATGATATTGCGAAGAATTCGGATATCATAACAGTACATTGTCCATTGAATAATGAATCAGAGAAAATGATAAATGAAGAATTCCTAAGTAAATGCAAGAGTAACTGTTATTTTGTCAATACATCAAGAGGCGGTGTCGTTGATGAGCATGCTTTATGTAGGGCTCTTAATAACGGAGTAATTGCAGGTGCGGGAATTGATGTACTTACAACAGAACCGATGGCAGAAGATTGCGAACTTCTGCATGCAAAAAATATTACAATTACACCACATGTAGCATGGGCACCACTTGAGACAAGAGAGAGATTATTAAATATTGTTAAGGATAATCTTAGAGCATTTATTAATGGAGAGCCCCAAAATATTATTAGACAATGAGGTATAGTTAATGTATAAAGACTAAGTTAACAGGTAAGTACGAAGTTAACGAATAAAGAATGAGGTAAACAGATGAAGAAAATAAATAATGTATTACTGTGTATAATTATTCTGACATTAATACTGACAACAGGGTGTGGCAGTAAAAGTAATTCTGCTAAGGAAGCTGCAGCATTAGAATCATCAAGCAGTATAACTACTAGGAATTTGGAAAGTACTACAATTACTGATGACTCAGAAAATGGTACAGCTTCTGATGAGTCAGAAAATATGACAACCGATGAGTCGGGGAATCAGATAAATTCAGAAGATGATAGTAATTCGTTAAGTGGCAGTACATTAGGTGGCACACAGGATAAAAGTGATAGTCAGAATAATGATAATGCTACAGAATTTTCATTAGTGATGGTTGGAGATGTGCTGCTTCATACACCGGTAAGCGATAGTGGTTTAATGGAAGACGGCAGTTATAATTATAGCCATTTATTTAGAAATGTAAGAAACGATATTGAAGAGGCGGACCTTGCACTGGTTAATCGGGAAGTAATACTTGGAGGAACAGAGCTAGGATTATCAGGTTATCCTGCATTTAATGGGGCATATGAAGTTGGAGATGCACTTGTAGAAGCTGGTTTTGATGTGGTTCTACATGCTACAAATCACGCACTTGATAAGGGCAGACGTGGTATATTAAATTGCATTAATTATTGGAGAACTTCACATCCGGATATGGGAGTTATAGGAATTAATGAATCACAGGAGGAGCAGAATAATGTCTATGTAAGAGAAGTAAATGGAATAAAAGTTGCTATTCTGAATTATACATATGGAACAAACGGAATTTCGCTTCCGTCTGATATGCCATATTGTGTAAATCTGTTAGACAGTGGGAAAATAGCTAAAGATATGGAAATTGCAAAGCAGATTTCGGATTTTATAATAGTATGTCCTCATTGGGGAACAGAATACACACATAATGAGACGGCAGAACAGGAAAAATGGGCAGAATATTTTACGGAACTGGGTGCAAACCTTATTATTGGAACACACCCACATGTTATAGAACCTATGAAATGGGTTGAGGCATCGAATGGAAATAGAGCATTAGTATATTACTCAATAGGTAATTTCATCAATGCCACAAGTGATTACGGACGAGGTGTTGCGGATCGTATGATTGGTGCAATGGCAAAAGTAATAGTAGCTAAAAATTCAGATGGAAGTTTTTATGTAAAAGATTATAGTGCAATTCCACTTGTTACACAGATGATTAGTGGGCGTGGGCAGATTACTACATATAAATTAAGCGACTATTCCGAAGAATTAGCCGCTCAAAATGAAATTATATTAAGAGATTCAGTATTTTCACTGCAATATTGTAAAGAGCTATGTGATAGCGTATTTGGTGAAGTGAAACACAATTAGTACTTACTCAAAAATTTGCTGGTAGATATCTTCAATAAGCTTATCAAGATATGCTTCATCCAGTTCACCGAATTTATCAGATATTGCCTTTTTAATAAATGCTTCACGTTCAAAATAAAGATTGGCTTCATCGGTCGAAGAGAAATGTTCGTCGATGGAGTCTTTTGTATATGTATCAGTTATATAAGAGATAACTGAAGAAGTGAAGTCCTCTTCTGACTTTATCTCACTCTTAATCTTTCCTGCACTTTTTAAAGATACAATTCCACCAATAAGGAAAACATTCAGTAAAGCTCCCATAACTGTATAGAACAGAATTCCTGAAAGTCCCTCAAATGCAAAATGAATTGGCAATACATCAAGAGCATTGAGAATTAAGAAAATGTCACCTAAGAAACCTACAATTATAAGTGATAATGACGAAGAATGTAGGTCTTTATATTTATCTGATTTAGTAATATATTGTTTACCTGAGTTAGATATAAAATCTTCGCCTGAATTATCATTTGTAAATGCATCCTCAGATGTATTTGAATCATTGTCAAGCTCATCTACAAGTTCACATTCACAATCAGGACAAATAGTTTTACCCTCAACATACTTGTATTTACATTTAGGACAGTATGGCATATTAACCTCCGTTTCTGCATACATTTTCATTGCTGCCATAGAAATATTAATAAAAATAATAAAATAAATAGTAATTATAATTATTTGATTTAGTAAGATTATATATGAATTGCAATATAAAGTAAATGAATATATCAGATTTATAAAAGTATTGTGAAATAAGGTGTTATATGACAATACTTTAAAATTAGCAGATTTTAACTTTTATAATATAATTCATATGAATAAACGTTATAAATTATTTATGATATGGTTCGTTGTTAATAATTCTGTATGAACGATAAATCTGTTCTAACAAAATTACGCGCATCAATTGGTGTGGAAATGTCATTTTTGAAAAACTTAATTTGTAATCTGAACGATTTGACACATTTTCAGATAAACCAAGTGAACCTCCGATTATAAAAGTAATATGACTTGTGCCTGCAATTCCTAATGAATTGATTTTCTGTGCCATTTTCTCGGAAGAAATCATTTCGCCATTGATTTCGAGGGTAATAACATATGAGTCATCGGAAATGTTTTTTAAAATACGTTCGCCCTCCTTATCTTTAATCTGTCTGTTAACAGTCTCAGATGCATTTTCAATGGTTTTCTCATCCTGCAATTGAATTATTTCAAGTTTACAATATTTAGAAAGCCTTTTAGAATATTCAGCTATTGCATCTGACAGATATTTTTCTTTAATTTTACCAACGCAGATAATTGTAATCTTCAAGTTTAAACCTCCGGTAATGTAGGATTTTAGATGAGTGTATTAAATTATATAATAACGATATAACAGAATTTGAAAATTTTAAATACTCAATCTTTGTATATTAATCACACTAGTCTAAATTATATAATTATATTTTTCAAAATAATCTTAATAATTTTACTATTTTTAATTGGAAATGACAAGGACTGTTTCGTTGCTTTATTTGCTTTATTGTGTTACATTAATAGAAGTACAAAATATTATCGGTTAAAAATACGGATAAGAAAGGTCATATAAAATGCAGGATAAAAAAGATAATAAGTTTAATAAAAATGTTAATATAAAAAATAAAAATACAGGAAATATAAATGGCAAAAATAATGATGCCCAAAATGCAGGTAAGCAAAATGTTAATGGTAAAAATAACAGTTTAAAGAATGCAGGTAAACAAAATATAAATGTTAAAAATGTAAGTTTAAAGAATTCACATAAATCTTCTGTCTGTCCATATTCTATTAAATGTGGTGGCTGTGAATACATTGATATGCCATATAAGGAGCAGCTAAAATTAAAAGAGAAGCAGGTAAGAAAACTTCTTAATAAACATTGTGAAGTAAAACCGATTATTGGAATGGCCAATCCATTTAATTATAGAAATAAGGTTCACGCAGTATTAGGAAGGAACAGACATGGAGAGATTCTGTCTGGAATCTATGAAAACAATTCTCACAGAATAATTAATGTTGAAAGCTGTATGATTGAGAATAGAAATGCTGATGAAATTATACAGAGCATAAAAGGTCTGTTAAAATCATTTAAAATAAAGGTGTATGATGAGGATACAGGATACGGACTTCTAAGACATATATTAGTAAGAACTGGTCATAAGACAGGTGAGGTTATGGTAATTTTAGTATTAGTGTCACCAATTCTTCCGTCAAAGAATAATTTTGTTAAAGCCTTAAGAAAATTGCATCCTGAGATTTCTACGGTCGTAATTAATGTAAATGATAAGAAAACAAGTATGGTTCTGGGCAAACGTGATATTGTATTATATGGAAAAGGATATATAGAAGACGTGTTATGTGGAAACAGATACAGAATTTCACCACAGTCATTTTATCAGATTAATCCTGTTCAGACAGAAGTCTTATATAATAAAGCAATTAAGTTAGCAGGACTTACAGGCAATGAAATGGTTATTGATGCATATTGTGGTATTGGAACTATAGGTATTACTGCAAGTAGTAAGGCGAAGGAAGTAATTGGTGTGGAATTGAATCCTGATGCTGTTAAAGATGCATATAATAATGCTAAGATAAATGGAATCAAAAACATAAAATTTACGTGTGATGATGCCGGAAAATTTATGGTTAAGATGGCTGACAATGGAATGACGGCTGACGTAGTATTTATGGATCCGCCAAGAAGTGGCAGCACAGAAGAGTTTATAGATGCAGTTGTTAAATTGTCACCTGACAGAGTTGTATATATATCGTGCAATCCTGTGACTTTAGAAAGAGATTTATGCTATTTTGAAAAGTGTGGATATATGGCAGTGGTGGATTATCCAGTAGATATGTTTGCGATGACGGGACATGTTGAGACGGTGTGCTTACTCTCGCAAAAAGCCCCAGTTTAAGCGGGGTTCCAGGCTTTTGTGCCAAATATGAACCTGTGTTTTTAGCGGGAAAATATGAGAATTTAAAGTGATTTTAATAGGGGTGTTAAAAAATCCAGGCGATAGGGCTTGTGCGCCGAGATTTTATCGACTTAAAGCAGTGCGCGGATTTTATCAAGCATCCCTTAAATTAGCTTGTAAGTATTCCGACGACCGAATATAATATTAACAAAGTGTTATTGTCGATATGGAGGGGTGGGTATGAATTATTTGACAACAGCAGAGTTTGCGAAAAAATGGAATATATCACAGAGACGTGTATCTTTGTATTGTAAGGATGGTCGAATACCAGGAGCAGAATATAAAGGTAATATGTGGTTAATACCGGAGGGGGCAGAAAAACCGGTCGATCCAAGAAAAGTCCGTAAAATGGGACAGAAAACGAATTAGAATAGTTCAAGGAGCAAAAGAAAATGAAAAGTATTTTGTTAAGTTTCAAGCCTCGTTGGGCAGATCTTATAATGACCGGCGTAAAAATATATGAATATAGAAAACGTTTTTGTAATGAACCAGTTATGGCATATATGTATGTCAGTCGACCTGAAAAGAAAGTGTGTGGAATTCTGTATTTGGATCAGAAAATAGCCTTAAACGATTTGCTCCTAAAATATAGAGACAATGAGGAAGTAAGAAAAAGAGTTGAGAACTATATGCAGCGTAATAATTATATGATACCAATATTGCAGGTGTATAGCACTAATGTTATTTCGCTAGAAGAAATACAGAAGGTACTTCCAGAGTTTAGAGCACCGCAAATGTATTATGATCTTGACAACAATCCACATCTAAAAAATTTTTTGAAAGAAAATATTAGAATTGATGATGTGAATGGAATTACTAATGACTTTGGGAATATAGATGACCAAGAAATATGCAGATTTTATTAGGAGGACGACATGGATATCAAACAGGTATTGCAAACCAAATATAACAAATGGAGTGAACTTGAGGCAAAGATTGAACAGATTACAGAAACAACAGAAAAGGGAGACGCATTCGAACAGTTTTGCTATTTTTACTTTATGTATTTTAGTGAACTATATCAGATAAAAGAGGTCTATTCTCCGAAAATTGAAGGTAGAGAGATCCCTTCACGGATTGAAACTGATCTTAAGTTATCTCATAAGGATGATGGTGTTGATGGAGTTTTTGTAACAAATTATGGAAAGTTAACAGCATATCAAGCTAAATTTAGAAGTGCAAGAAGAAGTCCATCAAGCAATGAACTCAATAATTTTTGGGCTGAAGCAGAGTATGCGGATAATAGGCTTGTTATTGCAAATTGTCCATCTCTACCTAAAGATACAACAAAGAGAAAAAGTGGAAGTAGTGTTTTAGTAGATAAGTTTGATGAATTAGATAGCGAATTTTTTGAATATTTATATGAGTGTGCTAAGGGATCGGGAACACCAGTTAAGAAGAAAAAATTAACGCCAAAACCATTTCAGAGAGATATTATCGATGAAACAATTAAAGGATTTCAAAATACAAATCGCGGTAAAATAATAGCTGCTTGTGCTACTGGCAAGACTTTGATTTCTCTATGGATATCAGAAGCATTAGATAGTAAAACTGTTCTGTTTTTTGCACCTAATCTATCTCTTGTTAGGCAATCCATTGAGCGGTGGACGATGAATGCAAATAAAAAATTCCAATATTTGGCTGTATGTAGTGATTCAAGTGTAAGCCATGGAATTGATGATGAGTTTTCGTCAGATTCAATTGATGTAGACGTACCTGTTACCACCGACTCAAACGATGTTGTAAAATTTCTGCAAGGAGCGGCGGATAAGAAGGTCATTTTTTCTACTTACCAGTCTGTTGAATGTATTATAGATGCATTGAAGAAATGCAAAGAATTCGAATTTGATTTTGCTATATATGACGAAGCACATAGAACAGCAGGAAAGGTAGATAGTGGCCTATTTAATTTAGCTCTGCAAGATGAAAATATAAAAATCAAAAAGCGTTTATTCATGACAGCAACAGAAAGGCTTATTAAACCGTGGATTAAAGATCGTATGGAGCAGGAAGATGTTACGGTATTTTCTATGGATGATGAGAATATATATGGCCCAATATTTTATAAGTTCCCTTTTGGAGAGGCTATTAAGCAGAAAATTATCTCAGATTATAAGATTGTAGTGGCAGGAATAACGAATACAGAGGTGGATAAATTAATTACGGATAATAGGTACTTAAATATTTCATCGAATACCGGAGGCGAAATTAATAGCATTTCAGCAGACACGTTGTTTAAGGCTTTTTTGCTGGGTAAGACAGTTAAGGAAACAGGCCTAAAGAAGATTGTATCTTTTCATTCTTCTATCGCCGCTGCTAAAGAATTTACCAATGTATTTTCATGTTTTGACTGTAAGTTCATGGATGAACAATTTAATATTGATAAGCGAAATGCATCATTTCTTCATGTGAATGGAAGTATGAATACGTCTGATAGAAATAGAGCATTTAAAATGTTTGAAGATCAAGAATTTGGTTTAATGTCTAACGTAAGATGTCTTACAGAAGGAGTAGACATGCCATTTATTGATGGAATAATGTTTGCAGATACAAAAAACTCCATGATCGATATAGTTCAAGCTGTAGGAAGAGCTTTGAGAAAACCACAGAATGTAGAAGATAAAACATCATACATAATAATACCCATTAGACTTAATGAAGACGGAAGCTATGTAGAAGATGATTTTGCTCCATTACATTTTGTTATTCAGGCGCTAAGAGATCAGGACGACACATTAGCTGAATGGATTGATGAAATAAATATGGGGGTTGTTACAGGAAAAGGAGGTCACGCAATAGGGCATAAATCTGGAAAGATACAGCTTCTTTTACCGCACAAGATAGATGTGGCAAAGTTCGCTGAAGATTTGTCTATTAGAATTGCAACTGTAAACTCAAAAGCTACCGGAGCGGTGGGGCTTGGTTCGACACTTGGAAAGAAACAGAGAGGCAGCGAATATAAGAGAATTTTTAAGAGTATCGGTGATTACAATAAAGAAAAATTCAAGGAGTCATTGGTTGATCCAACGATGGAGAAGATTGAGGATCCAACATGTACATTGAAAAGAGCGGATATTGTAGTAAATAATAATAATGTATCTCACTGTCAGCGTTTGGGCATTATAAAAAAAATAGGCGCAAACGAATTTAAACTTACAAGTATCGGAAAAGAATATTATGAAGGTAAGTTGGATTTTGAAACCTTATTTATCAATCAAATGCTTTTGTATACATTAGATGAAGGTGAAGAAAAATTATTCCCTTATAGAATGATGCTTAGGGTATTACTTGCATGCCATAGCATGAATTATATAGAATTTTTATATTCTGTTTATTCTGCGCAAGCAAATCAAGAAGATAAAGAAGTGGACAGAGCTGTGTCAATGGTTGAATACATAAGAAGTACTTATCCTAACGTAATGATGACAAGTGTTGGAAATCAGGAAGCTGTTAGAGAAGACTTAAATGAGAAACATGGAATGGGTTTTTCAACTCGAGATGTATGGACAGATAGAACAACATCTGGAAATCAGTATCGTTTTATGATTAATCATTTACTTCTTTTTGCAAATTATCTCGATATAGACTTGAAAAATAAGCTGATAAGAGTTAAACAAGATAAGGCAGAAGAATTAAAAGAACTACTGGAAAAGAGTGGTAAGGTATACAATTCAAGCGAATATGAATACGGAACTACTAAATGGTATACAAGAAACGAGGAATAAACAGTGAAAAAGTTTTCATATATGAAAGAAGGTTTGAAATCAGAACCGCACACGCCAGTTTATAAGATGCATAAATATTTTGCAAGGCGTCCTCAGAATGTATTTAGAGCATTAGCGGAAAATTATACATCGAAGGGTGATGTTATTTTAGATGTGTTTTGCGGTGGAGGTGTAACCCTATTTGAAGCTCTAAGTGTGGGGCGTAAAGTAATAGCAAATGACATTAATCCGCTTGCATCTTTTATTTCAAGAATGGAAGTAACCAAAGTTGACAAAAAGTCATACCTAGATGCAATTGAGAAAATAAAGAAAGATGTAGAGAAATTTTCTGACAAAATATACTCTACACATAATAGGGACACTGGTGAACTGCTGCCGGTGAGATGGTATGAGCACGCTTATAAGGTGAAATGCCCATGCTGTGGAAGTGACTTAGTTTTATCAAATGAGAGTAAAGCAGAAAAAGCTGGAGTGTACAAGTGTCCACATTGTAAAGAAGAGGTCAAAGGAGTGGACTGTGAAAATATTGGGACTGAGCTGATAAGTGTTACATACAAAGTAACTACACGAGCTACCCAAAGAACGGTTACTCCTGATGAATATGATATTGAACTGAGTAAAGAATATGAAAATGAATATGAGAAGTATGTAAAAGAACTAGAATTATGGATACCAGAAATTGAGATACCTGCAACTTGGGATCGTCAGCAGGAGGATTGCCTTCATAGAAAGGGGGTTCTTCAATTTTCGGACTTTTTTATGAAAAGAAGTCTTATTGTGATGGGGTATTTTCTAAAAAAAATACACGAATGTAAAGCGGCCGTTTCAGAAGATGTTTATGACTTACTCATTTTGACATTTAGCGCAACCATCCGGTATACCAATAATTTAACTATATCAACGAATGCTTGGCAAGATGGTAGACCAGTAGCATGGGCGAAACATGCGTATTGGTTATCATATCAATTTGTTGAGGTGAATCCGGTTGAATATATAGAAAAGCGAATTACAGCAATGAAAGCAGCATTGGATTACCAACAGCAAAAGTTGCCGGATGTAACGCAAGTATATAAATTTTCTGATTTAATGCAAAAGGAAAACAGTTATATGGTATTAAATCAAGACTCTGGCGCACTTCCATTAGAAGATGAGTCTGTTGATATGGTTTTGACAGATCCGCCATATGGAAGTAATGTTCAATATGGTGAACTATCAGCTTTTTGGTTGGCGTGGATTTATCCTGAGTTGGGAATCTCTAAAGAGCGTGTTTTAGACCTGACAAAAGAGATTCTAGTTAACAGGAAAAAGAATTCATATTCAAAGGATCATGAGTTCTATTATGCGGGCTTAAAGAAGGTATTTGATGAATGCTATAGGGTGCTAAAGGATGGATGTCCGATGGTATTCACATTCAATAATAAGGATCCCAAAGTCTGGCTCGCAGTAATGAAAGCGGCTTTAGATTCCGGATTTGCATTGGAGCCTGATGGAATTATTTATCAAGAGCCTATTGATAATTATATAAATACGGCACATACAAAGTATGCAGGTGCTGTATTGGGTGATTTTATTTACACTTTCATAAAGAAAAATGAAAGCGAGCGAGTGAACCCACTGGATGTAGATGTATATGATTTAATTAATAAGCAAATCGATGAAGAAATAATTAATTCAGTCCAGGATAGAAAGGCTTCTACAAATAATATATTTATAAATGTTTTTAGAAAGATAATTCCTACTTTATCATGCTTGGCCCTTGAACAGAAAAATTACAAATTTGCGAGTGACTTATTTAAAGCAAATGGAATAGAAAGTAGAATTAAAAGTCTCTGTTGCTGGGATGATAACGAGAAGAAATGGAGAAGAAATAATGAATAATAATTCTTCTAAGGGACTTGAACTTTATCAAGCAAAATATCACAAGGATCAGAGTAGCAGAAGTATACTTGAAGATTGTGAAAAAAGATATACTTTTGATGATGAAATAGAATTGTTTGCTAATTTAGTAAATTTCTCAACTGCAAAAGAGCAACCATACCAGCGATGGGTACGGTATCGAGAAGGATATTCCACGCTATTAGTTAAAGAGCTGATTGAAAGATCTGGTTTTGATAAGGGTAACTATTATATTGCTGATCCGATGATGGGATCAGGAAGTACTTTGTTGGCAGCAAAGGATATTGGATATGATTCTTTTGGGATAGATGTTAATCCCTATTGTCAAACGATAGTCGAATTAAAGTTACTATGTCCGGATAATAAAACGATTAAAAGCGTTGAAAATATTTTGATAGAGCGGCCTTGGATGACTGCGGAGTATGAGAAGAAAGAGATAGAAATTCCTTTGATGGAGTATTTCCCAGAGGAAAACATAATCGATGTACTAAGAATTCGTAATTGGATAAATAGCATTGTTTGTGGTGATGTAAAAAAGATAGTGTTTGCCGCTTGGTTGTTTTGTCTTGAAAATGTTTCCAATAGAAAAAAAGATGGAAATGGACTTGCGACGAGGCCAGCACCTGAAAAAGATGTAAATGCGTATTATTGTAGGATTCTTACGGATATTATCCAGGATTTTCAGAACAGTCCATTACCGGATAATTACGCTTATGTCAAAACTGCATCTGCGACAGACTTCTCTAGGGCTATAAAGAGGTATGAAAAAACAACAGATAAGAAATTAGGATGTGTTATTTTTTCACCGCCTTATGCGAATTCGTTTGATTATTTTGAATCTTACAAACTTGAATTACTTTTTGGTGGATTGTATTCAATAGAGGAATTCAATGAAAATAAGAAAAAATTAATCAGAAATTATAGGATAAGTAATAAATACGCCATAACAGATAGTCAAATAGAAATTGTCGAGGCTTTGTGTAGAGAAATTATGTCTGAAGTTCCCAAAAAGGAAGAAAAAACAGGTAAAAGGGATGGAAGGACTAGACTAACACCTAACATGTTACGCGGCTACTTTATGGACATGAAAAAAGTACTTTTTGAGATTTACGAGGCATTAGCACCTGGCGGGGATTGCTATATTGTTGTTGATCAAAGTGCTTATGTTGGTGTCATTATTCCGACAGACATTATTTTAGCACTATTAGGTGAGATGACTGGATTTACAGTAGAGAAGATATCAGTGTGTAGAAAGGCCGCGACATCAGGGCAACAATTAAGACAATACCCATATTTAAAAAATACACTTAGAGAAAGCATTGTATGCTTGAAAAAATAACTTATAGATATTGGATTAAGTATGAAAAAATCAATGATAAATACATACCGGTACGCATATCACTATTTGCTCAATATGCTGCCGGAAGAACTGTCTGAATCAGAGCTTCAAAAATACTTTATTGGCGATAGACGCGATTTTGCCTCTGTCCAGAATATTTATGAACAGTTTATTTATTCTGCACAGAACTATCAAGCTATGCCGAATAGTATAAAGTATGATTCGCGGAGGTCACAAATAAAGGACCTTTTGTGTGATTTTGATGTTAACCAAATCAAGCAAATGGACGTGGATGTGCTATATCACGCCTTTAGAGAAGAGTTTGAAGTAACCAGTAAAGATAGTAAGCGAAATAGCTGGTGGAAGTGGAGCAGATCATGCATAGAAGCTGCTGATTTTATGAGCAATTTTACAGACGCCGATGATTTTAGAAGGTTTGTTACTCAGTTTGATTATAATAAGCTAACCAGGATGGCATTGCCACTTTTAATCTCCACGAAGATATCTGGTATTGGTTTTGCACTAGCATGTGATTGCTTGAAGGAATTGGGATTCTTAAATTATCCAAAACCAGATGTGCATCTTATGGAAGTTTTCAGTCAGATAGGATTATCAAAAGATGATTCGATCTCTGTATTTGAGGCAATTGTAGAGATGGCTGATGTTTGTAAGGAAGTGGATCCGGAAGTGACACCATACAAAATAGATAAAATAATGTGGCTTATATGTTCAGGCAGATTCTATTTGGATGATATATCGGTTGGAAGGCATAAAGATGATTTTATAAAGACAGTAAGAGGTGACATGATTGGAGAATAATAATTGGTTCTTTTCAGATGAATACAAAAAAATGATAGAAAACATTAATAGGATAACAAATTCAATATCTCCACAGTTTGAAGCTATTCGCAAAGCAAATTTACAACTAGGCTCGATACTACAAACAAATATTAACCAGGATACTATTCATGCTATTACGGGGATTAAAAGCAAAATACCAGATTTCACAAAGTATTCTAAGCAGTTACTGGAGACTTTGCCTGCGTTTCAATTGTCTGAAGAAGTAAGGGAATTTATCCAGGAAACAAAAGAAAGTGAAAAACTATCTGAGGACGAGTTTGAAAAAAAATATGGAGAAGAATTTGAGATTTGCCGAACACTTGGCGAACATGGCTGGGTAGTTTCTGGACATTCGAATCCGAGAGATATTAAGAATTGGTATGATCATATTGTTATCGGAGAATCAGAAAAAATAGTTGATTTTTTTGAAGAAGAGAACGGGATCGTTATTAGTAATATACAGAAAGATTTGGTAAAGAAATATACGGATCCAAATAATAAAAAGTATTTTTCGAGAGGTTATGAAGCCTTTCAAAATGGAGATTACATGACTTCAGCAATGTATTTAGTTGCACTGCTCGAAGCAAGGGTGGACAGGCTAGTTCAATTTCCACCAAATACAAAGTATAAGGACAAGTATTCTAATAAAGGGTTTGTTGATGTAAAGAAAGAACAGTTTGAACAGGCATTTTCTTTCTTTACAAAAAGGTATTATTTTTTGGATGTATATCCTTCTTTGATAGCTTTCTTGAATCGTTTATTTGTAGACGGAGAATATAAATTTGGGAATAAAATAGAACCTCCATACATAAATAGGAATTGGTTGTTACATGGAAGAAGCAGCAGAGAAATCGAACGATGGGAGTGTATCCAGTTATTAAATGCATTAGATACAATAGAAAATGTGTTAAGTGATAAGTCTATTGTAGAGGGATAATAATACAAGGAGGTGTGGCATCATGAGTAATAAGTTAATAAAACATAAGGAACGTCACACCAGTGAACATTATGTTCCGCAAGTATATATGAAGCAGTGGTCCGTGAAACAGAGCATGCTGCAAGTAGATTACATCTCATCGAAGCCAATTGTTTATGGGATGAATGGATTTAAACAAATTCAACCATTTGAGATACAGCACATTAACTGTATTGATAATTTGTATGAGGTCCAGGATTACGACGATGAGTTGTATAGAACAACAGAAGATGCATTTGGAGAGCATGAAAGCAACCTTGGAATCATTCTGCCAAGGATAGAAAAGGCGGGATTAAAACTGGATGAAGTCGGTGCAATAAAAAGAAAAGAGCATAACATGCTATGCAATATGGTTGCGGTCATGCTTACAAGACACCCATTGATGTTACCGATGACAAAGCAAACTACCAGGGATATGAAATTTGAACGAACCGGAGATGCTACGCTGGGGGATTTGATGCTTAATGCTGGGGCAAAGATGCATTACACAGATGAGGATTCTAAATTAGCATTGGATTATGTTCTTAATGCGTTTGCAGTACATCCAAAAAGCAGAGTGACAAATTTGATCCGGGAGCGAATAAAGGAACAGCAGTGTTACATCCTTCTGAGTGAAAAGGAATTTTTCTTTTCGAATATGCCGGTATATTTCAATGCTATGTTGACAGAGTTTTATATGCCAGTTAGCCCTAAATACGCAGTCTATTTTTCAAAGGAAGCGATGGAAGAGTTGCATCCTGGGCATATTAATAAGGTTGATGCAACTGCCTGGAATATGAAGCTTAGGACCGCGCTGGGAGCCAAATTTTTATATTCATCGCATAGCGAATATCTAACAAATTTTGCTTCACTATTTTAGCACTGTAATTATATTTTAAAATTGACAATGGAACAAATGTTCGATATAATAACTCTAGGTTCGCTACCTAGGTTTTTTATATTTTGTTAAACAGGCCGATCAATATTAATCCCGGTATTGGAGGTGTGATTGACATGGAACTGGAGGAATCCATCAAGGATAACTTTGATGAGTCACTTCGTGTGTATATTCAGTCTGAAGAATACACCAGATTGAAGCAGCAGGAGAGTAGGCTGTTATCATATTTGCAGGCAGGGTTAAGTGATATACAGAAGCAGCAGCTTGGAGCATACTTGGACGCAGCTACGGAAGTACATAGCGCATTAGCGTCTGAGGCATACGTGCATGGCGTTGTGGAAGGTATTGCTTTACGAGAGAAGGTAACAGCAAAATAGGTTGTAAGGATGACCAGCTTTGATTTCCCTTTGAGCTGGCCTTTTCTTTGGTAGGAGGCATTTATGGCAGCAGGATATAAAGCAGGCGATAAAGCCTATATTGTAGAAAGTAATAGAATAGTCAGGAAATGCACAGTGATGCGCCCGGCTGGAAATTTGTTTATTATTAGATTTGAAAATGGCGGTGGGATCCGGGTAAACAAGAATCGATTGTTTGCCACAAAAGAAGCTGCAGAGGAGAGCATACCAAAGACTAAGCTAAAGCCGGTGGTAGCACAGCAGCGAGGGTATCGTTCACCGTATGATTATTGGCATTAGAAAATAAGCTAGTGAATTCCATTTTGGTTTTCACTAGCTTTCTGTTTTTTCTGTATTCTATTTTTCATAGGCTTCTTCTCTGGAATAGCCGCGTTCAATACCAGCATCGTATGATGCCTCGGCAAGACAGGCATATTCATCTGATAAATGATTGAGGAGACTGGTGAAGTATGCCTTCAAATGGCCCGGCAACTGCTCTCGAAAGAGTTCGATTTCCTCATTGTTTCGGGTGTGCATAGCCTGGTATCGGCCTGACTGGGTGAAGGACTGCATGTCCTCGTCGTAGTGATCCATAGAGTCATTGTATTTAAGCATGGTTATACCTCCGTTGCAAAATCTTAAGTTTACAGTTACATAGCTAATATAAGATTTGCATCATCGGTGTTGCCTCTATGGAAGCGGGTTACCAGGTAGACTTTTCGCGTTAATCCTGAGTGCTCCAGGAACGCAATCACGATATGCTTTAAATCCTGCGTATCGCCTAAATTAAGATCATAGTGAATTGCAGCGGTAACAACATAGTCTCTCGGATCAATGCCAAGAACTGTTTCAAATGCATTAAGAAGTGCACGCAGGAACTTCTCATAGATGTCGTCTACGATTTCACTTATCATTTTTGCTATTCCACCAGTACCGGCAAATAACTCGATTGTTTTAGTTGTATCTGATTCACAGTTGCGCTTAATGATTTGCATATCGTATCTCCTCCTTTCTCATAAGTTTTCTATGAAAATTATAACATCATATTCATTTTTATGCTGCACCAAACAGTGACATCAATTGTGTTTCATATTCAGTGTAGTAAGGGCTGCAGCTTAACCACTTGACGTAGCGCTCAAGGCAGTAGCCGGACATCTCCCATGAGACATGGAAAGTGCGGCATAAGTCATCCTGGTTTGCGCATGCATAGTAGTCAATCATCGGCGGTGGCGCAAGGCTGTATGCCGCATAAAAGTTGGCTTCTGATTCCTTGTAATTGTCAGGCTTATCAATGTCCTCATCCAGGTGACCAAGCCTTATATGTCCGATTTCGTGCATGATTGTAAAATGCACGCGACTGTCGTCAATATCGCTGGAATCATTGTAATAAATATTGTAGGTGTACATACCAGTTTCTTGGTTGTAATCTAGCTCGGAACACCCGTCCTTGCTAATACAGTGACACTCGATTCTTTTTTCCACTGGAAGAGAAGAATATGGTACCACATTGTAATGTAATGTCTCGGCAATATCGAATGCGTTGAGTGGGAATGTATGTACATCACATTCTTCAAACATATCGATAATGTCAGCCTTAATTTCCTCATAGCGCTCGTTGGCTAGGCGAACGCCTCTGTGCTGTCGCAAGATAATCAATACTTTTGTTCAATCCTTTCCTAGATCTCGTCGGACTCAAGTAAAGCATTGATAAGTTCACGTCTCTGTTTTGGAGACATTTGAGATGCGTTTCTAGCAATCAGTCTGTGAATCTGATAGTATTCGGATTCAAAGTCACCAGTGCCGGAACCTTCCCCGTTTAATAGGAAATCAGTGGTTGTGTGAAGGGCAGTGGCAATATTAGCCAGAGTAGTTCCTTTTGGAACACGATCGCCTTTGATATAACGAGACATAGACACTTCAGTGATGCCAGCCTTATCTGCGAGCTCTCTTTGAGTCATGTTATATTGTGTCAATAATTCAGCGATTCGACCTCCTAAGTTTTGTGCCATTTGGTTTTCCTCATTTCTAATTAAGATTTGCATATGCTCTGCGTTGCTTTAAGGCGCTGCGTCTGGGCATTGTGCAGTGTTTGTTTTTTCCATCATTTTTTTGTGGGCTTAAAAAATTATTATTATTCACTCCGCACTCATCGCGGCATTCTTCTTATACAATATTGTGCCCTAACTTACCATTTTTATAAACACTGGTTTGTTGCTCGCATGACTGTCCATGTCGTCTCGCACTACAGAATTCCAGCAAATTCAGTATTTCTTTGCTTTTTTCGTAGTATATTATTTTTAAATTCATTTTTATATGAATCACTGAATTTACCAAAAGTATAACGCAGCTTACCGAAAATGTCAATAGAAAATAAATTTATGGAAAGTTTTTTGTGGCTGAAAACCTTGATTTTACTAGACTTATGAGATTTTGAGGTAAAACGAATGGTAAAATCAGTGTTGACAACTTACCGTTTGTTATATAGAATAGGCTCATAACTTAAACGAACGGGAGGTGAGATGATGAATGTTCGATTACTTAAAGCCAAGCGCGTCGAGCGCAATGTCAAACAAAAAGACCTGGCTACTGTACTCGGTATTACCGAGAAGGCCATGTGTCAAAAAGAATGTAGTGAAGTGAATAAGTTCAAAGCTGAGGAGATGGTTGAAATCGTCAAGGCACTTAACTTATCATTTCCAGAATTCGATGCAATTTTTTTTGATCACGAACTTACCAAATGTTTAAGACGGAATATTAAAACTTAAACAAAATGGTATCACAACGGTAAAGAATAAGGAATGCAATCAACCGGTGCCCTGGAAAGCTAATGGATGATGAACATTCCAAATCTGATTAAAGTCAGTATAGCACACTGGCTCTGGAAAGGAAAGAAGATTTTTATGGATAAGATTTTTATTTGTTCTCCATATAGAGGAGACGAGAAAAAGAACCTTGAGAATGTAAAACGATATTGCAGAGATGCTGCTTACGAAGGTATTCCGATTGCACCACATTTATACTTCACACAGTTTCTGGATGAGAAGTATGACCGCTATAAGGGAATGCGCTGGGGCAAGGCACTGCTTGCTGAATGTAAAGAGATGCGTGTTTATGCGGATGAGGTGTCCGAGGGCATGATCGAAGAAATCCAGGAAGCTCGTAAGCATAAGATTCCTATCAAGTTCTTCAACTCTGATATGGAAGAAATCAAGTACGATGCCCTGATCATCAACAATCGTATCGGCATCGGATATAAGCAGATTATTGAAGATACGGTAAATCCTGGCGGCAGCAGACATATCTGTCCATACGCAGGACAGTGTGAAAAGAGTTGCGCGAAGGCCACGGAAAAGAGTGAGCCAGTCGTGAGCAAGCCAGAAGATAAGCCAGTAACTGTAAACACCCAAGGAAATGATTGGAGATCAAAGCTCCTCTCTCATTTCTATAGAGGACATTAAGGAGGTAGCGTATGACACCAATTGAAGCAATTAACAATGTAGCCAAAGCATACCAGGATTTAGCAGTGGTGCTTATGGCAGTAGCAGATAAAACAATCGGAGTTCCTGTAGCGCAGGCTATGGCAGTAGATGCTAATAAACCGGCAGAGGAACCAAAGAAGGAAGCACCAAAGGTAGCTAAGGCCAAGGCTGAGAAACCTGCCAAGGAGCCGGAGGAAGTTATCACTATCGAGCAGGTGAGAGCAGTGCTTGCAGAAAAGAGCCAGGCTGGATTTACAGCGCAGGTGAAAGCACTTCTTGAGAGCTTCGATGCAAATAAGTTGTCTGCAGTCAAGCCGGAAGATTATAAAGATCTGATGGCAGCAGCGCAGGATATTAAATAGGAGGTGCGGCATGGGTGATTTTAAGAGAGGTGATATCGTATTCGTCGACAATCCAATCAAAAAGCCACATGGGCATGTAGTCTGTGGTAATCACCCTGCTGTGGTGATTCAGAACCAGGCAGGGAATGACCATTCAGGAAATCTGATCGTAGCGTACCTTACTTCACAGCTTAAGAAGTTGGAGCTTCCAACACATATTGTGTTACAGCATTATTCCGGACTTCGTAAGGTATCCGTTCTTCAGGCAGAGCAGCTTGCCACTATTAATAAAGTTGATGTGATTTCAGTAACAGACCATCTGACCGACGCTGATATGGCCAGGGTAGATCAGGCACTTCTTGCATCACTTGGATTGGAGGTGAGTGCCTAATGCCACCAGAGGTACACAGTGTCCTCGGTGCATCGGCAGCGGACAGATGGATGAATTGTACGCCATCTGCCCAGCTCACTGCCGGTATGGAGGACGAGGCAACAACCTTTGCTGCAGAGGGAACCGCAGCACATGCTCTTTGTGAATGGAAGGTGCGAAAGGCACTGAAGATGAGAGCAGGCAGGAGACCAACTTCTGATTATTGGACCGATGAGATGGAGGAGTTTACTGATGATTACAGAGATTTCATTATGGACCTGGTAGGACTGGCCAAACTTACCTGCAAGGATCCAGTGACACTCATCGAGCAGCATCTTGATTTCTCATGTTATGTTCCGGACGGTTTTGGTACCGGTGACTTCCTTTTAGTCGCGGATAGGGAACTGAATGTAGTGGATTTCAAGTATGGAAGGGGCGTGGCAGTCTATGCAGATCACAATCCGCAGATGATGTTATATGCCCTGGGAGCTTTGAATCTCTTTGATTGTTTGTACGATATCGAGCAGGTCACAATGACCATCTTCCAACCAAGACTCTCCAGCATTTCCACTTGGACGATTAGTGCCGAGGAGCTCTATAAATGGGCTGAGGAAGTATTAAAGCCAAAGGCCGAGCTTGCTGCTAAGGGAGAAGGAGAGTTTATTTCCGGATCCTGGTGCAGATTTTGTAAAGCAAGAAATACTTGCAGGGCCAGAGCAGAGAGCTTTTTGGAACTTGCAAAAATGGAGTTCCAGCCGCCAGCACTTTTATCGGATGAGGAAGTTGCTGAGGTAATGGAGAAGGCGGACGAGCTTTCTAAGTGGGCCAGTGATGTTATGGCATATGCCCAGGCAGAGGCCATTGAGAATGGTAAGCACTGGAATGGATACAAGCTCGTAGAAGGTAGGTCAACCAGACGATTCATTGATGAGAAAAAGGTAGAGGAGGCTGCTAAGGGTGCCGGTTATACGGACATCTATAATAAGTCCCTTATTACCTTGACCGCTTTTGAAAAGCTCATGGGTAAGGATACCTTCAAAGAGGTGCTGGGCTCATATGTTACAAAGCCAGCAGGAAAATTAACGCTCGTTCCGGTGAGCGATAAAAGACCGGAAGTAACAGTTAACACAGTAAATGATGAATTTCAGGAGGATTAGTATTATGGCAAAGATTATGAATGGTAACAGAGTAGTAACTAACGAGGTAAGACTTTCTTATGCAAATGTGTTCACGCCAAAGTCAATCAATGGTGGTGATGAGAAATACAGTGTGTCCCTTATTATTCCGAAGTCCGACACAGAGACAATCACATTAATCAATAAGGCAATCGACCAGGCAATCACAGACGGTGTTTCAAAGTTTGGTGGTAAGAAGCCGAACAAGGCAGCACTTAAGCTTCCACTTCGTGATGGTATCGAAAAGGATGACGAGGCATACGAGGACGCATACTTCATCAACTGCAATTCAAAGACAGCTCCTCAGATCGTAGATCTTAACCGTCAGCCTATCACAGATGAGACAGAAGTGTATTCTGGTTGCTATGCAAGAGTCAGCATCAACTTTTATGCCTTCAACACAAATGGCAATAAGGGTATCGCATGTGGACTTGGAAATATCCAGAAGACCAGAGATGGTGAGAGCCTTGGTGGTGGCAGAGTTTCTGCTAACGATGACTTTGGCGATGGTGAGGACGATTTCCTTGGTTAATAACAATTAAAGAGTGTCAGATGGAAGCCGGGAGGGTAACACCTCCTGGTGATCCAATCAACCGCTTAGAAAGTAAGAAAGGTGATTAGCATGAAAAGAATGAATATTGATATTGAAACTTATAGTGAAGCAGACTTATCTAAGTCAGGAGTTTACAAGTATGTAGATGCTCCTGGCTTTGAAGTGCTGCTTTTTGGTTATTCCGCAGATGGTGGTCCGGTGAAGGTAATCTCCCTAGCAGAAGGGAAGGAACTACCACAGAAAATAAAGGAAGCGCTGCTTGATGATACGGTTCTCAAATTTGCCTTCAATGCACAGTTTGAGCGTGTTTGCTTAGAAAAGTACCTAGGTGTACACCTGGCTCCGGACGCATGGCGCTGTACGATGGTGGCTTCCTTGTACTTAGGGCTTCCGGGCTCTCTGGCGCAAGTTGGCGCGGTCCTTGGCGTTGAGAAAAAGAAGTTAGAAACCGGTAAGGATTTGATTAAATTCTTCTCTGCACCATGTAAGCCAACCAAGACAAATGGTGGAAGGACCAGAAATCTTCCAGAGCATGACAGAGAAAAGTGGCAGCAATTTATTACTTACAATGCCAGAGACGTTGAAACAGAAATGGATATTATGGAGAAGGTGGCAAGGTTCCCGGTTCCAGATTTCCTTTGGAAACAATATGCACAGGATCAGCGCATCAACGATTTAGGCATTGAGCTTGATATGGCCCTGGTAACGCAGGCCATTAAATGTGATGAGGAGTCCAGGGAGCGATATTTAAAAAGAGCCCAGGAGCTTACGGGACTAGAAAATCCAAACTCACCCATTCAGTTAAAAGAGTGGATTTTGTCAAATGGTGTCGAAATGGAGACACTTACAAAAGCAGAGGTGGCTTCAGTTATGGAAACAGCAACCGGACCGGTAAAGGAAGTGTTAGAGCTTAGGCAGCTTCTTTCCAAGTCCAGCGTGAAAAAATATGTGGCAATGGAGACCTGCCGCTGCAGCGATGGAAGGGCACATGGACTGTTGCAGTTTTATGGAGCTAACAGAACGGGCCGCTGGGCAGGCAGACTTGTGCAGGTGCAAAACCTCCCACAGAACCATATTCCTGATTTGGCGGTAGCAAGAAATCTGATAAAGAGTGGTTGCTTTGAAGCAGTAGAGCTTTTGTACGATTCTATTCCAGATACCCTTTCCCAGCTTATTCGTACTGCATTTGTGCCGAGAGAAGGCTGTAAGTTTATGGTAGCTGACTTTAGTGCAATTGAGGCCAGGGTAATTGCATGGCTTGCTGGGGAGTGCTGGCGTCAAGAAGTTTTTAGGAACAACGGTGATATCTATTGCGCATCTGCCAGTCAGATGTTTGGTGTTCCGGTTGAAAAGCATGGTGTCAATGGAGAGCTGCGTCAGAAAGGTAAGATCGCAGAACTGGCACTTGGATATGGCGGTGGCGTTGGAGCGATGATCAGCATGGGTGCTATTGATATGGGGCTTGCTGAGGAAGAATTGCAGCCGATTGTGGATTCCTGGAGACAGAGTAATCCGGCCATCGTAAAGCTGTGGTGGGATGTGCATAGATGTGTCATCAAAGCAGTAAAGGATAAGCAACCACAGACCTATAAGTGTCTGACCTTTGAATATCAGTCCGGCATGTTGTTTATTGGCCTGCCAAGTGGAAGAAGGCTCGCCTATGCAAAGCCAAGCGTATATCGCAATGATTATGACAGAGACGAGATTGCCTATATGGGTGTAGATGCCACAAAGAAATGGGGAAAGATCAATTCCTACGGACCAAAGTTTGTGGAAAACATTATTCAGGCGATGAGTAGAGATATTTTGGCAGAAGCAATGGAGCGCTTGGAAGCAGCAGGTTATGACATTGTTATGCATGTGCATGATGAGGCTGTCATTGAAGCTCCGAGAGATGCAGTTCTTGACGATGCGTGTCGGATTATGTCGAAAACACCCGATTGGACACCAGGACTGATCTTAAACTCAGCGGGATATGAATGTGAATTTTATCAGAAAGATTAAGGAGGAAGCGGTATGGCCGTAAATGTAAATAGAACTTTTAGAGAGCTTAGGAGCCTTAAGGGGAAGATTCCTAAAAATACTTATCAGTCCATTAAAGGACAGATTTTGTCAGGAAATGTCGAAGGTGCCAATATTGGCATCTATCGTATCAAACGAGAATTAGCGAAGGAGGCAGCAGGTTATGAGAATAGCAGTAGGAAATAGCAGAATGGATAAGAAGTGGAAGAACAAGGAAATGTCCTGGGAGGACTTTAAGCAGAAGTGTTCCCAGACCATTCGTACCACTGAGACCATTTCAGAATATCGAAAGATGAGTAAGCCGGCACAGGATAATACCAAGGACGTCGGTGGTTTTGTGGGTGGCGCACTGAAAGGTGGTAAGCGTAAGAATGGGTTTGTGGAAGGCAGATCACTTCTGACCTTAGACCTGGATCATGCAGCGCCGGGTGTATGGGATGCAATCACTATGCTTTTTGATTTTAAGTGCCTCATGTATTCCACCCATAAGCATACACCAGAGGCTCCTCGTGTCAGATTGATTATCCCGCTTTCCAGGGAAGTATCTGCAGAGGAATATGCGCCGGTATCCAGAATGGTTGCAAAGGATATTGGTATGGAGCAGGTGGACGATACCTGCCATGAAGCAGCCAGACTTATGTATTGGCCTTCCACCAGCAGCGATGGAGAGTTTTTGTTTGAGGCCCAGGACGGACCAATGTTAAATCCGGATACTATCCTCGCACGCTATAAGGACTGGAGAGATACCAGTGAGTGGCCTATGAGCTCCCGCCAGTCCGAAATTGTAAAGAGGACAATCGCAAAGCAAGCGGATCCGCTGGAAAAGGAAGGAATGGTCGGTGCGTTTTGTAGAGCCTATACCATTGAGGAAGCAATTGATACTTTTATTTCGGACATTTATAAGCCATCCGCTATGGCCGGAAGATATGATTATATTCCTGCGGACAGTAGCGCCGGTGTAGTTATTTATGATGATAAGTTTGCCTACTCCCATCATGCAACGGATCCTGCGTGTGGGCATCTGATGAATGCCTTTGATGTGGTGAGGGTTCACAAGTTTGGTTCTTTGGATGATAAGGCCAAAGTGGATACGCCGCCAACGAAGCTGCCATCGTATAAAGCAATGGTAGATTTTGCAATTAAGGATGAGAAGGTAAAACTGCAGCTTGCAAAGGAGCGTGAGATTCAGGCAGGCGATGATTTTGATGATAAGTTACAGGACGATAACTGGCAGACACTGCTGGAGCTTGATAAGAATGGTGATATTAAAGAGTCCCTTCTTAATTTTTTTACTATTCTGCGTCATGACAAGAGATTGCAGGAGATTTGTTATAACGAACTTTCCTGTGCAATTTCTGTAAGAAATGATGAGATGCTTCCTTGGGAGCAGATTAAATCAGGTTGGTCTGATTCTGATTTGGCGTCACTTTCCATTTACCTGGATGGCGTGTATCACATCTTCAGTCCTACCAAATTGAAGAATGCGCTCTTAAAAGCATCTGCCGAGAGAGCTTTCCATCCAATCAAAGAATACCTGGAAGCACTGCCAGAGTGGGACGGAACCAAGCGCCTGGAGACTTTGCTTATTGACTATCTGGGAGCAGAGGATAATTCCTACGTGCGTGCGGTCACAAGAAAGACACTCACTGCAGCGGTGGCTAGGGTGTTCGAGCCAGGCGTGAAGTTTGATACCGTTTTAGTCCTTTCCGGCCCGCAGGGTATTGGTAAGAGTATGATTTTTGCAAAGCTGGGTTCTATCTGGTTTTCCGATTCTCTTACCATTTCAGATATGAGGGATAAGACCGGCGCAGAGAAGCTCCAGGGATTTTGGATTATGGAGATTGGTGAGATGAACGGTATCAAGAAGGTAGAAGTGGAGACCGTCAAGAGCTTTGCTTCTCGCCAGGATGATAAGTTTCGTGTCGCTTATGGAACTGTGGTTGAAAACCACCCTCGCCAGTGTATTATCTGTGGAACTTCCAATAGTCAGCATTTCCTTCGTGATGTGACAGGTAACCGTCGTTTCTGGCCGGTACAGGTAGCAGGCCAGTGCGAGAAGCATCCTTGGGATTTGGATAAGGCTACCTTGGACCAGGTTTGGGCGGAGGCACTTTCTTTATACAATGCCGGTGAGGAGCTGATCTTAAAAGGAGCAGACGCAGTATCTGCTTATGAACAGCAGCAGGAAGCTCTGGAAAATGATGATAGAGAAGGACTGGTGCGAGCATACCTTAATACGCTGCTTCCGGAGGACTGGCAAAAGATGACTCTGTCCGAGCGCCGCATGTACTTGTCAGGGGACGAGTTTACCAGCCAGGGTAAACCAGGTGTTGTAGCACGTGAGAAGGTCTGCAATTTGGAGATTTGGGCTGAGTGTTTCTCTAAGGATCCGGCATCCATTAAGAAGCAGGATAGCTATGAGCTTAATGCGATTATGGCAAAGATTGATGGTTGGAAGCGTTACGACGGGAATAAGTCCGGCAAATTATCATTCCAAAGCTATGGCTCACAGATCGCTTATGTAAGAGATGAGGACGCGGTAGCGGAAGCAGTGGTTTCGTAAGATGCCAAACAAGGCTATTTCCTATGTGCTTTATTATGGCGCAACCGTCGGAAATGGCTATGGAAATAGAAATGGCGTTAGCATAGAAGATACAAGGCTCCTAGGCTTCCTATTTCCGTATTGCTTATTATTTATAAAAGTTATGTATGTATATAAATAAGAGAAAGCAAGAACGTGTATATAACACGTATAGGGGATAGAAAGTTTTTAGGGGTAAAGCAATAGCAAGTAAGCAATGGAGGTTTTATGAGAGAAAAAGAAGTTGAGGCAGCTCTTGTAAAGGCTGCAAAGAAAAGGAATGGTGTGGCTCTGAAGTTTGTAAGTCCGGGCCTTTCAGGTGTTCCAGATAGATTGGTGCTTCTTCCGAATGGAAAGATAGGTTTTATTGAGTTGAAGGCACCAGGGAAAAAGATGCGTCTGCTCCAGGAAAAGAGAAAAAGTCAATTGGAGAGATTAGGATTTTTAGTATTCTGCCTGGATAACAAAGAGGAAGTTGAGGTGATGCTTGATGCAATACAAGCCACATGATTACCAGACCTACGCTGCTGAGTTTATTATCGCACATCCAGCCTGCGGATTATTACTTTCAATGGGACTTGGAAAAAGTGTGATAAGCCTGACAGCGCTGTGGGAATTGGTTCTTGATTATTTTGAGGTGGGCAGAGTTTTGGTGATAGCACCATTAAGGGTTGCCAGAGATACCTGGCCAAAGGAAATCGAAAAGTGGGATCACTTAAAGGGCCTGACCTATTCTGTGGTGGTTGGTTCTGAAAAGGAAAGACGCGAAGCGCTGTCGAAGCCAGCATTTATTTATATCATCAACCGAGAGAATGTTTCCTGGCTGGTGGATAATAAATTATTTCATTTCGATTGCATCTGCATTGATGAGCTGAGTTCCTTTAAGAGCCACCAAAGTAAAAGGTTCAAATCGCTGAGGAAGGTTCGTCCCCAGGTAAAACGTGTAATTGGACTGACCGGCACACCTACACCAAATGGGCTGATTGACCTTTGGGCACAGATCAATTTACTTGATATGGGTGAGAGACTTGGAAGATTTATTGGTGGATACCGGGAGCGATACTTTATGCCGGATAAAAGAAATCGTGATGTGATATTTTCCTACAAACCGAGAGAGGGTGCGGAGGATGCGATCTATAAAAAGATTTCTGATATTTGTGTGAGTATGCAGGCGACAGACCATTTAAATATGCCAGAACTTATCATGTCCAATGTGGAAGTTACCATGAATGAAAAAGAGCGTGCGATGTACGATGGTCTGAAAGCAGATTTGATCCTGCCGATGGAAGGTGGAGATATTGATGCGCAGTCAGCAGTCGGACTTAGCAATAAGCTCCATCAGATGGCAAACGGAGCAGTTTACGATGAGAACGGGAAAGTCAGAAAAATCCATGATAGGAAGTTAGATGCCATCGAGGACCTAATCGAAGCTGCCAATGGAAATCCAGTCATGATTGCCTATTGGTTTAAGCATGACAGGGAAAGATTGATGGAGCGCTTTGCAGCAGTTCCGATTGATAAATCTGAGGACATCACCAAATGGAATAAGGGTGAGATTCCGGTGGCACTGATTCATCCAGCAAGCGCCGGTCATGGACTTAATCTCCAGGAAGGCGGCTGCCATCTCATTTGGTTTGGCCTTACCTGGAGTCTGGAACTTTACCAGCAATGTAATGCAAGACTCTGGAGGCAGGGCCAGAAAAATACAGTAACCATTCAGCATGTAGTCACCAAAGGAACAATTGATGAGGATGTTTTGAAAGCACTGGAAAATAAGGATGTTACCCAAGAGGCACTTCTTAAAGCAGTGAAAGCAAGACTTACCTCATAGGAAGGAGTAGCAATGAAAGGATATGTTGAAAAAATCATAAAAGAATATCCTCAAATGGTGAGAGAAGTAGAGCGCCTCGATAAGCAAATTAAAAGCTGTGAATTTATTTCAGCAGATGAGCTAATCACAACGATGGCTTTCTCTCATCCAGATGGGGAACGGGTACAGAGTAGCGATTTGTCGGATAAGACAGCAAAGATTGCGATATCTTATCAGCGTAAGCTGGACCGCATCAACGAGGAACTGGTAATGCCAATGATAAAACGAAAAGAAGTCCTGGAAGAAGAAATTTCATTTTTCGAAGATAGTGTAAATCATTTACCGGAGGATATACTCGAAATAAGTCAGGCGATTTTTCTTGATGGCATGACCTGGGAAGAAGCAGAGAGCTGTTTTTATACAAATAGCTGGGGAATCAGAAATTGTCGAAAGAGAGCGATTGATTGCCTGGTTCGTAGCTACCAGATCAGAGCATCGCAGACAGAAGCATTTTTACTTAGTTGAAAGTGCCAGTTTTATATTTTTCAGGATGGAGGACATAATCGTCATGGTCCTTAATCATTTTTATAGCGCATTTTACATTTCGTGCTTTGGCATGGTCGTGGAAATGCGCTGTTTTTATTGTATGCTTATGACCAATCTTAATTCTGGCCCAGCCTATCACTTCTGCAGGCATTTTTTGAAGTAACCAGCAGTGGCCAGTGTTCTTTGAGCGCACAATGATGCAATTATCAATTTCTCGAAGGATAGTGAAATATCCGTCTGATAGTAAATTCCGTTCTTTTGTATAAAACATGTAAAATCCCCTTTCAAAAAAGTTGTAGCAAAAAGTAGTCTAGTAAAATTCCTTTTTATTTCGTTATGGAAAAATAGTGAGTAATTAGCCGGATATTTGGCTAGGTGATGGATCAATTATTTCTGGCTCGATAATGATCCGGTTTTCAGAAAAAGATACTTTGACATGGTCACCGATTTTGTAACCAAGAGCAGATAACCAGTCACCCTGGAGATTGATGCGTGGAACATTACGCTTATTCCCGGATGCCTCGTACACCTTAAGATGTCTTTCTTTCATTGGCGCCTCCCTTCTGGCTACCAATGCTACTAAGCCGAGTATAACATATGGGCACCAAAATAAAAACAAAAATCGTAAAAATAAGAATTGCAGTCACTATTGCCGTATTGCTATTGCCTAAGCAAAACTCGAAATTACACTTGTTCAGAAATCCTCAGTGACAAGGGCAAATCGGGTGTGATATTATTATACTGCAAAGAATTGTAGATAGGTCTTGTGGTTATCCCACAGGGCCTTTTTCTTTGCCATTCTTTTGGTGCGGGTGCGGAGTTTAATCCTTTCGCCGCACCCTTACATGGGAGGTGCGAACATGCCATACAGACCAAGCGTCCCATGCAAACACCCAGGATGCCCTAAGCTGGTGGCTTATGGTACCGGTCCTTATTGCAGCGTGCACGAGCCCCTGCATCGTGGGGATAGGGAAAGCGCCTGCAAGCGTGGGTACAGTAGCCGATGGCAGAAGGCTCGTAAGAAGTTCCTTCGTAGCCATCCACTGTGTGTGGAGTGTCAGAGACAAGGGAAACTCACCGAAGCTACGGTGGTGGACCACATCACTCCCCACAGAGGAGACCAGAAGTTGTTCTGGGACGAGAGTAACTGGCAGCCTCTTTGCAAGCCTTGTCATGATAAAAAGACATGGACTGAGGATAACAATCCAACCTACCGATTTTAGTCGAAGGGTGTTAATTATGTTTAGTTCGACCAGAGAGATATTATGACGGGGGAGGGGCGGTCTTAATCTCTACAGGGCAAAAGCCTGAAGACCGATGCCCCCTCAAACGCGCATTTTCGCGAAATTGTAAAGGGGTAAGTGGAGTTGTACGCGGGGAATACACTGTAAAGGTTTAGTGTTTGCGGATAATATCGCTTATTTCTGGGGTAAACTGTGCGCCGGTATTTTATAAAATGGCCCAGGCCGGAAAGGAGAAACCTATGACAGCAGATGAAAAAGAGAAAGTTGTGGAACTGAGACTGAAGGGCCTTGGTTACCAGTCAATCGCAAATGAAATCGGAACTGTAACAAAAGAGAATGTCAGATACTACTGCAAGACACATGGCCTTGCTGGAAGCGCTGCTTTAGTTACGATGAATTATGATTTGCATCGTGAAATGCCAAACCACTGTAAGAACTGTGGAGCGACGCTGATCCGTAATGCTCATTCGGGAGTGAAGCTCTTTTGTAGCGAAAAATGCAGAAGGGCCTGGTGGAAAGTAAATCCGGATAAGGATGCACAATCCAAGAAGCAGCGTTACGAGTGCAGATGCGCATACTGCCATAGGACTTTTATCTCCTTCGGTAATCCCAATAGGAAATATTGTGGCAGGGATTGCTATGTGAAGGACCGTTTTTGGACAGATCCGGATGAGAAGCCAAGCGCTGCTGAGATTAAACGCAGACAGCAGGAGGCAGAAAAAGCAGAAGGTGAAGTAAAGCTGGTCCTTAGACGAATATCCAAGGAGGCAGTATGAAGATAGCAATTATCGATGCAGACCTGATTGGAAGGAAACGACACAGGTTCCCTAACCTGGTGTGCATGAAATTGTCAGGATATTACAAAGAGCAGGGATGTGAAGTGGAATTGAAACTGGACTTTACAGACCTGACAAAATTTGACAAAGTTTTTATATCAAAGGTGTTTACTGATACGCCGGTTGCGGATGAGGTGCTCGAACTACCAAATGTAAATTATGGTGGTACGGGCTTTTTTTATGATAAAGCCCCAGAGCTTCCAGAAGAAGTGGAACACCACATGCCAGATTATCGTTTGTATGAGGAATGGGTAATGGCTCAGATAGCTGCTGGTGGAAAGAGAAATGAATACACATATTACCTAGGTTATTCTATTGGATTTTTGACAAGAGGCTGCTTTCGTAAGTGTTCCTTTTGTGTGAACCAGAATTATGATCGGGTGTACGTACATTCTGCCTTGTCAGAATTTGTCGATGACAGTCGGAAAAAGATATGCCTACTCGATGATAATTTCCTAGGGTGTCCTTCCTGGAGAGATATGCTTTTGGAATTAAGTAACACTGGGAAGCCATTTCAGTTTAAGCAGGGACTTGATGAGAGGCTTCTTACACCAGAGAAATGTGAATTGCTTTTTGGCAGCAAGTACGATGGAGATTACATTTTTGCTTTTGATAATGTAGCTGATGCAGAGCTTATCGAAAGTAAGATGGCCCTGGCCAGGAAATATACAGATCGGGTTTTGAAGTTTTACTGCTTTACCGGATTTGATAGGAACGATAAATGGGACAGAGCATTTTGGCGACAGGATATATTTGATTTGTTTACACGAATTGAACTTCTGATGCGGCATAGATGTTTGCCTTATGTGATGAGATTTAATCGATATGAGGAAAGTCCCTATCGTGGTGTATATATTAGCATTGCGAGATGGTGTAATCAGCCATCCTTTTTTAAGAAAAAAAGTCTGCGTGAATTTGCAGAACTGAATGGCAGGTCCAGTGCCTGTTATAGATATTTGAGCGATTTCGAGGAGCGTTTTCCGGAAGTCGCTTATTTTTATGATTTGAAATTTGAAAGGAGCAACAACAATGGAGTTTAAGAAACTAAAGATTGCTGACCTGGTGCCAGCTTCCTACAATCCCAGAAAGGCACTAAAGCCTGGGGATGCGGAATACGAGAAAATCAAAAATAGTATTATCGAATTTGGATATGTGGAACCGGTCATTGTAAATAGTGATATGACCATCATCGGTGGACACCAGAGAGTGACGGTTCTTTCAGACCTTGGGTATAAGGACATTGATTGTATTGTCATCGATATTGATAAGACCAAGGAAAAAGCACTGAACATTGCACTTAACAAAATCACAGGTGAATGGAACAAGGAATTGTTAGCAGACCTGATTAAGGATTTGCAGTCAAGCGACTTTGATGTTGCATTTACAGGTTTTGATCCTCCGGAAATCGAGCAGCTTTTTAACAGCGTGCATGATAAGAACATCACAGAGGATGATTTCGATGTGGAGGAGGAGCTTTCCAAACCCGCGATTGCAAAACCTGGTGATGTGTGGCTTCTTGGCAGACACAGAGTTTGTTGCGGAGATAGTACACTGCCTGAGATTTATGATGTTTTGATGAATGGCCAGAAAGCAAATATGGTTCTGACGGATCCTCCATACAATGTCAATGTTGAGGAGACCGCCGGAAAAATCAAAAATGACAATATGGCTGATGAGGATTTTTATAATTTCCTCTTTGCAGCGTTTGTAAATATGGAACAGTCGATGGAACAGGATGCTTCCATTTATGTTTTCCATGCTGATACTGAAGGACTGAACTTCCGTAAGGCATTTGCGGCAGCAGGCTTTTATTTGTCTGGTTGCTGTATATGGAAGAAGAATGCGCTGGTTCTTGGACGCAGCCCATACCAGTGGCAGCATGAGCCTTGCCTCTATGGTTGGAAGAAGGGTGGCAAGCATAACTGGTATTCAGACAGGAAGCAGACAACCATCTGGGAATACGATAGACCAAAGGCAAGTAAGGATCATCCAACGATGAAGCCGGTAGCGCTTATGGCATATCCAATCCAGAATTCCAGCATGAGCAACTGCATTGTGCTTGATCCGTTCTTAGGTTCAGGCTCCACACTGATTGCTTCCGAGCAGACCAATCGTATCTGCTATGGCATTGAGCTGGATGAGAAATTTGTGGATGTGATTGTTCGCAGATATATCGAGCAGACCGGTTCCGAGGATGGTGTTTTCGTGGTCCGAGATGGAGTGAAAATTCCATATTCCGAAGTGCCTGGAAAGCCTGAAAAAAACTCAGAAAATACACAGAATTAACTTGCTATTTCTCGCCGGTAGAGTGATATATGTACTACCAAAAGAAAAGGAGGAACACAGCATGGAAATTATGTGTTTAGTAGCAGACAGAAAAGAGCTGATTGCAGCACTTGAAGAAGCAACCGGAGAAAAGATGAAGTACCAGGGACCACCAACCTTCGCATATAAGAATAAGGATTTGACAGTTCTTCGAGACGGAACCCTGGTGGTGGAGAACATTGAAACAAGAATGGAGCTTCTTCTTACACTCACATCAAAGCGCCTGATCGACGGAGCTTGGGATGAGGATAGGGAGGTGCTTGAGATTTCCCTTCCGATGGAGGGGCACACAGGGCTTAGCCTGATTAACCTGGTTTCCATTTTTTACACGAAGGGCGAGTTAATCAACAAGGCCATCAACGTACCAAGAGCCTTTGAAATAAACGAGCGCTTCATGGAAGCAATCATGGAGGAACCGCCACAGACAGCCGAGGAATTTATAAGACTTTGGGAAGAATGTGGAAGCAACAACATGACAAAGAGAATCAAGTTTGAAGCAGACAAGATTACCTTCACCGGATTTCCATTAACCGACGACAGCGACCTGGTTACTGCTTTTACCACCTTGGCAGGAAAAATCAACACACTTGCCTTGGAAAGTAAATACATCCGCGTGAAGAAAACACCGGTTGAGAACGAAAAGTACACTTTCCGCATTTGGCTGGTACGACTGGGCCTGGACGGTACAGAGTATAAGACAACCAGAAAGCTCCTTCTTTCCCACCTAAGCGGCCACAGCGCCTTTAGAACGGAAGAACAAAAGGTTGCCCACAAGCAGAAGTACCTGACCAAGAAAGCAAACGCCGATGAAGAGGCTTAAGTTTGGAATAGAAATTGAGTTCACTGGTATTACCAGAGAAGCGGCTGCAACCATAGTGGCCGACTTCTTTGGAACCGGATTTTTCTATGAAGGCGGTGAGCTTAAGGAAAGAGATATTGCAGATGAGAAGCATCGGATATGGCGGGTGGTCAGGGACGCCAGTATTGATGCCTATGCTGAGGAAGAACAATGTGAGCTGGTAACACCGATTTTGCAGTATGAGGATTTGGAGTGCTTGCGGAAGTTGTTGCAAAAAATGCAACAACTCGGAGCCAGGGTAAATCGAAGCTGCGGACTTCACATTCATGTGGATGGGAAGAACTTTACTCCCCAGGCGATTGTGAACCTGGTGACCTTGATTGGCAGCAGAGAGCAGCTTTTGTATAAGGCTCTTGGTATACCGAAGGACCGAATGAAATATTGCAAGCGCATCAATGATGACCTGGTGGATTTGATTTTGCAAAAGAAGCCGGAGAGCCTTTCGGAGCTTCGAAAGGATTGGTATATGGAATCCCCATATGAAATCGCAGAAGGGAAATACCATAGCACCAGATATCATGGACTTAATTTACACGCGCTGTTTTCAAAGGGAACGGTGGAGTTTCGATTATTCAATTCCACCCTGGAACCAGATCAGGTGCAAGCGTATCTGCAATTTACACTGGCCCTTTGCAAGCAGGCAATGATACATAAAAAAGCGGTCATGAAAAAGACCAGAATAGAGAATGAAAAGTACGCATTCCGGTGTTTTCTCATAAGGCTTGGCCTGAATGGGGATGAGTTCAAAACCTGCAGACATGTGATGCTTGAAAATTTGACCGGGGATAGCGCATGGAAAGGATGATTCGTATGTTTGGAATACCAGAACACGTTGTAGAAAGATTGAAGAAGGAATATCCGAAGGGAACCAGGGTGGAGCTTATAGAAATGAATGATCCATACATGAACCTGTCACCAGGAAGCAAAGGAACTGTGACTGGTGTAGATGATATTGGAACGATTCATGTTTCCTGGGACTGCGGCAGCAGCTTGGGAGTGGCTTATGGAGAGGACTCTTGCAGGAAAATCACAGAATAATATGCACAATGTGCCGCCGGTATCTTTGGTACATTTATGGTTCGAATTAACTGGATATATGTGTGGTTTAGAGCGAATATGTACCTACCAAAAGAAAAGGAGGCAACAGCCATGAACAAGAATTTAGAGAAAGATTACGAAAAGGTAGCAGCAATCAAGGCGGCATACAACAAAGCCCAGGAAGCCGGAGACGAGGCTGGAATGGACCAGGCAAGAAAAGACATCAGAGCAGCTTACAACCAGATCGAAGAGAACGGAGAGGAATACGCAAGAGTCTACCGAATGCTTGAGGAAGCAAGGGAAAGAGAGAACGACCTCATCGACATTAACGACAACATTTGGAGCAAGGATGTGGAGAAGCTGATCGGGGCGTTAAGAGAAAACGGAATCAAGGAATTCACCTTCTCATCCACCTGGTCAAGCATTGTTGAAACCGCATGGCTTTTTACCAAGAACGGATGCAGCTTAAAAGGAATGGTTGAAATTAACGGACACTGCCAGGTTTTCATGGGCGGCGAATGGGAAAGAAAACCAGCATTCCTTTTTACCATCGACTAAGAATTAGAAAATTCCGGGAGGGCGGGCCGCAGGGCCTGCTTGCTCGTTGTAATATAGACAATTTATGCCCGTATTCCTTGCACATCTTTGGTAGGTTTATGATGCAGAATTGACTGGATATATCCTCGGTTTAGAGCGAATATGTACCTACCAAAAGAAAAGGAGGCCAAGACTATGGAAAACACAATTAAAGCAGGATGGCATGAAGGAACAATGGGGATCCCAACAAGCGACGGACACAACAGAGTAGCACATTATTGGGTGAAGACCTACGACGAACCAAGCGAGGAATATGGACTTAACGGAGGCAAAATTAGCAAACTTTCCATAAAGGTGAATGGAGAGTGGGTTGCAAACTACGATAGAGGCTGGGATATTAAACCAGACGAGAATGACGAGATGATGCAAATTTCATTAGCCATTTTGATGAAAGAATACAACTAAAGCAGTTGAAGAACAGGTCAAAGGCCTGTTTTTCTTGTGGAAAAAATGATATAATAAGTCCCAGGATAATGGGAGTGAAGATTGTAAAAGCTTCGATTATAATTTTTTGTACAGGAGGCGCTCAAATGGGAAATAGCTTAGGAAAGAACATTAAACAATTACGAAAGGAGTTAAAAATCACCCAGGAACAATTGGCAACATTTACTGGAGTGTCTACAAGGACAATAGAGGATTATGAGCAGGGAATTACTAAGGATCCTTCATCATATGTTCTTTTCTCCTTAGCGGGTTATTTTAAGGTTGATCCCCTGAAATTATTAACCGGAGGAATTGAAATGGCAAGTAACAATTTATATGAAGAAGCAATTATTGAGGAACTGAATCAGATCAGAGATGTAAATGTAATTAAGAGTATCCATGATGAAAAATACAATGGTGTTGCGCTTGCAAGGCTTGGAATATCAGATGATTTGATTGATAAGGTGAAGGATAACTGGTCGGTTTTATATAAACCAAATCCTAATAGTAAAAAGCCCAGAAGTTGGTACAGACATTATATCGTAGAGACAATTGAGAAGTATGTTCAGAATAGAGATACGTTCAGAAAAAAATATGAACTTGAAAATGGAATGGATATACTTCAGAGCAAAATGAAAATTGAATACTAGAACTATTACATAGGGCTCCTTAATCGGGGCTCTTTTTATTATTCGCTGAAAGGAGAGATTTTATGGCAACGAGAGGTAGAAAACCAAAGCCTACTGCGGTGAAGGTCCTGGAGGGAAATCCGGGAAAGAGACCGCTTAATATGTATGAGCCGGTTCCGGAAAGACGAGCACCTGAGTGTCCTTCTTGGCTAAACGATGAAGCGAAAGCAGAATGGGACAGGCTTGCAGATAAAATGGTGAACCTGGGTACCCTTACAGAAATGGATATGGCAGCCTTTGCAGGTTATTGTCAGTCCTATGCAAGATGGAAGGAAGCCGAGGAATTCATAGAGAAACATGGAACAATTGTAAAAACTCCTAGTGGATATTGGCAGCAGGTACCGCAGGTATCTATCGCACAGACCAACTTGAAGGTAATGCTTAAGTTTTGCAGTGAGTTTGGCCTGACGCCATCTTCCAGAAGCAGAATGATAGCAGGTGAAGTCCAGGAAGGCGGCGTGGACGAGATGGAGTTTTTACTGCTTGAGGGTAATGGCTGATGGCTGAAACTAGGCCAAAGGATTATCCGAGGCTTACGGACTATCAGCCCACAAAGTTTATGCTGCCGACTTCTCATTACGATGAGGGCAAGGCTGATAGAGCTGTGAAGTTCATTGAAAACCTGCGCCATACAAAGGGCAAGTGGGCCGGAAAAAGGTTCTGGCTGCTTCCCTGGCAGGAGCAGATCATTCGCGATATTTTCGGTATCGTGGGTGAGGATAATTGTAGGCAGTTTCGTACCGCCTTCATAGAGATTGGAAAGAAAAATGGAAAGAGTGAGCTTGCTGCGGCAGTCGCTCTTTATTTGCTTTATGCGGACAATGAACCAAGCGCCGAGGTTTATGGCGCTGCTGCAGATCGTGGCCAGGCTTCCATTGTATTCGATGTAGCCAATCAGATGGTGAAGATGACACCGGCGCTTATGAAACGAAGCAAAATCATGAGTGCTGGTAAGCGAATCGTCAATTATTCCAACCAGGGATTTTACCAGGTACTATCTGCAGAAGTTGGTACCAAGCATGGTCTGAATGTTTCAGGCCTGGTGCTGGATGAGGTGCACGCGCAAAAAACCAGAACTTTATATGATGTTCTTACTAAAGGCTCCGGTGATGCAAGAGAGCAGCCATTGTTCTTCTTAATCACCACAGCAGGCACCGAGAAGGAAAGCATCTGTTATGAGCTTCATACGAAGGCGACTGACATTTTAGAGGGTAGGAAGATTGATCCAACTTTCTATCCTGTGGTATTTGGCCTTACGGATGATGACGATTGGCATGATGAAGCCAACTGGTATAAAGCAAATCCCTCCCTGGGGCAGACCATTCAGATTGAAAGAGTAAGGGATGCTTACAAAGATGCCTTGCAAAATCCAGCAGAGGAGAACGTGTTTAAGCAGCTTCGTCTTAACATGTGGGTATCCAGTCTTACTCGGTTTATTCCTGAGCAGATATATGATAAAGGAAATGAGCCCATTGATATGGATAGCCTTCTTGGAAGGGAGTGCTACGGAGGATTGGACCTTTCAAGTACAGGAGATATTACAGCTTTGGTGCTTGTATTTCCACCCAGGACGGAAGAAGAAAAATATATTCTTTTACCGTTCTTCTGGATCCCGGAAGATACGATTCCAATCAGGGTAAGGCGAGCATCGGTTCCATACGATGTATGGCGTGCCCAGGGGTATCTGATGGCTACGGAAGGTAACGTGGTCAATTATGATTTTATTGAAAAGTTCATCGAGGACCTGGGAACCAAGTATCACATTTTGGAGATAGCTGTGGATAGGTGGAATGCCACCATGCTTACCCAGCATTTGATGGATGATGGATTTACTATGGTTCCGTTTGGCCAGGGCTACAAGGATATGAGTCCTGCTACGAAGGAATTTTATAAATTACTGATGGAAGCTCGCATCGTGCATGGAGGAAATCCAGTGCTTAGATGGATGAGTGGAAATGTTGTAGTAGAGCAGGATGCTGCTGAGAATATCAAAGTAACGAAGGCCAAGTCGCCGGAGAAGATTGATGGTATCGTAGCTGCAATCATGGCGGTTGATAGAGCTGTGAGAAATCAAGGAGATTCAGGAAGCGTTTATGATGAACGCGGAATTTTAGTATTTTAGGAGGTGCTCTATGGGAATAAAGAGTTTATTTGGTTTTGGTCAGGCGAGAGATAAGCCTGTAGATAAAGCAGCAGATGCCGGTTATTCTTTCCTATTTGGAAGGACGACCAGTGGAAAGCCGGTCAATGAAACGACTGCAATGCAAACCACAGCAGTGTACGCTTGTGTGCGAATTTTATCGGAAGCTGTCGCATCACTTCCAATTCACGTCTACCAGTACAAAGAAGGTGGCGGCAAAGAAATGGTCTATGACCACAACTTATACCAGGTGCTCCATGATGAGCCCAATCCGGAGATGACTTCATTTGTGTTCAGGGAAACGCTGATGAGTCATCTTTTAATTTGGGGAAATGCGTATGCACAGATCATCAGAGATGGAGCAGGTAGGGTGCTTGCTTTATATCCGCTTCTTCCAAACAAGGTGGATGTGCAGCGGGATGAAAAAGGTGAAATCTACTACGTGTATTCCAGAAGTACAGAGGAGAATCCAAACTTCAAACAGTATGGTGACATCAAACTGAAAAAGGAAGATGTGTTGCATATTCCGGGACTTGGTTTTGATGGGTTGATTGGATATTCACCGATTGCAATGGCAAAGAACGCTGTGGGCATGACGCTTGCCTGTGAGGAGTACGGAGCCTCCTTCTTTGCGAATGGGGCCAATCCTGGCGGTGTGTTAGAGCACCCTGGGGTATTAAAGGATCCGGCAAAGGTGAGGGAATCCTGGAACGCAGTGTATAGGGGAACTAATAACGCTCATAAGATTGCAGTTTTGGAAGAAGGAATGAAATACCAGCAGATTGGTATTCCTCCGGAAGAAGCGCAGTTTTTGGAAACCAGAAAATTTCAGATCAATGAAATAGCAAGGCTGTATCGTATTCCACCACACATGGTTGGGGATTTGGAAAAGTCGAGCTTTTCTAATATCGAGCAGCAGTCGTTAGAGTTTGTAAAGTACACCTTGGATCCTTGGGTAATCAGATGGGAGCAGAGCTTACAAAAGGCACTCCTTCTTCCAGGGGAAAAGGGAAAGTATTTTATTAAGTTAAATGTGGATGGCTTGCTTCGCGGTGATTATCAATCCCGTATGAATGGCTATTCCATTGGAAGGCAGAACGGGTGGTTATCTGCCAATGATATCCGCGAGATGGAGGACTTAAATCCTTTATCTGATGAGGAAGGTGGAAATCTATACCTCATTAACGGAAATATGTGCAAGCTGTCTGATGCTGGTATTTTTGCTGGACAGACGCGGCAGGAAGAACCGGAACCTGAGCCGGAAGAAAAACCACCAGAAAACAATAGAAAGAGAGGCAAGCGATGAAACGTAAGTTTTGGAACTGGGTAAAGAATGAGGGCGATTCTGGAATTTCTAGGACGCTCTTTTTGAATGGAGAAATTTCAGATGAAACCTGGTATGGCGATGAAGTGACTCCTCAGATTTTCAAAGATGAGCTGTATGCGGATAGCGGTGATATTACCGTCTGGATCAATTCACCTGGTGGTGATGTTTTTGCAGCAGCACAGATTTACAACATGCTTCGTGATTATGCCGGTCATGTAACTGTCAAGATTGATGGTCTGGCAGCCAGCGCAGCGTCGGTGATTGCTGTGGCAGGTGATACAGTCCAGGTTAGCCCTGTGGCTATGATGATGATCCACAATCCAGCAACGATGGCCATTGGTAATACGAAGGATATGGAAGCTGCGATTGCCATGCTAAATGAAGTGAAAGAGTCTATCTTAAATGCCTATGTCGACAAGACTGGCCTTAGTAGAAATAAGCTCTCAAAGCTCATGGATGATGAGACTTGGTTTAATGCCAAGAAAGCGGTGGAACTTGGATTTGCAGATGAAATCCTCTTTGCAAAGGAGGAGAAAGCGCCTGCTAAGAAGAAACCGGATGAGGGCGAGAATCCAGAGGAAGGCAAGAAAGATGACGATGACGACGAGAAGAAGAAATTTCCTTTTAAGCAGCAGGCGATGATGTTTTCAGGAAAGCACGCAGCGCAGTCGTTTATGAATAAGGTTTCTGTGGCAAAACCGCAAAACCAGGTACCCGTAGATCAGTTACAAAAGAGATTAAATCTCTTGAGACATTAAGGAGGATTTTGAATTATGAGTAAGATTTTAGAGATGAAGGAAAAGAGAGCAAAGACCTGGGAACAGGCAAAGGCTTTCTTAGATGCAAAGCAGAATGAAAATGGCATGATGAGTGCTGAGGATGCAGCAATCTATGACCGCATGGAAGCAGAGGTTGTTAATCTTGGTAAGGAGATCGATAGACTTGAGCGTCAGGCTACAATAGATGCAGAAATGGCTAAGGCCACAAGCGCTCCGATCACAAATAAGCCTAGCGCCAAGATGGAAGGTGCTGCTGGTAAGACTGGTAGAGCCAGCGATGAATATAAGAATGCATTCTGGACTGGAGCTATCAGAAATAAAATGTCCTTTAATGTGCAGAACGCATTATCCATTGGTACAGATTCTGAGGGTGGATTCCTTGCTCCAGATGAATATGAGAGAACCCTGGTGGAAAGATTGGAGGAGGAGAACTTCTTTAGAAGTTTTGCTCATGTAATCAGAACTTCCAGCGGGGATCGTAAAATCCCGATTGTTACTTCTAAGGGAGAAGCAGCGTGGATTGACGAGGGCGAGCAGTTCCCTGAAAGCGATGATGCATTCGGTCAGACATCAATTGGTGCGCATAAGCTCGCAACCATGATTAAGATTTCTGATGAGCTCTTAAATGATTCTGTTTTCAACATTGAGCAGTATATTTCCAGGGAGTTCGCTCGTCGTATCGGTGCAAAAGAGGAGGAGGCATTCTTTGTAGGTGATGGTAGCGGAAAGCCAATCGGTATCTTCAATGCAACAGGTGGTGCTGAAACCGGAGTGACTGCAACAAGTACAAACATCACTTTTGATGATGTGATGGATCTTTACTACAGCCTTCGTGCTCCATACCGTAACAAGGCAACATGGATTCTTAACGATTCTACTGTCAAAGCAATCAGAAAGCTCAAGGATGGTAATGGAAATTATATCTGGCAGCCTTCCGTAAGAGAGGGTGAACCGGACAGAATCTTAAACCGTCCTTATAAGACTTCTATCTATGTACCGGAACTTGGAGCCGGTAATAGAGTTATGGCATTTGGTGATTACAGTCACTACTGGATTGCTGATCGCCAGGGCAGAAGTTTCAAGAGACTTAATGAGCTGTATGCTACAACAGGGCAGGTAGGCTTCCTCGCATCTGAGAGAGTTGACGGTAAGCTCATTCTTTCCGAGGCTGTTAAGACTCTTGATATCAAGGGTTCTACAAAGGCCCAGGGATAATTTAGGGGCGGTGCTGCTATCGGTGGTGCCGCCTATCTTTTAGAAGGGAGGTGGCAAGCGTGATTGTATCAGTTGAAGAAATGAAGAAGTATCTTAGAGTAGATTTTGAAGATGACGACGATTTGATAGAGTCGTTCATTGGATCAGCACAGCGTAAGATTCAGGATATCCTAAGATGCGATGATATGACAGAATTTGAAAACGATAACAGTGTTCGTGTTGCAGTCATGTTTGTGGTTGCCTTCTTGTATGAGCACAGGGAGGAAGCTGATCATGAGGAGTTGAACCTTACTCTCAGGGCGATGTTATCCGATTTGAGAGGGGTGGACTTTTGATAGAAAAAATGAGAGAACGCATCACGATTGAAAAAAGTGAAGGTGCCAGGGATAAGAACGGAAATCACAAGCTGGTGTGGAAAGAATATCATTCTTGCTATGCCTATGTGAATAATCTTTCCGGGAAAGAATACTGGGCAGCTTCCGAGATGAACGCCCAGGACGAAGTAAACTTTGTGATACGGTATTGCAAAAAGATAAAAGATATAGACAGTGAGCATTTCCGAATTGTATTCCGGGGAGCGCTTTATAACATTTCCTTTGTCGATAATGTGCAGTATCAGAATAAGACGGTGAAACTTAGAGCCGCCAGGGTAAAGAGGTGATAGCATGGCGAGAAACACAGTAACGGTTGACCATTTGGCGGAGGCTGTGATGAAGGGCCTGACAGAATATGCAGATGCTTCCACAGAGCTGGTAAAGCAAAGCGTGCAGCAGGTCAGCAAGGAAGTCAAAAAGGAAATATCGGAAAACGCGCCAAAGAGGACTGGTGCTTATAAAAAGAGCTGGGCCACCAAGAAAAAAAAGGAAACCAGCAATTCTCTCACCATGACGGTTCATTCCAAAAACCGATATCAGATTGCACACCTTCTGGAACATGGCCATGCCAAGCGTGGTGGAGGAAGAGTTGCTGCGAGACCTCATATTGCTCCTGCGGAAGAAAATGGTGTGACTTCCCTGCAAGAGAAGATTGAAAGGGGGCTGAAACAGTGACGCACCAGGAAATCATAGAGTTGTTAGAAAAAAGTGGACTTCCGTTTGCCTATGACCACTTTGTGGAGGGTGAATCACCGGAGCCGCCTTTTTTAGTATTTTTATATCCGAACAGTAGTAACTTTGCTGCTGACGGGAAGGTTTACTTTAAGAAACGCAAAGTAAATGTAGAGCTTTACACCGATTTGAAGGATGTAGAGCTTGAGGAACAGGTGGAGGCTGTGCTCGATGAGTGCGGCTTATTTTATGAAAAAAGCGAAGTATGGATTGAATCGGAAAATCTGTATGAGGTGCTTTACCAGATGGAGGTATAACAATGGCTGGAAAAAATAAAGTAAAATTCAATATTTGTAATGTCCATTATGCGCCGATTACAAAGGCCGAGGACGGAACTGTAACATTCGCAAATCCGGTAGCGATGCCTGGTGCGGTATCCATTTCCTTGGATCCAACCGGTGAGCCGGAAAGTTTCTATGCTGATGGCGTGGAATATTATGTAATCAATAACAACCAGGGCTACGATGGTGACTTAGAGCTTGCCATGATTCCGGAGTCCTTCAGGACAGATATTTTGAAAGAGGAGCAGGACGCCAATAAGGTGCTTGTAGAAAATTCCAATAGTGAGACCGGCAGTTTTGCACTTCTTTTCGAGTTTGATGGTGATGTGAGAAAGATCAGACATGTGCTTTATAACTGTTCTGCTTCCAGACCTTCCATTGAGTCTAAGACCAATGAGGATGAGAAGGAAGTACAGACGGAAACACTGACCGTAAAAGCGAGACCACTTGCTTCCGGTTATGTGAAGGCAAAGACTGGTGATTCTACTACAGATACCGTTTATAACAACTGGTATAAGTCAGTGTATGAGCCACAGAAAACAGCAGCAACCGAGGCTGCAAAGGCTAGTAAGTAGGAGGTAGGAAAGGATGAGCATTATTAAGAAAATTGAAATCGATGGAAAGGAGGTAGCGTTTAAAGCAAGCGCTGCTATTCCACGTATTTATAGACTTAAATTTCAGAGAGATATTTATAAGGATTTGAGCTCCTTGGAAAAAGCTATTGGTGATGGCGATGCAAGTAACTCAAACCTGGATAGCTTTTCTCTTGAGATGTTCGAGAACATTGCATTTATTATGGCAAAGCATGCAGACGCCAATGTGCCGGATACTCCGGAGGAGTGGCTTGATGGATTTAATACATTTTCTATCTATCAGGTACTTCCTCAGATCATTGAGCTTTGGGGGCTTAATGTAAAAACAGAAGTCGAAGCTAAAAAAAACTTCGCCCAACTGAGCGCCAAATGACAACACCATTATTCCTGCTTCGATGCGTGCAGCTAGGTATCAGTATTAGAGACCTGGATCTTTTATCCATTGGAATGGTAAATGATATGTTCGCAGAGAGCAGGAACGATGAATGCAAGTATGCGACTCTTGCAACTCAGGAGGATTTCGATAAGTTCTAGGTGGATGTTAAAATGATTTGCTAGGTTCTTTTGTGTATAGATGGTACAATTCTTATATCAAATACCAGGAGGTATCATATGAGTAGAAGAGTACGATTCGGAGATAACATTAAAATCCTTCGAAGTAGAAATAAAATAACACAACAGGACCTGGCTGATAAATTGCATGTGGCAAGACAAACTATATCTGCATGGCAAGAAGGAATCGGTAAGCCTGATATCTATATGCTGGCAGATCTTTCAGCTATATTTGGTGTCACAACAGACTACTTATTATTTGGACAAATGGAAATAACAGAGGAGGAAGAGCGTATTTTGAGTTATTTAGAACAGTTGGATCAGGAAGAGGCAGAATACATAAGAAACATCAAGAAAAAAGGCTTTTATGATATTATTGATCAGGATTTGCAGAATTTCTTTCCGATCATTGATATCCCTTTTTCGCGAATTATGGCTATTGCATTAGCCTTGAAAGAACAGGGTTACAAAATAACAACAGTTTATGGAAATGGATTCGGGGTTTATTTTGATACGGATGTTGCTGCTGTAAAATTTAAGAGTGATCTCTATGATGTAATTGATATGTATATGCATCATGAAGAAGGTATAGCAGTTAATAAAGCCGAGCAATTCCAGGCAAGAATAGATGTTGTTGAAATGCAAATATTGGAGGAAGTCAAAAGGGAAATGTTTGGTGAAGGGGATTTTTCATTTTACTGGACAGATCAAAATGATGTGATCAGGGGCATTGCAGCAACTGAAGAAGAATGTAAGGCTCAAGCGAAAGAGCAAGGGTGTGAAAATATAGTAATCTTACAAGATTAATGAATGGCATCAGCTTATCGGCTGGTGCTTTTTTCTTGGGAGCTGAAAGGCTCCTTTTTTGTTGCCATTTTTTAGGAGGTGAGAAGCGTGGCGAGTCGTATTCAGGGAATTACAGTAGAGATTGGTGGTGACACTACCAAGCTGCAGACAGCATTAAAAGGTGTCAATGGAGAAATTAAAAATACACAGTCACAGCTTAAAGATGTCAATAAGCTCCTGAAATTGGATCCGGGAAATACGGAGCTGCTTGCTCAAAAGCATAAGCTCTTAGGACAGGCAGTCGTGGAGACAAAGACAAAACTCGCAACCTTAAAGCAGGCGGCAGAACAGGCCAATACAGCACTGGCAAATGGGGAGATCTCCCAGGAACAGTATGATGCACTGCAAAGGGAGATTGTTGAAACAGAGCAGAACTTAAAAAACCTGGAGACACAGGCAAATCAGTCAGCAACTGCTATGCAGAAGATAGCAGCTACTGGTGAGAGCCTGAAAACAACAGGTCAAAATATAGAATCAGCCGGAAAAAAGTTACTTCCGGTGACTGCGGCGGTAACCGGTATGGGAGCTGCTTCCCTAAAGACAGCAGCAGACTTTGAAAGCTCCATGAGCCAGGTCCAGGCAACAATGGGTATTACAAAAGACTCCATGTCAACGGTTGATGGGCAGTCAGTTAATACAATGGAAACCTTATCAAACTTGGCAAAGAAAATGGGAGCTGAAACAGCATTTAGTGCAACAGAATGTTCTCAGGCTCTTAATTACTTAGCCCTTGCAGGTTACAATACAGAGCAGATGTGTAACACCTTACCGACAGTTCTGAACTTGGCAGCCGCAGGTGGAATTGACCTTGCTAGTGCTTCTGATATGGTAACTGATGCAATGTCTGCTCTTGGAATGGGAGTAGATGAAGCTGGAACGATGGTTGACCAGATGGCAAAAACAGCATCTACAACCAATACCTCTGTGGCCCAGCTTGGTGAAGGTATTCTTACGATTGGTGCAACTGCGAAGTCTGTAGAAGGAGGAACAGCAGAACTTAATACTGCGCTTGGTATCCTGGCCAATAATGGTATTAAGGGTGCCGAGGGTGGTACACATTTAAGAAACATTATTCTTTCCTTGCAGAATCCAACGGATAATGCAGCAGATGCAATGGAGTCTCTAGGGGTACAGGTTTATGATTCTCAGGGAAACATGAGATCCATGAATGATATCCTGGGAGATTTGAATACAAGCATGGATGGTATGACTTCTGCGGAGAAGGATAATATCATCAGTAAGATTTTTAATAAGACAGACCTGGCAGCAGCAAATGCCCTTCTTGCCAACACTGGTAAGAGCTGGGATGATCTGCAAAGTTCTATCACAAATAGTGGTGGTGCTGCGCAGCAGATGGCGGATACACAGCTCGATAACTTGCAAGGTCAGTTAACCATTTTGAAGTCAGCTCTTGAAGGGCTGGCTATTTCTTTTGGTGAACTTTTGATGCCGGCTCTCAAATCAATTGTGGGGTGGGTACAGAAGTTTGTGGATTGGCTTAATTCTATGGACGAAGGAACCAAGAAGGTGATTGTGACGGTTGCGCTTATAGCCGCAGCGCTTGGGCCGGTTCTGATTGTTATAGGAAAAGTGATATCTGCTGTTGGAACGATTATGACGATTGTTCCTAAGATTTCCGGTGCAATCACTGCAGTGAAGACCGCATTTGCAGCACTGAATACCACAATGCTTGCTAATCCAATCTTCCTGATTATTGCAGCGATCACAGCACTTGTGGCCGCTTTCATTTATTTGTGGAATACAAATGAAGATTTCAGACAGTTCTGGATTGACCTTTGGGAGAATGTGAAGCAGGTAGCAATTACCGTATGGAATGCAATCAAGGCATTTTTCCAGGTAGTATGGGATGCCATTAAGACCATTTTTACGACGGTATTTGGCATTATCAAAACCCTGGTTACAACTTATTTTAATCTGTATAAGACAATCATTGAGACCGTTTTTAATGTTATCAAGACGATTGTTACAACAGTATGGGAGGCAATCAAGGGTATCTTTACCACAGTATTTAATGTGATAAAGACAATCGTAACCACCTACTTTAATATTTATAAGACCATCATCCAGACGGTTCTTACTGTGATTCAGACGATAATCTCTACTGTTTGGAATACAATCAAGACAGTAGTTACCACAGTGATGAATGCAATTAAGACCATTTTTACAACAGTTTGGAATGCAATCAAAACGATCATTCAGGCAGTTGTTAGTGGTATTAAGGGCCTGATTACCGGCGATTTTACAGCGGTGAAAAATTCTATCACCACCATTATGAATACCATTAAGAGCACGATTTCTACAATCTGGAATACCATCAAGTCGACAGTTTCTACTGTGCTTGGTGCGATTAAGGGAGCAGTCAGCTCGGTATTTAATGGAATTGTAAATGCAGTAAAGGGTGCCATGACAAATGTCTTAAATGCTGTGAAGAATGGATTCTCCAATGTAAAGAGCCATATCACTGGATTGGCATCACAGGCTTTCACCTGGGGCAAGGACCTGGTTATGGGAATTGTAAATGGTATTAAATCCTGCATTGGAGCAGTTGGTGATGCTGTAAAGAGTGTTGCTGATAAGATTAAGTCATTTCTGCACTTTTCTGTACCAGATGAAGGACCTCTTACAGATTATGAATCCTGGATGCCTGACTTTATGGGAGGACTTGCTAAGGGAATTGAAAAGAGTAAGGGAATGGTGGCAAAGGCTGTGGAAGGTGTAGCGTCGGATATGATTATCAATCCGAATGTCAGTGCTGAGTATGAATCAGCCGGAAGTGTAGCTGCAACATCTGCAGCAAGCACACAAAGTATCATCGGCGCTATTAGAGAGCTTGCAGGTAATCTCAACTCACAAAGTGGTGATGTGGTGATTCCGGTATATCTTGGAGGAACCATGCTTGATGAAGTAATTGTAACAGCACAGCAGCGTGCAAATCTTAGAAGTGGAGGCAGATAACATGGCATATATGAAATATCTTGTATTTGATGATGTGGATCTGCCTTTTCCGGTTTCCTATGATTTAGATTTAGGAGATGTGGAGGCAGATTCAAGTGGAGAAACAGAAGCGGGAACGACTCAGAGAGATGTTGTTAGAACTGGTATTGTGACGATTTCGGTTTCCTTTAATGTGACTCAAAGCTGGCTGAAGGTTCTGACAGCATATAGCAAGAAGGACCAGATTGCGGTTCAGTATTTTGACACAGAGGAGCTTTCTCTTAAAGCAACAGAGATGTTTATTTCTGGATTTAAGGCGAAGCTCAAAAAGGATACTTCTTACAAGGGACTGTGGGAAGTATCCTTTACTTTGAAGGAATTTTAAGGAGGAATGAGATGTACCCGGTATCGGAAGAGTATAAAAAGGCAATCAGTGAGCCTTCCCGTTCCTTCTTTTGGACTGGGAAAATCACAACGAAGAATAAGAAGGAGTATATTTTTGGAAATGAGGATATCGTAAAAGGCTCTGGATATATTAGTAGGCAATGTTCTGGATCTTCTGAAATTGAGCTGGGTTCTGTGTATGCTGCAGAGCTCGGCATTTCTTTGTTTTTGAATGTGGATAGATATAGCTTGGAAGATGCCTGTATCCAGCTTTCTTTTCATTTGCAACTTTCAGATGGGACCTATGAAGAAGTGCCAATGGGCATTTTTTATGTTGCTGAGGCAAATCGAAAAATCAAGGTGCTGGAGCTTAAGGCATATGATGCTATGCTGAACCTGGATAAGAATTTTAATAAAGGACTATCCAGCGCATTTCCTTATGACTTTTTGGAGCTTCTCTCAAAAGCATGTCATGTGGAACTTGCACAGACAAGAGCCGAGATTGAGGCTATGACAAATGGTAAGGAACTGTTCGGTATTTACCAGGAAAATGATATTGAGACTTGGAGAGATTTTTTATTTTATTTGGCGCAGGCAATGGGCTGCTTTTCTATGATTGATAGAGAAGGGAAGCTCCGCCTAGTTCAGTATAATGATGAATCCATAAAAGCTGTTGATAGTAGACATAGATTTACAAGCAGCTTTTCTGACTTTGTTACCAGATATACTGCTGTTAGTTCCACTAATAAGAAAACGGATATTGCTGAGTATTATTCGGTAAAGCCGGATGATGGACTTACCATGAATTTGGGAGTAAATCCATTGTTGCAGTTTGGATTGAAGGAAACTAGGGAGAGGATTATCGATGGAATATTACAGGCGATTTTGAAAGTAAATTATGTGCCATTTGATTCAGATACCATTGGTGATCCAGCGCTGGATCTTGGAGATGTGATTAAGTTTACTGGTGGCCATGCAGATGATAGCAAACATTCTGTAATTACATCAATAAATACAAAAATAAATGGAAAGCAGAGTGTGAAGTGTGTTGGTAAAAATCCAAGACTAGCACAAGCAAAGAGTAAAAATGATAAGAATATCGCAGGACTTGAAAACTCCATTACAGAAAATAAGCTGAGTATTTACACCTATATAAATGCTTTAGCTGTGAATGTTGGAAAAGATAAGGTCTCGATTATCAATATAGAGTTTGCTTCTGGTGATGAAACAAATGCAGAGTTTCATGGAGAAGCAATCCTTGATATTAAAACCAATGTAAATAAGCGAAGTGTGACAGCAGAGACTAGCATTGATTTGGGAGAAGAGGAAAAGAAGGTGATTTCATTACCGGTAGCCTGGGATGAAGATGGCAAAGCAGAACTTACTGTTTATTACATGATTGATGGTAAGGAAGTGGAGCAGTTCCATCCAAAGGAGACCTGGTTTAGTGGGAATCATCTTCTGAATTTGTATTATCCCATCTTAGAAATGCAGGCAAATGAGCTGCATACCTTTGAGGTGTTGGTGTCTCTTACAAATGGAACTGGAAGGATTGAGCCACAAAACGCAATGGCCACTATATCTGGTCAGGGACTTGGTGCCCAGGAAAGATGGGATGGACGAATTACTGTGGATCAGGAAATTTCAAAGATTGGTCTTTCAGGTCTTCCAACAAACAAGTTGCATGATGATGTTAAGGTTCGATTTATTGTTCCTAAGCGTCAGGGACTTAGCGATGATATCGGTCATATTACCATGACTGGTCTTATGGTGAGAGGACTTACCTCTGATATTTCATTCTTTGTACCAATTGTGCAGGATGTCATTGAAGTAGCTGACAAGGACAAGATGGTATATGCGAGAAGATATGTGGTGGATGCGACAGAGTTTCGTTTGAACAAAGAATATAGTGAAAGCGGTGGCGAATACTTCCCTGTGGAAAGGGGAAGAGCCATTTCACTTACCATTGACTCGGACCCATTTGCGGAGATTAGCGAAATACAGATTCTTCCTTTTGAGACAGAGTATTTTGTGAATAAGTCAAAAGTTCTTCCAGGAGACATAGAAATCACAGAGAAGACGCAGGTGAAAGAAAAGCAGATAGTGATGATATTTGATTACCAGACACGTATCGTAGGTGAGGTCACTGAGCTTGAAAAAGGAACTATGGCGACTTATGATATGGGCTTTTCAGAGTTTGAAGAAATAGAGGAACTAAAGGAGGTGTACAATGGCTGATTATGTAATGCTGGAGGATATTTTTCTATCCACAGATAATATGGAAATTATCAGAAACAATAGCCAAAACGATGATGGTACAGATACGCTTTTAGGTGTTGAGTGGTTTAAGTTTAGAGGAGTTACCGCATCTAATTTTTATATTAGCGGTAATTCCTGGATTGGCATTGGTCAGAATGCAGAGCAGATAAAGATAAGTAGACGAGATGCAGATGTATTTACCACACGTAGAGAGGAAGGGACTTTGCTTAATACGTATAAATTCATACGATTTCGATGGGAAGGATACTCGGTGCATGGGAATTTTAATGATTCCACGAGGCTTATCTGGGATGCAGTATTCTTTGATACCGGGGATATTATTCTTTTTATCGATACGATTTCAGATAACTCCTCAAATCTTGGTGAGTTTGCATTTTATACAAAAACGAAAACCATAAGTTATAAGGGAGAAAAGGGAAAGATGATCACCTTCCTTCACCAGGATGAAAATGGTGATGAGTTTATCTTATCAGAGAACCCGCCAACATTCATGGATCCATATAACCGAAGGTATCTGTTTCGTGATGGGGAGGGAGTTCTTTATACGGTTGAGGAGGATGTACTGAAGGCTTTGGAAGAAACAGCGGTTACTGCGGAGGTGTTTGAAACTTATGGTATTCCAGATTTGCCGGATGGAAATCTAATCATTGGGCTTCATAATCCAAGCGTCCTTTATTGGCATGATTCTAATAACAGATTTCCGGACATGAAGTTAAAGTATAAGGCGATTCCAAAGCCCCAGGTAATTTATTCTGAAAATATTGATATGTCAGATTATACAATCCTGGGAATTGAAAAGGTGACTGCGGATTGTGATGAAAAATGTCTATTTGCGGTATCTTTTGACGATGGAGAGAACTGGTATGGCTATACCAATAATAACTGGGTGAAGTTCACCGAGGAAGCGTCTGGAATGTCGAAAGCTGCGATTGAAGGAATCAGTACAGATGCCTGGGCGGAGAAGGCGGTCACAGGAATGATTAAGTATCGATTTGTTTTAAGCGGCGCAGATGGCTTTATAAAAAATGTAGTAACAGACTTTTTGAATGTGGAGGCATAGCAATGTTAAAAGGAAAAAGTGTAATAGAACTGACAAATGTCCATACAGGCGAGGTTGAGGTGTATGAAGATACCAACCTTGTAACAGAAGCCCTTACGGATATTTTTAATACTAATATTTTAGGAATGTTGTATAACAATACAGGATTTGATGGAGAAAGCGGCGAAAAGTGGATGATGCCAATTATTAATAAGTTAACAGGTGGGATTCTACTTTACCAGGAACCGATTGAAGAAAAAATCAATAATATTTATGCACCATTTTCTAATCCGCTGATTGGATATGCATCCAGCGATGCTAATAATACCACTGACGTAAGGCGTGGTAGCAGGAACCTGACAGAAAGTAAAGTGATTGATGGTGGGTTTAAGTTTGTGTGGGACTTTGCTACTTCCCAGGCAAATGGTACGATTTCAGCGATTTGTCTTACGAACAGACTGGCAGGAATTGGGCAGCAAAATGGGAACAACTACCTGGTGCGTCTTGGGACATATTCTTCTCAGAATAGCTCCTATGATGATGAAAGTTATAGGCCAAATAAGAGAACCTACATCAAAGAAGGATATCGATTGGAGTTTATCACAAGAAATAACTCGAAAACTGCCTGGCTAAAAAAGGTGCCAGAGGAGTACCTGCATGCTGGACTTGTAGAGAATTTGATTTCACAGAAGGCATTTAAGGCATCAGAAGTTACAGAGATTGATTTGGGACATTATCCATATTGGATTCACAGGACTGGTTCACCTTCCAAGGGCGAGTATGATATCCCAAATGATGATAATGCAAATGTAAGATCGCATTTCTTTCATGGCGCAGATGGTTGTTGGTATGGAATCGCTAGAAAAACAAATCAAAAATACTCGCACATGTATTACGATAATGAACAATTCAATCATGTTAGTTATGAATTTTATCTTGATACCATCAAGGATGGAAAATGTACAACGCAAAAGATAGCGCCGCCATCCGGAGTCAGCGATTTTTACAGCATTGGTATGAGTGGTAAGTGGTTGATTTGTGTATCAAGTGATAATAGCAAGTTGTATCGCCTGGACACCACCAATGTGGCCAACATTGAAAGAATATCTGATTGGACCTATAACGGTAACAATGATTATACGTATATCGTTGATGATGATATGATTCTGAATGGTTGGTATTTGGAGGACGGACAGCCGGTGCAGAAGATTGGAAGCATAGGTTTCCAAAATTATTGTGCTTGGGGAGTTAACCAGATGACAAGGTATAAAACCTATGCAATCAGGGAGTGGATGTATCGGTACAATGAGTATCGATGTTATAAGGAACTATTCCTTTACACGCCATATCTGGCCACAATCAATAACCTGGATAATCCGGTTATTAAGACAGCGGATAAAACGATGAAAATCACTTATACGCTGACAGAAACAAAAGAACAGTAAACTTGGAATTAAGCAGTTACCTTTGCGGTAGCTGCTTTTTTCATACACAAAATTAAGCAAAGGAGGACTTCACTATGAAGGAATTTTGGAACACGATGCAGTTTGTCATTGCTGCGATTGGAGGATGGCTCGGATACTTTTTGGGAGGATGTGATGGTTTGCTTTACGCATTAGTGGCATTTGTTGTGATCGACTACATCACTGGTGTCATGTGCGCCGTTGTGGATAAGAAGTTATCCAGTGAGGTAGGCTTTCGCGGCATCTGCAAAAAGGTATTGATTTTCTTGATGGTTGGAATTGCCAATATCCTGGATGTGCATGTAATTGGAACAGGCTCTGTGCTTCGAACAGCAGCCATTTTCTTTTATATTTCCAATGAGGGTGTGAGCTTATTAGAAAATGCTTCTCACCTGGGACTTCCAGTACCAAAGAAAGTCAAAGATGTATTAGAACAGCTCCATGATAGAGCTGAAGGTGAAGATAAGGAGGAATAGACTATGAGTCAGAGATTTGGAATTGATGTAAGTCATTGGCAGGGTGATTTTGATTTTGCCAGAGCAAAGAACAATGAAGGTGTAGAATTTGCCATCATTAAGGCAGGAGGCGGTGATGATGGATTGTACAAAGACAGTAGATTTGAGGACAATTACAGCAAATGTGAGAAATGTGGACTTCCGAAAGGTGCATATTTCTATGGGAATGCAAAGAGTGTAGCAGATGCGAGAAAAGAGGCAGAGTATTTTATTTCAATCCTTAGCGGAAAGAAATATGAATACCCTGTCTTTTATGATGTTGAGGGAAAAATGATCACTCAGAATGACAGAGCTGGCCTTACAGAAATTGTGAAAGCATTCTGTCAGACAATGGAAGAAGCTGGATACTGGGTTGGCATTTATTCTTCGGAGTCGTTCTTCAATAGCGAGATGAACGATGGTGAGCTTACCAGGTACAGTCATTGGATTGCCCGTTGGGGAAAGAGTAAGCCAGCTCCAAACAGCGGTGCTGAAACTCAGATGTGGCAGTTTGTTGGAGAGACAAATCTTATTCGTAGTAATAAGATCAATGGTCAGACCTGTGATCAGGACTATTGCTATGTGGATTATCCAGCATATATTAAGGCAGTAGGTCTTAATGGCTACACAAAAAGCCAGGCATCAGAACCAGAGCCTGCAAAGAAAACTGCAGTAGAGATTGCAGATGAGGTACTTGCAGGTAAGTGGGGAAATGGTGAAGAGAGAAAGCAGCGTCTCACAGAAGCCGGATACAATTATGCTGAGGTTCAGGATATTGTGAATGGCAAATGTGGAGTGACACAAAAGAAGTCTGTCGACGAACTTGCAAGAGAGGTCATTGCAGGCAAGTGGGGAAACGGATCTGAGCGTAAGAGTAGACTCTTAGCAGAGGGGTATGATTATGGTGCGGTTCAGAAGCGAGTAAACGAAATGTTATCATAAGTTTGGGCCTGGGAGGAGCAATCCTTCCGGGTTCTTTTTTTGCATTTTACCAGTTTGGTCATACCGATAATTATACCCTTGAAACCGCTAAATTGCTTGACTTATAGCGGAACAAGAGCGTTAATAGGACTACCAAAAAGGAAGGAGAATTCGCATGAAACTTAGGAAAATAGAACCTTTAAAACCTAAGCAAAAAAAGCTAAGAGTATGTGCTTATGCAAGGGTATCAACGGACTGCTTAAAGCAAGGTGAGTCCTTTGAAAACCAGGTAAGCACCTATGAGCGCATGATTAAAAGCAATCCGGAATATGAATTCGTTTCTGTTTATGCGGACCAGGGAATGACCGGTAGAAGCGAGAACAGACCAGAGTTTCAAAGAATGATTGCAGATTGCAAGGCTGGAAAGATAGATCTGATTATTACAAAGTCCATTTCCAGATTTGCCAGAAACACCACCACAGTTTTAAAGTACACAAGAGAACTTAAGGAGCTGGGTGTTGGAGTACTCTTTGAAGAAAATAACATCAATACACTTTCGTCAGAAGGTGAGCTGATGATGACGGTGCTTGCGTCCTTCGCACAGGAGGAAAGCCGCAGCATAAGTGATAATAATAAATGGACTTTGAAAAAGAAGTTCGAACGTGGAGAGGGAATGGTAAATACAGCCCGCTTCATGGGATACGACAAGGATGAGACAGGGGACCTGGTAATCAATAAAGAAGAAGCCAAGGTTGTAAGACTAATATTTAAGATGTACCTTTCAGGCATTGGGTGTCATAGAATTGCTAAGGCATTAAATGAGGAAGGGGTACCGACGATAGCAGAAAGTTCTTGGCACGCAAGTACCATTAAGGGAATGCTTACCAATGAAAAATACAAAGGGGATTTCCATATCCAGAAAACTTACATTCCGGAAGGAACACACCAATCCGTAAAGAATAATGGACAGGTGCAAAGTTACTATGTAACAGAAGATCACCCGGCCATTATTAGCGCAGAAGAATGGCAGCAGGTTCAGGAGCTTATGGAATATCACAGAAAGCAGAGAAACATTGGAAAAGGTGAAAAATACCAGAAACGATATCCAATGAGTGGAATGTTGGTGTGTCCATATTGCGGAAAGAGCCTGCGAAGAAGATATGTTTACAATCGAAAAGTCGAGTGGTTATGCGCCACTTATATTCATAAAGGGAAAGAGGCCTGTAAGGGTATCCGGATAAGGGATACAGAACTTACAGGTCTTTCTTTTTCGGAACCAATGGTAGTAGAGGAGGTAATGATAAATGGCGAGAAGCATTACGGTTATACCAGCAAAAGAGCCTACGATGCTGGTGAACGGGCAGCAGATAGAATTGAAAAAGAAAGTAGCAGCGTACTGCCGCGTGTCAACGGACCAAGAAGAACAGTTATCAAGTTATGAGAACCAGGTGCGATACTATACGGAAATCATAACGAGAAATCCTGATTACGAGTTGGTGGACATTTACGCAGATGAAGGCATCTCCGGTACCAACACCAAAAAGCGTGATGATTTTAACAGAATGATCGAAGATTGCAGAGCTGGGAAGATCGACCTTATTATTACAAAGTCCATTTCCAGATTTGCAAGAAATACCCTGGATTGCTTGAATTATGTAAGAGAGCTAAAGGGACTGGGCGTGGGGATTCGATTCGAAAAAGAAAATATCGACACCTTGGATGCTAAAGGAGAGGTTTTGCTAACAATATTATCTTCTTTAGCACAAGATGAAAGTCGAAGTATTTCTGAAAATAGTACTTGGGGAATACGAAGGCGCTTTGAAAAGTGTGAACACAAGATGAGCACCAAACGTTTTTTAGGATATGATTGTGATGAGAATGGAAAGCTCATTGTAAACAAGACTCAGGCAAAGATCGTGGTAAGACTTTATGATGAATATTTATCCGGAAAAACAGTTGACTATATCGCCAGAATTTTCAAAAAAGAGAGGGTAAAAAGTTGGGATGGAAAATGCAACTGGCAGGCAAGCACTCTGGACTCCATGCTTCGAAATGAGAAGTATATGGGTGATGCTATTTTGCAGAAAAGCTATACTGCAGATTTTCTATCTAAGAAGCGTGTAATGAATGATGGTACAATTCCAAAGTATTATATTGAAGGAGATCACGAGCCGATCATAGATGTAAATACCTGGAACGCGGTGCAGCAGGAATTGGCACGTAGAAAGAAATACTGTGAAGATCATTTTACGAATAATTACGCGGTGATGCCTGACAAAAATCCATTTTCAGGGAAGGTGGTATGTGGAAAGTGTAATAACCTTTATTCCAGGGTATCGTATACAACAAGAGCTGGAACTAAGATGAAAAAGTGGCGCTGTGGCTCTACCAATAAGAATTCTGGACATCGAGTTTGCACTTGTCCATATATTATGGAGAGTGCTTTGGAAAAAATATGTGTAATGACCTGGAATGCCATTGTGGAGTCAATCGGAGATTATGAAACACTATGGAACATTAATATTGAGTCAGGGAATGAGCTGTTAGCATATAAAACAAGACTTATGAAGATGCGAGCCCAGGAAGGCAGTATCAAGGAATGTAAGCCAGATTTACTGCAGGAGGTAGTTGACCACATTACTGTATTCGAGAATGGGGACCTCAGAATTTTGTACTACGATGGCACAGAATTTGAAGTAGCAACACATTGAGCAAAATGACTTGACAATAGAATGTACAAGAGTTTTACTAGCACCAACCTAACAAGGAGGTGCTAGTATTGCTTACAGAATTTGAGAAAGAAAAAATCGAATTGATGCGTGAATTTGGCCTGAGATATGATGAGATTGCCAAACGGTTAGGAGTTACTAAAAATCAGGTGCGCTATTATTGTAAGAAGATAGGCTGTCTGCTTAGGGTAGATGAGATGCCAAACAAAAGGTGTGCATATTGCAGGAAAAAGATAACAGCTGATAGGTATGTTCCAAATAAGAAATTCTGTAATCGATCTTGTAGGAAAAAATATGTAATTCAAAGCAGAGGCTACTCGTATGAATGGGTGTGGTGTAAATGCCAGTATTGTGGTAAAGATTTTCAGGGGTGGGATTATAGAAAATTTTGTAGCAGAGTTTGTGCACAACTTTCCAGGGAAAAACCAAAGAAAGAAAAATCGAAGCGATCAACTTTAATTAAACCAGAATCAGAGTGGAAAATTAAGAGTGCGAGAAAAGATGTATAGTGAGCATATAGCTAGACTTTGAACTTGCAACAGAACAGGAGGAAGAACGACTGCAGGATGTACTAGATTTTTTATCACAAGCGTATCAGGTAGAGGTACGAGAGCCTTAACGAATTATCGAAATCAGCAAGGCGGACCAAATACGAAATGAGTGCAGTTCATAACGCCGATTTTCATTCAGATATTGAGAAGATTGACGAGCTTCAGGAGAACATAGTGAAGGATATGTTGGAGTTAGTAGGGGCAAAAGAACAGATTATGGAGGTTATTGGTAAAGTTGAAAATAAAGAAATGCTGGCTTTGCTGGAATTACGATTCCTTTGCTATGAGTCCGGGGAAGAAATAGCAGACTTGTTGGGGTATAGTGTTGACAATGTTTTTTAGAAGCGAAGAAAGACATTAGAGCAAATTAAATTATAGGGAAAAAAACGGTAGGTGAATCGTTGCGATTTGCTTACCGGCTTTTTGCGTTATAGGGATTGCTGTGGGGTCATGTGGGTTGCTTGGCTTGGTCAAATGAAAAACTAAATTCCAGTTCAAGTTGATTTGACCTCGTATTTTCGAT